>Ga0308174_10000242_pt1 | contig 22637 bp, 26 predicted proteins | sample PhyPR2_FD_203894 | JGI IMG/M metagenome (GOLD analysis project Ga0308174, IMG submission 203894) | Soil microbial communities from UC Gill Tract Community Farm, Albany, California, United States - DLSLS.P.R2 | ecosystem: Environmental > Terrestrial > Soil > Agricultural land | place: USA... | reverse complement strand
TTCGCGATCAAGCGCCTGCTCGATGCCGGCTTCGTCAATTTCCTTATCCCGTTCGTCGACAGTGCCGCCGATGCGAAGCGCGCCGTCGCGGCCACGCGCTATCCGCCGCAAGGCATTCGGGGCGTGTCGGTCGGGCATCGCGGGAACCGGTACGGCACCGTCGCGGACTACTTCAAGATAGCGAACGACAATATCAGCGTCGCGGTGCAGATCGAAAGCCGCAATGCTGTCGATGCCATCGACGAAATCGCCGCTGTCGAAGGCGTCGATGCGCTGTTCGTCGGCCCGTCCGATCTCGCCGCCGCTTACGGCCAACTCGGCAACGCGAATCATCCGGAGGTGCAGGCGGCCATTGCGCACGTCTTCGAGCGCGCCAATGCGGCCGGCAAGGCAAGCGGCATCCTCGCGCCTGTCCAGCAGGACGCCGAGCGCTACCTGGCGATGGGCTGCACGCTCGTCGCCGTGTGCGCCGATCTCGGCCTGCTCCGGAACGCGGCGCAGGCTGTCAGGAAACACTTCATCGCAGAATGAGCGGGCAGCCGCGCCTCCCGCTTGTTCGTTCGACACCAGCACACCAGCACATCAGCACACCAGGAAACAAGGAGCACGTACATGACGACGCAAGCAGGCTTCATCGGACTCGGCATCATGGGGAATCCCATGGCGGCGAATCTTCTCAAGAACGGCGTCGCGCTCGCCGCGTTCACGCGCAGCGGCGTGCCGTCCGAGTTGACGCAGGCGGGCGCGACGGCGTGCAACAGCCCCGCTGAAGTCGCCGAGAAGGCCGACATCATCTTTTTGATGGTGCCCGATACGCCCGATGTCGAACGCGTGCTGTTCGGCGAGAACGGCGTGGCGAATTCGCTGCGCGCGGGCCAGATCGTCGTCGATATGAGCTCGATTTCGCCCATCGCGACGCGCGAGTTCGCCGCCCGGGTGCGCGAGCGCGGCGCGGATTACCTGGATGCGCCCGTCTCCGGCGGCGAAGTCGGCGCAAAGGCTGCGTCGCTCACGATCATGGTTGGGGGCGCGCAGGCCACGTTCGACAAGGTGAGGCCGCTTTTCGACATGATGGGCAAGAACATCTCGCTGATCGGCGAAGTCGGGGCGGGGCAGGTCTGCAAGGTCGCGAATCAGGTGATCGTCGCGGCGACGATCGAGGCGGTCGGCGAGGCGCTGCTGCTCGCGTCCAAGGCGGGCGTCGATGCCGAGAAGGTCCGCACTGCGCTGATGGGCGGCTTCGCGTCGTCGCGCATTCTCGAAGTTCACGGCGAGCGGATGACGAAGCGCACGTTCAACCCGGGCTTCCGGATCGAACTGCATCAGAAGGACCTGAATCTTGCGCTTTCGACCGCGCAGTCGCTCGGCGTCGCCCTGCCGAACACGGCGACGTGCCAGGCGCTCTTCAACGCGTGCACGGCGCACGGCGGCAAGGCATGGGATCACTCGGGCATCGTGCGCGCGCTCGAAATTCTGGCGAATCACGAGATCGGGCAAGACGCGAAGTAGGGAAGCGCATTGCCCGCGGAGAGCCGGCGAAAGCCGGCTTTTTTTATGCTCGCACGTTGGGGTTGTCGGACGTCTTAGCGGCGCGGGCGTCGCTGCAAGGCGTTTCACGGCCGAGAAGCATTAATGTCGTCTGGAGAGCAACTGGACGCCCGCTGCGAAGCCGACAGCAGACAAGGGTAAATACGCGATTGGCGAACCCCGCGCCTGAAAATACAATGTCATCAGACAACGTATCACATTCAGGAGACACCCTTGCCATCCGGTCCCGCCACGTCCGCCGATTTGCTGGAATCGGCCAGTTCCAAGGTCAAGCGTCACGTCCTGCCCTTGTTCCTCATCATGTTCATCGCGAACTACATCGACCGCGTGAACGTGGGTTTCGTGAATTCGCACATGCAGACCGATCTCGGCATCGGCGCGGCGGCCTACGGGCTCGGCAGCGGACTGTTCTTCGTGGGCTATGCGCTCTTCGAGGTGCCGTCGAACGTGCTGATGCAGAAGTACGGCGCGCGCGCGTGGCTCACGCGCATCATGGGCACGTGGGGCATTGTCGCGGCGGCGATGGCCTTCGTCTGGAACGACACGTCGTTCTACGTGCTGCGCTTTCTGCTCGGCGTGGCCGAAGCGGGCTTCTTTCCCGGCGTCGTGTTTTATTTCACGCAATGGCTGCCGCAGAAGGAGCGCGGCAAGGCGGTCGCCGTGTTTCTCAGCGGCTCGGCGCTGGCGTCCGTGCTGTCGGGGCCGATCACGGGCGGGCTGCTGTCCATTCGCGGTTTCGGTCTGCACGGCTGGCAGTGGATGTTTCTCATCGAAGGCGGCTTTTCGGTGCTGCTGTGCGGCGTGAGCTGGATGCTGCTGAAGTCGCGCATCGCGGATGCCCACTGGCTCAGCGCCGACGAACGCCGCGCGCTGGAATCAGCCATCGCGACGGAGCAAGCCGAGCGCGAAGCCACGGGCGGACGTCACGTGCCTGCCATCAAGCTGCTGAAAGATCCGCAGATCGTGTTGTTCTGTCTGCTTTACTTCGCGATCCAGCTCACCATTTACGCGGCAACGTTCTGGCTCCCGACGATCATCCGCAAGATGGGCGGCCTCACCGATTTCCAGGTCGGCCTCTTCAACGCGATTCCCTGGCTGATCGCGATGGTGGCGATGTACTGCTTCGCGCTGCTCTCCGCGCGGTGGCGCTTCCAGCAGGCGTGGCTCGCCACGGCGCTGGTGATCGCGGCGTGCGGCCTGTTCGCATCGACGACCGGCAACGCGGTGCTGTCCTTCGTTGCAATCTGCTTCTCGGCCATCGGCTTCAAGGCGGCGGCGTCGCTCTTCTGGCCAATTCCGCAAGGCTATCTGGATGCCCGCGTCGCGGCCGGCGTGATTGCGCTCATCAACTCGGTCGGTAATCTCGGCGGCTTCTTCGCGCCCGCCACCTTCGGCTATCTTCAACAACATACGGGCTCGGTGTCGGGCGGGCTTTACGGGCTCGGCGTCGCGTCGCTGATTGCGGCGGCAGCGGCGTTCCTCACGCGCAACCGGCGCTCGGATGGCGGGCCTGTCGGTCACGCCGCGCATCGGAATGCGCACTGACGCAGGACTGCACCGCACTGCAAGCGGCTCCCATATCGACCAAACTCATCGGATCACTTTCATGTCCACGAACGCACTCAAATCGAACGCCACGCCGAAAGTCACCGAACTGCGCGTCGTGCCCGTCGCCGGCCGCGACAGCATGTTGATGAATCTCTCCGGCGCGCACGGCCCGTTCTTCACGCGCAACATCGTCATCCTGACGGACAGCGAAGGAAACACCGGCGTCGGCGAGGTGCCGGGCGGCGAGAGCATCCGCAAGACCATCGACGACGCGCGCGTGCTGGTCGTCGGGCAATCCATCGGCAATATGCAGGCTATCTTGAACCGCGTGCGCACGCAGTTCGCCGACCGCGATGCAGGCGGGCGCGGCCTCCAGACATTCGATCTGCGTACGACCATTCACGCCGTCACCGCGCTCGAAGCCGCGTTGCTCGATCTGCTCGGCCAGCATCTCGGCGTGCCCGTCGCGGCTTTGCTCGGCGAAGGCCAGCAGCGCGATGAAGTGGAGACGCTCGGCTATCTCTTCTATATCGGCGACCGCAGCAAGACGGATCTCCCGTATGCGAGCGGCGCGGACGGCCGCGACGACTGGGAGCGCCTGCGCACCGAAGAGGCGCTGACGCCCGAAGCCGTGGTGCGTCTCGCGGAAGCGGCGCAGGCGCGCTATGGTTTCAACGACTTCAAGCTGAAGGGCGGCGTGCTGGCAGGCGACGCGGAAATGGAAGCGACCACCGCGCTCGCCGAACGCTTCCCCGAAGCGCGCGTGACGCTGGACCCGAACGGCGCGTGGTCGCTCGCGGAGGCCATTCGCCTGTGCCGCGACAAGCACGGCGTGCTCGCGTACGCCGAAGATCCGTGCGGCGCGGAGAACGGCTATTCGGGCCGCGAAGTCATGGCCGAATTCCGCCGCGCGACCGGCCTGCCGACGGCGACCAACATGATCGCCACCGACTGGCGACAGATGGGCCACGCCATCCAGTTGCAATCGGTCGACATCCCGCTCGCCGATCCGCATTTCTGGACGATGCAAGGCTCCGTGCGCGTCGCGCAGATGTGCAACGACTGGGGCCTCACGTGGGGCTCGCATTCGAACAATCACTTCGATGTGTCGCTCGCGATGTTCACGCACGTGGCCGCCGCCGCGCCGGGCAAGATCACGGCTATCGACACGCACTGGATCTGGCAGGACGGCCAGCGTCTGACGCGCGATCCGTTGCAGATCGTCGGCGGGAAGGTGAAGGTGCCGCAGCAGCCGGGGCTCGGCGTCGAACTGGATATGGACGAAGTCGGGAAGGCGCACGCGCTCTATCTGGAGCACGGCCTCGGCGCCCGCGATGACGGCATCGCCATGCAATACCTGATTCCGAACTGGAAGTTCGACAACAAGCGGCCGTGCCTCGTGCGCTGAATCCGTCTATGCGTCGCGCTTCAGGCGCTCGATCAGCGCCATCGCCGCAGCCGGATTCGCGGCCTTGTGCCCGCTGATTACGTAGAGGTACACGTCACGCGCGGATGTCTTCGCGGGCGGCTTGCCGACCATCTGCAAGTCGTCCGGCGCACCGCCCGCCGCCCATTCCTGCGCACGCGCGGCCCAGCGGTCGAGCGCGGCCTTCGCGTAGCCGTTCTTCTGCTTCTCCGTCGTGCCCATGATGCGCGCGTAGACGAACGGCGCGGTCACATCCGCGATTTGCGGATACTTCGAGTCGCCCGCCACCACCGCTGCAATGCCGTATTGCTTAAGCAGCGCGACGAACGTTGCATCGACGAAACTTTCGTGCCGCACTTCCACGACGTGACGAATCGCGCGGCCTTCGACGGTCGCGGGCAGCAGCTTCAGGAAATTTTCGAAGTCTTCCGGGTCGAATTGCTTGGTCGGCGCGAACTGCCAGTTGATCGGCCCGAGCTTGTCCTTCAGTTCGATCACGCCGCTCGCGAAGAAACGTTCGATGGAATCGCCCGCCTCGGCCAGCACCCGGCGATTCGTCGCATAGCGCGGCGCTTTTAGCGAGAAGACGAAGTCGTCGGGCGTTTCGTCGTGCCACTTGACGAACGTCGCGGGCTTTTGCGAGCCGTAGAACGTGCCGTTCACTTCGATGCTCGTCAGCGCGCGGCTCGCGAATTCCAGTTCACGCTTCTGCGCAAGCCCTTCGGGATAAAACGTGCCGCGCCACGGCTCGAAGTTCCATCCGCCGATACCGACACGAATGCGTGCCGCGCTGCCGCTCTTCTTTTTCGTCGCCATCGGGGCATCTCCGGTCTCATGCAGGATTGCTGGATGACACGAGTGTAGCGAATTCGCCGGAACGAGCGTGCGCGGCGCGACCTCCGGCCGACGAGATAACGCACGCCTTGCGGCTCGTACCGCTCGGCGCGCTCGACGTGAGCGGGTAGATGAAAAATATCGCCCACGCGATACAAACGCGGATCGTCGCCGATCAACGCCCTTGCTTTGAACGGATGCGTGTGTGCGTCGAACGAAGCGGTTGTAAGCCTTCGTGGGTGAGCGATGCAAGAAACGCGTCGCGATGCAAGATGAGGGCGCGCCCACCATATCGCCGGCGCGCCCCGATGCCCCGTTTTCAGTTGCCGAAGAAAATATCGCACTGTGGACCGCGCACGCAGGGTTTCGAGATGGGATTACTGCGCGTGGTCATCGAGCCGGTGTCGCTGCGCGTGCCGGGAACGCCGCCATACGATGTATCGCCGGTTTGCCCTTGCATGTCCGCGCCCTGCATGGCGCCGGATTGAGTCCATGTGTCGGGCGTGGCCTGCCCCGGCACTTGCGCGGTCCGATAGTAGCTTTGCTGCGCCGAGGCGATGCCCGCGACGGCGAATAACGAGACGGCCAGCGCCGTCGTGACGAGACGTGGTTTCATGTCGACTCCTTGATCGAGATGCGCCGGTGCGATGTGCCGCGCATCCGTGTCGGCCTGAGCCGGCGCTTCAGCGTCTGACTCCGGCCCCATGCGACGAAGCTGCGTCGCTGCTTTCGCGCCTTTGCCAATCAACACCACGATCGCTTATACGCCCGCGACCGGGTCGGCGAGATGGCGGCACGCGGGCGCGCGCGACATTCTTCGCGCGCCCCTTGCATCCGTCATCTGCCCGACAGTCCTAGAATTCGATACACCATGAACTTAACGGAGACCGCGCCATGACCGTCACCATCTACCATAATCCCAAGTGCGGCACTTCGCGCAATACGCTTGCGCTTATCCGCAACGCGGGCATCGAGCCGAATGTCATCGAATATCTGACTTCGCCGCCGGACCGCGGGACGCTCGTTGCGCTGATTGCGCGCGCGGGGCTTACTGTGCGTGAAGCGCTGCGCGAAAAGGGCACGCCCTACGCGGAACTCGGACTCGGCGATCCCGCGCTCACCGAGGACCAGCTCCTCGACGCGATGCTCGCGCATCCTATTCTCATCAACCGCCCGTTCGTCGATACGCCCATCGGCGTGCGCCTGTGCCGGCCTTCGGAACGCGTGATCGATCTGCTGCCCGCGCCGCAGAAAGGACCGTTCACGAAGGAAGACGGCGAAGTGGTCATCGACGAAACCGGGAAGCGCGTGCGCTGAGCGCCGCGATGGCCGTTACGTGACGTTACCTTTCTGGCAACGCTGTTGCACCTGTGTCCGGGATCGCCTTCTAAACTGCGCCTGACTCACACGGCACTCGGTGCAGGGAGAAAGCGAAATGAAGAAGAAACTTGCTGGTACGGTTATCGGCCTCGCGGGGATCGCGGCACTCGCGATATCGGCGTCGGCATCCGCGCACGTCGATGTCGCAGTGGGCCTGGGCGTGCCGGGCTACTACGCTCCACAGCCGGTGTACGTGGAGCCCGCGGTGCCGGTCGGCTACGGCTACGACGAAGGCTATCGCTACGACCGCTGGCGCGAGCATGAGTGGCGCGAGCGCCGCGAGTGGCGCGAACGTCAGTGGCGACATGAGATGCATCGCGAGGAGCGCTGGCACGATCGCCGCGACTGGTAACGAACACAGTTGTTTCAACGACGCGGCGGGCCGAATGGTCCGCCGCGTTTTTTGCGGCCGCATCAGCGCGCCGCACGGACGCCCCTTCAAGATGCGCACGCCTGCGCCCATGTTGCGTAGGGCGTTTCTACGCTCCCGCCGCCTCGCCGGGACACAGCGGAGGCTCACCGCGCCCGGTTGGCGCGCATTCAATCGACACGCCGCGAATGTTCGGTCCGTCAGCATCCTCGTCGTCGCCGCGCTGTAGAGCATCCTCGTGCTGATTTCGCTGGGCGTCGCATGCAATCGACGGCGTGCGACGCTGCATCTTCAGGAGCGTGAACGGTCGCCGGGCGCAATCGCGTGGAGATGGCCGCGTGAGGCGGCACGGTCAATCCTCGTCCACGCTGCCGTGCTCATCGCGTTCGGCGGGCGGCTTTTGCATCCAGCGCCGCAGCAGACGCTTTTCGACGACACGCCCGAGCATCAACAGGACGATCAGCATCACGGTTGCGATCAGCGCGAGACTCCAGATGCCTAATCCGCACAGAATGCCGACCGCCGCCGTCACCCAGATGGACGCCGCCGTGGTCAGCCCGCGAATGCGACGCTCGCTCGGATTCTGGACGATGACGCCCGCGCCCAGAAAGCCGATGCCCGTCACGATGCCCTGCACGACGCGCGATACGTCGGCGTTGTCGGAGAGCGTGTGCATAAAGAGGCCCATTGCGCACATGGTGGCGATGCACGCGCCGAGCGACACCAGACCGAGCGTCTTCATGCCCGTCGGCTTGCCGTGCAGATCGCGGTCGATGCCGATGATGCAGCCGGTCAGCACCGCGCACAGCATGCGCAGGACGGCATCGGTGAGGATGGGATAGGGCAGCATCGCGGGCTCCGTTGTGGGTATGTTCTTGTTGCGCCACTGAAAAAAGGCCGCCAATCTTCGCATCAAACCCGCGCAAACGGCAGCGCTCGCGCCGCGCGAATTTTGGCGCGCTAACGTTGCGTGCTTTGCACGAGACCGACACAGGAAGACGCATGAGCCAGCAACCCAAGTTTTCGATGATCGACGGCGCGCCCACGCCGGTCGGCCCGTTTTCGCACGCGGCGGAAGCCGACGGCTGGGTGTTCCTCACCGGCCAGATGCCGACCGATCCCGACGACGACAGCGCGCCGCTGCCCGAAGGCATCGCGGCGCAGACGCGGCGCGTGATGAACAACCTGATTCTCGTGCTGACCGGGCTCGGCCTCACGCTCGACAACGTGGTGAGCGTGCGCATCTTCCTGACTGAATTCAAGCGCGATTACGACGCGATGAACGCGGTCTACCGCTCGTATTTCGTGCCGAAGCCGTTGCCGGCGCGTACGTGCATCGGCGTGACGGGGCTCGCGCGCGATGCGCTCGTGGAGATCGACTTCGTCGCGAAAAGGCCGTAGTTCAGCGGCGCGCTTTCGACGCATCGACCCAGCGGAACGTCAGATTGATGCGCTCGCCGCGTGCGCCGGGCTCCTTCGGCACGCGATGCACCCATTCGAGCTGCGTACGCCCGCGCATCACGAGCAAGCTGCCGTGCGTGAGCGAAAGCGTATGCGTGGCGTGCGTGCGCGCGTGGCGGAATTCGAACGTGCGCGTCGTGCCGAGGCTCACCGATGCGATGACCGGCTCCGGCCCGAGTTCGCGCTCCTTGTCGGCGTGCCAGCCCATGCTGTCGAGCCCGGTGCGGTAGCGGTTGATGAGCACGCTGTTGAAGCGCGCGCCGCTCGCGGTTTGCGCGGCGTCGCGCAGTTGCGCGACAGCGGGCGTCCACGGCTGCGGCACGTTGCGAATGCCGGAGTAGACGTAGACCGCGTCCGGATCGCCTTGCCACGCGGTCAGGCGCGGCAGCGGCACGCGTCCGCCGGGCGTGTTCATCGAGTCCTGCTGCCAGCGCACTTCGTCGATCAGCGCGGCCATCAGGTCCGAACCGGCGTCCGCGTCGATCCAGTCCGGATGCCACGCGATGTCGGGCTTGGGGATGTCGTCGAAGAGATCGAACATGGCGAAGCGGGTGCGGACGAAAGATTCACGATAGCAGAGCCATCGCGCGATGACATTGCGCTGTCGTTTCCCATAATTGACGCATGGCTTATGCTAAAGTCGGCGAGCTATCTCAATATTGCGCGGAGACCCGCATGAACATTACCGCCGACACACATGGCGGCGCGGCGTGCCGTCGCATCCTTCTCGTCGACGATAGTGCCGACGCCGCTTTCGCCATGTCGATGCTGCTCGAAGCGCTCGGCCATGAAGTGCGCACGGAGCACGACGGCGCGTGCGCGCTGAACTCCATCGACGATTTCAAGCCCGACGTGGTGGTGCTCGACATCGGCCTGCCGGGCATGAACGGCTTCGAAGTCGCACGCGAGATGCGCAAGCGCGATGCGACCCGCGACGTGCTGCTGCTCGCGCTTACCGGCTACGGCAGCGCGGCGGACCGGCAGACTGCCATCGACGCCGGCTTCGATCATCACCTCACGAAGCCGGTTTCCCTCGGCGATCTCGAAGCGCTGCTGACACGCGCATAAAGCCGCGTCACTCGACGCGCAGTCTCGCCATGTAAGGAAGATGGTCGGAGAGCCACGCGGTGTCTTGCGTCGGCACGAGCCATTCGACCGGCTTCAGGCCGCGCACGAACATCTTGTCGAGCGCGAGCGCCGGTGAAAATGCCGGGAACGTGCGGCCGGATTCGCCGAGCATCGTCGCGACTTCGTGCATGCCGAGTTCGCCGAAGACCGGCACGGAGTCGTTGCGCCAGTCGTTGAAATCGCCCGCCAGCACGAGCGGGCCGTCCGGCGCTTCCTTCGCGATCCAGTGCGCGATCCAGTTCATCTGACGCAGCCGCGCCGCGCGTGTCAGCGCGAGGTGCGCGCATAGGAGCGTGATCGCGTGACCGGCGAACGTCGCGCGCGCGACGAGCAGCCCGCGCTTTTCAAAGCGATGCGCGGAGATATCCCAGCGCCCGGAAAGATCCAGCGGATGCGGCGAAAGAATGGCGTTGCCGTGCCGCCACGAAGGCTTGAACACGTTCGGCCCGAGCGCGATCTGCAGTTCGAGCGCGGTCGCGATCTCGGTCGCCTGGCAATGCCAGACATCGTCGAGCGGAGCGGAAAGCGGCTTGCCGAAGCCGCTTGCGAGCACCGGCTGCGGCAGGCGACGGGCCATCGCTTCCTGAAGAAAATAGACGTCCGCGTTCGTGCTCTGCACCCAGCGCTGCATTGCGTTCCATGCGCGCATGCCGAGCGGCGAGCGCCCCTTGTGCAGATTCCAGCTCACCGCCGTGAAATCCGGCGTGACCATGTTCGCGGACGGTGCTGGCGGAAGATGTTCTGGATTTCGCATGCGTTCGTTGTCGTCTTGTACGTGCCGGCGGTCGATGCTTGTCACTCGGCCGGCGCGGATGAAGCCACGCTGGCGCGCACCCGATACGCCAGCGACGGATTGCCGTCGATGATCTGCCACTGCGCCCATTCGCCCGGCTTCAGCACGAGCCCCGGATGCGACGCGTTCACCTGGCGCGGCGTCGGCGGCACCTTGCAACCCGAGGCGGACGTGCGCGCTGCGTCGTCTTCGAGCGTCTCCTGCGCGTCGATGGCGAGCGTGATGTCGTCTGTGCCTGCGTGCGTCGGTGAAACGGTGAGCGTGCGTTGCAGGTCGATATCGCCGGCCGGCTTGTCGGCGCAACCGACGCGGTTCTGCACGATATTGTGATGCGTGTCCGTGCGTGCCTGGCCGACGTTCGTCGTTGCGGAAAAGGAATCGATCTGCTGGCCGTCGCGCACGACCTGCAATTCCCAGTCGACGGGCTGCGGCGTGTTTTGCGCGAACGCGCCGTGACTCCCGGCGAGGCACGCGCCCAGCACGATCGCCAGCGCGGGGCGGATGAAATGGACAAATGCGATGCGTTTTGTTTTCGTCATTGAAAGCTCTCCGGCGCGCGGGAATGATCGGATGGCGGCCCGGCCGCTCGGCTCAGTGTGAACCTTTGTAAGAGCGGCGGCCGCCGAATCGTTTCCCCGGCGACCTGGTTCTGACACGACGGACCGGCCACGGTTCAGCCGCTTTCACGCGTCATGTGAGGCCGCGTTTCGCGGATCTCAACCTCCGGCGCATGACAGCACGTTCCGAACCCGCGCGCCGTGTCGATCCCGTCGATGATACTAGGGCTCGGCTCCACTGGCTTTTTCGAAGGAACTGGCAGCAACCGCCTCCGACTGCTCGCTTGCGCGTGGTTTTGTCGTCGATACACTGGACTAATCGAACAAGGCAAATCACGGGGTATGACATGACGACGGCCGTAGTCAAACAGGAACTGGCGGTGGCATCGTTCAGCAAGGTCTACAGTCTGGACGACGTGGAGACCGCGCTCAACGATCTTTCCGAAGGCGCAAGCGAAGCACTGCGCGCCACCTACGAGAAGATGTTGAAGGTCGGCAATCTGCGCTTTTGCGTGAAGCCGAACCGCATGCCTTCCATCGACGATCTCGCGGCCTCGCTGCCGAACTTCGAGGAACCGCTCGACGACATTCGCAAGCAGATTGCGCTGTGCCTCGAAACGGACGACCGCCTCGAACTCATGCCGATGCTTCTGCTCGGCGATCCGGGCATCGGCAAGACGCATTTCGCGAAGCAACTCGCGCGGCTGCTCGGCACGTCCGCGCATTACGTCGCGATGAGTTCGCTCACGGCGGGATGGATTCTGTCGGGCGCGTCGTCGCAATGGCGCAATGCGAAGCCGGGCAAGGTGTTCGACGCGCTCGTGAACGGCAGCTACGCCAACCCCGTCATGACCGTCGATGAAATCGACAAGGCCACCGGCGACGCGCAATACGATCCGCTCGGCGCGCTCTACGCGCTGCTGGAGCACGACACGGCGCAGACGTTCATCGACGAATTCGCCGAAGTGCCGATCAACGCGGGCAATGTCGTGTGGATCGCCACGGCCAACGACGCGCGCGCGATTCCCGAGCCGCTCATGAACCGCATGAACGTCTACGAGATTCCCGCGCCCGATCGCGATGGCGCGCGGCGCATCGCGCAGGCGATCTATGCGGAGATTCGCGACGCGCATGCGTGGGGCAGCCGCTTCCCCGAAACGCTCGGCGATGCTCCGCTCGATGCGCTCACGCAGGCGTCGCCGCGCGGCATGCGGCGCGCGATGCTGAACGCGTTCGGCAACGCGCGGATCGACGGAAGGCATCACGTCGAGGCGCGCGACATCGAGCTTGACCGGCAATCGCGCCGGAAATCCATCGGGTTTTGACACGCCGCCGCCGCCGGACTTGCCGGAAACGCCGCCGAAACGGGCCGTTTCCGTCATCTGGCGGCTGGAATCTTGCCTTTTTCTGAATTGCACCGGAAAACAATGCGAACCGCGTGCGTTTGTTGTGCGACGCGCAATAGTCCCGCACGTAGAATAGTTAGCACTGGGATGGCGCGGGAAAGGACATGGATCGGATCGAATGTGTAGTGATCGGGGCGGGCGCCGTCGGGCTCGCCATCGCGCGGGCGCTCGCGTTGCGCGGGCGGGAAGTCATGGTGCTGGAGGCGGGCGAAGGCATCGGCGTCGGAACGAGTTCGCGCAACAGCGAAGTCATCCACGCGGGCATCTACTATCCACGCGGGTCGCTCAAGGCGGAACTGTGCGTGCGCGGGCGCGAAATGCTCTACGAGTTCTGCGATGCGCACGGCGTGCCGCATCGGCAATGCGGGAAGCTGCTCGTGGCGACGGCGCGTAATCAGATCCCGCAACTCGCGGCCATCGAACAGAAGGGAATCGAGAATCGCGTGGAAGGACTCGTGCGCGTTAGCGGCGCAGAGGCGCTCGCGATGGAGCCGCAACTGCGATGCGTCGAAGCGGTGTATTCGCCGCGCACGGGCATCGTCGATAGTCACCAGTACATGCTCGCGCTGCAGGGCGACGCCGAGAATAACGGCGCGGGCGTGGTGTTCCATACGCCCGTCGAGTCTATCGACGCGCGCGAGGGCTGCTTCATCGTCGAGACCGGCGGGGCGGCGCCCGCGCGCTTTCGCGCTTCGTATCTGATCAACAGCGCGGGGCTGTATGCGAACGACATCGCGCGGCGCATCAACGGTCTGGACGACCGTTACGTGCCGCCGCTCTACTTTGCGAAGGGCAACTACTTCAGCGTGAGCGGGCGCGCGCCTTTCGAGCGCCTGATCTACCCGATGCCCAACGAAGCCGGCCTCGGCGTGCATCTGACCATCGATATGGGCGGTCAGGCGAAGTTCGGCCCCGACGTCGAATGGGTGCAGTCGATCAACTACGACGTCGATCCGCGCCGCGCCGATTCGTTTTACGCCGCGATCCGCGCGTACTGGCCGGGCCTTCCCGACGACGCGCTCCAGCCCGCGTACGCGGGCATCCGGCCAAAGCTCTCCGGTCCCGGTCAGGCCGCTGCGGACTTCATGATCCAGGGCAAGTCGGCGCACGGGGTGCCCGGGCTCGTGAATCTGTTCGGCGTCGAATCGCCGGGGCTGACGGCGTCGCTTGCCATTGGCGAGCGCGTCGCGGACATGGCGCGCTGAAGGGCGGTCGTCTCTTATCTCCAACATTTGTCGTCATCGACTCGCTTGCGTGTTGTTATGCTCGGGACATCGCCGTCGTCAGAATGGCGCTTTTCCCCAATACAACATGGAGCGAGTCACATGAAGACATCACGTCGCACGTTTCTGATTACCAGCGTGGGCGTCGCATCGACGTTCGCGCTCGGCTCGCGCGCCGCGTTCGCGGATGCGCCTAAAGTCGAAGAAAACGATCCGACCGCGCAGGCACTCGGCTATAAGCTCGACGCCAGCAAGGTGGACAAGGCCAAATACGCGAAGTACGCGCCGGGCCAGGACTGCGGCAACTGCCAGTTCTATCAGGGCAAGGCCGCCGATCCGTTCGCGCCGTGCCCGATGTTCAGCAACAAGCTCGTCGCCGCCAAGGGCTGGTGCAGCGCCTATGTGAAGAAGGCATAACGCGACTCGCAAGGAAGAAGCGCGCCCGGCTGCAAAGCCCGGCGCGCTTTTCTTCGTCGCTTGATAACGCAACGTGGCGTCTTTACACTCGCCAAGGAAAAACTCAGCCCCGCGCCTGTTGCAGCAGCCAGGCAGCGTGGACGACGAGGCCATCGGGCATGGTTGCCGACGGCACGAAAACCAATGACCACAAGGATTCGCATGCCAGGGAGACGATTGAACGCGCGCGCCGTGACTGCCGCGGTAATCGGGAACGCGCTCGAGTGGTACGACTTCACCGTGTTCGGCTTCATGACGGTGGTCATTGCGCGGCTGTTTTTCCCCACCGAAAGCGATTACTCGTCCATTCTTCTCACCACCGCGACCTTCGGCGTGGCGTTCGTGATGCGGCCGGTCGGCGGCATCGTGCTCGGGCTTTACGCGGATCGCGCGGGGCGCAAGGCCGCGCTGACGCTCGTCATCGGGCTCATGACGGTTGGCATTCTGCTGCTCGCGATTGCGCCGCCTTATTCGGCTGTCGGCATCGGCGCGCCGATATTGATCGTTGTCGCGCGGCTCCTGCAGGGCTTCTCGGCGGGCGGCGAGTTCGGCAGTTCGACCGCGCTGCTCATCGAAGCCGCGCCGTTCTCCAGGCGCGGGTTCTACGGCAGCTTCCAGATGGCGAGTCAGGCGGCGGCGCTATTGCTCGGCGCGGTCGTGGGCGCGGCGATTTCGCGCGGGCTGTCGCCCGAAGCGCTCGAATCATGGGGCTGGCGCGTGCCGTTCATTCTCGGGCTCGTGATCGGACCGATCGGCTTGTACATCCGCCGCAATATGACGGACACGGAGGCTTTCCTCCATGCGAAGAAGACCGCGCGACGCGCGACGCTCGGCGAAATCTTTCGCGCGCATAGCCGCGAGGTGCTGTGCGGCTTAGGCTCGGTGATCGCGCTGACGGTCACGGTGTATGTGCTGATCGCGTATCTGCCGACCTTCGCCGTCAAGCAACTGAAGCTGCCGTTCGGGCAGTCGTTCACGGCGCTGATCATCGGCAATCTGCTGTTGACCGTGCTTTCGCCAGTGGCGGGCGCGTGGTCCGATCGCATCGGGCGCAAGGGGCTCACGCTGTGGTCGCTGCTAATTGCGCTCGTCGTGATCTATCCGCTCTTCGCGTGGCTCGCCGCCGAGCCGAGCGTGATGCGGCTCATCATCGTGCAGAGTGTCTTGTCGATTGTCCTCTCGGGCTATTACGGCCCCTTCGGCGCGCTGCTCGCCGAACTCTTTCCGGCGCACGTGCGCTCGACGGGCTTGTCACTCGCCTACAACATTGCGGTGATGATCTTCGGCGGCTTCGGCCAGTTGATCGTGACGTGGCTCATCCGCGTCACGGGTTCGCCGCTCGCGCCCACGTTCTACGTGATGGCCGGCCTCGTGCTCTCCATCATCGCGGTCGCGTGCATTCCGGCAACGCGCGCCGGCGACGTCGACGAAGCGCGCGATTCCCTCCGCTAGGCGGCTCAGATGAAAGTAATCGAAAGCAGCAAGTTCACGGCCGAGCGCGCCTGGGGCGCGCTGGATATCTGCGTGATGAACGGCACGTCGTGTCGTCTGCACTGGACGGACGCGCCGTATAAATGGCACGTCAACGACGGCGAGGAAGTCTTCGCCGTGATGCACGGCGTGGTCCGCATGCACGTGCGCGATGCACAAGGCGAGCGCACGGTGACGCTCGATGCGGGCGACATCTTCTACGCCCAGGCCGGCGACGAGCATTACGCCGAGCCGGTCGGAGCGGCGCGAATACTCGTGATCGAAAAGGCAGGCAGCGTCTGAGCGACGCTCAGCGCTCGAGCCCGGCTGCAACGAGCAATTCGGCGAGCACTTCCGTCATGCCGCCTTCGTGCGATTCGGCGCGCTCCTTCAGTTGCCTGACGAGCTTTTCGTCGAGTTTGCACGCGAACGGCACGAGGCCCTTCGCCTGATCCTGCTTGCGCTGCTCGCGGCGGTCCACTTTCGGTTCAGCTACGGTGCCCGCGGGTGTGCGGCCGCCTTGCTTCAGGTCGTTGGCGAGCTTGAACGCCTTGGTTTGTTCCAGCTGGAATTTGTTCACGTGATGCTCCGGGGCAGCGGTTTCAATGGAGCCGTATTGTACGTGGCCTCACGCCTGCGATTCACGCCTGACCTGCTTCCGCGAGCGCATTGATGCGCGCGCGCATGCGCCGCCAGTGCGAGCCTTCCCAGAACACGCGACGGCAGACGTCGCAGGTGACGAAGCGCGTGTGCCGCTCGCGCACGCCTTCCGGCACGCGATCGCCGATTTCATCGAGCGCGGCGCGGCGCAGCGGCGAGTTGCACATGAGGCATAGGCGGAACGCGCGCACGTGCGGCGCGAGATCCAGCCGTTCCGCGACTTCGCGCCATTGCTCGTCGGGTTGCAGCGCGCGCACATAGCAGCCGTGCAGCACCGTGCGGCGCTTGAGCAATTCGCGGTCGCGCGTCAGCACGACGCGCGATTCGTCGTGCGCGAGGCGCTCGATTTCATCGTCGGGAAAGTTGTTGTCGTAGCGCGTGTCGAAGCCTGCGAGCCGCAGCAGTTGCGCGAGGCCGCCGAGATGCGCATCGGCGATAAAGCGCAGGTCCGCGGGCTTCAAGGGCGGCCGCAGCAGCAGCGCGCCATCCGCCATGCCGGGCGGCGCGTGGCCCGCAGGATAAATCTCGATGAAGTCGTCCGGCTCGATGTGCGCGTCGAAACCGGCGGGACGGCCATTGCGCACGATCAGACCGACTTCCGTGTGCGGCACGCCGAGCGCTTCGATCATGTGCTTGGCCGACGATGTCTGCGGGCACGCGCATTCGAACGCCTGTCCCCGCTGCGACCGGGCGAGAAAGTCGTTCAGCTCCTGATGGAATTGAAAGCGCGCCGTGACCATGCCGCAGTATGGCATTGCGGGCCGCTGCGTGCTGTCGGGCGATGTGCTTTACTGGCGCTCGGGCCGCGCGTCCTTGGGCGGCGGCGAATGAACATGAATCATTGAAAGGAGCGCACAGGCAATGGATATCGGATTCATCGGATTGGGCGAAATGGGCGGCGCGATGGCGAGCAACGCGCTGAAGGCGGGGCATTCGGTGCGCGTGTGGAACCGGTCGCGCGACAAGACGCGTGCGCTGGCGGGCGAGGGCGCTTCGGTGGTGGATACGCCCGAGCAGGCGTTCGCCGGTGACGCCGCGTTCTCCATGCTCGCCGACGACAACGCGCTGCGCTCGGTGCTCGTCGACGGCGGCCTGCTCAAGCATGCGCCGAAGGGCCTCGTGCACGTCAACATGGCGACCATTTCAGCGGCGCTCGCGGTCGAACTGGCGGAACTGCACGCGCAATATGGCGTCGCGTATGTCGCGGCTCCGGTGCTCGGACGGCCGGATGTCGCGGCGGCAGGCAAGCTGAACATTCTCGCGGCGGGCGCGGATGCGGACATCGACCGCGTGCAGCCCGTGTTCGATGCGCTCGGCCAGAAGACCTGGCGCGTCGGCCAGCAGCCACAGCACGCGAACGTGCTGAAGCTGGCGGCGAACTTCATGCTGGCCTCGGCGATCGAGACCGTCGGCGAGGCTGCGGCGCTTGTTACGGCACACGGCATCGACGCGCAGGCGTTTCTCGACGTCATCACGAATTCGCTGTTTCCGGGGCCGGTGTATCAGGGCTACGGGAAGATGATCGCGGAACGCCGCTACGAGCCCGCGCTCTTTAAGGCGCGTCTCGGGCTGAAGGACGTTCGGCTGGCGATCGCGGCGGGCGATCAGGTCAACGTTCCGCTTCCCGTGGCAAGCGTGGTGCGCGACAACCTCGTCGATGCGCTCGCTCACGGCGATGGCGATAAGGACTTCGCGGTGCTTGGGCAGGTGGCGGCGCGGCGCGCGGGGCGGTGAAAGTGAGGTGGCTGCTTCGGGCGGGAGCGATGAACCTCGCTCCGTCAGCTACCGCGACGCAATGAGACGGTTCGCGGCTCGGCTTTCCGTCGTCCCGGCGATACTCCGCCGCAACATGTGCTCGTCGGCACGCGCGGCGCACGGCACGATGGCCGGGTGCCTGCGCGTGCATTTCGAGGCGCTGCGTCTTATCCGCGCGGCGTTTATCGTGCGGCTCAGCGGATTGACTGGCGTGCGAAGGCGAGCACGATCCAGCCACACAAGGCTTCCGGCGCCTAATCAATGAAACCGGCGGCGCTTTGAAGGGCTCCTCGCGACGTTCACGGTCGATGCGGGCTTGAACGCGCGCATCGGCGGCAAGCTGAAGAGCGTCATGACCGTCTCCCGGCGGCGCGTTCGAAGCGCCTCCAGCCGCATGTTTGCCAGGGCTCAGAGGCGCAGGCGAACGGGCGCACGGTTTGCTCGTCTTTCCAGCAGAACCATTCGCTTCCGAACATACGCAGACGAATGCCGCGCGGATAGTAACTATTGTCTGCAGACTCCAGATGCGCGTCAAACAAAAAGACAGACAAACGAGAACATGTAGGCGAGACGGGAACGAGGGCGAAAGCGTCGACTTGACAGGTTGAGCCAGCGCAAGCGCGAAAGTCCGCCCCGCCGACAGGGAGACACACATGCATGCGAAGACCCGTAGCGTCGTGCTCGCCGCGCTTTGTTGTGGTGTGCTGACGACTGCGTGCGCCGCGCGCGCCGACGACACCCCCACGCCCTGCAACGCACTGAAGCGCATCGTGGCCGCATCGCCGGAATTTTCGTCGCTGACGGCAATCGACGGCCGCGCCATCGCGCTGCCTTATGGCGACGATGCGCAATGCGCCGCGTCGCAGACCAACTATCGCTGCACGTGGACCCCGCATGGCGGCTCCAGCGCCGACGCGCTGCAGGGCGTGGCCGCGGACGTCGCCTCGTGCCTGCCCGATGCAACGCACGACCAGAATTCGTCCGCGCGGCAGCACTTCTACGTCGGGCCGCGCGGCTCGCGCACGGAGATTACGGCGGCGCAGGCGGGCTCGAACAAACTGAAGCTCGAAATTTACGCAACGCGGTGAGGCAATCGTGAGCAAGCGCATCCTGATAGCCGATGACGACGACGACGCGCTCGCCGGCCTCGCAAATCTGTTGAATGGCCTCGGGCAGGAAGTCGCGCTCGCGGCGAATGGGGCGCAGGCGGTGGAAGTGGCCGCACAGTTCGCGCCGGAAGTGGTGATTCTCGATCTCGGCATGCCGCTGTTGGACGGGCTGGCGGCCGCGCGTGCGCTGCGACGGTTGCCGAACGGCGACGCAATATTGCTGGTCGCGCTGACGGGCTGGGGCCAGCCGCAGCATCGCGAGATGACACAGGACGCGGGATTCGACATGCACCTGGTCAAGCCGATCTCGGCGGATCAACTGCAGTTCATTCTGTCGATGGTGCAGCCGTGAAAAGGGTCTTGTTGCAACGCACCAAATCTTCGGATATGATGGTTCCTGTCTCCTCCATGTCTCCACTGATATGGATTCAACCCGCCGACCAGGCGGGTTTTTTTTCGTCCGCGTTTTCAATGCGGGGCGCGTAAAAAAAGCCGGCTCGCAGGCCGGCTCTTGCTTTCAACGCGAAGTCGCGCAACCGAATCAGCGCACGAGGCCCGTTTCCTCGTCCACGCCGATTGCGAGATTCATGCACTGAATCGCCGCTCCCGACGCACCCTTGCCCAGATTGTCGAGCCGCGTCACCGTCACGAAGCGCTCGTCGTTGCCGAACACGAAGACATCGACGCGATTGGTGTCGTTGCAGGCCTGGACATCGAAGAAGCCGTTGTCGAGGTTGGTGTCGGCGTCGAATGGCATCACACGCACGAACGGCTCGTTCGCGTAGTACTCGGCGAGCATGTCGCGCACGTCCTGCGGGCTGGCTGAACGCGCGAGCTGGTCCGGCGAGAAGTACGTCGTGACCGCGAGACCCTTCAGGAACGGCCCGACGATCGGCGTGAAGATGGGCGCTCGCGAAAGTCCGCTGCGCACGGCCATTTCCGGAAGATGCTTGTGCGTCAAGCCGAGCGCGTACGCGCGCGGGCTCTTGAGCCGCGCATCGCCACCAGCTTCGTACTCCGCGATCATCTTCTTGCCGCCGCCGCTGTAGCCGGTGATGGAATAGGCGTGCGCATGGAAGTCGGCCGATACCAGCCCGCCCGCGACCAGCGGCCGCACCGCCAGCAGGAACGCCGACGCGTGGCAGCCCGGCACCGCGATGCGCTTTGCCGTGCGCAGCCGTTCGCGTTGCGCGCGCGAGAGTTCGGGCAGTCCGTAAGCCCAGTCGTCGTGCGTGCGAAATGCGGTGCTGGCGTCGATCACGCAGGTTTTGTCGTTGCCCGGCGCGACGAGCGAAACCGACTCGCGCGAAGCGGAATCCGGCAGGCACAGGAACGTCACGTCCGACGCGTTGATGAGCCTGCGGCGTTCCTCGACGTCCTTTCGCTTCTCCTCGTCGATGCGCAGCACTTCGATGTCACGGCGCTGCGACAGATATTCGAAAATCTTCAGGCCGGTGGTGCCTTCCTGTCCGTCGACAAATACTTTCGTGGTCATCTCGATCTCGCTGGTTCGTGGACGGAACGCCTGTGCTCCCGCCGCAGAAACCGACATTCTAAGGCGATTTTCGCACCGGTTGATGTCCGCAGCGGCGGGCGCGCGTCAGGGCGTTGCCGGCGTTCGGGTGTCGGCCCAGCGTGCGGTGACGGCGGCGATGCGCGCGCCGAAGGTCTTCGCGGTCTCGATGTCGCCGGGCGGGGGCGCTTCTTCCGGCGATGCATCTGCAGGCGACTGGGTCAGCAGCCCCGTGAAGCCGCCGACGAAGTTGAGGTCGTTTCTTGTCGCCGCTTTCGTGTTGGACGGCATCATCCCGGTGCCGGCCCAGATCATGCCGTGCTGCATCGCGAGCGTGACGAGATAGGAGATGGTCAGGAATTTGTCGCCATTCATGTGCGCGGAGTTGGTGAAGCCCGCAGCAATCTTGTCTTTCCACTTCTGGCCGAACCACGGTTTCGAGCTCGCATCGGCGAACTTCTTGAAGTCGGCGGACGGACCGCCCATGTATGTCGGTGCGCCGAAAATGATGGCGTCGGCGGCGTCGAGCTCGGCCCACGCGGCGTCGTCCAGTTCGCCGACGGGCATCAGTTTCGTGGTTGCTCCGGCGCTCGTCGCGCCCGCGAGCACTGCTTCCGCGACTTTCTTCGTGTGACCGTAGCCGCTGTGATAAACGATGATGATCTTCGACATGACTCCCTCTTGCCGCGCATGGCGGCGCGGCTGACGCGCGTGGTGCACGATGTCCGCCGGTCCTGCGCAGATGCGTGGGAAAGCATGCAGTTCGCGTGCAGTTACCGCAGTGAGGCGACCGGCGGACGGACAAATCCAGTCTAACAGCGACAATTTGCGGTTTGCCGGCGGCAACGCACACAGGAAGCGAAACAATTGTGATGCGGCCTTATCGGCCGAACGTGAAGCTGAGTTGCGCGCTGGCAAGCGCCATCGTGCGGATTTCGTGCTCGAACATCAGCGCGGGCGTGCCCTGGCGCAAGTGGAAGTCGTCGCTCCTCAGCGCGTAGACGGTGACGACATAGCGATGCGCCTTGCCCGGCGGCGGACACGGGCCGCCATAGCCCTCGGTGTCCCAGTCGTTGCGCGCTTCGACCGCGCCCATCTTGCGCAGCACACCGGAGGCGCTCGCATTTGCAGGCAGGTGCGTGACGCCGGCGGGGATGCCGGCCACGGCCCAGTGCCACCATCCGCGACCCGGCGCGTCGGGATCGAAAATGGTCACGGCGAAGCTGCGTGTCTGCGGGGGCGCGCCGCGCCACGAAATCTGCGGCGAACGATTCCCGCCCTTGCAGTCCGATTCACCGAACAGCAGTTCGCGGCCGATGCTTTTTCCCGGCGCGAAATCCGTGCTCGCCACGGTAAACGCGTCTTGCGCCATCGCAATGCCGGAATGGCACAGAACCAAAGCCGCAGTCGAAGCAGCCAGCATGGAAGCGGCTGCACGACTCGAACGCACGATCGGACATGCGAGGCGCATGGCTGACTCCTGGCAGCGGCTAAAGCCCATATAGCAGCGTTTCGCCAACTGCAACGATGTTTTTTGTCTCAGTGATGCGCTCAATAGGAGGTTGCAGTTTAACATTGCAACAAAGCATTAAAAGTTCGATCCTTGGGACTTAACCTATGGCGCAAAATCATTCGCGCTTTGTATGTGGGGCGCGTCTGATGGCGAGGACTCCAAACTCTGTTGATCAAAATATGAACTATTTGACGTTGATTCGCGTGGCAGTCAGTCGACCGAATTTGGAGGAAGAATAAATGAGCCAGCGAATACAGGTCATCATTGCAGACGATCACCCGGTGATTTTGTTCGGCGCGGCGCAAGCGCTCAACAAATTCCCGGAAGTCGATGTCGTAGGCCAGGCGCGCCAGTCTACCGAACTCGTCCAGCTTCTCCAGAAGACGCCTTGCGACGTGCTGGTTACGGATCTCGCCATGCCGGGCGGTTCCTATGGCGACGGCATGCCGTTGCTCGGCTATATTGGCCGGCAATTCCCGAAAGTGCG
>Ga0308174_10000241_pt1 | contig 22644 bp, 17 predicted proteins | sample PhyPR2_FD_203894 | JGI IMG/M metagenome (GOLD analysis project Ga0308174, IMG submission 203894) | Soil microbial communities from UC Gill Tract Community Farm, Albany, California, United States - DLSLS.P.R2 | ecosystem: Environmental > Terrestrial > Soil > Agricultural land | place: USA... | reverse complement strand
GCTGGCGGTGGCCGAGACGGGCGTGTGCACCCTCGGGATGTACTCCCACAACGAGGTCGCGCGCAGCCTCTACCTCTCGCTGGGCTACGACCCGCTCTGCGCGTGGTCGAGCCGGCCTGTCGTCCTCGGCTCCTGAGGCAGACAGCCGACGGGCCGGGATGTCGTGGAGGGCTGCCGCCCGCCTGGGCGGCGGCAACCCTCCACGTCCTCGCCCCCGGGTTCAGTGCAGGGTGTCCAGGACGAACACCCCGTTGACCGAGCGCAGACGGTGGTCGTAGCCGGTGGCCTGCCCACCGAGGTGGGTCTCGGTCACCGTCGCCCGGGCGCTCGTGTCGGCGGTGGCGTGCCGCTGGTCGCGCGGCACGCCGTAGATCCAGCCGGCGCGGCCGTCGTAGGCGGAGGTCACCGAGCGGCTCGAGAGCCGCGCCCCGCCGCGCGTCACCGACCGGTCCTCGCCCCAGGTGATCGCGAGGTCGCCCGTGACGTCGTAGGCGCCGTCGGTGCCCGTGTGCGGGTGGAAGCCCAGGACGCCGTCCTTGTCCCAACGGTGCACGGTGCGCTCGACGGTCGGCGTGCCGTGGCCGTGCCTGCTCTCCACCACCTGCGCGTCGGTCCACGACGCCGTGAGCGAGTCGTCGGCCTCACCGTCGGTCCACGAGTGGCGCGAGGTGTTCCCGAGGGTCCGCGTGACCGTGGTGGTCACGGGGCCGCGCGACGTGAACAGCGTTCCGGTGACGGCGAAGTCGCGGGTGGCGTCGAGGTCGACCCGACCCGCCTGGTCGCCCGTGCCCGTCACGGTGCTCCTCACCGCGGGCTCACCGCCGGAGGGCGCACCCGTCGTGCCCGTGACGACGCTCCGGCCGGCGTCGCGCCACACCCGGAAGCGGGGTGAGAGCGTCCAGCCGCCCTGCCCCGCCGGCAGGCCGACGACCGACAGGCGCACCTCGTGGGACCGCCCGTCGTCGAGCCGAGCGAGGTACGGCGTCAGGTCGTAGCCGAGGGGCGGGATGTCGAACGCCTTGGGCGAGGGGATCGTGTACCAGAGGAACGGGTTGCTCCAGCCGCCCGTGTAGACGACGGGATACGGCGCGGCGATGCCGGCGAGCTGCCCGTCGATGCGGACGTCCACCTCGCGGTAGGGCAGCCCGTCGGGGCAGGAGTACCCGGTGGACGCGGGAGCGCTCGTGTCCCAGAACTCCTCACACCCACCGCCCGAGCCCGTCGCGAAGACGTCGGCCAGCAGCCGGGTCGAGTTTCGCGGCACGGTGAGGGCCCCGACGAGGTCGCTGCCCTCGCGGGTCGGGTTCGCGAGCGGCAGCACCCGGTCGGAGGTCTGCGCCGCCGGTGCCCCGTGGCCCGTGGTGTAGAAGTCCAGGTCGACCGACACGTGGATGACGCCGGTGTAGGTGGCGTCGACGACGTTGCCGATGGACATCGACACCTGCTGCGGGCCGGTCAGCAGCGGCGCGAGGTCGGTGACGTCCTTCTCGACGTGCCAGCGGATGCCGTCGGTGCTCGGCTCCGGGGTCGACAGGGTCAGCATGCGCACGCCTGCCACGTCGAGGTAGCCGAGCCGGTCGAACTGTCGCCCGGCGACCGAGCCCTCGAGGCGCATCACGACCTTTGACCAGGGACCGGCGCACCCCGGTGGCGGCGTGTACGAGCTGGTGTGGACCGCGAAGTCGGCGAAGGAGTCGTCGACGACCCGGACGGTGCAGTGCCGCGTGCCGGGCACGGTGACGGGTGGCTCGGGGGTGCGGGGGTCGTCCCAGTCGGACGCGAACTCGCCGGGCGTGGTGACCGAGGTGGCCGCGGTGGCAGCAGCCGGTGACGGTGCCGGTGCCCCTGACGGTGCCGGTGACGGTGACGGTGACGGTGACGGTGACAGGGCCGAGGCAGCGGTGGCGCCCGTCAGGGCCAGGACCACGCCCAGGAGCGCGGTGGTGACGGGACGCAGGCGAGGTGTGCGCATGTCACCCGACGCTAGGACCGAGGAGGTCAAGGTTGGGCAAAGCGCTCGCCCGCTCACGGCATGCGCCGGCGGTCCCGCACGCGTGCGGCACGGCATACGGCGCCCTCGCGGCAGACGCGGAGAGGGCTGCCGTCACCGAGGTGACGACAGCCCTCTCCGAGGTCTGCGGGAGCTCAGCTCCGCACGGGGCTGACCTCCGGGGCACCCTGCGGGGCGGGAGCCGATGCGGCGGGCTTGGCGTCGACACCGGCCTCCTTGCGCTGCTCGGGCGTGATCGGCGCCGGCGCCGCGGTCAGCGGGTCGTAGCCGCCACCCGACTTCGGGAAGGCGATGACGTCGCGGATCGAGTCGGTGCGCGCGAGCAGGGAGACGATGCGGTCCCAGCCGAAGGCGATGCCGCCGTGCGGCGGGGCGCCGAAGGCGAAGGCGTCGAGCAGGAAGCCGAACTTCTCCTGGGCCTCCTCGTCCGAGATCCCCATGACCTTGAAGACCCGCTCCTGCACGTCCCGGCGGTGGATACGGATCGAGCCCCCGCCGATCTCGTTGCCGTTGCAGACGATGTCGTAGGCGTAGGCGAGTGCCGAGCCGGGGTCGGTGTCGAAGGTGTCGAGGAACTCCGGCTTGGGCGAGGTGAAGGCGTGGTGCACGGCCGTCCAGGCGCTGTATCCGAGGGCGACGTCACCGGAGGCCGTGGCGTCGGCGGCCGACTCGAAGAGCGGGGCGTCGACGACCCAGAGGAAGCTCCACGCGTCCTCGTCGATGAGGCCGCAGCGACGGCCGATCTCGAGGCGCGCCGCGCCGAGCAGCGCGCGCGAGGCCTTGGCGGTGCCGGCCGCGAAGAAGATGCAGTCGCCGGGCTGGGCACCGACGTGGGCGGCGAGGCCGTCCCGCTCGGCGTCGGTGAGGTTCTTGGCGACCGGCCCGCCGAGCTGGCCGTCCTCCTGGACCAGGACGTAGGCGAGGCCGCGGGCACCCCGCTGCTTGGCCCACTCCTGCCAGGCGTCGAGCTGCTTGCGCGGCTGGCTCGCCCCGCCCGGCATGACGACCGCGCCGACGTAGTCGGACTGGAAGACGCGGAAGGTGGTGTCCTTGAAGTACTCGGTGCACTCGACCAGCTCGTTGCCGAAGCGCAGGTCGGGCTTGTCGGAGCCGTAGCGGGCCATCGCCTCGGCGTAGGTCATCCGCTGGAACGGGGCCTCGAGCTCCACGCCGATGAGTCGCCACAGCGCCGAGATGATCGCCTCGCCAAGCTCGATGACGTCGTCCTGCTCGATGAAGCTCATCTCGATGTCGAGCTGGGTGAACTCCGGCTGACGGTCGGCGCGGAAGTCCTCGTCGCGGTAGCAGCGGGCGATCTGGTAGTAGCGCTCCATGCCGGCGACCATGAGCAGCTGCTTGAACAGCTGCGGGCTCTGCGGCAGGGCGTACCAGGAGCCCGGGGCGAGGCGTGCCGGCACCAGGAAGTCGCGGGCACCCTCGGGCGTCGAACGGGTCAGCGTCGGGGTCTCGATCTCGACGAAGTCGCGAGCGCCGAGAACGGCGCGGGCGGCGGCGTTCACCTTCGAGCGCAGGCGGATCGCGGCGCCGGCCGAGCTGGCGCCGGGGCGGCGCAGGTCGAGGTAGCGGTGCTTGAGGCGCGCCTCCTCGCCGACGGTGACGCGCTCGTCGATCTGGAAGGGCAGCGGGGCGCTCGGGTTGAGGACCTCGAGCTGCTCGACGATGACCTCGATGTCGCCGGTCGGCAGGTCGGGGTTGGCGTTGCCCTCGGGGCGCTCGCGCACCTCGCCGGTCACCCGGACGCAGTACTCGTTGCGCACGTCGTGGGCGCCGCCCTCGGCCAGCACCTCGTCACGGGCGACCACCTGGGCGACGCCCGAGGCGTCGCGCAGGTCGAGGAAGGCGACTCCGCCGTGGTCTCGACGCCGCGCCACCCAACCGGTGAGGGTGACGGTCTGGCCTGCGTGGTCGACACGAAGAGTGCCGGCCTCGTGAGTGCGGAGCACGGAGGGTCCTTCCGGGACGTGGGGCGGGTGGTGCGGGCGGCACCGCCGGCCCAAGGGGCCGCTGGGTGAAGCCGGGCGCCCGGCGGCGGTCGGCCACGGGCACCGAGGACCAATCCTAGACCGCTTGCGCCTAGGCTCTTCGCCGTGCAGCACTCCCGCAACCGTGACCTCGACGGCGTCAGGGGCCTCGCGGTCCTCCTCGTCGTGGCCAGCCACGTGGGGCTGCCGGTGCGCTGGGGCGGCCTGTCCGGGGTGACGCTGTTCTTCGTCCTCTCCGGCTACCTCATCACGAGCCTGCTCATCGCGGAGTGGTGCCGGTGGGGCTCGGTCAGCCTCTGGCGGTTCTGGGGCCGGCGTGCGCTGCGGCTGCTGCCTGCCCTCGTGCTGCTGCTGGCCCTCGTTCCGGTGCTGCTCTGGGCCACGGGCGACGACCGCCTCTCGCGCTACCCCACGGCAGGGCTGGCGTCCCTCTTCTACGTGGGCAACTGGGTGCGCATCGGGGGCACGGACCTCGGCCTGCTCAACCACCTCTGGTCGCTCTCCGTCGAGGAGCAGTTCTATGTCGTGTGGCCGGCGGTGTTCATCGCCCTCATGGCGTGGCTGCGCAGCCGCGCGCTGACCGTCGTCCTCGGCCTCGCCGCGCTGGCCACCTTCTACTCCGTGTGGACGCGCGGGACGGCCATCCGGCTCGACATCTCGACGGAGACGAACGCGTTCGCCCTGCTCCTCGGGGCCTCGCTCGCCTTCGCCCTGGCCGCCGTCCGCAGCCGCGGGTGGACGCTCCCCGCCTCGAGCCCGCTCGTTCCCTTCGCCGTCATGGTGGCCGTCTCGGCCTTCCCCGGGCACGGACTCGCCGTCGACCACCCGCTCTTCCGTCCGCTCGGTGCCGTCTACGCGATGCTCGGCGTGTGGCTCGTGTATGCCGCCGTGTCGGGTCACTCGCGCGTCGTCGGCTCCCGCGTCATGGTCTTCTTCGGGACCATCAGCTATGCCCTCTACCTGTGGCACCAGGCGCTGATCAACAGCCGCCTGCTCGGCGAGCACTCGACGCCCCGCAACCTGCTGCTCGTCGGGGCTGCCGTGCTCGTCTCGTGGCTGTCGTGGGTGCTCGTCGAACGGCCGGTGGGGCGCCTGCGCGGTCGGCTGCGCCTCGACCAGCCGTCGGCTCGCCAGCGGGCCTGCGTCGCACGAGCGGACGCGCAGACCGAGACCGACCCGGCGACCGCCCGCTGAGGACCGGCCGCCTCGCCCTCGGCGCTGGGCGCACCGCCCACGGACACGGGCCTACGGACAGCGAGAAGGAGAGGCCTTCGCCCCTCCACTCTCAACGTATAACGCACCCGGGGGCTTGCGGCAAGACCCCGGTGGTCGTCGAGAATTCCGGGCTCCGGCCGATCGTCTCGGTCGCGCAACCTGATGGGAGCCTGCGTGAACCCCTGCTCGAACCCACTGACCAGCAACGCCTTCGACCTGTCACCCGTCCTGGCCCACAAGGCCGACCCCGCCCTCCTTCAGGCGGACGAGGAGCACTTCGCGGCCATCGCCCGGAGCCTCGAGGACACCGTCGCCGAGCTGTCCCGCCGGCTCGACACGGTGCGCCGTGCCCCGGCCGGTCACGGGCAGACCGCCCTCGAGCGCGACCAGGAGGTGCACCGGCTGACCGCCCGGCTGCGTACCCTGCGTCGCTACGGCCTCGACCTGACCCTGGGACGGATGGTCACCTCCGACGGCAGCGAGACCGTCTACGTCGGTCGCCTCGGCCTGACGGACGAGGACGGCCGCCGCCTCCTCGTCGACTGGCGCTCCCCCGTCGCCGAACCGTTCTTCGGCGCCACGCACGCGAACCCGATGGGGCTGGCGAGCCGGCGTCGCTACCGCTGGACGCGGGGTCGGGTCACCGACTACTGGGACGAGGCGTTCACGCCCGATGCCCTCGTGGACACCGCAGCCCTCGACGACGAGTCGGCCTTCCTCGCCAGCCTCGGGACGGAGCGGTCGGACCGGATGCGCGACGTCCTCGGCACCATCGCGGCCGACCAGGACGCGATCATCCGCGCCGGCTCCCGGGGTCCGCTGGTCGTCGACGGTGGCCCGGGCACGGGCAAGACGGTCGTGGCGCTGCACCGGACGGCATACCTGCTCTACTCCGACCCGCGGCTCGGGCACCGGCGCGGGGGTGTGCTCTTCGTCGGCCCGCACGAGCCGTACCTCGCCTACGTCTCCGACGTGCTGCCGAGCCTGGGCGAGGAGGGCGTGCGCACGTGCACCATCCGTGACCTGCTGCCCGAGGGCGCCGAGGCGGTCGAGGAGAGCGACCCCGAGGTGGCCCGGCTCAAGGCCTCGCTCCACCTCGTCGACGCGATCGAGCCGGCCGTCGGCCTCTACGAGGAGCCGCCCACGGAGCCGCTCGAGGTCACCACGCCCTGGGCCGAGCTGTCGGTGGGTGCCGACGACTGGGCGACCGCGTTCCAGGCGCCGCCGCCCGGCACCCCGCACAACGAGGCGCGCGACATCATCTGGGACGAGCTGCTCTCGATCCTCGTCGAGCGCCACGACGACGAGGACGCGACGCCCGAGCAGGTCAGGGCGACCCTCGAGCGCGACCGCGACCTGCGCTCGGCCCTGAACCGCGCTTGGCCGATGCTCGAGGCGACCGACCTCGTCGGCGACCTGTGGTCCGTGCCCGCCTACCTGCGCCGGTGCGCGCACCGCCTCAGCCTCGAGCAGGTGCGCCTGCTGCAGCGGCCGGAGGGAGCACCGTGGACGGTGAGCGACCTGCCATTGGTCGACGCCGCCCGCCACCGGCTCGGCGACCCGGAGGCGTCGGTGAGCCGGCGCCGGCGCGAGGCCGCCCTAGCCGCCGAGCGCGAGGAGCGGGCCAAGGTCGTGGACCACCTCATCGAGCACGACGACTCGGAGATGCACCTGATGTCGATGCTCCGCGGAGCTGACCTGCAGGGCGCGCTCGACGACGCCGACGAGCCGGCGCGGATGGGCGCGGACGGGCTCGCCGGACCGTTCGCCCACGTCGTCGTCGACGAGGCACAGGAGCTCACGGACGCCGAATGGCAGATGCTGGTGCGCCGCTGCCCGTCCCGGAGCATGACCGTCGTGGGCGACCGCGCCCAGGCGCGACACGGGTTCCCGGAGCAGTGGCACGAGCGCCTCACGCGCCTCGGCCTGGACCGCGTGACCGTGGCCTCCCTCAGCATCAACTACCGCACCCCCGAGGAGGTCATGGCAGAGGCGGAACCGGCCATCCGGGCGGCCCTGCCGGATGCCAATGTGCCCATCTCTGTTCGCGCCAGCGGGATCCCGGTCCGGACCGGGACCACGAGCGAGCTCGACGAAGTGGTCGACTCGTGGCTCGCGCAGCATCCCCAAGGCGTCGCCTGCGTCGTGGGCTGCCCGACCTTCACGCCACGGCCTCGGGTCCGCTCACTCACGCCGTCCCTGACGAAGGGGCTCGAGTTCGACCTCGTGGTCCTGGTCGAGCCCGAGGCCTTCGGTTCCGGGATCGAGGGCGCCGTCGACCGCTACGTGGCGATGACGCGCGCGACCAGCGAGCTCGTCGTGCTCACGCGCCCGTGAGGTGAACGGTCAACGGGGTCAGCGGTGTTCGCCGTCGAGGTAGACCCAGCGGCCGGCGCGCCGCGTGAACCTGCTGACCTCGTGCAGCCGCCCGGTGCTCCCGTCGACGCTCCCGTCGACGCTCCCGTCGACGCTCCCGTCGACGTCGGTCCAGGACGCGACGAACTCCACGACACCGTCCTCGTCGTCGGGGCCCCCGCGCTCGCTGCGGCGCACGTCGAGCCCCGTCCAGCGCACCCCCGCGTCCAGGCCGATCCGGTCGGGCCGGGTCCGGGGATGCCAGGTGCGCACGAGGTACGCCTCGTCCCCCAGCGCGAAGGCCGTGTACCTCGAGCGCATCAGCGCCTCGGCCGTCGCCGCCGGGCGCTCGCCGTCCAGCAGCGGGCCGCAGCACACGGCATACGCCAGCAGGGAACCGCACGGGCACGCCCCGGTGGGCGTGCCCGTGCCGAACGCGGCGCCGCTCACGAGCGGTCGCGCTGCGCCTCACGGGCCGGCCAGGCCGCGTCGCGCGGGCGCAAGGTCGACCAGCCACGGCTGCGCGAGAGGCCGGCGCTCAGCAGTCCGACGAGGGTCGCCGAGTTGCTGATGCGCCCCGCCAGGGCGGCGTCGACGGCGTCGTCGAGGGGCACCCACAGCGGGCGCAGCGACAGCTCCTCGGCGGTGCGCTCGTGCGCGTCGTCCTCGTCGACGGAGCCCAGCCCCCGGGCCAGGAAGATCCGCACCGTCTCGGGGAACGCCCCGGGCGAGGTGACGTCGTCGGCGAGCACGTGCCACTCGTCCGCGACGAGGTCGACCTCCTCGGCGAGCTCGCGGGCGGCAGCCTCCCACGGGGGCTCGCCGTCGACGTCGAGCAGTCCCGCCGGCAGCTCCCACACGTGGGCGCCGGTGGCGTGGCGGTACTGCCGGATCATCATGACGTGGTCGACGCCGTCGAGCTCGCGCAGGGCGAGCACGGCGACGGCTCCGGGGTGGCTGATGTAGTCACGCGTGACGACACCGCCCTCCCCCAGGTCGACGCGGTCGCGCACGACGTCGAAGATGATCCCCTCGAACGGGGTGGTCGACTCCAGGACCGGCTCGGGCGTCCAGTCCTCGACGAGGTCGGCTCCCGTGCCCCGAGGCGCGTCGAGACCCACCCGCGGCTCAGACGTCGTCCGACGCCGACGCGGCGCCGGAGGAGCTGACGGAGGCGTATGCGTCGTGCGCGGCGGCGTCGTCCTCCGCTGTCGCTGCCCTGCCGGCGTCGACGGCGGCCCGGTGACGCTCCACCTCGACGAGGCGCTCGCTGCGGCGGCGCTCGAGAGCGGCGCCCACGAGGCCGGCGAAGAGCGGGTGCGCCCGGTTCGGGCGCGAGAGGAACTCCGGGTGCGCCTGCGTCGAGACGTAGTACGGGTGCACCTCGCGCGGCAGCTCCACGAACTCGACGAGCGTGCCGTCGGGAGACGTGCCGGAGAAGACGAGACCCGCAGCCTCGAGGTCGGCGCGGTAGGCGTTGTTGACCTCGTAGCGGTGGCGGTGGCGCTCCTTGACCTCGGCCGCGCCGTAGGCCTCACGGATGACGCTGCCCTCCTTCAGGGCCGCCGGGTAGAGCCCGAGGCGCATGGTGCCGCCGAGGTCGCCCGCGCCCTCGACGAACGCCTTCTGCTCCTCCATCGTCGCGATGACGGGGTGCGCGGTGCCCGGGTCGAACTCGGTGGAGCTGGCGTCGGCGTTGCCGAGCACCGTGCGGGCGTACTCGATGACCATGCACTGGAGGCCGAGGCAGATGCCGAGGGTGGGCACCTGCTTCTCGCGGGCCCAGGTCAGGGCGCCGAGCTTGCCCTCGATGCCGCGCACGCCGAAGCCGCCGGGCACGAGGACCGCGTCGACGCCGCCGAGGGCCTTCTGGGCACCGGCGGGGGTCTGGCACTCGTCGCTGGCCACCCAGCGGATCTTGACCCTGGCGTCGTGGTGGAAGCCGCCGGCCCGCAGCGCCTCGGTGACGGAGAGGTAGGCGTCGGGCAGGTCGATGTACTTGCCGACGAGCGCGACCTCGATGTGGTGCTCGGGGTCGTGGACGCGCTGCAGCAGCTGGTCCCACTCGGTCCAGTCGACGTCGCGGAACTTCAGGCCGAGGCGGCGGATGACGTAGGCGTCAAGGCCCTCACGGTGCAGCACCTTGGGGATGTCGTAGATGCTCGGCGCGTCGACACAGGCGGCCACCGCGGCGACGTCGACGTCGCACATGAGCGAGATCTTGCGCTTGATCGGCTCGGGGATCTCCCGGTCGGCGCGCAGCACGAGCCCGTCGGGCTGGATGCCGACCTGGCGCAGGGCGGCGACCGAGTGCTGGGTCGGCTTGGTCTTCAGCTCGCCACTGGGGGCGAGGTACGGCACGAGCGAGACGTGCAGGAAGAAGCTGTTGTCGCGGCCGATGAGGTGGCGCACCTGGCGGGCCGCCTCGAGGAAGGGCAGCGACTCGATGTCGCCGACGGTGCCGCCGATCTCGGTGATGATGACGTCCGGCGCGTCCGGGCCACCGGTGGCGAGCGCGCGCATCCGGGCCACGATCTCGTTCGTGATGTGCGGGATGACCTGCACTGTGTCACCGAGGTACTCGCCGCGGCGCTCCTTGGCGATGACGTTGTTGTAGACCTGGCCGGTCGTCACGTTCGCGGCGCCGACGAGGTTGACGTCGAGGAAGCGCTCGTAGTGGCCGATGTCGAGGTCGGTCTCCGCGCCGTCGTCGGTCACGAAGACCTCGCCGTGCTGGAACGGGTTCATCGTTCCCGGGTCGACGTTGATGTAGGGGTCGAGCTTCTGCATCGTGACCCGCAGGCCCCGCGATCGCAGAAGTCGTCCGAGGCTGGATGCCGTGAGGCCCTTGCCGAGAGAGGAGGCAACGCCCCCGGTCACAAAGATGTGCTTCGTCGTTTCCACCACGGGCTTCAACTCTACGTCATGTCGAGGGGGTCCGCCGCGTAGCGCTCCGTCCATCGGCGTGCCTCCGCCTCCGGCGACGGCCACGAGGCGGCTCGCGAACGTGCCGCAGCGCCCATCCGGTGCCGGCCGACGGGGTCGAGCAGCAGGCGGTCGACCTCGTCGGCGACGGAGACCGAGCCGCCCACCGCGACAAGGGAACCGGCGTCGCCGACCAGCTCGGGCAGTCCCCCGGTCCGGGTCGCCACGACGGGCACCCCGGCCGCCATCGCCTCCTGGACGACGAGCGCCCGAGCCTCCCACCGGCTGGTCAGCACGAAGACGTCCGCGGCGCGAAGCCATTCCGGCACGTCGGTCCGGGACCCGACGAACCGCACCCGGGCACCCCCGCCGTCCGGGTGGCGTATGCCGTCCGCCTCCTGCTCGAGGTCCGCGCGCAGCCGCTCGTCGCCGCTGCCGACGACGACCCACGTCGCCGGCACCCGGGACCGGCGTGCGGCCGCGAGGAGGGTCGGCAGGTCCTTCTGGGGGGCGATCCGCGAGACGGTGAGCACCAGGGGCAGGTCGGCCCGGAGACCGACGCCGGACAGCAGACGCCGGCGCTCCCCCGGTGCCGGCGGCCCGGCTCCCAGCAGGCCGGCCACGGCCGCGGACGGCACGAGCGCCAGCTCGGCGTGGCGCGCCCCGAGCGCGCGGGCGAGCTCGACGAGGTCCGGGCTCGCCCCCGTCACGAGCTGTGCCTGCCGCAGGGACCAGCCGAGCAGGCGCTTGGCCGCGCCGGAGCCCGCCCGAGACCACCAGGGGGCGCTGGGCCGCCCAGCCGCCGGTGCGGGCGCCGCGGCCGTGAACGGCGCCGCGAACGGCGCCCGGGCGGGTGCGAGGGAGGGCGGCAGGTCGTTGTGCAGCGACACGAAGAGGCGGGGGCGTGGCCGGGCGCGGGCCACGGCGACGGCAGCGACCACCGCGGCCTGGTGCCCGTGCGCATGGACGACGTCGGCGGTGCCGGCGAGCTGCATGATCCGGTGCCACTCCAGCAGGCCCAGCGGCGCCCGGACCCCCGTGTGGACGGGCCACAGCCGGCGGGCGTCGACCCAGCCGAAGGCATCGGCGGTCGACGCGGCCGTCACGACCTGCACCTCGTGGCCCAGGCCCCGGAGATCCGCGACCAGGCGGTCCACGTGCGCGCCGATGCCGCCCGTCGCCCGGCCGAGGAGCATGAGCACCCTCATGGGCCGACCTCGGCGGGAGCCCGGGAGCGCCGTGGGCGTCGCGTCACCCGGCGCAGGACCGACGGGTCGACGGCCAGGGCCAGACCGACCATCACCACGAGGGCGAGGAGCCCGACCCCGAGGCCGACGACCACGCTGGACCCGAGCGAGTCCCCGATGCCGTTGACCGCCAGCCACGAGGCGACGGCCCGCCCTGCCAGCGCAGCAGCCGCCGATCCCACGAGGGCGCCCAGCAGCGGGCGCAGGGGCAGCGCCAGGGCGTGGGTGCCCCACGCGCGCCCGACGAGCACGCTGAGCAGCACCGCGGCCAGCACGAGCCCCAACGACGACCCGGCCGCGAGGGCGCGCAGCGTGTCTGGTCCTCCTGCCCCCTGCGGGTCGAGCACGAGCAGGGGGAACACGAGGGTGGCCAACCAGCCGGTCGCGGCGAGAGCGCCCGCGGCGAGGGGCGAGCCGTGGACGTAGGAGGCCCTGGTCAGCAGGCCCACGACCCCGAGCGCCGCGACGGAGGGCGCGAAGAGGGTCACGGCGTCTCCCATGGCGGCCAGCGTCTCGGCCGAGGCGTCCCACTGCGAGCCGGCGTCGAGGGCCGAGAAGAAGGCCCCCACCGGGACCGCCACGGCCACGAGGAGGGCCGCCCCGAACAGGCCCACGACCAGCGTGGCGAGCCAGGCCTGTCGCAGCGTGCGGGCGGCGGCGCCGGGCTCGGCCGGCGCCATGGCCCCGCCCGCCTCCGCGGCCCCGTCGACGACCGCGTGCTCACGGGCCAGCGAGGGGAAGGCTGCCGTCGCGAGCGGCACGGCCAGGACGGCATACGGCAGCAGGGTGACCGCCTGGGCGTACGTGTAGACGTTGAGGGTGCCGGCGCCGCCGCGGTCGTTGGCGAGGCGGATGACGACGAGGGTCGCGAGCTGCTGGCCGGCGACGGCGAGCAGCCCGGACAGGGCCAGCACCCGAACGCGACGGGCCACCCCGTCGGGGAAGCGCAGGGCCGGCCGCAGGCGCACGCCGGCGCGGCGCACCGGCACCAGCAGCGGCAGGGCCAGCGCGACGACCCCGAGGGTCGTGCCGATGCCCAGCACGAGCAGCGCGTCGTGCGGCACGGCCCCGATCTCGGCCGCCGGGTCGGGAGCCAGCCCCCGGTAGGCGAGGTAGGTGGCGATGACCACGAGGCTCGAGAGCAGGGGCGCCAGGGCCGGGCCGGCGAAGCGGTGGTGAGCCTGCAGCACGCCGGCCAGCACGATGGCCACGCCGTAGAGCGGGATCTGCAGTGCGAAGACCCGCAGCAGCTCGGAGCCGAGCGCCACCTCGTCGCTGCACCCGGTGCCGAGCAGGGTCGCCGCGATCGGTCCGGCCGCCGCGGCGACGACCACGCCGAGCGGGACGAGGACGAGGACGGCCCAGGTGAGCAGAGCCGATGCCGTGGCGTCCGCGTGGCGCCGGTCACCGCGTCCCAGCGCGCCGGCCACGAGCGGCACGGCCACGGCCGCCAGGACCCCGCCGGCGGCGATCTCGAAGAGCACGTTCGGCACGGCGTTGACCGACTGGTACACACTGCCGACGCAGGTGGCCCCCACCGAGTGCGAGAAGACGAACCACCGGCCGAAGCCGACGACGCGGGCCACGAGGGTGATCACGGCGATGCCACCGGCGGCAGCGAACAACCGCCGGTGGGAAGGGTTGGGGCGAGCGGGAGCCGGGTCGCTCATCGCGCCTCCCGGCCCCATTCGTCCAGGCGGCGCAGCACACGGTTGCCCTCGATGACCCGGGTGAAGCTGACGCGCTCGGACGCGAGGGTGAGCGCGGCCAGGCCGGTGAGCGCCGCGGCACGCCCGGCCAGCCCCGTCCGTTCGACGAGCGCGAGGCCGAGCAGCGCCCCGGCTGCGTTGGCGCCGGTGTCACCGAGCATCGAGGTGGCCCGCAGGTCGTCACGCAGGACGCCGAGCGACGCGCCCACCGCGGCTGCGGCGGCCGGGGTCCCGGCCAGGGGTAGTCCCGCTGCGAGGGTCACCTTGAGAGCGCGGCCGGGGCGCAGGTCGAAGAGGTTGACGGCGTTCGCTGCTCCCGCGACGACGGCGCCCCCGACGAGGGTCGCCAGCACCCGTGCGGGCGCAGCCTGTGGGGCGCGCGGGCGGTCCGTGCGGTCTCGCGCGGCGTCGGACAGGGCGGCGCCGAGCAGGCCGCAGGCCCCGAGTCCCACGACCTTGACGGCGCCTGTCGTCACCTGACCGCGTGCGAGGGCGCCGAGGTGGCCCTTGAGCCCCTTGTCGGCAGCTCCCCCGGCCAGGTCGTCGAGCGCGCCGAGAGCGCCGGCTGCCAGCGCCACGACCGCCGTGGCGGCAGAGGCGGCAGAGGATCCCTGAGGTGGGCTGCCGGTGGAGGCGGTGGAGCAGGTGCGCCGGCGGCCGGCCATGCCGGCGATTCCCACACCTGCCAGTGCTCCACCGACCCAGGAAGGTCCCTCGAGCAGCGTGACGGCTCGGCCCGCGTGGTTGGTGCGGGCCCAGGGCTCTCGGGCCGCGGACGGCATACGGCGTCCCAGGCGCAGCAGCGCCCACGAGGCGACGGCGGACGACGCGACGACAGGGACGGACGTCGGCACCGCCGGGGCCGCCCGGCGGTGTCCCGACCTCACGGAAGGACCCGCGGCAGCTTGGCCGTCGCGCCGGCGCTGATGCCGAAGTGCCCGATGCGCTCGTCGAGGGCACCTTCGATCGCGAGGACGGCGAGGGCCGGGCCGTTGCCCGCGCGCACGTGGTCGACGGTGGAGATCACGGATGCGGTCTCCGACTTCTCGCGGACCGCCTGGACGGCGTTGGAGGTGGCGGGCTGGCCTGCGGCAGCGACCGTCTCACCGCCTGCGACGACCGTGGCCCGGGAGGAGCCCGCGAGGGCGGTGAGCAGCGCACGGACCGCGTCGGAACGCTGGCTCACCACCGACTCCGTGCCCGCGTAGTCCCCCGAGACGACGAGCACGACGTCGGCAGGCGGCAGGTCGGCGACGGAGCTGTCGACCAGGTTGGCGTCGAGGAGCACCTTGAGCGCCGCGACGCGCTTCGGCGAGATGGTGCTGACGGTGGTGGAGACGGCCAGGTCGGTGAGGACCTCGACGAGAAGGGCATCGCCGGTGGCGGTGGAGGTGAGTCCCAACGCAGCCGCGGCGTCGCGGGCGGCCGTGGCCCGGTCGTCGGCGCGGGTCGGGTCGAACCAGTCGGCGCTGAGCGAGACCGTCCCGGTGAGCGCGGCGCCGCTCTGGCCGACGACGGACTCGAGGCTGCCCACCATGGTGCTGTCCGCCGACGGCATGGCGAGCACGAGGGTCCGGTGGCCGGTGAGTCGTCCGCGGACGACCCGTTCCTGCACGGCGGTCTCGTACTCGTCGGAGGCGTCGACGAGCTTCTGGCTCGTCGTCAGCTTGTCGTTGAGGGCCTGCTTCTCGGTGCGCAGCGCCGCGACCTGCTCGCCCAGCTGGTCGCCGAGGTTGGCCTGCAGCGGACCGGCGCCGAGCACGATGCCGACGGCCAGTGCGAGGAAGACGGAGATGATCGAGACGAGGTGGTAGCGGAAGTCGATCATGTGACGATCCCGGTGATGGCGGTCCAGACGTCGTCCCAGCGGGCCGCGAAGACCTGCAGCCAGACCTGCCCCGCAGGGGTCGACGCCAGGGCGGCGAAGAGCGCCAGCATCCCCACGAGCAGCATCGTGACGAGCAGCCGGCCGGGGATGCGTGCCCTGTAGAGCTGGCTGACGCCCTTGGCGTCGACGAGCTTCCCGCCCACCCGCAGCCGCGTGAGGAAGGTCGAGGCCTGCCCGTCGCGGCCCTTGTCGAGGAACTCGACGAGCGTGACGTGGGTGCCGACGGCGACGATCAGCTCGGCCCCGGAGTCGTCCGCCAGCAGCATCGCGACGTCCTCGCTCGTGCCGGCCGCGGGGAAGACGACAGGCGTGATGCCGAGCGCCTCGACGCGCGCGAGCCCCGGCGCCCGGCCGTCGCGGTAGGCGTGCACGACGATCTCGGCCCCGCACCGCAGCGCCCGGTCGGACACCGAGTCCATGTCACCGACGATGAGGTCGGGCCGGTGCCCTGCCTCGAGGATGGCGTCGGCGCCCCCGTCGACGCCGACGAGGACCGGGCGGTACTCGCGGATGTAGGGGCGCAGCGCCTCGAGGTCCTCGCGGTAGTGGTAGCCGCGCACGACGATGAGGCAGTGGCGCCCGTCGAGGTCGGTGGTGATGGGCGGCACCCCGACTCCGTCGAGCAGCAGGTCGCGTTCCTTGCGGATGAACTCCATCGTGTTGGTCGCGAAGGCCTCGATCTGCACCGCGAGACCTGCCCGCGCGTCGTGCATCTGGGCCCGGACCGCCCCGGCGTCGAGCAGGGTGCCGGTGGCGACGTGGCGCTCCCCCGACCACAGCTCGGGACCGTCGAGCCGCAGGGGGTCACCGTCGCTCAGGGTCATGACCTCGGGGCCGGCGTCGTCCAGGACGGGGATGCCGGCGTCGACGAGGATCTGCGGGCCGAGGTTGGGGTAGCGCCCGCTGATGGAGGCGCTGGCGTTGACGACCGCTGCCGGGCGCACTGTGACGAGGGCGTCGGCGCTGACCTTGTCGAGGTCGGCATGGTCGATGACGGCGACGTCGCCCGGCTGGAGGCGCTTCGTCAGGGTCTTGGTGCGCCGGTCCACCCGGGCGGGCCCGACGACACCTGGACCGGTGCCGCTGGCACGTGGGCGACGGCGGATGGGGAGGGCCATGATGCCCCCAATCGTGCCACGTCCGCTCAGTGCCGGATCCCGCCGCTCGCGGCGCGGCTGCGCGCGACGGAGGTCTGCTCGAGCAGGTCACCGGCGTGGGCGAGACCGGCCTCGGAGTCCGGGTCGCCGCCCATCATCCGGGACAGCTCGCGCAGCCGGGCATCGCCGTCCACGGCCGAGACGCTGCTGGACGTGATGCGCCCGTCGTCGGCCTTGTGCACGACGAGGTGCCGGTCGGCGAAGGCGGCCACCTGCGCGAGGTGCGTCACGACGATGACCTGCGCGTGCTCGGCGAGGGCCGCCAGGCGGGCGCCGACGTCGAGGGCTGCCCGCCCACCGACGCCGGCGTCCACCTCGTCGAAGACGAACGTGGGCGGCCCGGCCGTCTCGCCGGAGGAGCTGCGCGAGCCGACCACCTCTAGGGCGAGCATGACTCGGGAGAGCTCACCGCCGGAAGCGGCGCGTGCGACGCTGCGCGGGGTGGCCCCGGGGTTGGCTGCCAGGAGGATCTCGACCTCGTCGATGCCGTGCCGGGACAGGCGGACGCGCTCGCCGTCGGGCAGCGCGACGCCGTCCGGGTCGAGGCGCCGGCGCACGTCCACGTGCACGACCGCCTTGCCCATCGCCAGGTGGGACAGCTCTTCTGACACGCGCGTGCCGAACTCGGCCCCGGCAGCCCGTCGGGCGTCGGAGAGGGCGAGTGCGGCCGCGACGACGGCGGACTCCATCTCGGCCACCTCCGCGCCGAGGCGCTCGACGCGGTCGTCCGCCGTGACGAGCTCGTCGAGCCGCGCGGCGGCGCGCCCCGACCACTCGAGCACCTCGTCGACGGTCTCGCCGTACTTGCGCGTGAGGACCCCCAGGGCCGCACGACGCTCCTGGACCCAGCCGAGCCGCTCGGGGTCGAGCTCGACGTCCTGGAGGTATGCCGTCAGCTCACCACCGAGGTCGGTGACCAGGGTGCCCAGCTCGTGGAGTCGCTCGTCGAGGCCCGCGAGGGCCGGGTCGTGCGAGGTGGCGGGGCCCAGGGCGGCGCGTGCGGACCCGATGAGGTCACGGACGTTGGGCGCGGGCTCCGCGGCGTAGTCGTCGCCGCTGAGGTCGGCCAGGGCAGAGGCCGCGGCCAGCCGGAGGGTGTCGGCGTGGGCGAGGCGCTCGTCCTCGGCACGCAGGGCCAGGTCCTCGGCCGGCTGGGGGTCGACCGCCTCGATCTCCTCGAGGGAGGCGGTGAGGGAGTCGATCTGGCGGGCCCGCTCACGGGCCTCCGACACGAGCCGCTCGTGCTCGCGGGCACACTCACGCCACTGGTCGTGCAGCGCGGCCACGCGGTCCCGGAGCGCCGCGACCTCCGGGCCGCCGAAGTCGTCGAGCACGGCCCGGTGGGCGTCGCCCTGCTTGAGCCGCCACTGGTCGGACTGGCCGTGGACGGCCACCAGCATCTGCCCGAGCTCTGCCAGCACGGAGACGGGTGCGGTGCGACCACCGACGTGGGCCCTCGACCGTCCGGCGGCGGCGATGGTCCGGGCCAGGACGAGCTCGCCGGCGTCGTGCTCACCGCCGGCCTCGGCTGCTCGCTCGAGAGCCGGGTGGTCGAGCGGCAGCTGGACGACGCCCTCCACGAACGCGGACTCCGCGCCGGTGCGGACGAGGCCCGAGTCGGCTCGCTCGCCGAGCAGCAGCCCGACACCGGAGACGACCATGGTCTTGCCCGCGCCCGTCTCACCGGTCAGGACGTTGAGCCCGGGGCTGAGGTCGAGGACGGCCTCGTCGATGACGCCGACGCCGCGGATCCTCATCTGGCTGAACACGCGACCACCCTAGGGCCGGGCACCGTCACCACGCGCGGTGCCGGGCGCGACGGCCCTCTCGCCGTTGCCGCGCCATCCGGCGACCGAGAGGTTGAACTTGGCCACGAGGCGGTCGGTGAAGGGGGCGCTCGTCAGCCGCGCGAGGCGTACGGGACGCAGCCCCCGGCGTACCTCGATGCGGGCGCCCGGCGGCAGGTCGACGTGGCGGCGCCCGTCGCACCACATCACGCCGACCCCCTCGGTCGCCGCCTGGATCTCCACGGCGAGGTGGGTGTCCGGGCCGAGTACCAGCGGCCGCGCAAACAGCGCGTGGGCGGCGCTCGGGACGAGCAGCATCGCCTCGACCTGCGGCCACACGACCGGCCCGCCAGCGGAGAAGGCGTAGGCCGTGGAGCCGGTGGGGGTGGACACGATGACGCCGTCGCAGCCCATGCTCGAGAGCGGGCGCCCGTCGACCTCGACGGTGACCTCGAGCATCCGCTCGCGGGCCGCCTTCTCGACACTCACCTCGTTGAGGGCCCAGCTGCTCGCGACGAGGTCGCCGTGCAGCTTCACGTCGACGTGGAGCGTCATGCGCTCCTCGACGGCGTAGGTGCTGCGGGCGATGTGCTCGACGGTGGCGTCGAGGTCGTCGCGCTCCGCCTCGGCGAGAAACCCGACGTGGCCGAGGTTGACGCCGAGGAGGGGGATGTCGACGCTGCGGGCGAACTCGGCGCCGCGGAGGATGGTGCCGTCTCCGCCGAGCACGACGACGAGGTCGCAGCCCTCGGCGACCTGCTCCTCGGTGGAGGAGATGTGCACCCGGGAGCTGTCCTTGAGGTCCAGGGCCTGGGCCTCGTCGGCCTGCAGGGACACGTCGATCCCGAGGGCGGTCAGTCTCTGGACGACTCCCTTGGCGACGGTCAGGGCCTCGGGGCGCCGCGGGTGGGCCACGAGCAGGATGCGGCGCGTCACAGGTCTCCCTCCAGGTCGATGGCCCCCAGCATGTCATCCAGGGCCGTCGGGGACGCGCCGGGGACCCGCCGCGGGGCGAGCCAGAAGAGGAACTCGCGGTTGCCGTCGGCCCCGGTGATCGGGCTGGCCGTCGCGCCGTGCAGGTGCAGGCCCTCCTCCATGGCGGCGGCTGCGACGTCGCGGAGCACCCGCCGGTGCTCGTGCGGGGAGGTGACGACGCCGGTGCGGCTGAGCCGCTCGCGGCCGACCTCGAACTGGGGCTTGACGAGGACGACGAGGTCGCCGTCGTCGGTGACGAGCGGATGCATGGCCGGCAGCGCGATCCGCAGGGAGATGAAGCTGAGGTCGGAGACGACGAGGTCGAAGGGGCCTCCGAGCGCGGCGGTGTCGACGTCGCGGATGTTGGTGCCCGGCAGGTCGGTGACCCGCGGGTCCGAGGCGACGGAGGCGGCCAGCTGTCCGTGGCCGACGTCGAGGGCGGTGACGTGCGCAGCCCCGCGCTCGAGGAGCACCTGGGTGAAGCCGCCGGTGCTGGCGCCGACGTCGAGGCACCGTCGGCCCTCCACGGGGACGGGCCAGGTGTCCAGGGCGCGCAGCAGCTTCAGCGCGGCCCGCCCGACCCACCGGTCCGGCTCCCGGGTCAGCTCGAGGGTGCTGGTGTCGTCGACCGGAAGCGCCGGCTTGGTGGCCGGGGCGCCGTCGACGAGGACGACCCCGGCCGTCACGAGCTCACGGGCCTGGGCACGCGACCGGGCGAGGCCACGGGCGACGAGCTCGACGTCGAGACGACGCGTCACGCGCCACCCAGGCCGCCGAGGCGGCTCTGCAGGCTGCGGTGGGCGTGCTCGCCCGACTCGATGCGCTCGGCGAAGGATCCCGCCTGCGACTCGGCGAGACGCATCATGGCCTCGTCGACGGCTTCGTCCCCGGTCACCGGGGGCGTCGGTACGAGCGCGACGGGGTCCTCCTCGGGTGCTGCAGCCTCGACCGAAGCCTCGTCGAGGGCCTCCGGGGCAGACAGGTCGACGCCACTGGTGGCGGTGTACTCCGCGCTGGTGTCCGTGCCGGTGTTCGTGCCGGTGTTCGTGGCGAGGTCGGTGGGGTGCTCGGTCCCGAGCTCGTGGCTCCGGGCGTGGTCGTCGCCGAACATGTGGATGCCTCCCTGCAAGGTGGGTGGGTCGCTGCGGTCACGCTACCGGTTGGACGCCGGCTCCTCGTCGGGGACGTCGGCCGCTGGGGTGTCGCCGGAGCCGTCGCCGGAGCCGTCGCGGCCGTCCTCACTGCGGTCCTCGATGATCCGGTCGAGCACCCGCGCGGCGTGCCGCAGCTGATCGGTGTCGATGCCCGCCTCACGCGCCTCGACCATGGCGGCGAGGCCGGCTCGCACCACCTCCATGCGGTCGCCGCCCTCGTGGCCGATCACCAGCTGCTCGTCCGAGTAGGTGACCGACGCGCCCCCGCAACGCCAGCCGAGCGCCTCACGCTGCGGCACGGCATACGGCCGCTGGAGCTCGGCGAGGGAGGCGACGACGAAGGTGGGCGTGGCGTCCGTGTCCAGGAGGTCGGACGGGCCGTCGACACCGGTCAGCACCCACGCGGAGTCCAGGCCCGCTGCGTGTGCCCCGGCGATGTCGGTGGCCAGCCGGTCGCCCACGGCGAGGGTGCGCGTCGCGGAGGTCGCGAGGCGGTCGAGGGCCAACCGGTAGAGCGGTGGGTGTGGTTTGCCGACGACGTCCGGTCGGCGGCCCGTGGCAGCGGCGAGCAGGTCGACGTACGCGCCGTTGCCGGGCGACTGCCCCCACGGCAGGGGCAGGGTGGCGTCGTCGTTGGTGGCCACCCACTGGACGCCCTGCGTCAGCATTCGGGCCGCCGTCTCGAAGTCCGCGACCGTGACGTTGCGCCCGAAGCCCTGGAGCACTGCAGAGACGTCGTCAGGGGCGACGACCTCCTGCGAGGAGGCGCCGCCCGCCGGGGGATCCTCGGCCAAGGCGTCGGCGGGGCGGACGGGCACGAGACCGGCCCGGCTCAACGCCTCGGTGACTCCCGGACCCCCGAGGGCCAGGACGCGCGTGCCGGCGGGCAGGTCGGCTGCGAGCCGGGCCGCGCCGGCCTGCGCGCTCGAGACGACGTCGGACTCCGTCGCCGGAGCCCCGAGCGCAGCGAGCTGCCGGGCGACCTCAGCCGGCACCCGCGACGCGTTGTTGGTGGCGTAGACGACCCGTACGCCGCCGTCCACGAGCTGCTGCAGGGACCGCGCCGCCCCGGGCACCGCCTCGCCGCCGCGGTAGACGATCCCGTCGAGGTCGCAGACCACGCCGTCGTAGCCGGCGATGAGCGGCTGGAGTGGGGTTTCCGCTGGCATGTGCTGGTCTCGGGTGCCTCGGTCAGTGCTCCGGCGTGGCCTCGAGGCCGCGGTCGTCGTCGTCCTCGTCACCGAGCAGGTCGGTGACGTCGACGCCGTCGAGCTCCTCGAGGCGCTCAGCCGCGTCGGTCGTCAGCTCGTGGTCGGCCTCGGCCGCTCGCGCGAACCAGTCACGCGCTGCGTCGGGGTCGCCGGCCGCCAGCTTGGCATCGGCGTACGCGTAGAAGAGCCGGGCCGCCGAGGGGCGGTTGGGGTTGATGCGCCGGACCAGGTCGCTGAGGCCTGCGGCCGCCGCGTCGAGCTGACCCAGGTCACGGCGGATGCCCGAGACGACGATGGCCAGCTCGACCCGGTCGTCGATCGCGAGGTTGTTGGCCTCCTCGCTCTGCGCGAGCTCGAGTGCCTTGTCGTGGCGCCCGAGGGCACGCTCGCAGTCGACCATCAGCGGCAGCAGGTGGCTCGAGCCCGACAGCCGGCGCACGGTGCGGAACTCCCCCAGCGCGCGAGCCCAGTCGCCAAGGCGGTAGGCCACGAGTCCGAGAGCCTCACGGGCAGCAGGGACACGACCGGCTCGGCGGACCGCGGTCTCCGCATGCGCCAGCGCCGCCTCGGGCTCGACGTCGAGCAGCTCGGCCACCATGACGAGGTGCTGGGCCACGCCCTCGGCGTTCTCCTTGGAGAGCGTGCGCAGCTGGTTCTTGACGGCCCGGTCGACCTCGTGACCCGTCACGCCCTCGCGGATGGCCGGCTCCGGCTTGCGGGGCGACTTCGGCGTCAGGCGGGGGCCACCACGACGCTCCTCGTCCTGGCCGCGTCCCGCGCCACCGCGCTGCCGGTCGTCGAAGCGCCGGGGACCGCGATCCCCGCCCGAGGAACGGCGGTCGTCCGAGCGGTACCCGCCCCGGTCCGCGCCCGAGGAACGGCGGTCGTCCGAGCGGTACCCGCCCCGGTCCGCGCCCGAGGAACGACGGTCGTCCGAGCGGTACCCGCCCCGGTCCGCGCCCGAGGAACGGCGGTCGTCCGAGCGGTACCCGCCCCGGTCCGCGCCC
>Ga0308174_10000240_pt1 | contig 22735 bp, 21 predicted proteins | sample PhyPR2_FD_203894 | JGI IMG/M metagenome (GOLD analysis project Ga0308174, IMG submission 203894) | Soil microbial communities from UC Gill Tract Community Farm, Albany, California, United States - DLSLS.P.R2 | ecosystem: Environmental > Terrestrial > Soil > Agricultural land | place: USA... | reverse complement strand
GGGCGGCGGCGCAGTTCGCGGGCCCGGCCATCATGGTGTCCTTCGTCATCACCGGCGTGCTCTGCGCCTTCGTGGCGCTCTGCTACGCCGAGCTCGCCTCGGCGCTGCCGGTCTCGGGCTCCGCCTATTCCTACACCTACGCCTCGATGGGCGAGGGGGCGGCGTGGGTCATGGGCCTGTTGCTGCTCCTGGAGTACGGCCTGGCGGCCTCCACCGTCGCGGTCGGCTGGTCCGGCTATTTCACCAGCCTGTTGGGCGACATGCATCTCGGCATTCCGGCCGCGCTGACCGCCGCGCCGGGCGTCGCGGTCAAGGACGCCGCCGGCCACGTGATCGCCACCGGGGTGATGAACCTGCCGGCGATCGTGGTGATCGCGCTGGTCACCCTGCTGCTGGTCCGCGGGGTCTCGGAGAGCGCCACGGTCAACAACATCATCGTGGCCATCAAGCTGACGGTGGTGATCGCCTTCATCGCCATCGGCTCGCGCTACGTCCATCCGGCCAACTGGGCGCCGTTCGTGCCGGCCGAGATCCCGGTCCGGCCGCCCGGCACGCCGATGGACATCTGGCACCAGATCGGCCGCGCGCTGATCGCCGTGATCACCGGCGACAACTCGACCAAGTACGGCGTCGGCGGCGTGATCCACGGCGCGGCGGTGATCTTCTTCGCCTACCTCGGCTTCGAGGCGGTCTCCACCGCCGGGGCGGAGTCGCGCAATCCGGCCAAGGACATGCCGATCGGCATCCTCGGCGCGCTGGTCATCTGCACCGCGCTCTACATCGCCACCTCGGCGGTGCTGGTCGGCATCGTGCCCTACGCCTCGCTCGACAACCCTGCGCCGATCGCCACCGCGGTCAACCAGATCGGCCTGCCGTGGTTCGCGGTGCTGGTGAAGATCGGCGCCATCGCCGGGCTGTCCAGCGTCATGCTGGTGCTGCTCTATGGGCAGACGCGGATCTTCTACACGATGAGCCGCGACGGCCTGCTGCCCAGGTCGCTGGCGACGGTGCACAAGACCTTCCGCACCCCGTGGATCAACACCATCATCGTGGGCCTCGCGGCCATGGGCGCGGCCGGGTTCCTGTCGCTGGACGCCCTGTCGGACCTCTCCAACGTGGGCTCGCTCGCGGCCTTCACCCTGGTCTGCATCACGGTCATCTACCTGCGGGTCAGCGAACCGGGCCTGGTCCGGCCGTTCCGCACGCCGTTCTTCCCGGCGACCCCGATCCTCGGGGCGGTGATGTGCCTGATCCTGCTGATGAGCCTGATGTCGACGCCGGCCACGCGGACCTTCTTCCTGAGCTACCTGGCGGTGGGCGTGGTGATCTACTTCCTCTATGGCATCCGCAAGTCGGCGCTGGGGCGCGGGATCGTCGTCAAGGGCGGCGAGCCCGAGCCTTTCGTCGACCTGCCCCAGCAGGGCGACTGATCGCGCCTGACTGACGGCCGACCTCGGGCGCCGTGGCCGCCCGGCGCGCCGGGCGTGATATGCGCGGGCCCATGCTCCCGATCCACGACGCCCTTCCGGGCCTGAAGCGCGCGCTGGCGGCCCGCAACGCCGCCGTCCTGGTCGCCCCGCCCGGCGCGGGCAAGACCACCGTCGTCCCGCTCGAGCTGCTCGCCGAGCCCTGGGCGGGCGAGGGCCGGATCATCGTGCTCGAGCCGCGCCGCCTCGCCGCCCGCGCCGCCGCCGAGCGGATGGCGAAGACCTTGGGTGATCCGGTCGGCGGGACGGTGGGCTTCCGCGTGCGGATGGCCTCGCGCGTCTCGGCCCGCACCCGCGTCGAGGTGGTCACCGAGGGCGTCTTCACGCGCATGATCCTCGCCGATCCCGCGCTCTCCGGCGTGGCCTGCGTGATCTTCGACGAGTTCCACGAGCGCAGCCTGGACGCCGACCTCGGCCTGGCGCTCGCCCGCGACGCCCAGAAGCTGCTGCGCGAGGACCTGCGCCTGCTGGTGATGTCCGCCACCCTCGACGGCGCCGCGGTCGCCCGCCTGCTGGACGACGCGCCGGTGGTGGAGAGCCATGGCCGGGCGTTCCCCGTCGAGACCCGCCACCTCGGCCGCGATCCGGCCGTGCGCCTCGAAGACCAGGTGGTCCGCGCGATCGAGCGCGCCCTGGCCGAGGAGGCCGGCTCGGTGCTCGTCTTCCTGCCCGGCCAGGCAGAGATCCGCCGCACCGCCGAGCGCCTGGAGGCGCGCCTGCGCCGCCCCGAGGTGGAGATCGCGCCGCTCTATGGCGCGCTTGATCCCGCCGCCCAGGACCGCGCCATCGCGCCGGCGCCCCCGGGGCGGCGCAAGGTGGTGCTGGCCACCTCCATCGCCGAGACCAGCCTGACCATCGAGGGTGTCCGCGTGGTGATCGACGGCGGCCTGGCGCGCGTCCCCCGCTACGATCCGGCGAGCGGCCTGACCCGGCTGGCGACCGTCCGCGTCTCCCGCGCGGCCGCCGACCAGCGCCGTGGCCGCGCCGGGCGCACCGAGCCCGGCGCCTGCTACCGCCTGTGGGACGAGCCCGAGACCCGCGCGCTGCCGGCCTATGCCGATCCGGAGATCCTCGACGCCGACCTCTCGGGGCTGGCGCTCGACCTCGCCCGCTGGGGCGCCAAGGACCCCGCCGAGCTGGCCTTCCTCGACCCGCCGCCCGCCGCCGCCTACGCCGAGGCGCGCGCGCTGCTGATCCGCCTGGACGCCCTGACCGCCGAGGGCGTGCTGACGCCCCACGGCCGCGCGCTCGCCGAGTTTCCGCTCGCGCCGCGGCTCGCGCACATGGTGCTGAAGGCCGCCGCAACGGGCCAGGCGCGCCGCGCCGCCCGCATCGCCGCGCTGATCGCCGAGCGCAACCTCGGCGGCCGCGACGCCGACCTGCGCCATCGCCTGGAGGCCCTGGACCGCGACCGCAGCCCGCGCGCCCGCGACGCCCGCGCGCTTGCCGACCGCTGGGCGAGGCTGGCGGGAAAGGAGGCGACCGCCGCCGAGCCGCTCTCCGACGGGCTCCTCCTCGCCTTCGCCTATCCGGAGCGTCTCGCCCGCGCCCGCGGGTCGGTGGGCGAATTCCAGCTGGTCTCCGGCCGCGGCGCGTTCGTCGAGCCCACCGACGCGCTGGCCCGCGCGCCCTGGCTGGCGGTGGGCGAGCTCGGCGGCGGGAGCGTGCGCGACCGCATCCTGCTCGCGGCCCCGCTGGACGAGGCGGAGATCCTCGAGGTTTTCGCGGGCCAGCTCACGGAAGAGGACCACCTGGAGGAGAGCGGCGGCGGCAAGCTGCGCGCCAAGCGCATCCTGCGCCTGGGAAGGCTCACCGTCCGCGAGACCCTGGTCGAGACCCCCGATCCCGCGCTGATCGCCCGGGCGCTCGCCGAGCGGGTCCGCGCCCAGGGACTCTCGGCCTTGCGGCTCGGCGAGGCGGGGCAAAGCTTCCGCGAGCGCGTGGCGTTCCTCCGCCGGCGCGATCCCGCCTGGCCCGACCTCTCCGACGAGGCGCTCATCGCCCGTCTGGAGGCGTGGCTGACGCCGCTGCTTGTCGGCGTGCGCGCGCTGGCGGACCTCAAGCCGGACGCCCTCGAGGCGTCGCTTCGCGGTCTGGTCCCCTGGGACCTGCAGCGCCGGCTCGCAACGGAAGCGCCTGCCCGCTGGACCGCGCCCTCCGGCGCCAGCTTCGCCATCCATTACGCCGCCGAGGGGGGGCCGCGCGTCGAGGTCCGCGTGCAGGAGGTCTATGGGCTTTCCGAGCACCCGCAGGTCGGCGGCGCGCCGCTGACGCTTTCGCTGCTCTCGCCGGCCCACCGCCCGATCCAGACCACCCGGGATCTGCCCGGCTTCTGGCGCGGCTCCTGGCGCGATGTCCGGACCGAGATGAAGGGCCGCTATCCCAAGCACCTGTGGCCCGAAGACCCGGCCGCGGCCCAGCCCACCACGCGGGCCAAGCCGCGCAAGGCGTGACCCACCTCAGGCCGCCGCGGTCTCCCTCGCCGGCTTGTCCTTGGGATGCTCCGAGCGAAGCCCGATGGCCAGCCGGTTCCAGGTGTTGATCAAGCCGATCGCCAGGGTCAGGTCGGCGATCTGCTGATCGCTGAAGTGCGGCTTCAGCGCCTGGAAGTCCTCGTCGGGCGCGTGGGTCTCGGCGACCCGGGTGAGCGCCTCGGTCCAGCCCAGCGCCGCCCGCTCGCGCGGGCTGTACAGGCTCGACTCTCGCCAGGCGTCGAGCAGGAACAGCCGCTTCGGATCCTCGCCCGCCTTCAGGGCGTCGGCCGAGTGCATATGCAGGCAGTAGGCGCAGCCGTTGATCTGCGAGGCGCGCATCTTGACCAGGTGCAGCAGGCCGTGCTCCAGGCCGCTGTCCGTCAGGTATTTCTCCAACGCGAGCAGCTGCTCGAGCGGCTTCTGCGCCAGGGCGTAGAGGTTGAGGCGTGGGGACATCGGAGGCTCCTTCAGCTCTTTTCGCCTAAGGACGGGCGGCCCGGCCCGGATGTGACACGCGCCGCCGGGCCGCCGCGGACAGCATGATCCGCCTCGCCGCGGCGAGATTGAGGCTGGCGGCCCGCCCATGCCCGGCGGGCGATGGAACCTGAGCTTGCCAAGCGGCGCATGGCGCCGCTCACTGTCGGCCGGGGAGGGACCATGCATCTCACGCGCCGCCGGGCCCTGTCCGCAGCCTTCGCGCTCATGGCCGGCGCCGCCCGGTCCGCGCCGCAGCGCTTCTTCCGGAGTCACCGCTTGCCCATCGGCCTGCAGCTCTACTCGGTCGGTGCCGAGCTCCGCCGCGATCTGGACGGGACCCTGAAGGCGCTTTCCGCGATCGGCTACACGACGGTCGAGACCGCCGGCTATGCGGGGCGCTCGGCCCAGGAGCTGCGCGCCGCGCTCGATGCTCATGGGCTGGCCTGCACCTCGGCCCACGTCCAGCCGCGCGGCGGCGGCCCCGAGCCGACGCTCTCGGGCGACCTCGGCCGTCTCGCCGCCGACATGCGCATCCTGGGGGCGCGGCACGTGGTCATGCCGATCTTCCTGGTCCCCGAGGGCAAGTCGCTGCGGTCGCCGCCCTCCGCCGAGGACTGGAAGGCCACCGCGGCGTTCCTGAACCGCACCGGCGCGGGCCTGAAGCGCGAGGGGCTCGCCTTCGCCTACCACAACCACAATCCGGAGTTCGCGCCGCTCGACGGCGGCACGGCCCTGGACCTGCTGCTGCGCGAGACCGATCCCGCGCTCGTGCAGTTCGAGATGGACGCCGGCTGGGTGGTCGCCGCCGGCCGCGATCCGGTGGAGGTGCTGAAGGCCCATCCCGGCCGCTTCCGGATGATGCACGTGAAGGACGTGGCCAAGGGCGTCGAGCCCAACTTCGCCTTCCGCGTGCAGACCACCTCGGTCGGGCAGGGGATCATCGACTGGCCGCGCCTGCTCGCCGCCGCCTACGCCGAGGGCGTGCGCGAGTACTTCGTCGAGCACGAGCCGCCGTTCGCCCGCCCGGTGCTGGAGATGCTGGCCGACAGCTACCGGAACCTGGCGGCGCTCACCGCCTGATCGATGCCGATCTAAGGCGTCGCCGCGTAGATCATGATGCCGGTCGCCACGGCGAGGTTCAGCGAGTCCGCCCGGCCGCGCATCGGGATCTTCACGTTCACGTCGCAGAGCCTCGCCATCTCCGGCGGCAGGCCCTGCTGCTCGTTGCCCATCAGGATCAGCGAGGGCCTGACGTAGTCGGCGGCGCGGTAGTCGAGGCTGGCGGCGAGCAGCGTCCCCACCACCGAGCCCGGCCAGCGGTCGCGCCAGGCGGCGAACTCGGCTTCCGAGGCCCGCGCCAGGGCGGCGGCGAAGATCGAGCCCATGGTCGCGCGCACCGCCTCCGTCGAATAGGGGTCGCAGCACTCGCCGACCAGGATCACCCCGCCGCAGCCGGCCGCATCGGCGGTGCGCACGATGGTCCCGAGGTTGCCCGGGTCGCGCACCCGGTGCAGCGCCACCCAGCAGGGGGCCGCGTGCGGCTCGATCTGGTCGAGGGCCCGGAACGCCTGGCGGAAGACGCCCACCACCGCCTGCGGATTCTCCCGCCGCGAGACCTTGGCGAGGATGGCCTCGGTCACCTCGAGCGCCTCGCCGCCGGCCTCGCGCGTCGCCGCGACCGCGCGCCGGGTCAGCGGATGATCGGCCGCCTCGGCGCCGAACAGCAGCATCTGCGGCGCGTGGCCGGTGTCGAGGCCCTCGACGACGGTCTTCAGCCCCTCGGCCACGAACAGGCCGGTCTGGTCGCGGGCCTTCTTCAGGTGCAGGGCGCGCAGGGCCTTCACCGTCGGGTTCTGCAGCGAGGTGACGCGGCCGCTCATGCCGACCACCGGGCGTAGAAGCTCATGCCGATCTGCCGGGGCGGGGCATCCTGCGCCAGCGCCAGCTCGCCCCAGTCGATCCGTCCGCCGCGGGCCGCCAGCGCCTCGGCCAGCAAGCCCGAGAGCGCGGCGCCGGAGATCCGCTCGGCATAGGCGTTGAGCAGCAGGAAATCGGCGTTTTCGGCGAGAAGTCCGCAGCATAGGCGGACAAGCTCAGGCAGGTCGTCGAACAGCCGCCAGACCTCGCCCGCCGGGCCGCGGCCGTATTTCGGCGGATCGAGGACGATCCCGTCGTAGCGCGAGCCGCGCCGGGCCTCGCGCGCCACGTACTTGCGCGCATCCTCGACGATCCAGCGGACCGGCCGCTCCGCGAGCCCGGACAGCTCGGCGTTCTCCCGCGCCCAGCCCACCGCCCGCCGCGAGGCGTCGACGTGGGTCACCGCCGCGCCCGCCGCGGCCATCACCAGGCTCGCCACGCCGGTGTAGCCGAACAGGTTCAGGATTCTCGGCGCTTCGCCGCGGGCGCGCACCCGCTGGTCGAGCCAGGCCCAGTTGGCCGCCTGCTCGGGGAAGAAGGCCAGGTGGCGGAAGCTGGTGAACCGGCCGTGGAAGCGCGCCTCGCCCCAGGCGAGCGGCCAGGCCTGCGCCGGCTCGCCCCGGAACCGCCAGCGCCCGGCGTCCTCCTCGCCTTCCGGATCGAACACCGCATCGGCCGCCGCCCAGGCCTCCGCCGCGAGCGCCGGCGCCCACAGGCACTGCGGCTCGGGCCGCACCACGGTGTAGGGCCCGTAGCGCTCGAGCTTGCGTCCCGCGCCGGAATCCACGAGCTCGTAGTCCGCCCATCCGGTCGTGCGCATCAGGCCGGGCGTCTCGGCCAGCTTCGGTCCGGAACGGCTCATGGCGCGGCCTTACGAGCTTCGGGCGCCGCTCGTCCAGTGCCCGGCGGCTTCCGCTGCGACAGCTTTGCGCCCGTATCTCACGTTACGCCCTTGTCACATCGAAGGATTTGGGGTCCGCTGCCCTGGGGGTTGGGGAGGATCGGATTCCAGTGACGGTTGCAGCGACCACGACTCGTCGATCCTCGCGCAAGGCGAAGGGCGACGGCCATCTGCGGCGCGCCGAGATCCTCGAGGCGGCGGAGCGGATCTTCGTGGCCGAAGGCTACGAGGGGGCGACCATCCGCAGGATCGCCGACGAGGTGGGGGTCTCCTCCACCGCGCTCTACATGCACTTCGCCGACAAGAGCGCCATCCTCCTGGAGATCTGCGAGCAGACCATCAAGCTGCTCCTGGACCGCAACCTGGAGATCGCCGCCAAGCCGATCGATGCCGTGGTGCGGCTGAGCATGATGCTCGAGGCCTACATGCGCTGGGGCATGGAGCACCCGAACCCCTATCAGCTGGTCTATTCGGCGCCGCGTCCGGAATCCGCGGTCTCGGAGAGCGCCGCCGCCGACCTCGGCGCGGCCTGCTACGACGTGTTCTGCGGGGTCGTGCGCGAGATCGCCGCCGCCGGGCGCCTGCGCAACGGCTCGGCCGACTGCGCCGCCCAGGCGCTGTGGATGTCCTGCCACGGGGTGGTGGCCCTGCTCGCCGCCCGGCCCAACTTCGCCTGGGCGGACCGCGAGGAGCTCATCGCCGTCACCCTGGACGGCCTGATCAACGGCCTGGTCGTCGATTAGGCCCGCCGCCGCGACCTTGGCCTGTCTCTGGACGCCGGCCCCGCAGGGGCGGGTCTCGGGCTCGCCGCTCGCCGCGCGGGCATAGTCAGCGTGCGGCCGAGACGCGGGTCAGCGGGGCGGGCTGCGCGGCGGCGAAGCCGTAGGAGCCGCGGCGCAGGTCGGCGTGCAAGGTGATCGGCGCCGTGCCGCCGCTCAGCTTGGCCCGATAGACCTGCACGTTCTCCATCACCCGCATCACGTAGTTGCGCGTCTCGGAGAAGGGGATGCACTCGATGAAGTCGACGGGATCGGTCGCGCCCCGCGGATCGCCGCAGAACGAGACCCACTGCCCCGGCCGGCCCGGCCCGGCGTTGTAGGCCGCCGCGGCCATGACGTAGGAGCCGGAGAACTGGTCCACCAGATGGCCCAGGAAGCTGGAGCCGAGCTGCATGTTGTAGTCGGCGTCCTCCAGGCGGGCGGGCGAATAGCCGACCCCCATGCGGCGGGCGACGACGGCGGCGGTGGCCGGCATCAGCTGCATCATGCCGCGCGCCCCGGCCCCGGAGTGGGCGTAGGCGTCGAAGCCGCTCTCCTGGCGGGTGATGGCCAGCACGAACGCCGGCTCCGGCCCGCCCGCCACCTGCGGCGGCGCGCGGTAGGGATAGGCCCGCTGGGGCAGGATGAAGCCGTGCTGCGCGGCCGAGCGGGCCACCAGCATCGAGAGGTACTGATCGCCATAGCCGCGCACCAGGTCGACCAGCAGCGCCTCGTCGGCCGTCGAGGGGAGCACGTCGTCCAGGCTGAGCACGAAGCTGCGGTAGAGGTCGCGGTAGCCCAGCTCGTAGAGCAGACGCGCGGCCTGCACCGGCTCGCGGGCTTCGAAGCGGGCGCGCTCGCCCGGCGTGATCTCCGGATCGGCGGTCAGCGTCAGCTTGCGCCCCACCTTCTCCATGGCGAGCTGGCCATAGAAGGTCGTGCCGTGCGCCGAGGCCGCCTGGTAGAAGCTGTCGGCCGACGCCTGGTCGCCCTTCGCCTCGGCGGCGCGGCCCTCCCAGTAGAGCGCCCGGGCGCGGGTGATCGGCGAGGTGCCGATCCGGTCCAGGGTCGCGAAGTGCTTCGCCGCCGCCTCGGGGTCCTTCAGCTTGGTCAGCGCGATCCAGCCCGCATAGAAGGCGGCCTCCGCCGCATCGGGCCCGGTCATGCTGTCGCAATCGGCCGCGGCGTAGGCGCTCCGGGCGTCGCCGGCCCGGAGCGCGGCGATGATCAGCTGCTTGCGCTCCTCCCAGACCTGCTTGGCCATCTCAGGCGTGGGCGCCTCGCGCGGGAAGTCCTTGACCAGCGCCTGGGCGAGCGTCTCCAGGTTGTGCCGGCGGTAGTAGGCGGCGCGCTCGAAGGCGACGCCCGGCGAATTGGCGACGCTGGCAGGCAGGGCGGCGGCGAGCTCAGGCGCGTTGGCCGCATTGGCCCGCAGCGCCAGCCTGGCCTCGGCCGCCTGCTGCTGGTCCGCGGGGATCAGCGGCAGGAGGTCGCGCGCGGCCTGGGTGTTCTTCTCATAGAGCAGGATGTCGACGCGGCGGACCTGGTCATCCTGGGTCAGCAGCCCGGCGAAGCGGGCGAGCATCGCGCGCTGCGCCTCGGCGTCGAACGCCCTGTCGCGCCACCAATGCCTGATCAGGGCCTGGGCCTCGGCCGGCCGGCCCAGCGCCTGCTCGGCGGAGGCCAGCGCCATCGCGCCCTGCGGCGTATCCGGCCCGTCGGCCCGGAACCAGGCCACGATCTCGCTGGGCGACTTTCCCGAGGCTTCCAGCTGCCGCTCAGCGGCCAGCTCCCGGCGCGAGGCCCTGGGCCACTCGGCGAGCTCGCGCCTGGCGCTGTCGATCTCGAAGAAGCCCAGCGAATCGCCGTCCGAATCGGCCATCGCCCAGGTGGCCACCTTGCGGGCCAGGGAATCCGAGAGCTCGCTGCGCGCCGCGCGCGCGCCGTTCACGTCGCCGCGGCGGGCCGATTCGATCGCGCGGCGGAGCAGGGCCACGTCGGCGGCCGAAAGCGTACGGCCGGCGGAATGCACCACCGCGGCCGCTTCGACGGGCGCTTCCTCGGGAATCGCGTTCTGCAGCAGGTCGCCGATCGGATCGACCGGCTGCGCGCGCGCGGCGGCCGTGGCCAAGCCGAGCACGCCGGCGATCAGTGCGATCTTGCGGGCTTTTGCGAGCACGCTGGTGTCCCCCAACGGACTGCCCCCCTTCATCGACGACTTGATACGAACATTGCGAGCGTGGCCCACTCCCCCATATTGTCGCGGCAGTTCTGAATTTCGCTTAACAAGCGAGCCCTTCACGGCAATTTGCTGAAATGTCCGAGCCCCTGTTCCGCGGCGTCCTGCCGGCGCTGGTGACGCCGTTCCGCGACGGCGCGTTCGACGAGCCGGCCTTCGTGCGCCTGGTCGAGCGTCAGATCGCAGGCGGGGTTCATGGTCTGGTTCCCGTCGGCACCACCGGCGAGACGGCGACCCTCAGTCATGACGAGCACCGTCGCGTGGTCGAGCTATGCGTGAAGACCGCTGCAGGACGCGTGCCAGTCGTCGCCGGGGCGGGCTCCAACGCCACCGAGGAGGCGATCGAGCTGGTCCGCCACGCCAAGGCCGTCGGCGCCGACGCGGCGCTCGTCGTCACCCCCTATTACAACCGCCCCAGCCAGGAGGGGCTGTACGCGCATTACCGGGCGATCAACGACGCCGTGCAGCTGCCGGTGATCATCTACAACGTGCCCTCGCGCACCAGCGTCGACATCTCCAACGACACGCTCGCCCGGCTCGCCAGGCTGCCGAACATGGTGGGCGTCAAGGACGCCACCGGCGACCTGCCGCGCGCCTCCTTCCAGCGCCTGATGTGCGGCGAGGACTGGGTGATGCTGTCGGGCGACGATCCCTCGGCGCTGGGCTACATGGCCCACGGCGGCCACGGCTGCATCTCGGTGACCGCCAATGTCGCCCCCGAGCCGTGCGCCGCTTTCTACAACGACGCCCTGGCGGGCCGGTGGCAGGGCGCGCTCGCGGGCCAGGACCGGCTGATCCGGCTGCACAAGGCGCTGTTCGCCGACGCCTCGCCCGCGCCGACCAAGTTCGCGCTCGCCCACCTCGGCCTCTGCTCGGAGGAGACGCGGCTGCCGATCGTTCCCTGCTCCGAAGCCGCCCGCAAGGAAGTGCTGGCCGCGATGCGGGACGCCGGGGTCATCTGACATGCCCGGCAAGCTGATCGCCGAGAACCGCCGCGCGCGGTTCGACTACTTCCTGGAAGACACCTTCGAGGCGGGCCTGCAGCTCACCGGCTCGGAGGTGAAGTCCCTGCGCAACGGCCGCGCCAACATCGCCGAGAGCTATGCGGCCGTCGAGGGCCACGAGATCGTCCTCGTGAACGCCGACATCCCGCCCTACAAGCAGGCCGGCCCCTACTTCAACCACGAGCCGCGCCGCCACCGGAAGCTGCTCCTGAAGCGGCGCGAGATCGACAGGCTGATCGGCGCGGTCAAGCGCGAGGGCCGCACCATCATCCCGACCCGGCTCTACTGGAACGACCGCGGCATCGCCAAGCTGGAGGTGGCGCTGGCCAAGGGCAAGAAGCTGCACGACAAGCGCGACACCGCCGCCGAACGCGACTGGCAGCGCGACAAGGCCCGGCTACTCAGGGAGAAGGGGTGAGCCTGCCTCCCCCGTTCACGGGGGAGGGGGACCGCTCGCCGCAGAGCGAGCGGTGGAAGGGGCAAGCCCCGCGCAAGTCATCGCCCCGCCCACCATCGGCTCTTCGCTGCGCTCGGCCGATGGTCCCCCCCTCCCCATCAATGGGAGGGCAGGGGTGACGCTCGCTGAGGCGGAGATCGATGCCCTCGAGCGCTCCATCGTGGAGTCCGTCGCGCCTGAGCGCGTCCTGGAGGTCGCAGGCTGGCTCGTCCCGCTCGATCCCGGCGCCATTGGCCGCGCGAAGAGCGCCGTGCCGCTCGCCCACGGCGCCGGTCCGGGCGCGATCGAGGAGATCGAGCAGGTCTACCTGGCCGCCGGCCTGGCGCCCGCCTTCCGGATCGCCGAAACCGCGGCGCTCGCGCCGGTCCGCGCGGCGCTCATCGCCCGCGGCTATACGCCCCTGAACCCGACGATGATGAAGCTCGGCGCCGCCGACGGCCTGATCGCGCTCTCCGATGATCCCGCCGAGCTGCTGGAGGCGCCGGACGCGGCCTGGACCGCCTGCTTCACGGGCGAAGGCTTCGATCCCGACGAGGCCGCCAGCCGCATCCGCAATCTCACCCGCTCGCCGGACGTGCTGTTCGCCGCCGTGCGCGAGGGTGAGCGCATCACGGCGGTGGGCGTCGTCTCGTTCGGTCGCGGCTGGGCGGGCGTCCACGGCATGCGCACCGCGCCGGACCGGCGCCGCAGGGGCCACGCCAGCCGCATCCTGGCCGCGCTCGGACGCGCCGCGGCCGCGCGCGGCGTCAGACGCGCGGTTCTCCAGGTCGTCCAAGACAATCCCGCCCGCAGCCTCTACCGCGCGACCGGCTTCTCAGCGGTTTGGCGGTACCACTACTGGAGTGGGGGTTAATGCAGGATCCGGTCAATCGGCCCAAACACGTCAGGAGCGAACCAGGTCGTCACTGCGGAAGCTGCCGCCCAGAGCGTGAGGACCATAGGCTGTGGCGTCTCGGTCGTGCCTCGGCGGTACCAGAACGATCAGAGAACACGAAAGAATTTCAGCCTTATTTCGCCAGCTCCCTGAGGATGAGCTCCCACTGCAGGAGCGCCCCGTCGAGGGACGCCAGCGGGACGCGCTCGTCGAGCCCGTGGGCGAAGTCGTCGGAGGGCTTCATGAACACCCCCGAGACCCCATAGGCCGGCACGCTCTCGGCGCGGAAGAACATGCTGTCGGTGGCCCCGGCCGACATCGAGGGCACGATCGGCAGGCCGGGTGCGCGGGCGTGCACCGCCGCGCTCACGGCGGCCAGCACGTCGGGCCTGAGCGCCGAGGCCGGCGCATCGATGGAGCCGTCGTCCTTGCGGGTCACCCGGGCGGCCGGATCGGCGATCACCTGCTCGATCACCTTGCGCACCGCCTCGGAGGGCGTGCCGGGGAAGATGCGGCAGTTGACGTTGGCCTCGGCCCGCTGCGGCAGGGCGTTGGGCGCATGGCCGGCGCTCACCATGGTCGCCACGCAGGTGGTGCGAAGCTGCCCCACATAGTCCGGATCGGCCGTCAGGACCGCGATCGCCTGGGCGTCCTTCGGGTTGGCCAGGTAGCGGCGCAGCGCCGCGCCGGTGGGGCCGGGGGTGATCGGCGCCGCGGCCCGGAACGCCGCCTCGGTGATCTCCGAGCGCATCACCGGGAACCGATAGGCCGCCAGCCGCCCGAGGTCGGCGGCGAGCTCGTAGATGGCGTTGGACTTGCCGGGCCGGCTGGAATGACCCCCGGGGCTGGTGACGGCGATCGCGAAGTCCGCGTAGGTCTTCTCCGCCGCCTGCAGCCCATAGTAGAGCGGCTTGCCGTCCTGCGAGAGCACGCCGCCGCCGGCGTCGCCGTTCAGCACCAGCTCGGCGTTCTTCAGCTCGACCGCATTGGCGCGGCCGGTCTGCATCTGGGTCTCCTCGTCGCCGGAGAGCGCCAGGACCACGTCGCGCCCGGGCGTCCAGCCCTCGCGCTTCAGCTTGGCCAGCACGGTGACGATCGCCGAGACGTCGAACTTGTCGTCATAGGCGCCGCGGCCGAACACGTAGCCGTGCTCCACCACCGGGGTGAACGGATCGCGGGTCCAGTCCTTGGGGTTGGCCTCGACCACGTCCATGTGGTCGATGACCACGATCGGCTTCCTGGCCGGATCGCGTCCGCGGTAGCGGGCGACCAGCCGCGCCGTGCCGGCCATGGGCTCGATCCTGACGTCCTCGGGCGCGAAGCCCGCCGCCACCAGCAGACCCTTCAGATAGGCCGCATAGGCCGGGACCTGGTCGCCGGGCGGCACGACGGTGCGGAAGGCCACGCCCCGCTTCAGGGTCTCCAGCGCCCGATCGTGCAGCGCGGTCGGGGGCTGAGGCGCCGGCGCGGCGGCGGCGGAAAGGGCGGCCAGGGCGAGGACGGCGGCGAGTCCGGACAGGGCGTCGAGATGCGGCACTTGCGGACGTTCCGTTGCGGCGACCCGGGCTGTGTAGCCGAGCCCCGGCGCTTGTGCGAGCCGTTCAGGTCTCCACCGGATGGCCCGCCTCCCGCCAGGCCTTGACGCCGCCGTCAAGCGCCGCGGCGCGCCCGTAGCCCAGTTCTCGCAAGGTGGCGGCGGCGAGGGTGGAGATCTTGCCGAATTCGCAGCAGGTGAGGATGCGCACCGTCGGATCCGGCAGGGCGCTGTTGACCCGCAGTTCCAGCTGCCCGCGCGGCAGGTGCACTGCGCCGGGCACATGGCCGGACTCGAAAGCGTCCCTCTCGCGCAGGTCGAGCACCACCAGGTCGCGGCTGTTCCCGCCGATCCGGCCGGCGAGCTCGGCCAACGACATGAACGGCACCTTGGCCGCGGCCTCGGCGAGCAGCTGGTCGACCGTCTTGCCGCCGCTCATGTTGGTGCGCAGCGCCTCGGTGAGATGCGTCGGCGCCGAGAGGTCCAGGTGTTGCATCATCTCCACGAACGCGCCCCGCTCGGTTTTCTGCAGCCGCGGATTGTCCGCGATCTCCGCGCCGATCGTGGAGTGGCTGCGGCCCTTGTAGTCGTGCGCGGGATAGACCAGCGTCTCCGGCGGCAGCTTCAGGAGCTTGTCGAACAGGCTCTCGTAGAGCGCATGCGGATCGCCGGTGGGCAGGTCGGTGCGGCCCGTGCCGCCGATCAGCAGAGTGTCCCCGGTGAACACCCGGTCGTCCAGCGCCAGGCACATGGAATCACGCGTGTGGCCAGGCGTGTGCAGCGCCTTCACCTTGAGTGAGCCCGCGATCAGCATGTCCCCGTCGTCGAGCCGCAGGTCAGCGTAGGGGGCCGGGCTCAGCCGGTGCATGACCACCGGCGCGCCGAGCGCCTTGCCGAGCTCGCGGCTGCCCGAGAAATGGTCCGCGTGAGTGTGGGTGTCGATCACGTAGCGCACGGCGAGCCCGTGCTGGGCGGCCAGCCCTCGGTATTCGTCGATCCGCGACTGCTCGGGGTCGATCAGCACCGCTGCGCGGCTCGCCGCGCAACCGACGAGGTATGACTGGCAACCGCCGGTCGCGATCTGCTCGAACACCATGGCGCCCTCCCGAACGTCGTTCGGCAAGGGTTGCGCCGCCGGCCTGCGCTGGCAAGGGCCGTCAGCCCGCCAGGAGCGCCCGGGCGCGTTGGAACACGGCCTCGAACATCGGCGCGGTGAGCCGGCCGGTGTTCGTGTTGAGCCGCGAGCAGTGGTAGCTGTTGAGCAGGGTGAGCGGGCCGACCCGCATCTCCGCCCCGTGGCCGCTCGCGCCGGCGCCGGCCGTCAGGCCCAGCGCGCGCAGGACGTTGCGCCGCGCGACGTCGCCCAGCGTGACGACCACCTGCAGGCGGGGGAGCGCGGCGATGCGGCTCGCCAGGTACGGCCGGCAATTGGCCTGCTCGGGCGTCTCCGGCTTGTTGCCGGGCGGGGCGCAGCGCACCGCGTTGGTGATCATGCAGTCGACCAGCGTCAGCCCGTCGTCGGGCCGGGCCTCGTAGCGGCCCTGCGCGAAGCCCAGCTTGATCAGCGTCCCGTAGAGCAGCACGCCGGCGAAATCGCCGGTGAACGGCCGCCCGGTGCGGTTCGCGCCGGTGCGTCCGGGCGCCAGGCCCACGACCAGCAGCCGGGCGTCCGGGTCGCCGAACGACGGCGCGGCGCCGTTGAACCACTCGGGATGGGCTGTTCGGTTGGCGGCGCGGTAGGCGACCAGCCGCGGGCAGAGCGGGCAGTCCGGCGGCGCGTCCGGCGGATAGCCCGCCTCCGCCGGCTCAGGCCTCGGCATCGGCCTCGTCGACGCGGTCGCGCCCCAGCTCCCGCTCATGGGCGCGGGCCTCCTGAATGAAGCGCGGCAGGCGCGAGGGCCGGCCGATGATCTCCGCCAGGTCGGCCAGGTCGACGAAGCTGTCCGCCTGGCGCCTGAGGTCGTCGGAGGCCATCGGCGGCGTCGACTTCACCGTCGAGACGACGGTCACCCGCGCGCCCTTGCGCTGCACCGCCTCCACCAGGCAGCGGAAGTCGCCATCGCCCGAGAACAGCACCAGGTGGTCGGCGGGGCCGGCCATCTCCATCATGTCGACGGCGATCTCGACGTCCATGTCGCCGCGCCAGCGCTTGCGCCCCTGGCTGTCGACGTATTCCCGCGCCGGCTTGGTCACCAGCCGGTAGCCGTTGTAGTCCAGCCAGTCGACCAGCGGCCGGATCGGCGAGTACTCCTGATCCTCGACCAGGGCGGTGTAGTAGTAGGCCCGCACCAGCACGCCGCGCTGCCGGAACTCCTCCAGGAGCTTCCGGTAGTCGATGTCGAAACCCAGGCCCTTGGCCGACGAGTAGAGGTTGGCCCCGTCGATGAAGAGGGCGAGCCTGTCAGTGGGATAAAAGGTCATAAATTGAAATTCCTGAAGTCAGGGCTCGAGGCGCTGGATGAAGTGACGGTCATCGCCCTTGGCTCCAATATGGCCGGCGGCTACCCGTCTTCCGAGGCGCTTCTCGAGGCGGCTTTGGCGCGGTTCCCTGGGGCCCGATTGCCCGTTCTCGCCAGGTCCGGCTGGTGGCGTTCCGCCGCCTGGCCCGATCCCGGCGAACCTGAGTATCGCAACGGCGTCGCGCTTGTCGAGACGAGCCTGCGCCCGCGGGCCGTTCTGGAGGCGCTTTTTTCCATCGAGCGCGGCTTTGGCAGAACACGCGGCGCGGCGAACGCGCCACGCACGCTCGATCTTGACCTCATCGCCTGCGGCCGCGAGGTGATCGATGCCCCGGGCCTGGTCCTGCCCCACCCCCGCGCCCACGAGCGCCTGTTCGTCATGGGCCCGCTGGCCGAGATCGCGCCGGGGTGGGTGCACCCCACGCTTGGCCGGAGCGCCGCCGAACTGGTGGTGACCGCCACGGTGGGCGCCGACGCAATCCCCATTTGAATCACGGAACACACGGAACACACGAAAAGGGGCGCTCCGCGCCGGATCGAACCACGGATTTCACGGATCGACACGGATTGCCTCTGCGAGAGCCAGCGAGCGGCTCAATGCTGTCGCGCTCAGGTCATGTCGCGCCTACGGCGCAGCCGAAGCCACCCGAATCCGTGCAATCCGTGAAATCGGTGGTTCCCCTTCTTCGGTGTGTTCGGTGTGTTCCGTGGTTCGTATCGAACGCAGGTGCGGCCTTTCCCGCATTGCACAATCGGGCCCCGGCCATTATCTTCCCAGGTTCTCTCCCCGAGATTCCGAGGACTTAAATGGCGCGCGTCACCGTCGAAGATTGCATCGACAAGGTTCCCAACCGCTTCGGCCTGGTGCTGCTCTCGGCGCATCGGGCGCGCGGCATCTCCGCCGGCTCGCAGATCCTGGTCGACCGCGACAACGACAAGAACCCGGTGGTGGCGCTGCGCGAGATCGCCGACGACGTGGTCGATCCCGAAGAGCTGCGCGAGGGGCTGATCGGCACCCTGCAGCGGGTCGACGAGCGCTCCGAGGCCGAGGAAGAGGCCGAGACCCTGGCGCTGCTGGCCGATCCCACCCACACGCAGATGAGCGAGATGGAGCTGGTCCGCGCGTTGCAGAGCGACCGCGATGGCGGTCAGGAGGAGCGGTACTGAACGCCGAAGGCGCAGAACCGCTAGCCCAACCGACGGCGAACCCTCCCGCCGCCACGACCCCCGACGCTCGCAAGCCGGACGGCCCGAAAACCGACGGGGCGGCCCCCAGGGCCGCCGGCCGGCCGAAGCTGCTGCGCCAGTTCGAGCTGATCGAGAAGGTCCGCTCCTACGATCCCACCGCCGACGAGGGCCTGCTCAACCGCGCCTACGTCTACGCCATGCGCATGCACGGGGCGCAGAAGCGCGCCTCGGGCGATCCCTACTTCGCCCATCCCATCGAGGTGGCGGGCATCCTCACCGAATACCGGCTGGACGCCGCCACCATCGTCACCGCCCTGCTGCACGACGTGATCGAGGACACCCCGGTCACCCGCGCCGAGATCGACCGGCTGTTCGGCCCCGAGATCGGCGAGCTGGTCGAGGGCGTCACCAAGCTCTCCAAGCTGGAGCTCTCCTCCGAGCACCTGCGCCAGGCCGAGAACCTGCGGAAGTTCATCCTGGCGATCTCCAAGGACGTCCGCGTGCTCATGGTCAAGCTGGCCGACCGGCTGCACAACATGCGCACGCTGCAGCACATCAAGCAGCCCGCCAAGCGCGAGCGCATCGCGCGCGAGACGCTGGACATCTACGCCCCGCTGGCCCGCTCGATCGGCATGCACCGCATGACCACGGAGCTGGAGGAGCTGGCCTTCGAGCACCTCAACCCGGTGGCGCACTCGGCGATCTGCCGGCGCCTGGAGACGCTGCGCCACGATCAGGGCGGCGCGGTCGCCATGGCCTCCGGCGAGATCGCCAGCCGCCTCGACAACGCGGGCATCCCGGCGCGCGTCTTCGGCCGCGAGAAGCATCCCTACTCGATCTGGCGCAAGCTGCAGCGCAAGTCGATCGGCTTCTCGCAGCTCTCCGACATCTACGCCTTCCGGGTGATCGTCGATTCCGAGGAGGACTGCTACCGCGCGCTGGGCGTCATCCACCGCGCCTGGCCCAGCGTGCCCGAGCGGTTCAAGGACTTCATCTCCACGCCCAAGCGCAACAACTACCGCTCGCTCCACACCACGGTCGTGGGGCCCAAGGGCATGCGCATCGAGATGCAGATCCGCACCGAGGCCATGGACCGCGTCGCCGAGGAGGGCGTCGCCGCCCACTGGCGCTACAAGAACCACGAGGAGGAATACGGCTTCGACCTCGAGCACCAGAAGGAGGCCGGCGGCCGCGATCCGCTGGTCAACCTGCGCCACCTCGTCCAGGTGCTGGAGCACGGCGGCGACGCCGAGGAGCTGGTCGAGCACGCCAAGCTCGAGATGTATCTCGACCAGGTGTTCGTGTTCACGCCGAAGGGCCAGCTGGTCAGCCTGCCCAGCGGGGCCATGCCGCTCGACTTCGCCTACGCGGTGCATACCGACATCGGCGACACGACCGTGGGCGTGAAGATCAACGGCGAGCTGAAGCCGCTGCGCACCGTGCTCTCCAACGGCGACGTCGTGGAGGTGATCCGCGGCGGCAAGCCGGGCGTGCCGCCGGACTGGAAGTCGCTCACCGTCACCGGCCGCGCCCGCTCGGCGATCCGCCGCCACATCCGGCTCACCGAGCGCGAGGAGTTCTCCAAGCTCGGCCGCGCCACCGTGCAGCAGACCTTCGAGAGCGTCGGCAAGACCGTGAAGGACGTCTCGCTCCGGCCCGCGCTCGACCGCTTCGCGGTGACCAGCGAGGACGACCTGTTCGAGGCGGTCGGCCGCGGCCGCATCTCCCCGCCGCAGGTGCTCGACGCCATCTTCCCGGGCCTGAAGGTCTCCGAGCGCGAGGTCGCCGCCGCCCGCCGCCGCATCGAGGGCGGCAAGCAGGCCCGGCTCTACGTCCGCGGCGGGGGGCTGACGCCCGGCGTGTCGATCCACTTCGGCGAATGCTGCTCGCCGGTGCCGGGCGACCGGATCGTCGGCATCCTGGAGAGCGACGGGCGCGGCCTCACCGTGCACACCATCGACTGCGAGCGGCTGGCCGAGTTCGAGGATCGCGAGGAGCTGTGGCGCGACCTGCAGTGGACGCCCGAGGCCGAGCGCAACGCCATCGCCCCCGCCCGGCTCACCGCCACCATCCGCAATGCGCCGGGCGTGCTGGGCCAGGTCTGCACGGTGATCGGCCAGGCCGGCGGCAACATCATGAACCTGCGCATGCATCACCGGCAGTCGGACTTCTTCGACGTGGACATCGACGTCGACGTCAACGACGCCAAGCACCTGACCCACATCGCCGCCGCCCTGCGCGCCAACCCGAGCGTCGAGACCGTCGACCGCACCAAGGCGTAGGCGTTCGCCGCGGCGCCGGACGACGGACGCCGGTGTCGCCGTCTGGGCGCAGTCCTATTCCGATCCGGTGCGAACCGCACTATCAGCGAAGCCCATGACCACCGACGACGTGCTTGCCGAATTCCGCGGCGCAGGCGCCCTGCGCGAAGGCCACTTCATCCTCGCCTCCGGCCGCCATTCGCCGATGTTCCTGCAGAAGAACCTGGTCTTCCAGTACCCCGAGCGCACCGCGCGGCTCTGCAAGGCGCTGGCCGAGAAGATCGAGGCGCGGTTCGGCAAGCCCGACCTGATCGTGGCCCCGGCCGTGGGCGCCATCATTCCCGGCTACGAGACCGCCCGCTGGCTGGGCGTGCCCGCCCTCTACGTCGAGCGGGAGGAGGGGAAGTTCAGGCTCAGGCGCGCCTTCACGATCGCGCCCGGCGCCAAGGTCGTGGTGGTCGAGGACGTCATCACCACCGGCGGCTCGTTCCGCGAGGCCGTCGAGCCGATCGCTGCGGCGGGCGGGGAGGTGGTGGGCTGCGCCTGCCTGGTGGACCGCTCGGGCGGCCGGGCCGAGGTGGGCTGGCCGCTGGTGGCGCTGGCCACCGTCGACGTCCCCTCCTACGCCCCCGACGAGGTCCCCCCCGACCTCGCCGCCATTCCCGCCGAGGAGCCCGGCTCCAAGCGCCTGAAGGGGTGAACCACGAAGGCGCGAAAGGGCACGAAAGCCGCTTCGCGCCGGAACCACGGATTTCACGGATGGGCGAAGTGGACTAAGGCCCCGATACCTGACTGATCGCGCTGCGGGCGCGATCGATCATCGTTCCGAGCGCCCCTCGTCCGTGCAATCCGTGAAATCCGTGGTTCCGTTCTTTCCTGCTTTTCGTCTCCTTCGTGATTCCTATCTAAGGTCCTCGATGAGCTGCGGGCGGAAGGGGTAGGGCGTGTCAAAGATCAGGCTCGGCGTGAACATCGACCACGTGGCGACCGTCCGGAACGCGCGCGGCGCGGCCTATCCCGATCCGGTGCGCGCCGCGGAGATGGCGCTCGCCGCCGGCGCCGACGGCGTCACCGCCCACCTGCGCGAGGACCGCCGCCACATCTCCGACGCCGACATCGACGCGCTGGCCGCCATCACCCGCCGCCGCGGGCGGCCGCTCAACCTCGAGATGGCCGCCACGCCGGAGATGGAGCAGGTCGCGCTCGCCCACCTGCCGCACGCCGCCTGCCTGGTGCCGGAGCGGCGCGAGGAGGTGACCACCGAGGGCGGCCTCGACGTGGTGCGCGGCCACAACCAGATCGCTCCGGTGATCGGCCGCCTGGCCTCCGCGGGCATCCGCGTCTCCTGCTTCGTCGAGCCCGACCCGGCCCAGATCGCCGCCGCAAAGGCCTGCGGCGCGGCGGTGGTGGAGCTGCACACCGGGGCCTGGTGCGACGCCGCGCGCGAGCGCAACCCGCAGGCGGCCGACCTGCTCTCAAAGCTCAGGGCCGCCGCGACCCAGGCGGCCGGGCTCGGCCTCGAGGTCCACGCCGGCCACGGCATCGACTACGAGACGGTCAAGCCGATCGCCGCCATCCCCGAGCTGGTCGAGCTCAACATCGGCCACTTCCTGATCGGCGAGGCGATCTTCATCGGCCTCGGCCCGGCCATCCAGCGGATGCGCGCCCTGATGGACGAAGCGCGGGCGACGAGGGCCGCGTGATCCTCGGCATCGGCTCGGACCTCTCCGACATCCGCCGCATCGAGCAGAGCCTGGCCCGCTTCGGCGAGCGGTTCACGCATCGCGTGTTCACCGAGACCGAGCGCGCGCGCTCCGAGCGCAAGCCCGACCGCGCCTCCTCCTACGCCAAGCGCTTCGCCGCCAAGGAGGCCTGCGCCAAGGCGCTGGGCACCGGCATCCGGCGCGGCGTCTTCTGGCGCGACATGGGCGTGGTCAACATGCGCTCCGGCCAGCCCACCATGGCGCTGAGCGGCGGGGCGGCCGAGCGGCTGGCGGCGCTGGTCCCGGACGGCATGCGGCCGGTGATCCACCTCTCGCTCACCGACGACCACCCCTACGCCCAGGCCTTCGTGATCATCGAGGCCGTGGCGGGGTGACCCGCCGGACTCAGGCCGGCTCGGGCGCCGGCTGCGGCGGCCGCTCGACCTCCTCGCGCAGCCGGTCGTAGGCCTCGACGCTGACCACATTCAGGTAGTCGGGGAGCATCGCCGGCGTGGCGATCTCGACCATGATGGCGTTCTCGATCCACAGCTCGATCAGCTCGAACAGCGGCCGATGCGGCGGCCCGCGCCAGCAGCGCACCGCCTTCCAGCCCTCACGCTTCGCCATGGCCAGCACCGCATCGGGGTCGAGGTCCAGCGACCAGAGGAAGTGGAAGGGGTAGGGACCGTGCGCGGTCTCGGCGCCGACCTCGAACTGGCCGGTGCGCGCGTCGTCGAGCTTGAGCGTCACGCCCAACGGATAGAGCTCGATCGCCGTGCCGTTCTCGTCGTCCGACAGCAGGATCACCGAGCCGGGGACCGGGGCCATGAACGGCCGCGCCGTCCAGCCGGTCAGCTCGGCCAGCACGCCGGCCACATGCGCCGGGTCGCGAACGGGAATGGAGACATGGTGGATCATGGCATCCTCGCGGAGCTTGCGGTTTCTGGCGCCCAGACTCGGCCACGCCCAAGCGCCACGGCAAGCCGCCGGGCCGTCGATTTT
>Ga0308174_10000238_pt1 | contig 22784 bp, 18 predicted proteins | sample PhyPR2_FD_203894 | JGI IMG/M metagenome (GOLD analysis project Ga0308174, IMG submission 203894) | Soil microbial communities from UC Gill Tract Community Farm, Albany, California, United States - DLSLS.P.R2 | ecosystem: Environmental > Terrestrial > Soil > Agricultural land | place: USA... | reverse complement strand
TTCGTTTAAGCAGGATCTATACGGAAAGAGTCTTTGGAATCCGAGCCTGACATCGGGCAAGTCACCGCCTGATATTGATTGCAAACTTCAATACACAAATGCAAATTGAATTTTCCGGAGTTCATGCTCGACACGTTGTCTTCCCGCGTCAGTTTCCAACAGCTTGATGGGCAGCTCATTTCCAAGCGCCGGGCTGGGACGGTGTAACCAGAGATCCGCCTTCTGCTTGTCACCAAGGACGAAGACAGCCAAGGCAACAATTCCCTCTACCGTGTCATCGTGCGCTATTTCTCCTCCATTATCCGCCAAATGCGAAACGGCGCCACCATCAGCTCAAAAACACCACAATCGCAGGCGTCCCAACCGGTGTATATTGTCCGGTAAACGTAAGGTGCCCGGTTGTACGGTTGATGCGGAAACACGTAACTGCGTCGCTCCGCTGATTACACGAATAGAGAAACCGGCCAGTCGGGTCGATATTGAAGCTGCGCGGATAATCGCCCCGGGTCCACTCCTCGCCTACATAGGTTAGCGTGCCCGCCGGACCGATGGAGAAGAACGCGACGGTGTCATGCAGCCGGTTCGCCGCGTACAGGAATCTTGAGTCAGGCGAGATCAGTAGCTCGGATGTGAAGCTTGTACCCGCGAACCCCTTCGGCAAGGTTGATAACGTCTGCTTCGGCTGCAGCGTCCCTTTCGCACCGTTCCAGTCGAAGGTAACCAAGGTGGAGCTTTCTTCCTGCAACGAGTACACCCAGCGGCCGCTCGGGTGGAACACGAAGTGGCGGGGGCCGTCTCCGGACGGAAGCGAAACGAAAGGAGGATCATTCGGAGACAGCTTGCCGGTATCTACATCGAATTTCCAAATATAGATTCGATCGAGTCCTAGATCGGTTGAGAGGACGAAACGGCCAGACGGGTCCGCGTGGATCATGTGAGCATGCGGATTATCATGCCCGCTGATGGCGAAGCTTCCGGGAGGTCCGCTGGCCGCGTGCGTAGAGCCAAGTTCTCCATGATCGGTTTTGACGTCTGTAGGCGCTCCGAGTTTGCCGTCCGAGCCGATGGGGAGCACCGCGACTGTGCCTCCGGCGTAATTGGCGACCAGGACGAACTTGCCGGAGGGATGGATGCTCAGGTGCGCGGGACCGGCGCCTTCCGAACTGACCGTATTCAGCAGCATCAAACTGCCGTTTGAGCGGTCAACCGAAATAGCGCTGACGGAACCGGAGTGAGTACCATTGAAAGTATTCGTTTCGTTCGCGGCATATAAATGCGTCCGTGAGGCATCCAGCGCGAGCCAGGAAGGATTGGAGGGATCTTTGAAGACTTCGCGCTGCTTCAGTGCCCCAGTTGCCGCGTCCATCTCAAACAGATAAATGCCTTGTCCCCTTCCTTTACTGCCTTCCGGTCCTTGCGGTGAACTGTAACTCCCGACGCAGGCGAGAATGGGTCTGTTTGACGTACGAATTTGGCGCGCACGCAACAGCGCCGGCACGGCCACAAGGCTGGAAGCCGCCGTGACGAATGAGCGGCGTGAGAGTGGATCGGGCCGAGTGATTCTTTGAGACGATATCTGCACGCAATGAGCTTATCTGATACTGATTCTTTCAACACGTTTTCATGATCTTTGACTGCTGCGTAATTGGCGGAGGCATCGTCGGCATTGCCACCGCCATGGCGCTCTCAGAAGCGCGGCCAGGCTCGAGTATTGTGATTCTCGAAAAAGAGAAAGGCCTTGCCCGGCACCAGACCGGTCACAACAGCGGCGTTATTCATTCCGGAATTTACTATGCGCCGGGAAGCCTGAAGGCAGAGTTGTGCCGTCGTGGAGCGCTCGCGACGAAGATCTTCTGCCAGCAGCACGGCATCCCGTTCGAGGTTTGCGGAAAGCTGCTGGTCGCGACCAACTCACTGGAGGAGCAGCGGATGAATGCGCTGTTCGAGAGGGCCAAAGTGAACAGCATAGAGGTCGAACGGCTGGATGCCGCGGAGTTGAGGCGATGGGAACCGAACATCGCCGGCGACGGCGCGCTATTCGTCCCTTCTACCGGAATCGTCGATTACAAACGCGTGTGCGAAACGATGGGCCGGATCGTCTCGTCGGCGGGTGCGCAGATCGAATTCGGCGTTGACGTGACCGGAATCAAAGAAACCGCGCAGGAAGTTACCATCAGCGCCGGAGAGCGAAGGTGGATTGCGAAACAACTGATCGTGTGCGCCGGCCTTCAGTCTGACCGCCTCGCGAAGATGGCAGGCATCCAAACCGGACACCAGATTGTTCCATTTCGCGGTGAGTACTACAGGCTGCCTCCGAACAGGAACGATATCGTGCGCCACCTAATCTATCCGATTCCCGATCCCGATCTGCCCTTTCTCGGCGTTCACCTGACGCGCATGATCGACGGCGGCATCACAGTCGGCCCCAATGCGGTGCTCGGGTTCGCTCGCGAGGGTTATCCGAAGTTTTCATTCCGCTTCCGCGATGTTGCCGAATACTGCTCTTTCCCGGGGTTCTGGAAGGCCATCGGAGCGCACCTGAAGTCTGGCGTGATCGAGATGCGCAATTCGCTTTGGAAGCCCGGCTACCTGGAGGAGTGCCGGAAATATTGCCCAAGCCTTACACTTCAAGATCTGCTGCCCGAAAAGGCCGGAATTCGCGCGCAGGCCGTCATGCGCGACGGCTCATTAGTTCATGATTTTCTGTTCTTCCAGACGGATCGGATGCTCCATGTTTGCAACGCACCATCGCCGGCCGCCACTTCCGCCATTCCCATCGGCCAATTGATCGCGGCGAAGTGCAACCGTGCTGTACACTAAGCATCTCCCACATGAACCGGCTCCGATTTCTGTTTTGCTTTGCCGCATTTGGCATTATTGCTCCGCGTATTCAAGCGCAAACTGACCAGTTCGCCCGGGATTCGAAACAACAGGTGGATAAGTGGTACACACAGCGAATCGGGAAATATACGACTGCCCCGTCCCTCAACTCGCCGCTAACCGATTACCTGCCTGCTTCGCAATCAGTGCCGACCCCGGCGAAGGTGCTAGGCGATATTGCCGGTGCACCGGATATGCTGCCCTATGCCGAAGACGTCTATCGCTATTTCCGCCTGCTTGCCGCAAGCAGCTCGCGCGTAAAGGTTTTTACCATTGGCCGCACAGAAGAAGGAAGAGAGATGATCGCGGTCGCGGTGGCCGATGAATCGCTTCTGGCGAAAGCCAAAGAGAATGAGGCGCGTCTTGCCAAGCTTGCGGACCCGCGCTTGATCGGAATGAATGACACCACGGCTGAAAGGTTGACTGCCGAATCCTTTCCGGTTTACTACATCACGGGAGCCATCCACTCGCCCGAAACCGGCGCTCCGACGGCCCTTATGGAATTGGCCTACCGGCTTGCGGTTGATGATGCCCCATACATCCAATACGTCCGCACCCACATGATTACGCTGATCACGCCGGTGGTGGAAGTGGACGGGCGCGATCGGATGGTGGACATCTACAAATGGCACAAAGCCCATCCGGGAGCGATCTGGCCTCGCCTTGTCTACTGGGGACACTACGTTGCTCACGACAACAACCGCGACGCCATGGCAATGACGCTCAATCTCACCAACAATGTACTGAATACGTATCTGGGCTGGCATGCGCAGGTGCTGCATGACCTGCACGAATCGGTTCCGTTCCTCTACGACAACACCGTTGGAGACGGTCCGTATAACGCCTGGATCGATCCGATATTGACCGACGAATGGTCGGCTCTGGCGTCCGACAACATGCGGCAGATGCAGAAATTCAGGATGCCGGGCGCCTTCACGCACGGCGACTTTGATACCTGGAGCCCTGGCTACCTGATGTTCCTGGCCGGCATGCACAACGGAATCAGCCGGCTGTATGAAACGTTCGGCAATGGCGGCGCCGATACCGAGAAGCGGATTCTTTCTCCGGACGAATATTCGCGCACGTGGTACCGCCCGAATCCGCCGTACCCAACTGTGCTCTGGTCGCAGCGCGACAACAACAATTATGAGGAAACTGCGTTGCTCTCAACTCTTTCTTACTTCGCGCATAACAGCAGACGTTTTCTTGCGGATTACTACACGAAAAGCAAGCGATCCATTGAGAAACCGCAAGATGCCGGCCCAGCGGCATATGTCCTGTCCGCCGATGAAGGCGCTCTGAACAGGCAATTGCAGCTTCTCAAAGTACTCGCCGCGCAACACGTTGAAAGTCAGCGTCTCGATGAAGCCGCAACCGTTGGCATGCCACCTCCAGCGCATCCGCCAACCGGGGATGACAAGTCCAGCGATCCTCCGGCTCCGCGGTCGCAAACATTCCCTGCCGGGAGCTTTGTCATCCGCATGGACCAGCCCTTCTCGCGCGCGGCGGACGCTCTTTTGGATCGCCAGTACTGGTCGCCGGACGATCCGCAGAAACATCCTTACGATGACACTGGCTGGTCATTTGGCGACCTGTTCAATGCCAAGAATTTTCGTGTCACAGATCGCTCTATCCTTTCGGCAAAGATGCACAAGCTTGACGACTTGAATCAGATCGGCGGCAATGTCGCTGGCTCCGGTCCAGTTTATTCAATTGATAACTCCGGACAGGTGAGTCTTGCGGCACTTGTCTATGCGCTCAAAGACGCCGATATCTCTATTGCCGAGGAAAATTTCGAAAGCGGCGGGCATCATTTCAAAGCCGGCTCGCTGCTGATCGACCACGGGGATAGCGCAAAGCTAAAAGCTGCGGTCAAGGAACTCGGCCTGGAAGCGATATCTCTTCCTAAGCTCCCCGGCATTCATACGCATACCGCTGCGACGCCGCGCATTGCCTTCATGCACACCTGGCTTTATACGCAGACAGAGGGCTGGTGGCGCATGGCTTTCGACAAGTTACACATACCGTATGACTACATCAATACGCAAACCGCTGCCCGTGAACCTAACTTGCGCTCCAAATACGATGTCATCATTTTTGCGCCTGTCGCGCATACTTCCTCCGCCCAGATCGTAAGTGGCATACCGATGTGGGGCAACCCCCTGCCCTGGCAGACGACGCCCCTCACACCGAATCTGGGGAAACTGGACGCGACGGAGGACATGCGGCCGGGTCTGGGGTTCTCTGGCGTTCAGCACCTGAAGGACTTCGTCGAAGGGGGCGGGCTGCTGATCGCGTCGGAAGATACGGCCGAGTTTGCGATTGCTGAAGGGCTCGCTCCGGGAGTTTTTGTCGCCCCCCGAAAGAACGCGAAGGTCGTGGGCAGCGTATTAAAAGCAGTGTTCGTTGGCAAAACGCAGCCCCTTGCATATGGGTATGGTTCCGATCTGACCGTTTATAGCGAGGACGGAATGGCATTTACAGTCAGCAATCTGACCACAAACCATAAATTGCTAACGCAGAAGGAGTACAAGCGGCCGACCGGACGGGGCGGCCCTGAGGACGAAGATATACCCGAAGGCCGGCCGGTTGAGAAAGCGCCACCGCTGCCCTCACCGAAATCATGGGAGGCGACGCCTTTGAATGAAGAACAATCACGTAACAATCCGTACGTGATCCCTACTGCCGGCCGTCCGAATGTAATCCTTCGTTACGCCGGCCAGAAGGAGCTTCTACTCTCCGGCCTGCTTGAGAACGGCGGGTCCATCGCGGAACATGGCGTCGTAGTTGACGCGCATCTCGGCCGGGGCAATGTATTGCTGTTTGCCAACAATCCGATTTACCGTGGTGAAACCATCGGCAGCTACGCCCTGGTATTCAACGCCATCCTGAACTTTGGCCACCTGGACGACCCGCCGAAGTGACTCCGTTTCGCGATGCTATGATCGAGGTCAGAAAGCACTACTTTACATGCGGACGCGCAATCTGTCTCGCATTTTTGTACCCGGCGTCCGAATCGAGCACTGCCGCCCTCGACGGTTCTCCAGAACTGCGATCGCGCTGTTTTGCGCTGCGCTCGGAGCAGGCGCCGCATTTGGTCATTTTCAACGCGGTCCCGAGGATACTCCGCAGGCGGCGAAACCCCCGGTTACTTCTGGGGAGCCAGTAAACATTGAATCGCGAAAGCCCGCCACAGCGGCGAAGCCGGACTCCCGCCCGGTCGATATCCGCGTGGAGAAGCAGTTAGTCCTGATCAATGTAACGGTTACTGATCCACTGAACCGGTTCGTGACGGGTCTCGAGAAGCAGCACTTCCGGTTGTTCGAAGACAAGGTGGAGCAGAAGATCACGCAGTTTTCCAGCGAAGATGCCCCCATCTCGATCGGGCTCGTGTTTGATACGAGCGGCAGCATGGGAGCAAAGCTCCAGAAATCCCGGCAGGCAGCAGCGGAGTTCTTCAAGACCGCAAATCCGTCAGACGAGTTTTTCCTGGTGCAGTTTAATGACAGGCCGACTTTGGCCGTGCCGTTCACAACAGATACGGACAAACTTCAGAGCACGTTGACATTCACCCAATCCAAAGGGAGAACGGCGCTCCTCGACAGCGTCTATCTCGCGATGCACGAGATGAAGAAAGCGCACAATCCGCGCAAGGCTCTGCTGATCATTTCCGATGGCGGGGATAACAGCAGCCGGTATACGGAGACAGAGATAAAGAACGCGGTTCGCGAGGCCGACGTACAGATCTTCGCGATCGGAATCTTCGAGTCGCTCGGAAGCCGCGGCCGAACTCCGGAGGAAGCGGCGGGCCCGGGGCTATTGAATGAACTTGCAGAGCAGACCGGCGGGCGCGAGTACGCCGTGGAAAACATCGCCGAACTGCCGGATATTGCTGCGAAGATAGGAATAGAACTTCGCAACGAATATATTCTCGGCTACACACCCAACAACCAGGAGCGGGACGGGAAATACCGGCGAGTTCAAGTGAAGCTGAACCAACCGCGTGGGCTTCCGCCGCTAAAGGCTTATTTCCGCCTGGGATATTATGCGCCAACCAACTAGCAACTTTCCTTACAGAACTCTTGTATCGAACAGCTTGGTAGCCGCTCTGTTTGCTGGGATTTTCTGCGCCTCCGCCTCCGCCCAATTCCGGGCGGACACGCGACTTGTCGTGCTGCACGCCAGCGTGACGGACCACAGAGGCAAGTTGCTGACGAATTTGAAGAAGGATGCGTTCAAAGTTTACGAGAACGGGGAACCCCAGCAGGTGAAAATCTTCCGGCGCGAAGATGTTCCGGTCTCGCTGGGCATCATTATTGACGACAGCGGCAGTATGTCGACGAAGCGGAGCCGTGTCGAGGCGGCTTCGCTCGCCATGGTCCGCGAATCGAATCCGCAGGATGAGGTCTTCATCGTCAACTTCAACGATGACGCATACCTGGACGTACCGTTCACAAATGACATGCACAAAATGGAGCAGGGGCTGGCCCGCATCGATTCGCGCGGTGGCACTGCGATGCGCGACGCAATCAGCATGTCGCTCGACTACATGAAGGCGAAGGCCAAGAAGGACAAGAAGGTCCTGATGGTGATTACGGACGGCAACGACAATGCCAGCAACATCTCGCTGGAGAAGGTGGTCGCGCGTTCAAATCAGAGCGACACGCTGGTTTACGCGATCGGACTCTTCACGGAGGAAGAGAAACATGAGGCCACGAAGGCCCGGCGGGCACTGAAGGAACTGACGTCCGCAACTGGCGGCTTGGCCTTCTATCCGAAAGAAGTTTCCGAAGTACAGACAATGGCGGTAGAGATCGCGCGTGACATACGCAGCCAGTACACGATCGCATACAGCCCGTCAATCCAACAACTGGATGGAAGCTATCGCCAGATCAAGGTTACCGTTAACGCTCCGGGCAAACCTGTCGTACGCACTCGTTCGGGCTATTACGCTACGCCGGATGTGAACCAGCCGAGGCAGGTGAGCACCGCTTCAGCCGCAACGGATCGCACTCCCCAGCCCTGATGTTGCGATTCCTTTGGGTTGCGACGCGGGGGTATCGCCTGCAGCCGTGGAATTCTCCGTACTTGCGCTGGAGAATTGAAACCTACTCAGGAATACCCGCCGATTCCATCACCCGTGAATCTTTTGTCCACTTTATCTGGTCCGAGCGCCGCTCACTGTGGCAATATTTGCGCTGGGTGCGGCGGATGTCCGGAGACCGCTAGTCTCGTTCTCCCGCTCGGAACACGTAGGCACCCGAACCGAGATCGCACACTACGTCACCGTGCAGCATTCTCACTGAAGAAATTCCGGTCACTCCAGTCTGCGGCTTGCCGGAAATGAAGACGGCGCTCCCGCCTTCGGTAATCTTCGGATCAGCCAATTTCAGCAACGGAAGATGCACGGAAGCCGTTGTCCCAACCGGAATGGTCACCTTCAGTTCATAGCCCGTGCCGATTCTTCTCCAGGCGCTAAAGATACTGCCGTGGATGGTTTCGGTGGATGCCGAGGCCCAGTTCAGCCCGTGAACCAACTCCGGTTCAATGCGAATGTTTGTGTATGCGGTGCCGGCGCCGCGATTGATCCCGGCGAGAACGTTGAAGAGAAATGCTCCCGCGCTGGCAAACATGTGGTGATCGTGCGAGTTCATCTCCGGCCCGGTACGCTCCTGCCAGAGTTCCCAAAGCGTAGTGGCTCCATGCGCCAGCATGAAGCCGTAGCCGGGATAATCAGGCTGGGTGAGCACTTCATACGCGAGGTCGGCGTGGCCCCGTGAAGCGAGCACAGGAAACAGATACTTCGTTCCCAGAATCCCGGTTGTGAGGTGGACGTTGTGGAAGTAATTCAAATCGTCCAGCAGGTGCGACATAGTTCCACCTTCGTCCTTTCCGGGCATGACGTGTGCCTCTAGGGCCAGCACCTGGGCAGTCTGGGAACCGGTCGCGTATCCGCCCTCGCCATTTCGGTATTTGCGGTTGAAGCAATCACGTACATTCGCCGCAAGGGTCTTATACTGCTGTGCATCGTCGGCTTTTCCCAAAACATCGGCCGCCGTTGCAACTACGTCCAGCGCTTTGATGTAAGCCCAGGTCGCGGCGAGCAGCTTGGGAGTAGGATCAATTGCCACCCAGTCGCCGAAATACGAATAATTGACGATTCCGTCGGGCGCATGGCGGTGCAGAAACTCAGCCCATGCTTTCAAACCGTCATAATGCTCCGCGAGGATTCGCTTGTCTCCGTAGTTCTCGTACATGTATTCAGCAATGAGGGGATACGCAAGCCCCCATGATGGATCGCCCACACGGCTCTTGTTGAAGCGAGTTACATACGGAACGATGTTCGGCACTTCGCCCTGGCTGCCCTGCGCGTCATGGATATCGCGCAGGAAGTTTGTATAGAACGCGGCCATATCGAAATTCAGAATGGCGGTTTCGGCGGAAAGATGCGCGTCGCCCATCCAGCCCAGCCGCTCGTCCCGCTGATCGCAATCCGTCGGAACGCTGGCGAGATTTGTCTTGATGCTCCATACGAACATGTGCTGCAGGCCGTTGAGCATGCGGTCGGAGGAAGCGAAGCTGCCGATCGTGTCAACAGCACTGTGTACTTCTACGCCGCGAACGGTATCAAGGGTCGGAACTGCGGGAAGGCCGCTCAGCTCGATGTAGCGGAAGCCGTGATACGTAAAATGCGCTTCGTATTCTTCGCCATTTGGATCGCCTCGCAGGATGTAGGTATCCGTGGAGCGAGCGGTGCGTAGATTATCCACCATGATAGATCCATCGGGGTTCGCAAGCTCGGCATAGCGAATCTGAACACGTGTACCGGCGGGGCCGCGGACTTTGATCCTGGCCCAACCGCTGAAGTTCTGCTCGAAGTCATAGACGTACATGCCGGGCGAGGACTCCATCATCTTGTGAGGAACCAGCGTGTCCACCTTCTCGATCGCTGGCATCATCTGCGAGGACAGCACAACTCCGGGCATCTCAACAATTTTGACCGGGACACCCGTTTCGCCCGGTGGAAATTCCAGCCGAGCATCGTAGGTCTCACCGTTATAAATGTCATCCATCACGACCGGGCTCTTAAAGGCGCGCCAGCTCTCGTCCGAGGTGAACAGAAATGGCTTGCCGTTGTCGTACTCGCCCTGAATCTGGCAGATGAACTTGGGTTCCTGGTTGAAGGCTTTGGAGTACCAGGCGCGGCCGAGGAGCACTTCTATGGGGTTCGCACCCGCATGAAAGGAATGCGTCACGTCGTAAGTCGAGTACAGGACGCGTTTGGAGTAGTCGGTCCACGCGGGATCTAGCACGTGATTGCCGATACGCGCGCCGTCGATGTGCAGTTCGTAATATCCGGCGGCCGCTATGAAGATCCGCGCACGCCTGATGGGCCGCTTCAGATCAATCGAACTTCGCAGCAAATTCCCACCGGTGATCCATTTGGCATGCCAGTCGTCAGGCTGCAGCAGGCCTGTGCTGAACCGGGCCGTTTCACTCCAGGGGCTTTGTGCGCCGCCCGCATCGCGAAAGCGTACGCGCCAGAAATACTGTGTGTCGGATTGAAGCGGCTTCCCTCCATACTCCACTTGTATGGAATCGGTGCTCTTTACGTCGCCTGAATCCCAGACGTTTTGCTTTTGAAAGCTCTCTTCGCGGCTCACCTGTATCTGATATGCGCTCTGGAGCTGAGCGCGATCCGTGTGATTCAGTATCCAGGCAAAGCGGGGAACCGTGACATCCACCGCGACCGGATTCTGGAGATATTCGCAACGCAGATGGGAGGGCGCTAGAGGGCCACCCCAGGCCGCAGACGCACACAGAACCAAGATGACACCAATACCAGATGAGCGCTTGCGCAAAAAGATCCTCCTGAAACCATATTTCAGGAGGATCTTACTACAGAGGGAATTTGGGAGCTGCTATTGCGGCTTCGACTCGAAGTGACCGCCAGGGCCTCCCGGTCCGGCAAATCTGGCGCGAAAGCCATCATGTACCGTATAGTCCGATGGGACCTGGAACAATGACGCGTCCGGCGCGCCTCGCGAGATATTGCTGACGGTGTAAGTCGATTCTCCCACGCGCGGATCGTTGCGCTTCGAAAGCACAACAATCTGCAGATCGGGAGAATACCACACTTCGCTCTTCGACACAATCGGCTGCGTATTGCCGATCGCGCCGGCCGGAATCGTGCGCGTGATGCTCTTGCCTTGCGCGTTTACGCCACCCACGTTTTCCGTACCGAGATCGGCGGTCATTGCGTCGGGGTCGTGCCTGGGACGAAACTCGGCGCTAGGCGGCCGTTTGCCGTTCACGCCGGGCATCCGGAAAGGCCGACGGCTTGCGGTCTTCGTATTCGCGTTCAGTTCATAGCTGTAACCGGCGACCGGATCTGTGAGGAACGTCAGAGTGGTCGGTCCGCTCCGGGCAAGAGGGCCTTCGGTAATCGTCTCTTGAAGATAGGTGCGGCCCTTGCTATCTCTCGCCACCTTGCCGGTGGTCGTCCTATGAATCGCGTTGCCGTCGGCCAGCATCTGGACGAGCGAATTGCTTACGTCCGCGGAATAGGGCGCGCCGGTCACCACTTTCCAGTGAGCCCCAGCGATGCCGAATTCCCTCGGGACCATGGCTCCTCTCTCCAGCCCTGGCGGGCCGCCCGGCGGCGGACCTGGCGCCTGGGCGCACACGATGCCGCCGCCCAGCGCGAACAAAGCCAAAAACCTGATTCTCATGACGTGCCTCCTGATTGGCAACTCTCCAACAAAACTTTTTATACCGGGCTGAAGCCCGCCGTACCATAACCGTTTATTCCACACTCAGGACGTGAACACCGAGCGGCTGCCCATCCAATCCGACCAGAACATCCGCCAGCACGGATCGTTCCGACACAGCGGGTCCGTTCGAGACCGGTTCAAAAACAAGTCCCGCACTCGCCAGCGAGGCGACCGGCACCTGCATCTCAACAATGTGCGGCGCGCTCATCGGCAAGTCGGGATTCGAATACGGAAGCGGAATAAACGTTTCTCCGTCCACTTCCAGCGTGGCCCCCGGCCGATATTGCGATGCGGCAATCTGGTTCTGTTTCGAAAGATGAGCGAGGCGCGGAATGAAAAGCGCCAGCAATAACGCCGCCGCAATTGGAACGATCCAGCGCACCGCCCTTCGATAGTTCTTAACAGCAGCCGGCTGGATGCATACGGTTTCCATTCTTTCGGCCAGCAGGTCGCGGTCGCCCTCCAGTGCTTCGGGCGTTGCTGCGGCAATGACTGATTCGATGCGCCCGGAGAGCAGGCGCAGGGCGGCGTAGTTCTGTCCGCAATGCTCGCACCCTGGCAAGTGCGATTCGACCAGAGCGTTCTCGCTATCTGAAAGTTCGTCATCCAAAGCCCTGACCAGCAAATCGTTTGTCAGATGATCGGGCGTGTTCATAGCACTTCCTTCAATTTCTCCAGCCCGCGCTGGATGTTTTCGCCGACGGTCGATGTGGAAAGATTCAACACATTGGCTATCTCGCGATATTTCAAGCCCTGCGACCGCAGCACCAGGCACTCGCGCTGCGCCGTACTCAATTGCTGCATCGCGCGGCTCAAGCGAACCGTACGCTCCTTCGCAAGGAACTCATCCTCAACCGATGCGGCGGCGGACGGAGGATCGCCCGCGGCGGTTGCATCGGCCAGCGGGCCAGTCCGGCTGGAATGAAAAGCAGTCTGGCTGTTCCGCGCAAGATTATGAGCGACGCGATAAAGCCATGCCCGCAGATTCGTTTGGTCTCCGCCGGCCAGAATGTGCTGATGCAATCGGAGGAAGCTCTCCTGAACGATTTCGCGGCAGCTTTCCTGATCGAGGCCTAAGAACAGAAGGTATCGACGAAGCGGGAGCTGCTCGCGATCATAATGTTCCAGGACCAATCGGCGGGGAGAGGTATCTTCCAAGTACTCCACATCCCACCCGGCGGCGGGAAGCGCCATTACTTCACCTGGTTCCATCTGTGTTCACTTTAGCGGGCGCTCCGGCACTAGAACTAGAGCTAGCGAGGGCCACAAGGGAGCTTTGTGGGAGTTGCACTTGGGGTTGGGGGAACTCTCTCGTGGCCTGGCGTCTCGCATGCTAGGTGCCTATGAAACAGGCAATGGGTGGTTTTTTCCGGCACGGGGGTGAAAAGTTATCCTGATTTTGTCGGAGGTCGAGAGCAGACCGAGGCCAGCCCCATAAGGTTATTCAAATCGCAGCGCGGTGGCGGGATCGACTCGCGAGGCACGCCGAGCTGGAATGTAGCCAGCGGCAAGCGTTGCCGCGCTCAAAACCAAGGCAGCCAGCGCGATGGTGGACAGATCGGTGGGCTTTAGCCCAAAGAGCATTGAGGCCACCAACCGCCCGACCGAAAGCGCGACCGCAACTCCGGCGGCCAGCCCAGGAACGAGCACCCATAGAACATCCCGCAGGATCATACTCAAAACAGTTGCCGCCCGCGCACCCAGTGCCATTCGGATGCCAATTTCGTTCGCCCGCCGAGCGACTGTGTAGGCCAGCGTTCCATAGATACCGATAGAGACTAGCAATAGTGTCAAACCGCTGAAGAAACCCGCAATATCCGCGACGAGGAACTCAGGCGCCAACTTTTGATTGATGCGTTTTTCTAGAGTTGTGATTTTACCGATTCTCAGATGTGGGTCTATCTCCCGAACCACCTTGCGCACGGCGCCGACAACAGTAAGTGGCGGGATACTGGTGCGGATCTCCAGCGAATGGATTTCAGAGTTGTTTTGCAATGCTGCGAAATATACGAACGGTACATTCGATTCACGAAGATCAAGGTATTTTGCATTCTTTGCAACAGCAATGATCTTGTATTGTTCCTTATTGAACTCGAACCGCTGCCCCACGGCACGCCGGTTACCGAAGTAGTGGCGAGCCACGGTCTGGTTGATGATCGCGACTTTCTGCGCAGTGGAAGTATCCGCTGGTGAGAATCCGCGGCCCTCAAGCAACGTAATGCCCGACGTCTCAAAATAGTTGGGCCCGACCCAATTTGCCTGGGCGCGTTGATTCTCCCTTGTTGGCGGATACCCATCGAACTTGAGCCCGCTGACTCCACTCCCATCGTTCGCCAAAATCTTATTGAAAGAAACGCTGGCGACTTGGACTCCTGGAATGGCCTCCGTGCGCCGCAACAATGTGACGATCACGCTCGCCCAATTCGGCTGGTACTCGCGTTGGGAACTGAGCTGAACAGAAAGGACATTGGCGGCACGAAACCCCACATCTTGGGTCTTCAGATTCCGGATAGTCCGAATAAACAGCCCGCCGACGACCAATAGCACGAGCGAAAGGGCCACCTGTATCGCGATCAGCCCGTCCTTGAGCCCCCAGCGTCGCTGGCGATCCGAAAGCTGATGCGTGGTGAGTTTCAGAGCCTCAGCGTTATAGCGCACCGCCTTAATTGCTGGCGCCAGACCGAACAGCACTCCCGTCGTAACCGAAATCGCCCCGGTGAACAGCAAAACGCGGAAATCAGGACGAAGGTCTAGCGTGATCGTTCGGCCAATTCCTGCAACCAGGTTCAGTAATAAGCGCTGGCTCCAGACGGCGAACAAAAGTCCGAGTAGGCCTCCCAGTAGCGCAAGCAGCACGCTCTCGATCATCAACTGCCTGACTATGCGGCTACGCCCAGCGCCAATGGCGAGGCGGGTTGCGATTTCTCGTTGCCGGCTTGCCGCCCGCGCCAACTGCAGACTCGCCAGATTGGCGCAGGCAATCAGCAGAACCACAGCTACCACAGCCATCAGAATGTTCAAGGGAACGGAGAAGCTGTCGCGCAACCCGGAACTGCCTCGGTCACCGCGTTGCACTGAGATCCGGTCAATAAAGCCGCCTCGCGACACGCTATTCGGGAGCTGCGGCAACAAAAGGTTCAAGTTCGCGCGTGCCTGTTGGGCCTGAACCCCAGGCTTCAAACGTGCCATCAGATTGAGCCATGTAAATCCAGGCAGGTCCCTTCGCGATGCAGGCATTGAGCTCAGCGTTGCCCAGATATCGGGTGCTTCGCCTACGGTCTCGCCGACGAACTCACGTGGCGCGACGCCGACGATGGTGAACGGCAAGCCATCCAGGTCGATCTGTCTTCCGATTACCGAGGGAGACCCGGCGAAGCTCCGTTCCCAGAAGCGATGGCTGATGACCGCGACCTGAATGCCCTTATCTTCATTGCTAAACACATGCCCAATTAAGGGCTGAACGCCGAGCACGGCAAAGTAATTGTCGGAAACGAGCTTACGTTGCGCGAGTTCCGTTTCAGCGCCCATCCCGACATCTACGCGCGCCTGGCCCGAGGCTGCGAGCACACCGGAAAATGCTCGGTTCTGGTTGCGCACGACCAGGTAGTCCGGGTAACCAAAGTTATCGACGCTTCCGTCCCGAGAAACCGAAGAGAGCACCGCTAGGGCCTCCGGGTGACTGACCGGAAGGGCCCTCAGCAGAATCGCATTGATCAGGCTGAAGATCGCCGTGTTGGCTCCAATACCGAGCGCGAGCGAAAGCAGGGCGGTCGCCGTGAACCCGGGACTATGGCGCATGGTTCGCGAGGCGTACCGAACATCTCCGCGGAGTTGCTCAAACCAAGTCCAACTCCAGACCGCGCGAGCCTCTTCCGCCGCTCTGGTCAAATTTCCGAGTTCCCGCCGCGCTTCTTGTGATTCTGCAATTGCAGTGAGCGACTCGAGCTCTTCTCTCATATCCTGTTCTAAGGCCCGCCGATGAGAAGGGATCAGATACTTGAGCTTGCGGATGATACTCATGACTTACCTCCCTCGCGAATCGGCCCCATGATCTGTCCCACAACCGACACGAACTCGATCCATTTCGAATGTTCTCGTTGGAGGTGCTTGCGTCCGGCTGCGGTGAGCCGGTAGTACTTCGCCCGCCGGTTGTGCTCGGAGACTTCCCACTTGGCGGATATCCAGCTTTTCGCCTCCAGCCGCTTCAATGCAGGGTAGAGCGAGCCGAACTCGATGTCGAGCGCCTCACCCGAAGTGTTGCGAATCGCCTTGGAGATCCCATAGCCATGCAGCGGCGCCAGCACCAGCGTCCGCAAAACCAACATGTCGAGTGTTCCTTGGAGCAGGTCCATATAAAGATATCCTATATGAAGAGCATCTTAATAATAATCCAGCCCGGTGAATTGAGTGCATGATGAAAATCAAACGTCGATAATCGAAGCAGGAACCCGTGGACTGGACTCATAGCGCATCGGCGGTATTGGCGGCCTTCCTGGCTTCGCTTGTCGAATTCGTAGAAGCGCTGACTATCGTTCTGGCGGTAGGCATGACACGCGGTTGGCGTTCCGCCCTGCTGGGCGCGCTGGCTGGCGTTATGATCCTGGGCGTTCTTGTCGTTGTTTTGGGACCGAGCCTTGGCGCGATTCCCTTGAGCAGTTTGCAGGTTGTAATCGGAATCCTGCTTCTGCTGTTCGGCACGCGCTGGCTGCGGAAAGCGATCCTGCGCGCGGCCGGAGTGCTGGCCCTGCACGATGAAGAGAAGATCTATGCACGGGAGATACGTTCGTTGACGCCGGCCTCCGCCTCCAGAGCGCGGATGCTGGATCCAGTCGCATTCGCCGCGAGCCTGAAGGCGGTTTTCATCGAAGGATTGGAGGTTGTGTTCATTGTCATTGCGGTTGGGGCTACGGGACACCTGCTTCTGCCGGCCAGCGCCGGTGCACTTGGCGCGGGTGTTCTTGTCGTGACCTTAGGGATTTTTCTTCACAGACCGCTGACCCGCATCCCTGAGAACACCTTAAAATTGTCGGTAGGCATCCTGTTGTCCGCGTTTGGAGTGTTCTGGATCGGAGAAGGTTTGGGATATGAGTGGGTCGGCCAGGACTGGACAGTTATCGCCCTGATTATCGGTTTTCTGATCGTCGCGCTTGCCGCTATCCGCATTGCGAACAGCCGGCGCCCGGCAGTGTTGACACTTTAATGAAATGGATTCGGCAAGCATGGGTCGAGCTGATCGGCTTGTTTGTGGACGATGGCAGCTTCGCGGTATCGGTTGTTCTCTGGGTGCTCGCAGCCATTTTTCTGTTTCCGAAGTTCTTGCCGCCGCACTGGAAAGGACCGGCCCTTTTCGCCGGCGTCATCGCAATTCTCTTCGAGAACGTCAACCGCACTGCCCGCCGGATTCGGAAACGGTGAGTATTCGGCCATCATCTCTTCGCGGTCTTGTCACGACGCGAGCGATGCTTCGCCGGGCCTTCCGGTCCGGTCGTGCTCAGATTCCGAGCGGTATTCACCAGCGATAGATGCGAAAACGCCTGCGGAAAATTCCCGAGTTGCCGGCCTTCCCGAGTGTCATATTCTTCCGACAGCAGGCCGACATCATTTCTCAGCGTAAGTAGCTTCTCAAAAAGCCTGCGCGCTTCATCGTGCCGGCCTTGCAGGACATAGTTGTCCGCCATCCAGAAGCTGCAGGCCAGAAACACGCCTTCGCTTCCTGGCAGACCGTCGACAGAACTGCGGGGATTATACCGTGCCACCAGACCCTCACTCATCAGGTGCTTCTCGATGGCCGCGATGGTGCTCTTGATACGTGGATCTTCTGGGGGAAGAAAGCCGACCAGCGGCATCATCAGCGCGCTCGCGTCCAGATCCCTGCTCCCGAAGTATTGAACAAACGCCCCTAATTCATGGCTATATCCGAGCCGGCATACTTCATCGTGGATTTCCGCGCGAATCTGTTTCCAGCGGTCGAGCGGACCCTCTTCGCCAAATTCTTCAATCGTGCGGACGGCGCGATCGAAGGCTACCCACGCCATCACTTTCGAGAACACGAAGTGCCGTCGGCCGCCGCGAACCTCCCAAATGCCCTCGTCCGGCTGCGTCCAGATCTTTTCGAGGTGCGTGACCAGCGCTTTCTGCAGTCCCCAGCTTGCCTCCAGTTGGGGCAGGCCTTTTCGCCGCGCCTCGTACAGCGAATCGAGAATCTCGCCGTAGACATCAAGTTGAAGCTGCTCAGAGGCGGCATTCCCGATCCGTACCGGTTGCGATCCTTCATAGCCCTGCAGCTCAGCCAGCTCAAATTCGGTCAACCGCCGTTCTCCGGCGATGCCGTACATGATCTGTAGTTGCGATGGGTCTCCGGCGGCGGCGCGAAGCAGCCAGTCCCGCCAGTGCTTCGCCTCATCGGTGAAGCCGGCCTCCAGCAGAGCGTATAACGTAAACGTGGAATCGCGAAGCCAGCACAAGCGGTAATCCCAGTTGCGAACGCCACCGATTTCCTCAGGGAGAGAAGTAGTCGCCGCCGCGACAATCCCTCCGGTACGGTGGTGCGTGAGGGCCTTTAGCGTGATGACGGACCGCAGCACAGCTTCGCCGTACGGTTCGGTTGGGGTGTGCTTGCTCGACCATTTCTCCCATGCGCGCGTGACATTGGCGAGCGCCGTGGCGGCGTCGGGTTGATGTGGAAGGGAGGTGTAGGAATTCGACCACGTGAGGACGAACGGAATCTCCTGTCCCTCTTCTATCTCGAAATCACTCCGTGTTGTCAGATCCTCTCCCCGCAGGGGAACCGGTGTTGCCAGAACCAGGCGGTCGGGTCCGGCAACGGCTTGCGTTCGGCCATCTTCCAGATGGCTGACCCAGGGGACCACCTGCCCGTAATCAAAACGAAGGATGAGTTCCATCTGCATAGGCACGCGGCCGCGTAAGCCGCGCACCAGCCGAATGACATCCTGGTGGTCGCCGCGGGCGTCCATGCAGTCGATCAGCACCACCGCGCCTCCCGGTGTGTTGAATTCGGTCTCGAGCACCAGAGTACCCTGGCGATAGCGGCGCGTAACTTTCGGACGCTCCGCTTTTGGGCAGATGCTCCAGTGCCCGTTCTCTTTCGAACCCAGAAGGTTAGCGAAGCAAGCGGGCGAATCGAAGCGAGGGAAGCCGAGCCAGTCAATCGACCCGTTGCGGCCGACCAGTGCCGCTGTCGCGTTGTTGCCTATCAGTGCGTAATCTTCAATTAGAAGCGCCATGCTTTCGTCTGATGCTCAATTCGCGGCAAATTGAATGGTCACTTTGATGTCGCCTGGGCGACGCTGCAAGGCTTGCTGCCAATTCGAAAGAGGTTCCCTGCGCGATATAAGCCGTTTGAGCCAGTTTCGGTCTGCTTTGAGCAGCGCCTCTTCGGCCAGTTCATAGTGCCGCCGGTTGGCGTTAACGGTTCCAAACATGACGCTGTTTGCCAGTACCATGGTCCGGTTGATGGTTCCAATGTCGACCGTCTCCATTTGGTGGTGCGAGGAGACACCGGCGAGACACAGAATGCCATCGTTTCCAATCTTGCTCATCGCTTCGGAGACGACAGATGCCACGCCTGTGCATTCGATGATAATGTCGGGAGCGAAATCCAGGTCTTTCACATGGCCGGTATGATAAGTGCCGCCCAAGTCGGCTACGAGTTGGGGCTTCAGACCTTCTTTCACGATATCCAGCGCGTGAACGTCAAGGCCGCGCTGTTTTCCCATCATCGCGGCAAGCAGTCCGATAGGACCGGCACCGGTCACGAGTACCGTGCGGGGCTTCCATTTTGCGCGCTCACCGATGCGCGTAATGTGGTCCCACGCTTTTGCCAGGATGGTGGTTGGTTCCATCAGAACGCCGACATCGCGCAGGGTGGAATGAATGCAAATTGCAAACTGAGGCTCAATGCGCCACAATTCAGAGCCGAATCCATTGCGTTCCTTGATGCCGCGCTCCGTGTACTTACCATTGCGGCACATGTCCCATTCGCCTACCGCGCAGGCGATGCAAGGGACCGGATCGGGGCGGCGCACGATTCCTACAACGAGATCCCCTTTCTGGAACCCGCTGCCCTGAGGAGCATCCTCGACACGGCCGAGCGATTCATGTCCCAGAATCAGGTGATCGCTGCCCGGCGGCGCCCAGCCGTAATCGGCCGAGATCAGCTCAAAATCGGTACCGCAGATGCCTAATTCGAGCGCGCGGACAAGCACAGATCCGTCGCTCGCGGGTGGTTCCGGCACATCCTGCACCGCCGCAGAGTTTGGCTTCCCGGGAATAATCGTGAGAGCTTTCATGCCACGCTTCGTAGATGGACACGGCGGACATTTCGTGACAACGGGAAGATAGCGCGGGATTTACCATACGAATGGATGACTCAAATAGATAACGCGAGGCGGCGCGCGTGAAAGCGCTTGTCAAGAACCAGCGCAGTCGCGGCCTCTGGCTGGAAGATGTCCCAAAACCCACCATCGGCATCAACGATGTTCTGATTCGGGTCTCGCACACCGGCATCTGCGGCACCGATCTGCACATTTTTGAGTGGGATGATTGGGCGCAAGCGACGATTCCCGTGCCATTGGTGATCGGGCATGAGTTTGTGGGCGAAATCGTCGACGTGGGCTCAAACGTAAACGATTTTCATCCGGGGGAGGTAGTGAGCGGCGAAGGCCACGTTGTCTGCGGAAGATGCAGGAACTGTTTGGCCGGACGCCGGCATCTGTGCGCGCACACGCAGGGGGTTGGCGTAAACCGGCCAGGGGCGTTTGCCGAGTACATCGCGCTTCCGATGAGTAATATTTGGCGTCACGAACTGCACATCAATCGCGAAGTAGCCGCCATTTTTGATCCGTTTGGGAACGCAGTGCACACGGCACTCTCATTTCCGGTGCTGGGCGAAGACGTGTTGATTACGGGTGCCGGACCCATCGGACTGATGGCAATTCCGGTCGTGCGGCATGCAGGTGCGCGGTTCGTGGTTGTGACCGATCTGAATCCGTACCGGCTCGATCTGGCGCGCAAGATGGGCGCGACCCTAGCTGTTGATCCCCGGGAAACGCCGATATCTGAAGCGCAGAAACAACTCGGCATGCAGGAAGGCTTCGACGTCGGCCTGGAGATGTCCGGAAACCCAGCCGCGTTCCGCGAAATGATCGCGAACATGAGCCACGGCGCGAAGATCGCCATGCTGGGGATACCTGCGAAGGAAATGCCCATTGATTGGCGTCACGTCATCTTCAATATGCTGACCATCAAAGGCATTTACGGCCGTGAAATGTATGAAACCTGGTACAAGATGACGGTAATGCTGGAATCAGGTCTCGACATAAATCCGGTGATTACGCACCGCTTCTGCTATCGCGACTTTGAGAAAGGGTTTGAAGTGATGCGCTCCGGTCATTCCGGTAAAGTGATTCTGGACTGGACGAACGTCTCTTAAGAATGCGGACCAGCATCTTCGACGTCAATGAAGAGAATACCGCGGGCGGCCGCGTTGTGACGGCGCCTACGAATGGCGCGGCGGGGCTGGTACCAGCGGTCGGCCGTTATTACCGCGAAGTGAAGGACTGCTGAAAGGAAATTATGTACGCGAACGTTGAGCCTTATCTTACCCAGAAGCTCCGCGATATTGAAGCAGCCGGCCTGTTTAAGCGCGAACGCCTGCTGGAGAGTCCCCAGCAAGCCGAAGTAACGGTCGAAGGCGGCGAATCCGTCCTGGTCCTTTGCGCGAATAACTATTTGGGACTGGCGAATCATCCGGCCGTGGTGGCCTCGGCGCGCAAGGCTCTCGATGAGTGGGGCTACGGTCTCTCCAGTGTCCGCTTCATCTGCGGAACGCAATCGATTCATAAGCAGCTTGAAGCGAAGTTGAGTGAGTTTCTCGGGACCGAAGACACCATTCTCTACAGTTCGTGTTTCGACGCGAACGGCGGCCTATTCGAAACTCTGCTGGAGCAGGAAGATGCGGTGATTTCCGATGAATTGAACCACGCCAGCATCATCGATGGCGTGCGGCTTTCGAAGGCCGCGCGTTTTCGCTTCAAAAATGGTGAGATGGCCGATTTGGAAAAGAAGCTAAAGGAGGCCGACGGCGCGAGGCATCGCCTGATTGCCACGGATGGCGTCTTCTCAATGGACGGATATATCGCCAATTTGCCCGAGATTTGCGATCTGGCTGAGAAATACAAAGCCATGGTGATGGTGGACGACTCGCACGCGGTCGGATTCATGGGGAAGCATGGCCGCGGGACACATGAGCACCACGGCGTGATGGGGCGCGTGGACATTATCACGGGCACGCTAGGCAAGGCGCTGGGGGGAGCCAGCGGCGGTTATACGAGCGGCCGGAAGGAAATTATCGACCTGCTCCGGCAGCGGTCCCGGCCGTATCTGTTTTCGAACTCGGTGGCGCCGCCTATCGTTGCAGCGTCGCTGAAGGTTCTGGACCTGGTGACGGAAACGTCCGAGCTGCGGGAGCGCCTCTTTTCGAATACAAGATTGTTCCGGGAGCGAATGGCTGCGTACGGCTTCAATATTGCGCCAGGAGAGCACCCCATTGTCCCGGTGATGCTGGGTGATGCGGTGCTGGCAACGAAGATGGCGGATTCACTTTTGGAGAAGGGCGTCTACGTGATTGGCTTTTCTTATCCGGTGGTGCCACAGGGCAAGGCGCGTATTCGCGTGCAGGTTTCGGCCGCGCACACGCAAGATGAGCTGGAGTTTGCGGCGAAGCAGTTTGCCATAACGAAACGGGAGCTAGGAATCTGATCATGAATCGAGCGATTCTGATCGCGATGTGCGTCGTGTTGTCCGGCGCCGCGGCGTGGGCACAAGCGAACACGCATCAAACGATCCTGCTTTGGCCAAATGGCGCTCCGGGTGCAGAAGGAAATGGGGACGCGGATGAGCCGTTCCTGACGCTTTACTCTGTTTCCGGTCCTGACAAAGTGGAAACTGGAGTGGTGGTTTGCCCGGGCGGCGGGTACGTCAACCTGGCGATGGATCATGAAGGTCGCCAGATTGCGGAGTGGCTGAACAAGCTGGGCATTTCCGCTTTCGTGCTGAAGTACAGGCTTGGCCCGAAGTATCACTATCCGGTCGAACTATGGGACGCGCAGC
>Ga0308174_10000237_pt1 | contig 22822 bp, 16 predicted proteins | sample PhyPR2_FD_203894 | JGI IMG/M metagenome (GOLD analysis project Ga0308174, IMG submission 203894) | Soil microbial communities from UC Gill Tract Community Farm, Albany, California, United States - DLSLS.P.R2 | ecosystem: Environmental > Terrestrial > Soil > Agricultural land | place: USA... | reverse complement strand
GCAGCAACGCCGGCCTGATGTCCCGCGACCTCGGCGAGCAGACGTTGATCGATGCCGCTGGCGGCCTGTACCAAGGCTATCGGTCGCATTACAAATGGAACGTCGGCATGACGGTGCGTGACTGGCGTTACAATGTCCGCATCTGCAATATCGACAACTCCAACCTCATCGCGAACTCTGGCAGCCAAGCCAATCTTATTCAGCTGATGATCCGCGCGCTGCATCTTTTGCCTTCGGAAGGCATGGGCCGGTCAGTATTTTACGTCAACAGAACCGTTTCGACTTGGCTGGACATCCAGATGATGTCGGGTTCCAACGTCAACCTTACCCTCGCCCAGGCCGCTGGCGACAATGTCATGGCTTTCCGCGGCATCCCCATTCGACGCTCCGACGCCCTGTTGGCGACCGAAGCTCGCGTGGTTTAGGCCGGTCTAGCGGGATAGCTAGAAAGCTAGATAGAAAGGAAGCTAGACATGCTCATGGACAGACAGAACCTGTTCTCCAGCGCTCAGGCGGTCACAGCCTCCGCTGCGAGCACGGACATTATCGACCTCGGCAGCAGCCGCGACGTGGGGGCCGGCGAGAGCCTAGAGGTAATCGTTGTGGTCGACACGACTTTTACAGCTGGAGGTAGTGCAACCCTCGACGTTGCGCTCCAGACCGACACGTCCAGCGGTTTTGGCAGTGCGGTGACGCTGCTGAGCACCGGGGCGACGGCGGTGGCAACCCTGGCGGCCGGCGTGGCGCTTGCTCGCTTCAAGGTCCCGCGCGGCACGCTGCGCTACCTGCGCCTCTACTACACGGTCGCCACCGGCCCGATGACTGCAGGCACCATCACCGCAGGCATCAGCCTCGGCCGGCAGGATACCGCCACCTACGCTGATGCGCTTTAAGGAGGCTTGAATGGCCCAGTACCGCGTTCTGAGGAAGAGTTACATCCATGATCGGCTCTACGAACCGGGCGAGATCGTCGAGTGGGAAGGCGAACCCGGCGAGTATCTAGAGCCCCTCGGCGACGAGAAGCGCCCACCGGAGCCGTCCCGCATCACCGGCATGCCGGGCCCCGATCCCGCGGCTCCTCCGCCGCAGAGTGAAGGCAAGAGCGAGTTTGACGAGGGCGGCCCCACCAGGGCCACGGCGTTGCGCGAATACGACGAGAAGCGCCAAGCCGACAAGGAAGCCGACGTCCTGCCGAACGAGCCGCAGATCCTCGCCCGGCAGGCGGAAGCCGAGGGTGCCCAGTCGGAGCCCGGCAAGGCGCAAGTCCCGACGACCGACGAAGGGCCGATCACGGCCAAGCCGAAGAAGACCGCCGCGCCGAAGCCCCCGCCCGCGGAGGAGTGATATGGTCACCAGCGAGGTCGAGATTGCCAATCTGGCGCTGAGCCACGCCGGAGCCGGTGGGCCGATTGCGTCACTGACGGAGAGCAGCGTCGAGGCACGTGAGTGCCGGCTGCACTATGCCCAGTGCCGCGATCTGCTCCTCCGGTCCCACATGTGGAACTTTGCCCAGAGGCAGGCCGACCTCGCTGATACCGGATCCACTGTCGACGGCTGGGCATACCAGTACCAGTTCCCAGCCGATGCGCTCCAGATCCACCACATCCGCGCTGGCGGCTATGATGCCAGCCGGGTGATGTGGGCCATCGAGACACTGCCGGCGGCGCTGGGCACCACCCTGCTCTACCCGCCGGTCCCGTTTTCAGTCGGCGTGACGGCCGACGGCACCGGCCGCACCATCCTCACCGACGCCTATCAGGCAAGCGCCGCCTACACCGCATCGGTCACCATCGTGACGCTGTTCGATCCGCTCTTTGCCGATGCGCTGACCTATCTGCTGGCATCGCGCATCGTGCAGCGGCTGACCGGCAACCGCACCACCCGGGGCGATCTGCTGCAGCTGTATCAGGCTACGCTGACCGCGGCCATCACTCGCGATGCCAACGAAGCGCGGCCGACGACGGTCCCTGAACCCGATTGGATCCGGGCCCGCTACTGATGACGGCGATCCCGCAGAGGTCCTTCACTGGTGGAGAACTGGCCCCGGCTCTCCATGCCCGGAGCGATCTCAACAAGTACCAGAGCGGGGCGAAGACCCTCCGCAACATGATCGTGCATGCTCATGGTGGTGCCAGCAATCGCCCCGGCACCAAGTTCGTGGCGGAGGTCAAGGATTCCGCCGACCGGGTGCGCCTGATCCCGTTCCAGTTCAGCACGACGCAGACCTACGTGCTGGAATTTGGCGATCTGTACATGCGGGTCTATCGCGACGGCGGGCAGGTTCTGAGCGGCGGCGTGCCCTACGAGATCGCCACGCCCTATGCCGTGGCGGATCTGCCGCTGCTGAAGTACGTGCAGAGCGCCGACGTCATGACGATCACCCACCCCGACTATGCTCCGCGCAACCTGTCCCGCACCGGCCATACCGCATGGACGCTGACGACCATCGCTCTCGCCCCGGCGCTCAGCGCCCCCGGCTCACCTGTCGCCACGCCGACCAATGGCACCGGCTCCGGTGCCACGCACACCGACAGCTACAAGATCACCGCGGTGGCCGAGGAGACGCTGGAGGAATCCCTGCCGACGGCGGCCGCCACGTGCTCCAACTATGCGCTGAACCCGGCTACCGGTACCTACAACGTCATCACATGGTCCGCAGTCGCTGGAGCAGAGAAGTACAACATCTACAAGGAAAGCAATTCCAGCGGCGTGCATGGCTATATCGGCAGCGCCACTGCGCTGACTTTCACCGATACCAACTTAGCTGGAGACGACAGCGACACGCCGCCCGGTGCCCGCGACCCTTTCGCGGCGAGCAACAACCCGGGTGTGGTCACCTACCATCAGCAGCGGCGCGTCTTCGGCGGGAGCACATCGGCTCCGCAGACGATCTGGATGAGCCAATCATCCAACTATCAGAACTTCAATGTCAGTTCGCCTTCCAGAGATGATGATGCGGTGACTCTCACCATCGCCAGCGCCCAGGTGAACGAGATCCGGCACTTCGTCAGCCTGAATGACCTGCTGGTCCTTACAAGCGGCGGCGAGTTCAAGGTGACCGGTGGCGGATCCGGCGGAGGTGATCCGATCACGCCGTCCGCCGCGGTGGTTCGGCCGCAGAGCTATCGTGGATCCAGTCAGGTCCCGCCGTTGATTGTCGGCGAGACTGCCTTGTTTGTGCAGTCCAAGGGCAGCATCGTGCGGGATCTGGGCTACAGCATCGACGTCGATGGCTACACCGGCAATGACCTGTCGGTCCTGTCTAATCACCTGTTCGAGGGGATGACCATCGAGGAGTGGGCCTATGCTCAGGCTCCGCATTCCATCGTCTGGGCGGTGCGGTCGGATGGGGCGCTTTTAAGTCTAACCTACCTGCGTGAACATCAGGTTTGGGCATGGTGCCAGCACGAGACTGATGGCTGGTATGAATCGGTATGTTCAGTTTCGGAAGATGATGAGGACGCTGTCTACGTTTCGGTAAAGCGCAGCATCAATGGTGTCACAAAGCGATATGTGGAGAGATTTGCATCGCGTCTGGTGACCGACGTCGAGGATGCCTTCTTCGTCGACGCTGGCCTGACCTATTCCGGCGCGGCGGCCACCACCATCACCGGGCTGGATCATCTGGAAGGCATGACGGTGACAGTTCTGGCCGATGGCAGCGTGGCTCCGGACGCAGTGGTTTCCGGCGGCAGCATCACCCTGCAGCACGCCGCCAGCACAGTGCATGTCGGCCTGGGCTACACCAGCGAGATCGTCACTCTCGACATCGATCTGGCGGCCATGCGGGGCCCGGCGATTGCCAAGCGGCGGGTCGTCGAAGTGGTGTGCAAGGTGCTGCGCTCCCGAGGCCTCTGGGTCGGGCCGAACAGCGACAACATGGTCGAAGTCAAGCAGCGAGACGTCGAGCCCTACGGCGCTCCCACCGCTCTCTATACGGGCGATTTCAAGATCACCATCCCGCCATCGTGGGGCAGGTCCGGCTCCATCACCCTGCAGCAGCGCAACCCGCTGCCGCTGACGGTCCTCGCCGTGATTCCGGAGGTCGAAGTTGGCGGCAATTAGGGTCGAGCCCGCGACCTGGGACAATGCCAGAGCGGTGGCTGTGAACATGCGCCCCTGCGATATCCGCGAGGTGTGGGCGCTGGCCCGGCACAGCCCGATGGAAGCCATCGAGCGGTCGCTGGAGATGCCGGGCGAAGCTTATTGCTTCATCGTCGACGACATGCCGCTGGCCGTCTTCGGCTGCGCGGAGACCACCATCGAAGACGTGGGATCCCCCTGGCTGCTCGGGGCCAACGGTGTCGAGAAGTATGGCAAGCAGTTCCTGAAACTCGGCCGCGACTACGTGTCGACCTGGGCGCTGGAATACAACGACCTGTACAACGTCGTCGACGAGCGCAACACGCGCAGCATCGACTGGCTGACCCGGCTCGGGTTCGTGTTCGGCAAGCCGATCATCCTGGGACCGGATGCCACGCCGTTCCTGCCGTTTCACTTGAGAGGCTTTGCAAATGTGTGAGCCGGCCACCATCACCCTGGCGCTGACTGCGGTAAGCGCCGTTGTCGCCGCTGGTGGGGCCATCGCCCAGGGCCAAGCGCAGCACAAACAGGCGAGCTATCAGGCCGCTGTCGAGCGCAATAACGCCACCATCGCCGGCTGGCAGGCTGAGGATGCTACCCAGCGCGGCAAGGTCGAGGAGCAGCGCCAGCGGCTGGCAACCGCCCGGCTGGCCGGCACCCAGCGGGCCAACATGGCCAGCAGCGGGCTGGAGGTCGGATCCGGCAGCAGCCTCGATGTGCTGATGGACACGGCGCAGCTGGGCGAGCTGGATGCCTTGACCATCCGGAGCAACGCGGAGCGGGAAGCCTACGGCCTGCGGACCCAGCAGAGCAACCTGACGGCGCAGAGCGGGCTGACCCGCATGGCCGGGCGCAATGCCCAAACCGCCGGGTATATCAGCGCCGGCTCCACGCTGCTGAGCACCGCGGCCACCGGGGCTGATCGTTACGCAACCTACAAGCGCTATGGGATCACCTGATCGTGCCACGTGTACCTCTGTACGAAGGGCCGCAGGTCCGGCCCACCCCGATCCGCGCCGAGCAGAATATCCGCGCCCCGGGCGAAGCGTTCGGCGTCGGCATCGGGCAGGCGGTCCAGCAGGCTGGTCAGCAGATGGGCCAAGTCGCCACCCTCATCGACCGGCGGGCGGTCGAGCAGGGCAAGGAGGACGCCGAGGCCCGGGCGTTTCAGGCATACACCGCCGCCAGTGCCCAGACGCAGAAGCTTTTCTATGAGGGTGATTCCGCGATCTACAATAGGCGCGGCGGTCAGGCGATGGGTGCCACCAACGAGGCCGCCGTCGAACTGAAGCGGATCGGCGAGGAGCAGGGTTCCAGCCTCGACAGTCCGTACGCCAAGCAGCAGTTCGATAAGCTCTGGGCCCGCCATCAGGACACTGAGATGGGCGGCGTTGCCCGGCACGAAGCCGGCCAGCGGCGGGAGTTCAAGGATCAGGTGGTGGCCGGCGTGGTCGCCACGTCGCAGAACCAAGCCACCCTGCGGTACAACGATCCGTCCGCGGTGGACGAGCAGATCGGCCTCGCCGAATTGGCAATCAGGGCCAACACCAAGGGCCTGCCCAGCGAGCAGGTCAATGCCCAGGTCCTGACGATGCGCTCCGGCATTCACAAGGCCGTGACGCTGCGCATGGCGACCGACAGCCCGCTGGCAGCCCAGCAGTACTACAAAGACCACGCCGACCAGTTCACGGCCGACGATAACGTGGCTCTCCAACGTACGCTCGCCCCGGTCGTCAAGCGGCAGGAAGCCCGGGCCCAGGCGCAGGACATCATCAAGACCACCACGCTGGAAAAGTCCTCCGCTCCGTCCACGCTGTACGAAGCTCAAGAAAATCAGGAGAGCGGCGGCAAGCAGTTCGACAAGGACGGTAAGCCGCTGACCAGCAGTGCGGGGAACTACGGCGTCATGCAGATCAATGACGTCAGCGGCAAGGAAGCGGCTGACGCGCTGGGCATCGCGTGGGATCCGCAGAAGGCACGGACTGATGCGGCGTACAATCGCCAGCTCGGCCGCAAGTACATGGATATCCAGCTGGCGAAATATGACGGGAATAGGACTTTGGCGCTGGCCGCATATAACGCGGGCGGCGGTACGGTCGACGGCTGGATCAAGCAGTTTGGCGATCCGCGTACGGGAGCGATCACCGAGGAGGCCTGGGTGGCCAAGTTGCCGGTTGCCGAAACCCGGCAGTACATCGCCCGCATCAATGGCCGGATCGGATCGTCGACGTCGGAGAACGTCGATCTGGCCCGCGCATCCCAGCTGAACGACGAGCGGAACGCCAACGATCCCGAGCAGCACGATATGGTCACCAGCTATATCAACGCCGAGAGCAGCAGGCGCGAAGCCATCAGGCGGGACCGGGAGCAGCAGGCGCTAACCCAGGCGTGGCAGCACGTCAACAGCGGTGGCACTGTTGCCACGCTCCCGCCGGAGGTCGCGGCCAATTTGCCCTACGGCCGTACGTCGGATCTGGAGGCCCGGGAGCGGTCGCTCATCAACGGCAAGAACCCGCCCGAGAACTCCGCGGAGTACGAGCGGCTGACGGTACTGGCCGCGACGGATCCGGACAAGTTCAAGGCGGAGAAGGCGACGGACTGGGAAAAGGTTTTGCCGCGCGAACAGGTGCGGCATTTCGTCGACCTCAAGGGTCGACTGGATCAGTCCGATGCCAAGGAGATGGCCAAGAGCGCCGACCTGCGCCGGGGCCTCGGCGTGTCGGCCTCGCTGCTGAAGGCCGCCGGCATCGACACAACGCCGAAAGAAGGCAGCGCCGGAGCGGTGAAGTACGCGGCGTTCGGCACCGCGTTGCTGACCCGCATGGAGGAGTTCAAGGACAAGGAAGGCCGCAAGCCGACCGATGCCGAGATCGTCACCATGTCGCAGGATCTGCTGCTGCCCGGCCGGCTCAGTAAGGACTGGTGGCCGGACCCGGAGAAACGTCCCTTCGAACTGACGGACGAGGAGCGGTCCAAGTTCTACGTCGAGTTCAAGAACATCCCGAAGACCGAAAAGGCCGATATCACAGCCAAGCTTGGCGGTCGGGCGACCAATGAACTGGTCGAGAAGATCTATGCCGCTTACCGGCGCAACGACAGGGCCGCAGTTCAGCGGCTGCTCGGCACCACCACCACCACCACCACCACCGATACAGTCCCCAACCCGGTGAACTGATGGGCGCTTTCGACGATTGGATCGGGCAGCCGGAAACGGCAACGCCTGAACCACTGACCACGCCCGCAACCCGGGCCGAACCATCGAGGAGCAGTTTCGGCTCGTGGTTCGACGGACCATCCGAGCAGGATGCCAAGCTCGGATCCAGCCTCAATGCGGCGGCATCGACAACGCCGGATGCCCACCAGAAAGCGGTCGACATCGGCAGCACGATTGGTGCGCCGCCGGATGCGGTGGCGGCCAACCTGAAGGAGACGGAGCGCCTCGCCCGGATCCAGAAATACCGGGACGCGCTGAACGACGCGCCGAAGATGGCGGCGCTCTTGGCCGAAGATCCGGATCTGGCGAAACTGTCCGCCGACGACATCGAGCGCCTCGCCCCGGTCGAGAACACTTTCACCAAAATGCTCTCGTCCTTCTATGGCTTGCCGAATGGGACGGGGCAGAAGGCCGCCGACGTCGGCCGGGCCGGCGCTGGCGGGCTGGTCGGCGACGTGTTCGGGAGTGGCTTCGCCGGCTTGGCCGAGCTGAACGAGATCGCCGGCAGGACGATTGAGCGCGGCATGCGGGCGGTCGGGCTGGACACCGCGGCCGACGCGCTGACCTCTCCCATCGTGCCGTGGTGGCTGAGCCCCACCGGCATTTTGAGACGCCCCGGCGAGGCGCTGAAGGAGGTCGGAGAGGATATCAAGCCGCCGGAAGAGCGCCAGAACATCGCCACCGATATTGCCGGCGGCGTCGGTCAGGTGGTCGGGCAGATCGGTCTGGCGCTGGTGTCCGGCGGCACAGCGACGGTAGCCATGCTGCTGGGCTCCGGGGCGGACCAGCTGGCGGAGCGGGTCGAGCAGCAGGGCAAGGCTGGCACGCCGGAGGGCGATGCGGCGATTGCGGCCGGCGCTGCGGTCACCGCGGTCACCGAGCATTACGGCCTGCACCTTTTGCTGGAGCGGGTGCCCATCAACGTCAAGAACCGCATCCTCAGCCAGCTTGCCGACATCACGGTCGCGGGCGGCATCGAGGCCTTGCAGGAGGTGACCGAAGGCATCCTCCAGAACGTCGTCGAACTGGTGACGGTGAACCCAGATGCCAAGATCCTCGACGGCGTGGAACAGGATGCCACTGCGGCCGGCGGTACCGGGGCCTTCATCCGCGCCATCGTCAATGCCGCGACCAAGGGCCGGCAGATCTCGCACAATGCCCAGCGCCAGCAGCGGGCCGCGGCGGATGCGGCGGTCATCGACTCGCTGGTCAAAGGCACGGCGGACAGCACGCTGCGGGACCGTAATGCCGATGCGTTCAGCCGGGTGATGGCGGCGCAGACGCAGGGAACGCCGGTCGAGACGTTCTATGTCCCGGCGGAGAAGATCGCGGAGCTTTATCAGGAGCGGGGTGCCGCCCCGTTCGCCATGGACGACGATCCGCTCAGCCAGATCGACGGCTTGCGGGATCAGTTTGCCGAGGCCCTGGCGGTCGGCGGCGATGTGGAAATCTCGGCGGCCGACTATTTGACCCATGTTGCGGGCAGCGATTTGCACGGTGCGCTGAAGAACGATCTGCGGGCATCGCGCGATGGCTGGTCCGTCAATGAGGCCCGTGAGTATAGCCAGAACCCCGACCGGGAAGCGGAGTTGCAGTCCCTGGTCGAGCGCCTTGCGCTGCAGGACGAGGGCGCGGCGGTCGGGCAGGCGACGTTCGACGACGTCTATACGCAGTTGATGAACACCGGCCGCTACGAGAGCCGGCAGGCGGCGGCGCAGGCGGCGCTGATCCGCGAGCGCTATGTCGCGCGGGCTGCGCGGCTGGGCACCGGGGCGGATCCGGACGCGCTCTATCTCCGCGATCAGGTGCGGATCCTGGGACCCGGCGCTCTGGCCAGCGTGCGGAAGGGCGATCTGGATCTGGTGATCGCCCGGCTGAAGAGCGGCGAGACGGTGCAGGGACCGAAGACCCCGGTGCTCGACATTGTCCGCGCTGCCGGCGGGGTGAAGATCGGGAGCCAGCTCGATCAGGAATTGCGGGCGATGGGCCTGACGCCGAAGACCCATCCCGGCCTGTTCAAGTCCACAGGCGGCATCGGCGACGTCGATAACTTCGTGCTCAGTGAGCATGACGTGCTGCGGGATAACGGCATTCCGGATAGCGGCAACGGGTATGCCGACCGGGATGCGGTGCTTGAAGCGCTGCGCGTGGAAGCCGGGGGCCGAGGTGCTGCGCTCCAGACACAGGACCAGCGCGATCAGGCGGCCAAGCTGGATGAACCGGTCAGCGTGCTGGCGGAGCAGCTGGAGGCCGCCGGGCTCGATCCGAAGGCCATGACCGAACAGGAGATCCGCGACTGGGTCTCGGGCCAAGCGGAGCTTGGTCCCGGCGGGCAGCAGAGGCCTGCGGAACCGGCGGCGGATGATCAGGGGGTGCTGTTCCAGCGCACGGCACCGCCGCTCGGCACCGACCCGAAGGAAGCGGCGCTGACCGTCGTCGATATCCTCTACGGCGACACGCCGGCCATCAAGGCCAACACCAGGGAAGTAGGGGACATTGCCCGCGAGCTGATGACGCGCGGGCAGAAGGCGCTTCGGGCGCTGGGCGTCAAGGGCGGCGTCATCGAAGGCCCCGATCCGAAGACCGACGAGATCCTCAGCCGGGCCATCGCCACCGAGATCAAGGCGGCGCTGGAGAAGTCCAGCCGCAACGCCAGCGATTGGTATACCCGCAAGGTCGAGGAGGCGCTGACCATTGCGGCGCTGATGCATCCGGAGATCGCCACCGACCCCGTTGCCGAAATGGGGTTCACCGCGGCGCTGGCGATTACCAGCCAGGGCGAGACGGTGCCCAGCAACGTGCGGCTGGCCGATCCGATCTATCGCCACTTCCGTGAGACAGGGCGCTTCCCAACCACGGTCCAGGCCAAGAACGGCCCGGCGATGGCGGCCAACTTCAAGAAATTGAACGAGCTGCTCGATGCCCGCGGGCCGGAAGGGACGCGCGAGTTCCTCCACAGCCGCTTCACCGTCGGCGATCTGAAGAAGGCCGGCTATCCCATCGGCGGCGAGAACGTCAGCACCGTGGTCTACGGCTCCGCCATCCTGGGCCCGAAGATCGGCGGCGGATTCTTCCAGAACCTGAACCGCAACTACTCCCCGGTGACCATGGACCTCTGGTTCATGCGGGCGTGGGGGCGGATCTCGGGCACCCTGGTCGGCAACACCAATCCGGAATCCCTGGCCAAGCAGAAGGACCGGCTGACCACGGCACTGGAAGCCGACGGTCGCAAAGTGCCGAAGACCAAGGCCGCCCTCGACAAGGTCGCGGAGGAGATCACCGCGGCTCACGAGCGGGACTTCCGGACCAACCGCAAGCAGTTCGATAGCGGCGAGAAGACGAAGAGCGAACTGACCTATGCGGCGGAGCGCTACCTGATCGGGCTGAACGGCATCAACGAGCAGCCCCGCTCCGGCTCCGACCGTATCTGGATGCGCGAGCGGGTCGCCCGGGCCCAGGAACTGCTCCGGCAAGAGGGGATTAGCCTGACGGCGGCGGACCTTCAGGCGGTGTGGTGGTATCCGGAGAAAGACCTCTATGCGAAACTGGGGGGTCGCGACAGCGAGGCCATCAACGTCGACTATGCCGGCGCGCTGAGCGATCTTGCACGGTCGAAAGGAATTGACGATGACACGATCACCAGGGCAGTGGGCTCCCTGGATCAGCGATCCGGATCCGCCCGAACCGGCGATGACGGACGCGCAATTGAAGGCCGCGGCGCTGGCGACCAAGGATCTGGTGCCGCAGGGACCGGAACCGTCCTCTTCCAAGCCGCCGGACCAAACGCCGGACGAGATCTATCAGGAGATCTTGGAAACGACCCTGCGCAACAATCCGCAGCTTACGCGCGAGGAAGCACAGGCGATGCTGGCCCACTACATCTAGGGTCAGCCACCGTCGCCGCACGCTGGGAGCCCAACGCTGGCGGCCCGGTGATGCTGGAACTGGACCCGGGTGATGCCGCGGCCCAGACGTTCAGCGCGGCGATTCAGGCGTCGAAGGTCGGGAGTCCATACGGGGCGGCGGTCTACGTCTACCCTAACGAGGACTACGCCGGCATGCGGCTGTTCTTGACGGAGGACAGACTGGCCGGCATCGGGCTGAAGGGCGATGACATCGTCAGCGTCTTCAACACGCCGGGCTCTCCGCACAAGAACGTCGCGGTCGACATGGTCAAGCTCGCCGTTCAGGAGGGCGGGCGTCGGCTCGATGCCTTCGATACGGTGTTGCCGGGCATCTACGCCAAAGCGGGGTTTTCGGTCGCGGCGCGGCTGCCGTGGGACGAGAGCCAGATGCCGGACGGCTGGGACAAGGCCGCCTTCGGCAAATACAACGGCGGCACGCCGGACGTCGTGTTCATGGCGCTGACCGGCCGCGAGCCGCCCTACGTGGCGGGTGAAGGACCATACGCCGCCGACTATGACGAGGCGGTTAGGCTGCAAAGGGAAGCTGTCGATGCCAGAGAAGACCCCGGACGAGACGTCGAAACCGATGACGCCGGAGCAGGAAGCCGAGGAGGAGCGGATCGGGCGCAAGCGGATCTTGGACCGCTACCGCGAGAGTCAGCGGCAACCCTCGGATCGGGCTCGCCCGACCGATACCCAGAAAGACTAGCCAACCTCCCCGCCCGCTCGCCGGGGCCCATCCAGGCCATCCGGGATGCCGCGGCGAGCTATATGCGCTCCATCGGTCTGCCGGTGCGGACCCAGTCGGAGCACGTCGTCGCCGACCCGGTGCGCGGCAAGCGGATCGCCGACGCCTACGACGCCATGGCCCACGCGCCGCAGGATCCGGAGGTGGCCGCCGCTTACCGGGCCATGATCGACGAGACCCTGGCGCAATACCAGATCGTCAAGCAGCTGGGCATCACGGTCGAGGTGATCGAGCCGGGCATGCCGGATCCGTACCCCGAAGGCCCGATGGGTGTCATCAAGGACATGCACCGGGGCCACCTGTGGCTGTTCCCGACCGATGCAGGGTTCGGCACGCTGACGGAGATCGCCGACAACCCGCTGCTGGAACCGACCGACGAGTTCATTGGCGACCGGCGGTTGGTTGCAAATGATATTTTCCGGATCGTCCATGACGTTTTTGGGCATGGGAAAGAGGGCGTTGGGTTCGGGCCGAGCGGTGAAGAGAATGCTTGGCAGAGCCATGTGCTGATGTACTCGCCGCTGGCGGCCCGGGCGATGACCAGCGAAACCAGGGGCCAGAACTCCTGGGTTAATTTCGGGCCATACGGCGAGGCGAACCGGTCCAACCAGCGCGAAACCGTCTATGCCGACCAGAAGGTTGGCTTGCTGCCCGAGTGGGCCTCGACCGAGGCGATTGCCGCGAAGCCCCTGGACGAGTTGTCGCAGGGCGTCAAGGGCTCCTATCAGCGAGCGCTGGATCCTTACGGCAATCCGGCCAACATCGTCCGGCTGACGCAGGGCGCGGATTTGTCTACCGCCCTCCACGAATTTGGCCACTTCTTCCTGTTCCAGCTGATCGACGACAGCTTCGACCCGTCGGCGGACCCGGAGGCCCGGGCCAAGTTGCAGGCGGACCTTCAGAAAATCCTCGACCATGTCGGCATCCAGATCGACGTGGCGACGGCGTCAGCTGACGCTGTCCACGCTGCCATGACCCGCGAGGCGCACGAGCTGTGGGCCCGGTCGTTCGAGGTCTACTTGCGCGACGGCAAGGCTCCGAGCAGTGCGCTGCGCGATGCGTTCGCATCGTTCTCGGCTTGGCTGACGCGGATATACAAGACCCTTACCAGTATGCCGGACTATCGCAGGCAGATCACTCCGGAAGTCCGCGGCGTGATGGATCGGCTGGTGGCGACCGACGAGGCGATTGCGGACGCAGAGGCCGCGGCCTCGTTCCGGGTGCCGTCGGCGCTTCGCTCCGTCATGACCGCATCGGAGCAGAAGAGCCTGGAGCGGCTGTCCGAGCAGGCCACCCGCGAGGCCCGGGAAGAGCTGCAGAAGCGCGTGATGCGGGAGCTGGAGCGCGAGAGGCGCGAGTGGTGGAAGGAGGAGCGGGCTAAGGTCCGCGCGGAGGTCGAGCGAGACGTCAGGAACCGGCCAGTTTATGCCGCATACAATCTGCTGCGCTACGGCATCACCGCATCCGGCGAGACGCTGGTCGACGAGGCCGGCAACCCGCGGAAGCTCAAGCTTGACCGCAACTTGCTGAGCCTCGACTACGGCAAGGATGTGCTGAAGCTCCTGCCGAAGGGTGTCACGGCCAAGGATGGAATCAGCCATCACGTCTTCGCCGGCATGATGGGGTTTTCCAGCGCCGACGAGCTGCGCGATGCGCTGCTCAACGTCCAGCCGATGCGGGACGTGATCGAGGCCGAGACTGATGCGGCCATGAAGCAGCGCCACGGCGACATGCTCAGCGATGGGCGGATCGCTGAGGATGCCGCTGAGGTCGTGCTCAACGAGAAGCAGTTGGAACTGGCGGCACTGCAGGCCAAGGCGCTTCGGCGGCTGGCGGCCAGTGTCGTGCAGAAGGCCGCGACAAGGACGGTGGCGGAGACCGGGGCGGGCACGGCTGCCGCTGACCGGGCTGCGGTCAATGAGGCGGTCGCCGATGTCGAGGCGGTGGCCGGCACTGGGGCTCCGGCGGATGCGGTGGCGGGGCCATCCGTCGCGGCGGACATGGCGCGGGCCAGTGCTGCCGCTGGCACGACACAGCGCACTGCGCAGCGTGCAGCGCTCCGGCAGGTGCGGGGACTGCAGACCAAATTGGATGCCAAGGCGATTGCCGCAGCGGCCAAGCGGGCGATGGCCGGGAAGCGGGTCGAGGATGCGGTGCCCGGCAGGTACCGCACGCAGGCGGATCGCCTCGCCCGGCAGGTCGAGCAGGCGATTGCCAAGCGTGATTACGAGACGGCGGCGCGGCTGAAAGAGCAGCAGCTGATTAATCTGGCGCTGGCCCGCGAAGCGCAGGCGGTGCAGGACAGCGTCGGCAAGGCGCTGAAGCGCTTCGGACGGCTGCGCAAGCCGGACAGCAACTTTGCCAAGTCCACGGACATAGAGTTCATCGGCGCTGCCCGGGCGATCCTCAGCCGGTTCGGCTTGTCCTCGCCGCAGCAGGGATTCGACAGCCAAGTCTGGTTCGAGAAGATGCAGGAGAACGATCCTGCAGGCGCTGCCGACATGCGCTCCATGATCGATGCGGCAACGGCTGGAGCCGGCACGGTGGCGGCCCGCGGGCGGCCACGGACCCGGCAGCGGGCTGGCGGGCAGCCGGTCGACATGGCCCCCGACATCTGGCGGCAGATGACCGTGGATGAGTTTCGGTCGCTGACCGATACCGTGGATGCGCTGCTGACCATGGGCCGCAATGCCAAGACCATCGAGGTCGAAGGGCAGCGGGTGGAGATCAAGGCGGCAGTGTCCGAGATGATCGCGCAGGCTTCCGGAAGGGACAGCGGCAAGCGGATCGGGCAGACGGCGGCCGTCACCGATGCCGAGAAGCGGGCCAGATCCTTCTGGGGCATGGCGGCGTTTCTGGAGCGGGTGGAATCCTGGGCCCGGCGGCTGGACGACGGCAAGGTCGGGCCGTTTACAAAGTACTTTGTAAGACCGGTCTTGTCGGCAGTCTATGAGTACCGGGCGGAGAAGACCCGGCGGATCAAGCAGCTTGTCGACATTCTGGAACCGCGGAAGAAGGAACTGCTCGGCAAGCCGATAGCCGCCCCTGAACTAAACTACACCTTCGCCAATAAAGGGGCGCTGCTCCACGCCATCCTCCACACCGGCAACGACAGCAATATGCGGAAGCTTTTGCTCGGCGGGCGGGGCGAGGGGTTCGCCTGGGGCAAGGCAATGCCCGATGGCACGGTCGACCGCAGCCGGTGGGACAGCATGATCCGCCGGATGGTACAGGACGGTATCCTGACCAAGCAGGACTTCGATACCGCGCAGCAGATCTGGGACTTGCTGGAGGAGCTGAAGGGTCCGGCCCAGGTCGCACACCGCAAAATGAAAGGCTACTATTTTCAGGAGGTCGAGACCCCCGGCATCGATACGCCGTTCGGCAAGTACCGCGGCGGCTATGTCCCGGCCGTCACCGAGCGGTTGCTGAATGCTGATGCCGGGGCCCGGGTCGATGCGGCGGCGATGGGCGAGATGCAGAACGCCGGCATCCTGCCAAGCGTGGCGAAGGGATTCACGAAGAGCCGGGTGGAATACAACAAGCCGCTGGAACTGAACCTGTCGCGGCTGACCGGACACGTGGACACCGTCCTGAAGTTCACGCATTTGGGGCCGGTGGTGGCGCAGGTCACGCGGCTGGCGATCAATCGCGAGTTCAAGGACCAGATGTTCGGCATCGATCCGCACGCGGTCGACGAGATCCTGATCCCCTGGTTGCAGAGGGTGGCTAGGCAGACGGTGGAGATCCCCTTCACGTCGGAAGGTGGGCGGACTTTCGGAAAGTTCTTCAAGGGCCTGCAGAAGCATACCGGCATCCAGGCGATGGCCGGCAACATCCTCAACGCCGCCCAGCAGATCACCGGGCTCAACGTCGCGATGATCAAGGTCCGCCCAACCCGGGTGCTGCGCGGGCTGGTCGCCAGCGTCGCAGCGCCGCGGCATTCGTCGCAGATGATCATGGCCAAGTCCGCTTACATGCGGGATCGCATGGACAGCACCAGCCAGGAGCTGATGACGACGCTGGACGATCTGCTGGAGGAAAAGAGCGTTTTCCGAAAGCTGCGCGATAAGACGGACAAGCACGGGTATTTTGCCCAGATCTACATGCAGAACTTGGTCGACAGGGCTGTGTGGTTGGGGTCCTACGAGCAGAACGTCGCCAAGGGCATGGCCGAGAATGAGGCCGTGCTGGAAGCCGACAGCGTCGTGCGGACGACGCAGGGCTCTTTCGCTCCGGAGGATGTCAGCCGCGTGGAAGTCCAGAACGCCTTCGCCCGGCCGTTCCTGCAGTTCTACAGCTACTTCAATGCGCAGTACAACGTGTTGAGGCAGGAGTTTGATTCCACCATTCAGGACCTCGGCTGGGCCCGCGGATCGCCCCGGCTCTTCTACATCTACCTGATGGGCGCACTGGTGCCGGCGGTGCTGGCCGAAGCGATGAGCCAAGCAGCGCGCGGCGAGCTGGGCGATGACGACGACGACGGCCTGATCGACGATATCGGCGAGCTGTTCGCGCTGTCCCAGCTGCGCTACTTCGCGGCCATGATCCCCATCGTCGGAACCGCGGTGAACTTCGGGGTCCACCTCTTCAATGACAAGCCCTACGACGACCGGCTAAGCGTGGCCCCGGTGGTCAGTCAGGTGGAGCGGCTGGGCGGCAGCGCGGTCAAGCTTGCGACCGGCGGCGAGAGCACCGCAGGCCGGGCGGTGCAGGATGCGCTGACCCTGATCGGCATGCTGACCGGCCTGCCGCTGGGCCAGCTGGGCAAGCCCTTGGGCTACACCGCCGACGTCATGAGCGGCGAGCAGCAAGGGGCGGATATCATCGACTGGACCCGCGGCCTCTTGAGCGGCCGGGAAGCGCCGAAACAGTAATCACATCATGATGGAGCGGATGGAATGACAGTCGCAACGGCCGTCAGCCGGATCACTGTTGCGGGCAACGGCAGCGCGACGTCGTTTGCATACCCGTTCAAGGTGACCGACAGCAGCCACCTGACGGTGACCAAGACCACGGCACTCGGCATCACCACCACGCTGGTGCTGGGCACGCACTACTCGGTCAGTGGAATAGACTCGGAGGGCGGCGGCAGCATCACCTATCCGCTGGGCGGCGATCCGCTCGCCAGCGGCGAAACGCTGACGATCCGGCGGGTGGTGCCGCTGGTGCAGGAAACCGATTTAACAAATCAGGGCGCGTTCTACGCCGACGTCCATGAGGACGTGTTCGACCGGCTCACCTTCATGGTGCAGCAGCTGACCGACCAGCTCATTGATCTGGATACCATCGTCGACGGGCTGGTCGGGGATGTGCCGGGCGCACTGCGGGCCTTCAGCTTTACCGGCGATGGATCCACCGTGCTCTTTGATCTGGGCCTGACGCTGACCGGCGGCGTGCGCAGCCTGATCGTTGCGGTGGACGGCGTCGTCCAGGGCATCAGCACGTATGGGATTTCGGGGACGAACATTCTGTTCACCGAGGCCCCTCCGTCCGATTCCGCAATCGACATCAGGGTGGTGGGGCAGGCCACTGTTATCGATGAGGATTATGTCGGCCCTCAAGGGCCGCAGGGCGAGACGGGGGCGCAGGGGCCGCAGGGCGCGGCGGGGAATGCCGCCACCATCAGCGTCGGCACGGTCACCACCGGGTCCGCAGGGTCCAACGCCACGGTCACCAATACCGGCACCACCAGCGCTGCGGTGTTCGCCTTCAGCATCCCGCGTGGCGATACCGGCGCGACGGGGAGCACCGGGGCCACTGGTGCGCAGGGGCCGCAAGGACCGACCGGGGCCACTGGCGCGCAGGGGCCGACAGGGCCAACCGGCGCAACTGGCGCAACCGGAGCGACGGGTTCAACGGGCGCTACCGGGCCTGGGGTTGCGAGCGGCGGCACGACCGGGCAGGCTTTGGTCAAAGGCAGCAATGCCGATTACGATACAAGCTGGACAACGCTGTCTATCCCGTCGGCGATCACGGCCAAAGACGAGGGCGTGAGTCTGACGGCTGCCGCGACCTCGTTCGATTTCGTCGGCGGCGGGGTGGTCGCCACGAACACAGGCGGGGCGGTTACCGTAACGGTGGCGGCCGGGGCTATCGCTCCTGATGTTCAGAGTTTTTCGGCGTCGGGCACATGGACGAAGCCGAGCGGCGCTACGGTTGTCCGCGTGGTCTGCACGGGCGGCGGCGGCGGCGGCGGCGGCGGGGTCGGGGGTGCTGCGGGCACCGTTCGGGCTGGTGGTACGGGCGGCGGCGGCGGCGTGCGTCATGAGCGCATATTTTTGGCGTCGGACCTGACATCAACCGTCGCGGTCACTGTCGGCGCTGCGGGCGCTGCAGGGACGGGCGGAAGCAGTGGTGCGGGTACTGCGGGCGGCGCTGGCGGTAACAGCACCTTCGGCAGCTATCTGACCGGCTACGGCGGCGGTGCCGGGGCGGCGGGGGCTGTCGCGGCCAACCGCGCGGGCGGCGGCGGCGGCGGCGTTGCGGGGGCGCCTGCGGACGGCGGGGCATCATCCACGCTCGGCGGCTTTCCGGCTACGACGGCGGGAGCCAGTTCCCTGAGCGGGGCGGGCGGCGGCGGCACGACGGGTGGTGCTGGCGGATTTTCCGAGTTCGGCGGCGGCGGCGGCGGCGGCACCACGAGCGCGGGGGTCGCCTTTGCCGCAGGCGGATCGGTCTACGGCGGCGGCGGCGGCGGTGGCGGCGGGGGTGTCGGTTCCGGCAACGTCGCGGTTGCCGGCGGGGCCGGTGGCAGCGCTACGGCGGCATCGGGCGGCGGCGGTACGGCGGGTAATACCAGCGGCACCGCCGGCAGCGCCGGGGCAACCCCTTCAACCGGCGGCTACAGCGGCCAAGGCGGCGGCGGCGGCGGCTCTAACGGTTCGGGAACCGCCGGTGCCGGTGGGGCCGGTGCCCTGCCTGGGGGCGGCGGCGGCGGCGGTGGTGGCGGGACGACCACGGGCGGCTCTGGCGGTGCCGGCGGCGGCGGCTTGGTCCGGGTCATTAGCTGGTGAGGGAGCGAACATGACCCTGACTCGAAGCAGGCACCGGATTATTGCCGGTGAGTTTGTAACGAGGACAACCGAAAGGATACGCCGATGAGCCTCACCAGATCCCACGCCCGCATGACGCTGGGCGCTCCGCCCTGCGTGCTCGACCGGGGGGCTGACAACACCGGCACCGGCGACACCCGAACTCGGCTGCTGGCGGCGGCGGCGGCCTCGCCCAAGGGCTTCCACCTGCCGTCGGGGACCTACCGGCTGGCCTCCGATACCGCCTTCACGGCTCCCGTCAGCTTCGACCCGGGGGCGGTCGTCCGGCCCGACGCGGGCGTGACTGTGACGTTCAATGGTGGCGTGCAGGCCGATCTGTATCAGGTGTTCGATACCGCCGCGTCCGGGGCCTTGATCCGGGGGCTGACGGTGGCGCGGCCGGAATGGTTCGGGGCCGTCCGCAACGGCGGCACCGACGACTCGGCCGCCATCAACCGGGCGCTGGCGTGCGTCGGGCTCGCCGGAGGGGGCGAGGTCCTGCTGTCCGGCGGGAACTACGCCATCGCGTCCAGCTTGGCCCTGCCGTATGGCGTCAAGCTGCGCGGGTGCGGGCGGACCGCCACCTGCTTCAAGGTCAACAGCCTGTCGCTGACCGCAATCGACGTCGCCGCATCCGCACAGCACTGGGAGGTCAGCGGCCTCTCGGTGATCAACGCGGTGCGGGGAACCTCCGGGGCCGCGGTCTACGCGGCGGCGGCCTCGGTCGGCCGGATCATCGATGTCCGCTCCTACAAGATGAGCAAGGGCGTTGTGTTGGGCGACTCGGTCGGCACCAAGATCGAGCATTGCGAGTTCTCGGATTTCACCGGCGAGGGGATCCTGATCTCGGGCAGCTGCAACGACGTGTTCCTTCGGGACACAATCTGCAATGGGGCCAACTTCGACACCGGCGTTCCCAACCCGGCCTCAACCGGCCTGCGCGTGGTCGGCAAGGCCGAGGCTCTGATGGTGCAGGGCCTCGACGTCGTGCTGTGCAATGAGGGCCTGTTCCTGACCGGCGACGGGCCGACGACCGGCAATACCCCGGCCTACTCCCGGTTCAGCCAGTGCTTCTTCGACAGTTGCCTAGCGGCGTCGGTGATCGACAACTCCCGCAACCTCAGCCTCTCCGACTGCTGGTTCAGCAATCGCCCCGGCGGCGGGCTCAGCATCACGGGCAGCCGCGACGTGATTTTTACCAACTGCTCCTTCATCAACAACCACCAGTACGGATGCCTGGTCGGCGCGGGCAGCACGCAGGTCAGGTTCATGGCCTGCAGCTTCGACAGCAACGGGCAGGCGAGCGCCGGGGCCGGCTGGGACGGGCTCGCAATCGCCGCCGGGGTGACCGACTTTAGCGTCATCGGCTGCTTTGCCGGCAACGGCGGCCGGTTCGCCGCCACCCAAGGCACCGGGATCTCGGTCGAGGTCGGGGCGAGCGACCGCTACGTGATCCACGGCAATCTGGTGACGGGCAATCTGACCAGCGGCACGTTCGACGGCGGCACCGGGGTCAACAAGCTGATCGCCGGCAATTACTGATGTGGTGGGTAATGTTCGGGGCGATCTGAGTCACCTTTGATGCGGGAGTGGGTCTACTACGTGGCGATGTTGTCGGTCTACGTGGTGCTGGCGGTGCTCGTCGGCATGGCGATGTCCGGCGTGTGGTGGCCCTGGTGAGGTGGTTTCAGGCCCTGGCCGTGCTGGCATTCTACTGCTGGCTGATGCTGGGAGCCTTCATGGTTGCCTTCATCCTGACGCACGGGCCCGCGGAGGGCGCTGAGCTGCGCGCTGGTGAGCTTTCCCTGATCGCCCGGGTGGTGGCGGCCGAATCAACTGGTGAGCCTCTGGAAGGAGCCAGGGCGATTGTGTGGACCGTGGTCAACCGGCTGGAGGAGCCGGAGGTCTACGGCCGGACGATCACCGCAGTGCTGACGAAGCCGGCGCAGTATGCGGCCCCGGCGCGATACCCCGACAACAGCCTGCCATACGTGAAGGCCATGCTGGCAACCGTGCAGGTCCTGCTGCGGGCGGTTCCTGATAATACTGCCGGCGCGACGCACTTTGCCCGCTGCGATGTGCGGCCGAAACCGGCGTGGATGCGGACGTTCCGGATGATGGTCCGCATAGCGTCGCACTGCTTCTTCAGCAAGAAGCCTTAATGTTAATCATCGTTATGTAGAAAACATCCTGACAATTCATATGCAGGATGCTTCCAATGTTCTCTCTGACATATTGGCTTCTGGATCGCTGGTTCGGGCCTGATCGTCTGGTGTGGTGGTGATGATGCCGCGGCGGATCAATGCGGCCGGGCTGGCGCTGCTGAAGGAGTTCGAGGGGTGCCGGCTGGACGCCTATCGGGATGCATCTCCGGCGCGGATCTGGACCTGCGGCTGGGGAGCGACCGGCGAGGACGTCGGGCCCGGCGTGTGCTGGACACAGGCCCAGGCCGACGAGCGGCTGATGGTCGACCTGCGGCACTTCGAAACGGGCGTGGCAGCAATGGTCAAGGTGACGATTTCCGAGAATGCTTTCTCCAGCCTTTGCGTTTTTGCCTACAACGTCGGGTTATCCGCTTTGCGGGGAAGCACACTAATGCGGAAATTGAACGCCGGGCGGCCCGAAGAAGCCGCAGGAGAGTTCATCAGGTGGAACCGTGCGGGAATGCGCATTATGTCTGGTTTGACGCGTCGGAGAATAGCCGAGCGCGAGCTGTTCTTGCGGAAAGATGACCTTTAAAATGATCGAGCCGGTTTGGTGCTGTAACACCGCCCCGGCCCTGACCAACCAAGCTGTTAGGAGCATTGGAATGGCTGTTTATAAGGTGCGCGCGTGTGATGCATGCGGCAAGAGCTTCCAGCCGGTTACTTCAAGTCAGAAATGGTGTTCGGACGAGTGCCGCTTTTGGAGTAAGGTCGATAGATCCGGCGGGGCCGATAGCTGCTGGCCCTGGACAGCCGCAGTGATTAAATCCGGTTACGGCGTGTTCATGACAGTCGGCGGCATCAAGTATACCCACCGTTTTGCCTATGGAAGCCAGTACGGGAGTGTGCCGGACGGGCTTTTTGTCTGTCACCACTGCGACAATCCGAGATGCTGCAATCCCGCGCACTTGTTCACGGGCACAAACGCGGACAACATGGCCGATATGGCGCGCAAGGGTCGCCACGGCATGCTTGGCCGAACGCACTCCCCGGAGACGCTTGCGAAGATTAAGGCGAGACGGGCCGCAAACCCACAAAAGCACACTGAGGCTGGGCGGGTTGCGCGACGGGAGGCCCTGGTGGAACGATGGAGAAACCCGGCTTGGCGCACGCGATTCAAGGAATTGACCCGGCGGCGGCAGGCTGAGCGAACACTGTTTCTGACACCGGACTAATCATGTGGATGCGGATCGGTGCAGGCGAATCATCGTGGCGGTCCTGGCCAATATTGGGAACTGGGAGGAGAGGGCTCTGGAGATTGCCGACGCCGCGGTCCCCGTCACCGGCAATAAAGCGCGCGGCTTGAGCCTCGCCCGCGATCTCCATATGGCACGGCTCAGCCTGAAACGCCTTGCGGACATGGATGGCGATGATGAACCCGGACAGAGCTGAGGCGATCCTCCGCGGTGTGCTCGCCAGCCTGCGCCAGTTTCACGATGAGCTTGAGGTGATCGACGCCATGCGCCGGACGCCGACCCCGGCGGTTCAGCACTTGCTGGCCTCCATGGCGCAGTCGATTCAAAGTTTGGAACAGTTGATCGACCGCGGTTAAGCACTTTTTCATATCGAAGGTGGTACCTTCCGGGCAGCCGGAGGGTGGAGCAATTTGGCTTCAGCGCTGAATAGGTGCACCT
>Ga0308174_10000236_pt1 | contig 22882 bp, 19 predicted proteins | sample PhyPR2_FD_203894 | JGI IMG/M metagenome (GOLD analysis project Ga0308174, IMG submission 203894) | Soil microbial communities from UC Gill Tract Community Farm, Albany, California, United States - DLSLS.P.R2 | ecosystem: Environmental > Terrestrial > Soil > Agricultural land | place: USA... | reverse complement strand
GCGGGCCTTGGCACGATCGAGATCAAGGCCATGCGCGACCATGGCTACGACATGGGCTTCTCGGTCGGCGTCACCGCCGCGTCCGCGACGCTCGGGCCGATCATCCCGCCGTCGCTGCCGTTCGTGATTTACGGAATGATGGCCAACGTGTCGGTCGGCCAGCTGTTCCTCGCCGGCATCGTGCCGGGCGTCGTGCTGGCCGTGCTGATGATGCTCACCGTCGGCTACTTCGCGCACAAATATGGCTGGGGCGGCGACGTCAAGTTCGAATGGCACCGCATGGGCAAGGCGTTCACGGAGCTCGCCATCGTGATCGGCTTCCCGCTCGCCATGTGGGGGCTCGTCGTCGCTGGCCTGCCGTTCAACGCGGCGTTCGGTGTCGGCCTGCTCGCGCTCTTCGCCTCCGACTGGTTCTTCAAGTTCGATGCCGTCATGCCGATCATGACGCCGGTGCTGCTCATCGGCGGCATGACGACGGGCGTGTTCACGCCCACCGAAGGCGCCATCGCGGCGTGCGTGTGGGCGCTCATCCTGGGGCTCGTGTGGTATCGCACGCTGAGCTGGCGCATGCTCGCCAAGGTCGCGATGGACACCATCGAGACCACGGCCACCGTGATGTTCATCGTCGCGGCCGCCTCCATCTTCGGCTGGCTGCTCACCGCGACGCGCGTGACGGATTTCGTGGCTGCGTGGGTCCTGGGCTTCACGCACAGTCCCTGGGTCTTCCTGCTGCTCGCCAATCTGCTCATGCTCTTCGTGGGCTGCTTCCTCGAGCCCACGGCCGCGATCCTCATCCTCGTCCCGGTGCTTATGCCCGTGATCCTGCAGCTCGGCATCGACCCCGTGCACTTCGGCCTCGTCATGGTGCTGAACCTCATGATCGGCCTGCTGCATCCGCCCATGGGCATGGTGCTGTACGTGCTCGCGCGGGTGGCCAACCTGTCGATCGAGCGCACCACGATGGCCATCGTGCCGTGGCTCGTGCCGCTGCTGCTCTCGCTGGTCCTCATCACGTACGTGCCGCAGATCTCGTTGTGGCTTCCGCACGTCTTCTACAAATAGGCCTGTAACGTGTCACCCATCATCGAGCGCGTGGAGATCCTGCAGGTCGATCTCACTCCGAAGGTCGTCCGCACCGATGCGATCCAGTCGTTCGTGGCGCAGGAAACGCCGATCGTGCGCATCACGTGCGCGGACGGTGCCGTGGGCGTGGGCTACACGTACACGATCGGCACGGGCGGCTCGTCGGTGGTGGCGCTGCTGCGCGACCACCTCGCACCCAGGCTGATCGGACGCGATGCCGCGGAAGTCGAGCGCCTGTGGAAAGAGCTGTTCTTCCACACGCATGCCACGGCGGTCGGCGCCATCACCAGCCTGGCCCTCGCAGCGATCGACACCGCGCTGTGGGACCTGCGCGCACGGCGCGCCGGCGCGCCGTTGTGGAAGCTCGCCGGCGGCGCGCAGCGCGCAGTGCCTGTTTACACCACGGAGGGCGGCTGGCTGCATCACGCGGCCGAGCAGCTCGTCGACGAAGCGCTGGCGGCGAAGGAGCAGGGCTTCCGCGGCGCCAAGATGAAGGTCGGCAAGCCGACCATCGCCGAGGACGTCGCGCGGCTGACCCGGGTGCGCGACGCGGTGGGGGACACCTTCGAGGTCATGGTCGACGCCAACCAGGCGTTCACGGTGAGCGAGGCGCGGCGCCGCGCGCACGCCTACGCGGGCCTGGGGCTCGCCTGGCTCGAGGAGCCGCTGCCGGCCGAGGATCTCGGCGGCCACGTCGAGCTTGCCGCGGTTGCGCCGATGCCCATTGCCGTGGGCGAGTCCATCTACCACCCGTCCCATTTTCGCGAATACCTGGTCCACCGCGCCTGCTCGATCGTGCAGGTCGACTGCGCGCGGATCGGCGGCATCACGCCGTGGCTCAAGGTGGCGCACCTGGCAGAGGCTTTCAATGTGGCCGTCTGCCCCCATTTCCTCATGGAGCTGCACGTCTCGCTCACCGCCGCCGTTCCCAATGGCGCCTGGGTCGAGTACATCCCGCAGCTCGATTCGATCACCTCGTCGCGCATCACGCTGAAGGGCGGCTTCGCCGTTCCGCCTGACGCGCCCGGCCTCGGCCTCGAGTGGGATTTCGCCCGCATCGAAGCGCAGGCCGTGGCGCGCGCGACGATCGCCGCTTAAGACGCGGCTGGAGAACCCCATGCTGACCCGCACTTCGCTCACCATCCGCCTCCACCCCAACGACGACGTCGTCATCGCCCGCGCGCAGCTCGTCGGGGGCAGCAAGCTCCTCGACGAGAACGTCACCGTGATCGGTCTCGTTCCGCCAGGCCACAAGATCGCGACGCGTGCGATCGCGCGCGGCCAGCCGGTCAAGCGCTATAACCAGGTCATCGGCTTCGCGAGCCGCGACATCCAGCCGGGCGAGCACGTGCATCTGCACAACCTCGCGATGGGCGCGTTCGACCGCGACTACGCGTTCGGCGTCGACGCCAAGCCGGTGCAGCCGGTCGACACGCCGGCGACGTTCGAAGGCATCGTGCGCGCGGACGGCCGCGTGGCCACGCGCAACTACCTCGGCATCCTGTCGACAGTCAACTGCTCGGCTACGGTCGCGCGCGGCATCGCGGGCCACTTCACTGCGGAACGTCTCGCGGCCTGGCCCAACGTCGACGGCGTGGTGGCGCTCACGCACGGATCCGGCTGCGGCATGGACACGCACGGCGAAGGCATGAAGATCCTGCGCCGCACGCTGGGCGGCTATGCGAAGCACGCCAACTTCGCCGGCGTGCTGATGATCGGGCTCGGCTGCGAGGCCAACCAGATCAGCGCGCTGCTCGGTGCCGAGTCGCTGGAGGAAGGGCCGCTTCTGCGCACCTTCTCGATCCAGGACACGGGCGGGACCGCCAAGACGATTGCGCACGGCATCAAGCTCATCGAGGAGATGCTGCCCATCGCCAATCAGGTGACGCGCCGGACTGTGCCGGCGTCGCACCTGATCGTGGGTTTGCAGTGCGGAGGGTCCGACGGCTATTCGGGCATCACCGCCAATCCCGCGCTGGGTGCGGCGGTGGACGAGCTGGTGCGCCACGCCGGTACGGCCATCCTGTCCGAGACACCGGAGATCTACGGCGCGGAGCACCTGCTGACGCGCCGTGCCGTCTCGCGGGAAGTCGGCGAGAAGCTCATCGAGCGCATCCGCTGGTGGGAGGAGTACACGGCGCGCGAAAAGGGCGAGATGAACAACAATCCGTCGCCCGGCAACAAGGCGGGCGGCCTTACGACCATTCTGGAGAAATCGCTCGGCGCCGTCGCCAAGGGCGGCACCACCAACCTCGTCGACGTGTACGAGTACGCCGAGCCGGTCACCGCCAAGGGATTCGTCTACATGGACACGCCCGGCTACGATCCCGTTTCCGCGACCGGGCAGGTGGCCGGCGGCGCCAACATGATCGTTTTCACGACGGGCCGCGGCTCCGCGTACGGTTGCGCACCTTCGCCGTCGCTCAAGCTGTCCACCAACACGGCGCTGTGGAACCGCCAGGAAGAGGACATCGATCTCAACTGCGGCGAGATCGTCGATGGCACGGCGAGCGTGCAGGACGTGGGCGAGCGCCTGTTCGCCCTCATGCTGCGCACCGCGTCGGGCGAGCGCACCAAGAGCGAGCTGCACGGCTACGGGCAGAGCGAGTTCATTCCGTGGTACCTCGGAGCAGTCATGTGACTGCGGGTTGACACCCGCGGGCACCGCCCGTAGTCTCGATCGCAACCTTGCCGCCTCACGAAGAGCGGCGGTACGACAACCAAGGAGGAGTCGCATGAAGCTCTTGTCGAGGATCGCGGCGCTCGCGGTCGCTTGCGCCATGATGGGCGCGGCGATGCCCGCTGCCGCCCAGGAAAAGCTCGTCGTGTGGTGGGTGAAGGGCTTCTACAAGAGCGAGGACGACGCGCTCTACGAAGCCATCAAGAAGTACGAGCAGAAGAGCGGGATCAAGGTGGAGCTGTCGCAGTACGCCGTGCAGGACGGCATTCCCAAGACCGTGTCGGCGCTCGACGCCGGCACTCCGCCCGACGTCGCGTACATCGACGTGTTCGATTTCCAGGTCACGGGCAAGTGGGCCTACGACGGCAAGCTCGAGGATCTCTCGGACGTGCTCACGCCGATGAAGGACAAGTTCCTGCCGAACACGCTCGAGACGACGTACCTGCTCAACGCCAAGACGAACAAGCGGGCGTACTACGCGTTCCCGCTCAAGCAGCAGACGATGCACATCGAGTACTGGAAGGACATGCTCGCCGAGGCGGGCGACACCCAGATACCCGATACGTGGAAGGAGTACTGGAGCTTCTGGTGCGACAAGGCGCAGGTCGACTATCGCAAGAAGACCAGCAAGCGCATCTTCGGCATCGGCCAGCCGCTCGGCGTGGACTCGAGCGACTCGTACTACTCGTTCCTGACCTTCATGGACGCGTACAACGTCAAGCTCGTCGACGACAACGGCAAGCTGCTGGTCAACGACCCGAAGGTCCGCGCGGGATTGATCAACACCGTGCGCGACTACGCGGCGCCCTACACGAAGGGCTGCAGCCCGCCGTCTTCAACGAGCTGGAAGGATCCCGACAACAACGTCGCGTTCCACAACAAGACGACGATCATGACCCACAACGCGACGATCTCCATCGCCGCCAAGTGGTTCGACGACATGAACAACGCCACGCTGTCGCAGGCGGAGCGCGACCAGGCGAAGAAGAACTATTACGAGAACATCGTGACGGCCGGCTTTCCGAAGAAGCCCGACGGGTCGCCGATGAACTACCGCGCGGCCATCAAGACGGGCGTGGTGTTCGCCGATGCCAAGAACAAGCGCCGCGCCAAGGAGTTCGTCGCGTTCCTGCTGCAGGACGAGAATCTCATCCCGTACGTCGAAGGCTCGCTGGGCCGCTGGTATCCGGTCACCAAGTCGGGCGCCGCGCGGCTGTCGTTCTGGCTCGCCGATCCGCACCGCACGTCGGTGCAGCGGCAATTCGCGGCGGGCACCAGCACGTTCGAATTCACCAAGAACTACAAGTTCACGATCCTCAACAACGAGAACGTGTGGATGAAGGCCGTGAATCGCGTGGTCAGCGAGAAGTGGCCGGTGGACAAGGCGGTCGACGAGATGATCGCCCGGATCAAAGAGGTGGCTGGCTGAGGCACAACCGTCGTCCCCGCGCAGGCGGGGCCCAGTGTCGTAGCGCAAGTCACTGGGTTCCCGCTTTCGGGGGAACGACGAGCGGGCGATGTCCAAATGTCCACCATAGCGCTGCCGCACGAGGAGCCGGTCGCCCCGGCTCCCCGCCGGCGCATGTCCACGTGGCAGACGTGGGGCTTCATCCTGCTCGCGCCGTATGCGCTGATCTTCCTCGTTTTCGTGCTGTACCCGGTGGGCTACGGCCTGTGGCTCGCGCGGCATCCGCAAAGCTACGTCGCGCTGTTCTCCGACCCGATCTTCGAGACCTCGGTCGTCAACACGCTCGTCTTCATCATCGTGGCCATCAACCTCAAGATGGTGGCCGCGCTGTACCTCTCGGGCTTTTTCGTCAACACGCGCACCTGGATCAAATGGCTGTCGGTGCTGTTCATCCTGCCTTGGGCGGTGCCTTCCATTCCCACCATCCTGTCGGTCCGCTTCATGCTCAATCCCGAATGGGGCGTGATCAACCAGCTGATCTTCAAGCTGACCGCGGAGGATGGGCCCAACTGGCTCAACGATCGCTGGCTCGCCCTGAGCATGGCGATGCTCGTGCACGTGTGGAAGAGCCTGCCCTTCTGGACCATGATCCTGATCGCCGCGCGGCTCGCGATCCCGCACGAGCTCTACGAGGCGGCCAGCGTCGACGGCGCCACCGCGTGGCAGAAGTTCAAGTCCGTCACGTGGCCGTCGGTGCGCACGATCTACGTCACCTCGCTCATGCTGTCGATGATCTGGACGCTCGGCGACTTCAACAGCGTCTACCTGCTCACCGGCGGCGGACCGGCCGACCTGACGCACATCCTGGCCACGCTCGGCATCCGATATCTGCGCCTCGACCAGGTCGACCTTGCGATGGCGACGATCGTGTGCGCGCTGCCGCTGGTCCTGCCGCTCGTGTACTTCATGATGAAGCGGCTGTCGCGATGATGCAGCCCTGCGCGGTTCGCGGATGACACCATGAAGAAATTCTGGACCGAAGCGCGGCTGATCCTCATCGGCATCCCGGTGGCGATCTGGACGCTGCTCCCCATCTACCACCTGTTCCTGTTCTCGATCTCGACCAAGGACGAGGCGTTCGCCGGCCGGCTGTGGCCCGAGCACCCGACGCTGCGCAATTTCGGCACGGTGTTTCGCCAGGAGCACTACTTCCTCAATCACTTCTGGGAGCAGCTGGGCAATTCGCTCGTCATCGCGATCTCCGCCGGGCTGATCACGTTGTTCGTGGCCACGACCGCTGCCTTCGCCATCAGCCGCATCAAGGCGCGCGGCGGGCGCACGGTGCTCAACCTCGCGCTGTTCACCTACTTCATTCCTGCCGCGTTCCTCGCCGTGCCGATGTACAAGGCGATGGGCTCGTACGGCTTGCTCAACCACCAGCTCGCGCTGATCCTCGCGATGGTCACCATCGCGGCGCCGTACTCGATCTGGGTGCTCAAGCAGGCGTCGGACAAGCTGCCGTTCGAGCTCGACGAGGCCGCGCGCATCGACGGTGCTTCGCCCATGCAGCTGTTCCGCCTGGTGTACCTGCCCCTCATGATGCCGTCGCTCGTCGCGGTCGGCACCTACGCGCTCCTGCTCGCGTGGAACGAATATCTCTACGCGTTCCTGCTGCTTTCCAACGACCGCGACATCACGCTGCCCGTGGCCCTCGGCCACTTCCTCTCCGCCGACGACTCGCCGTGGGAGCTCCTGATGACGACGGGGCTCATCTACGCGCTGCCGCCGGCGGCCATCTATTACGTGTTCAAGCGCTACATGGTGTCCGGCCTCACGGCCGGCGCCGTCAAAGCCTGATCGGAGTCGTCATGGCGTCCGTTGCATTCCGCGATATCGAGAAGTCGTACGGCACCACCAAGGTCATCCACGGCATCGGCTTCGACATCGCCGACGGCGAATTCATGGTGCTCGTCGGCCCTTCCGGTTGCGGCAAGTCGACGCTGCTGCGCATGCTGGCGGGGCTCGAGGAGATCACCGGCGGGACGATCGCCATCGACGGCAAGGTGGTCAACGACATCGACTCCAAGGACCGGGACATCGCGATGGTGTTCCAGAGCTACGCGCTGTATCCGCACATGACGGTGCGCGACAACATGGGCTTCAGCCTCAAGTTGCGCAAGGCCGAGAAAGCGGTGATCGAGCAGCGCGTCGGCAACGCGGCCAAGATCCTCAACCTCGAGCCGTACCTCGGGCGCTTTCCGCGCGAGCTCTCCGGTGGCCAGCGGCAGCGCGTGGCCATGGGGCGTGCGATCGTGCGCGATCCCAAGGTGTTCCTGTTCGACGAGCCATTGTCGAACCTCGACGCCAAGCTGCGCGTGGCGATGCGCGCCGAGATCAAGGCGCTGCACCAGCGCCTGAAGACGACCACCGTGTACGTGACGCACGACCAGATCGAGGCGATGACCATGGCCGATCGCATCGTCGTGATGCACGACGGCCGCATCGAGCAGATCGGTGCGCCGCTCGAGCTGTACGACCGGCCCGACAATCTCTTCGTCGCGCAGTTCATCGGCTCGCCGGCGATGAACGTGGTCAATGGCACGCTGCGCCGGAGCAATGGCAGCGCGTACGTCGAAGCCGAAGGCGGCACGAGATGGCCGCTCCCGCCTGGCGCGGGGGCCGATGGCCAGCCGGTGGCACTCGGCGTGCGTCCCGAGCATCTGGCCCTCGGTGGCAGCGACATGGCGGTGCCGGGCGAGATCGTGGTGGTCGAGCCGACCGGCGCGGAGACGGAGCTGCTGGTGCAAGTGGGTGCGGCACAGGTCACGCTGGTCACTTCCGGGCGGCCGGGCGTCAATCCGGGCGAGCGCGTCGCGCTTACGGTGGACCCGGGCATGGCGCACCTGTTCGACCGCGAGTCCGGCAAGCGATTGTCCCAGTAACGTCACGCACATTCCATGAGCTCCAAACCTCCTGCTCCGAAGAAGCCCCTGCGCTCCACCCAATGGTTCGGTCGTCACGACCGCGACGGCCTCGTCCATCGCTCGTGGATGAAGAACCAGGGCATCCCGCACGACCAGTTCGATGGACGTCCGGTGATCGGCATCTGCAACACATGGTCGGAAGCCACGCCGTGCAACGCGCACTTCCGCGAGCTCGCCGAGCACGTGCGCCGCGGCGTGCTCGATGCCGGGGGCTTTCCGCTCGAGTTCCCGGTGATGAGCCTCGGCGAGACGCTCATGCGTCCGACCACCATGCTGTTCCGCAACCAGGCGGCCATGGACGTCGAGGAGTCGATCCGCGCCAATCCGTTCGATGGCGTGGTGCTCTTGATGGGGTGCGACAAGACGACGCCCGCGCTGCTGATGGGCGCAGCGTCGTGCGACCTGCCCACGATCGGCGTGTCCGGTGGCCCCATGCTGAACGGCAAGTTCCGCGGGCAGGACATCGGCTCGGGTACGCACGTATGGAAGTTCACCGAGATGCTGAAGACCGGCGAGATGACCGAGGCCGACATGGTCGAAGCCGAGTCGTGCATGTCGCGCTCCGCCGGTCACTGCATGACGATGGGGACGGCGTCGACGATGGCGTCGATGGTCGAGGCGCTCGGGATGGGCTTGCCCACCAACGCTGCCATTCCCGCCGTCGATTCGCGGCGCAAGGTGCTCGCGCGCATGGCCGGGCGGCGCATCGTCGCAATGGTGAACGAGGACCTGCGCATGTCGCAAATCCTCACGAAGCAGGCGTTCGAGAACGCGATCATGGTCAACGGCGCGATCGGCGGATCGACCAACGCGGTCGTGCATCTTCTGGCCATCGCGGGGCGCATCGGCGTGAACCTGACGCTCGACGACTGGGACCGGCTCGGACGCGAGATGCCATGCCTGGTCGACCTGATGCCGTCGGGCCGCTTCCTGATGGAGGACTTCTACTACGCCGGCGGGCTGCCCGTGGTGATCAAGGAGATCGCGCAGTTCCTGCATCGCGATGCGCTGACCGTGAATGGCCGCACGCTGTGGGACAACGTCAAGGACGCCGTCAACTACAACGCCGAGGTCATCACGCCGCTCGCGCGCCCGTTCAAGCCGCAGGGCGGCATTGCGGTGCTGCGCGGCAACCTCGCGCCCGACGGCGCGGTGCTCAAGCCCTCGGCGGCCACGCCGGCCCTGATGAAGCACACCGGGCGCGCGGTCGTGTTCGAGGACATCGACGATCTCAACCGGCGCATCGATGATCCTGCGCTCGACGTCACGCCGTCCGACATTCTCGTGCTCAAGAATTGCGGCCCGAAGGGCTATCCCGGCTTTCCCGAGGTCGGCAACTTCACGCTGCCTACCAAGATCCTGAAGCAGGGGATCACCGACATGATCCGCATCTCGGATGCGCGCATGTCGGGCACGGCGTACGGCACGGTCGTGCTGCATACCGCGCCCGAAGCCGCCGCCGGCGGTCCGCTCGCGCTGGTCCGAAGCGGTGATCGCATCGAGCTCGACGTGGAGCAGCGCGCCTTGCGCCTGCTCGTTTCGGATGCGGAGCTCGCCACGCGCCGCGCCGCGTGGCGCCCACCCAAGCCGCATTCCGAGCGCGGCTGGGTGAAGCTGTATTGCGACACCGTGCAGCAGGCGGACAAGGGCGTCGACCTCGAATTCCTCGTCGGCGCCTCGGGCGCGCCCGTGGGACGCGAAAGTCACTAGCCTTGCCGCGTCCGGCCTGAATTGCGCATCTTCACCATCGGCCATTCGACCCGGCCGCTCACGACCTTCATCGAGCTGCTGCAGCGCCACGAGGTCGCGCTCCTCGCGGACGTGCGCCGCTTTCCGGCTTCGCGCACGCAGCCGCAGTTCAACCGCGATACGCTGCCGGGCGCGCTCCGCGACGCGGGCATCGCGTATGCATGGCACGAAGCGTTGGGCGGGCGCCGCCGCCCGCGCGCCGACTCGCGCAACACGCGCTGGCGCAACGCCTCGTTTCGCGGGTATGCCGACTACATGGACACGCCGGCATTCGCGGCGGCCTACCAGTCGGTCGTGGCGTGCGCGCAGCAGCGACGTACGGCGCTCATGTGCGCCGAAGTGCTGTGGTGGCGCTGCCATCGCTCCCTGCTCGCCGACCTGTTGCAATCGCAAGGGTGGGCCGTGGAGCACATCGGCCCGGACGGCGAGCTGATCGCCCATCCATACACCGCGGCCGCATGGCTCGACCACGGGCGTCTGCGTTACGACGGCGATCCCGAGCAGCCCGCGCTGCCCCTTTGACACGGAGCGTGCGGCGCCGAAACTTCGCGCGACATGCGGCCTCCAACCCCACGGGCGTTCGCGCCCGTCGTCATCGTAACCGGGGTAAGTGCATGAAAGACCTGACGAACAAACGCGTGGCCATCGTTGCCACGGACGGCTTCGAGCAGTCCGAGCTGCTCGAGCCCAAGAAGGCGCTGGAAGCAGCGGGTGCGCGCGTGGACGTGATCTCGCTCAAGCCGGGGCGCATCCGCGGATGGAAAATGAAGGATTGGGGCGACGAGGTGGAGGTCGACGCCGTCGTCGGCAGCGTGCGTGCGGACGACTACGACGCGCTCGTGCTCCCGGGCGGCGTGATCAACCCGGACAAGCTGCGGCTGCACGAGGACGTGCTCGCGTTCGTGCGCGCGTTCTTCGAGCAGTCGAAGCCCGTGGGCGCCATCTGTCACGGTCCCTGGACGCTGATCAATGCCGGCGTGGTCAAAGGCCGCCACGTGACGAGCTGGCCGTCGCTGCGGCAGGACCTGCTGAACGCAGGCGCGCGCTGGACCGATGAAGAGGTGGTTGCAGAGCGCGGGCTCGTCACGTCGCGCAAGCCCGACGACCTGCCCGCCTTCAATCGCAAGCTCGTCGAGGAGATCGCCGAAGGCGTGCACGCGCCGGCGTGACGCGCACGCTCCGCGGTCATTCCACGGCGCCGCGCATCGGCGCGGCGGGGCGGCGCGTGTAGTAGCCGTCGAAGACGACGCTCCACGCGCTGCCGTCGCCCGACGATTCCCACAGCTGGCGCACGCGGCCGTCGGCCAGCGCCTGCCAGGCGATGCGCTGCTGCTGCGCCGGTGCGCCCGGCGCCGCCGCGGCCTGTCCGCTGAGCACCATGCGGCCGTCGGTGAACGCGCCGTCGAGCAGCAGGAGCCCGCCGGTGTTGTCCACCCAGGTCTGATGCCAGCGATTGCGGTCGACGTCGAACACGTTGAGGCTGGTGCCGGTGACCCCGCCGTTGCCGCTCCATTGCTCCTGCAGCGCGCAACCGCCCTCGACGCGCGTAATGCGGTTGCGGCCGACCAGCTTGCCGGTCGCGTCGCGGACATCCCACTCGCCGAGCCAGAAGTCGAACTGATGCCGCGCCGGCGCGTCGCATGCCGTGCCCGGTTTCTGCGCGCTGTCGCCGCCAGCGCCGGCCGGGGCGACCAGGAGTGACGTCACCGCGCAGATCGCCAGCGCAAGTGCGGCGATGTCGAGCATGAGGTCGAGCGTGAGCCGTCGTTCCATGGGACGATCATCGCCCGCTAATGGCCCGCCGTGAAGGGCCATTTCAGGCTAAGCTGGCGAGCCATTCGGAGGACGCCATGCCGCGCGCAGGCCTGCTTGCTCTGCTCGACGACGATGCCGCGCTCGGCGTGCGTGCGCGCATCTATCGCACCTGCCTCGACGCCATCGTGGCCGGCACGCTCGTTCCCGGCGCGCGCCTGCCATCGGCGCGCGCGCTCGCGTCCGACTGGAAGGTCGCGCGCAACACCGTCGACGATGCCCTTGCCCAACTGCAGTCGGAGGGCTGGATCGAACGGCGGGTGGGCGATGGCACGCGGGTCGCAGCGAGCCTGGGCGGCCACCGGCTGCCGCGCGTGGTGCCACCGCGTGCGCCGAGCGCGTTCGGCCGCGCCGCCGTCGCGGCGCTGTCGCGTTTCGGCCGGGCGGTAGAGCGCCGGCACGTTCCGGCAAGCGTGCCGCGGCCGGTCGCTTTTCTCGGCGGGATGGCGGACTTGCGCGAGTTTCCCGTGGACCTTTGGCGGCGCGTGGCCGCGCGCCGCGCGCGGCTCGACGGCGCAGCGGCGCTCGGCTATCCACCCGCGCTCGGGGACGAGCGGTTGCGCGCCGCACTGGCGCGGCATCTTGCAGCCGTGCGCGGTCTGACCTGCGCGCCGAGCCAGATCATGATCTGCAACAGCGCGATGCAGGCCGTCGAGCTCATCGGGCGCGTGCTCCTCGAACGCGGCGATGCAGCATGGGTCGAGGACCCGGGCCACTTGAACGCGCGCACGGCGCTCGCCGCCTGCGGCGCGCGGCTCGTGCCGGTTCCGGTGGACAGGGCAGGCGTCGATGTCCAGGCCGGCGTGGCACGCTGCGCCCGTCCCGCGCTCATGCTGGTCACGCCCGCGTGCGCACACCCGACCGGCGCGACGCTGAGCGTGGCGCGCCGCGTGGCGCTGCTGCGCGCTGCCGAAGCGTGCGGCGCGTGGATCGTGGAGAACGATTACCAGGGGGAATTCGCGCATTCCGCCCGCGCAAGCGCGCCGATCGCGCGGCTCGACACCGGTGCGCGCACGCTGTGCCTCGGTACGTTCAGCCACTCGATGTTTCCCTCGCTGCGCCTTGCGTGGTGCGTCGTGCCGCCGGGCCTGGTGGACGTGTTCGAGGCGGTGCGCCGGCAGCTCGACGACCACACGCATGGTCCGCTGCAGGGCGTGCTCGCGGATTTCATCGACAGCGGCCACCTTGCCGCGCACCTGCGCCGCATGCGCGCGCTCTACACCGCGCGGCGGGACGCGCTGCTCGCGGCCTGCGACCGCCTGCCGGCGTTCGTGCAACCGGGGGCGCGCGAGGCGGGCATGACCCTCGCGCTGGACCTGCCCGCACGCGTGCGTGATACGGCGGTGACGGCCCGCGCCGCTGCAGCGGGCGTGGACGTGCTGCCGCTGTCGCGCTACGCGCTCGAGTCGCGCGTGAACGGGCTGCTGCTCGGTTACGCTGCGCTCGATGAGCGCGCCATCGAGGCGGGCGTGTCGGCGCTCGCCGCCGTGCTGCGCGCAGCAGGCCGGCGCTAGAACTTGCCGAACTGCAGGTACGCCTCGACGGGATCCATGCCGCCGATCAGCGCGCGCCGCATGTCGCTCTCCGTTGCCACGACCGCCTCGGTGCGCGCGACCACTTCCTCGACGCACGCCGCCGGAATGATGACCACGCCGTCGCGATCGCCGAGCAGCCAATCGCCGGTCTGTATGGTGACGTCGCCGATGGTCACGGGCTGCGCATAGTGTCGCGGCACCCACCGCTCAACGATGTCGGCCGGCGTCAGGAATGCGCAGAACACAGGGAATCCCTGCTCGAGCACGAGCTCGGTGTCGCGCGAGCCGCCATCCACCACGTAGCCCCGCACGCCCCGGGCCTTGAGCGTCTGTGCCGAAAGCTCGCCCATGAGCGCGATCTCGCGGGTGTTCGGCTGGCAGACGACCACGTGCCCGGCCGGCGCGCGCGCGAGCAGCGTGCACCAGCCGAGCAGGCAGTCGTGGCGCGAGCGCGTGCGGTCGGGCTCGCCTTCGACCGTCCAGACGGGGCCTGCGAGCCGGGTGCCCGGTGCGATCGCCTTGATGGCCGGCGGCAGCACGAAATGATCGTGCCCGAGCTCGCGCAGCACGTCGTGCACGGCGCCCGTATAGCAGGCGGCAAGCCGCTCGATGAGTCCGATCGTCATGGTGTCTTTTTTCCGCAGAGGGTGGCGCCGGGCCAGTCTGCCCAACGCGCCGCGAGCGCGCAACCGGGACCTGGAGGGCTCGCCGCCCGCCTGCGGTGCCGTTACCATCCCGCGATGCGGATGCGTGGATGGTGTCGATGACGCAGCGTGCGGGGCGGGGCGAGGCATGGGCGCGCTGGCGCGTGCACATGAAGGAGGGCGGCGAGCCATTGTGCATCGCGCTTGCCAATACGCACCCATTGCGGGAAGGCGCGACGGACCAACTCGCGCGCAGCGAGGACCTCGTCGCGTTCGCCGTTCGCCAGGGGTTGTGCGATGAAGCCACGCGCGTGCGCCTCGCCGCCCATGTCAACGAGCATCCGCGCACCGCGCAGGCCGAGCTTGTGGCGACGCACGCCGTGCGCAGCGCCATCCTGCGCCTGCTGCTCGATCCTGCCGGCGGGGCCGCCGACGATCGTGCGTTGCTTGCACGGGAGTTCGAAGGCGCGCAACGCGCCATCGCCGTCGAGCTGAGCGACGGCGCACTGCTGCTGCGCCCACGCCGCGACGGCACGTGGCTGGACACGGTGCGTCTGATGTCCGCGGCCTCGGCAAGCGCGCTGCTCGGCTCACCGCAGGCCGCGAACGTGCGCCGCTGCGCCGACGAGCGCGGCTGCGGGCGGCTCTTCGTCGACGCGACGCGCAACCGGTCACGGCGCTATTGCATGTCCGGCGAATGCGGCAACCGGGCGCGGCAGGCGGCGTTTCGCGCGCGCCAACGCGACGCGCGCGCGCGCTGACCGCGGTCCGTTCGCGGTTTTCGGGCAGCCGTTCACCCGCGTCGCGGCGCCTCCAGCCAATCGCCCTGCGCGTGCGCGCGCGGATCCCTACACTGGAAGCGTGCCCGCTCTCCAGCCCAAGCGACCATGAAGCCCCTGCTGTCCGCATACGATTCGGCCTGCACGACGACCGTGCATGTCGCGCGGCTCGTCACGCCGGTCGGCGTCATGCACGTTGCGAGCTACGCCCGTGGCGTGTGCGCCGTGGTGTTCGACGACCGGGTCGAAGCGCTGGAGCCGCGCCTGCGCCGGGCCTTCGGTCCGTTCTTTCGCGTCGAACCGGGCGACCCGTTGGACCTGGCGCCGCGCTTCAGCGGCTATTTCAACGGTGACGATGCGGCGCTCGCCGGCGTTGCCATCGCCGCGCCCGCCACGCCCATGCAGCAGCGCGTCTGGGACATGGTCCGCGGCGTTCCGCAGGGCCAGGTGACGACCTACGCCGCGCTCGCGGAGCGCATGGGCATGCCGCGGGCACAACGGGCGGTCGGCGTGTGCCTCGCCTCGAATCCCGTCCCCATCCTGGTGCCCTGTCATCGCGTGATCGCGGCGTCCGGAGGGCTGGGCAGCCACCCGGGCGGCATCGCGGTCAAGGCGGCGCTGCTGCGTCACGAGGGTGTCATGCCGGTGCGCGACCTGGCCCCGGCGCGTGCGCTGCGCAAGCGCATCAACCTGCGTGAACGTTCGGGCGTGACGCGCGGCGACGGCCTGGACTTCGTCGACCTTCCGCTGGCCATCGGCTCCTGATCGCCGGGCGCGCGGCGCCATGCGCCGGCCGTCCGACCGCAGGACGCAAATGTCCTGCGGTGACGCTCAGTCTTCGGGCAACGCGCGCGCGAGCCCGAACGCCTGCTGGATGCGCGCGCGATAGCTGCGTCCCGACGACAGCTCGGTGCCGTCGTCGAGCACGATGACGTACTCGCCGTGCACCTGCGGCCGCAGCTCGCGCACCACTCGGATGTTGACGGCATGTGAACGGTGCACGCGCAGGAATTCGCGCGGGTCGAGGCGCTCCATCAGCCCGGTCAGCGTTTCCTTGTGCAGGTACGGACGGTCCGTCCAGATGCGCACGTAGTTGTCCTCGGCCTCCAGCCGCCGGATCTCGGCGACCTGCACGATCACGATGCGATTGATCGAGCGAACGGGAATGCGCGTCAGATAACCGCCCTCGCGCGCCGTGTCGCGCGGCGGCACGTCGGCGCCGTCGTCGGTCTGTTGCGGCGCGAAATAGGAATCGCGCGACATGAGGGTGTGATGGTCGGGCACGCGGCGCATCGAAGCCTCCGGCTCAGGCCGGCGCTTGGCCGGCGTCATCCATGTACGTACATATAAGTGCCGACACTAGCGCGGAACGCCGCGCGGCGCAACCGCAGCCGCGCGTTCGCCCACCGCCTCGTGCGCGAGCGCATTTTCCCAGCCCACGTTACCGCGCGCGCGGCGCCCGGGTCATGGCGGCCGACACGCCGTCGCGCCGGGCGACGAAGCGCCGCGCCGGCCGACGGAATGCAGCGCCGCGTCACCGCCCCGCGGCCCGACGGAATGCAGCGCGGCCTCACCGCCCCGGGTCGACGGCGCGCGCGGCCGCTGGCACCAAGTCCTTGCGCGACACGAGTGCAGATGCCCATGAGGCAGCAAAACGCCTGGTTCGTGCCCTCGTGTCGTGACGGTTCGCACATCGAATCGAGCGCTTCGCCCACGCGCCACGGCCGTTCACGAACATTGCATTGCGACCGCGCAAAGCGCTCACCTACGCTCTGACGGTCGCGACCGCGCGAAGCGCTCGGCCGTGCCTCATTCAACCGCACGACTTACTGGGGGAGTTCCCATGAATGGATTGAAGGTGCGCAGAAAGCACCTCGAGATCGCCGCGGGCGTGGCGTCGGTGATCGCCGCGCTGTGCGCCCCGGGCGTTGCAGCCCAGGACATCCGGGTGGAGGTGACCGGCTCCAACATTCGCCGGGTCGAAGGCGAAGGCGCCCTCCCCGTGCAGGTGATCACGCGGGAGGAGATCCAGAAGACCGGCGCGGTCAACGCGATGGAGCTGATGAGCCTCATCTCCGCGAACAACAGCGCCGGCAACGTCAGCCTGGGCAACACCATCGGTTCGACCACGTTCGGCAACCAGACGGCGTCGCTGCGCGGCCTGGGTGGCTCGTCGACGCTCGTGCTCGTCAACGGTCATCGGCTGGGGACGTTCGCCGGCGGCGTGTCGGGCACCGAGGGCGTGAACCTGGCGGCGATTCCGTTCTCCGCGATCGAGCGCGTCGAGGTGCTGAAGGATGGCGCCTCGGCCGTGTACGGCAGCGATGCCATCGGCGGCGTGATCAATTTCATCATGCGGCAGGATTTTCGCGGCGTCGAGGCGACTGCGTTCTACGGCACGCCCACGCGCGGCGGCGGTGGCGACCAGTACGAGATCTCCGGCACGGTGGGCGTGGGCGACCTGTCGAAGGATCGCTACAACGTGTTCTTCTCCGCGATGTACAACGAGCAGAAATCGCTCGAGCAGCGCTCGCGCGATTTCTCGAAGACGAACTACCTGCCCGACATCGGCCTCAACACCACGTCCGGTCAATCGTTCCCCGGCTTCATTTCCACCGGCGGCATCGGCAACCCGGGCTTCCCCGATTGCCAGGGACAGCTTTCGGTCGGTGGGCGCTGCCGCTTCGACCCCGCACGGTTCCCCGGCACCCAGGACCTGCCGGAGACCAAGCAGCTCAATCTCTTCGGCGCGGGCCGCTTCCAGATCAATTCCGACTGGCAGGCGTATTTCACCGGCTTGTATTCACGTCAGGAGACCAACGTCTCGATCCAGCCGGTGCCGATCTCCGATCAGATCTTCACCACGGCCACGGCGACCGGCGCTGCGGACATCCTGCTGCCTCCCACGAGCCCGTTCTATCCCCATGCCGCGGCGAGTGCGGCCGGCGTCGATGGCCAGCCGCTCAACGTGCGCTATCGCTGCGTGGAATGCGGCAACCGCCAGTGGACCGACAAGAACGAAGCCTGGCAGGCGGTCGCGGGCGCCAAGGGCACGTTCAGGGATTGGGACATCGACGGCTCGATCAACTACAGCGAGAACACCGCCAAGGAAACGCCGACCGGCGGCATTCCGCTCTACTCGCGGATCCTGCCGCTGCTCAACAGCGGCCGCGTGAACCTGTTCGGCCCCAACACGCCGGAGATCACGCAGGAAGTGCAGAGCACGGGATTCACCGAAGAAGCGTTCCACGCCAAGCTGTACGGCTACGGCGTCGACCTGAAGGGATCGGGCGAGATCTACAAGATGCCGGCGGGTCCGCTCGCGCTCGCGCTCGGTACGCAATGGTTCAAGGAAAACCTGACGCAGAACCCGAATCCGGCGCTGCAGACGGGCGACATCTCGCACTACGGCGGCAACTTCCAGAACATCGACCACTCGCGCACGCAGTACGCGCTGTTCGGCGAGCTCAACGTGCCGATCGTGCAGAACCTGGAAGGCAACGTCGCGGTGCGCTGGGACCACTACGACGATTTCGGCAGCACCACCAATCCGAAGGTGAGCCTGCGCTGGCAGCCCATGCGCCAGCTCCTGCTGCGTGCCTCGTGGGGCACGGGCTTCCTCGCGCCGTCGCTCTACCAGCTGTTCAATCCGCAGACGCCTGGCTTGTCGCAGGCAGGCGTGAGCGATCCGTTGCGCTGCCCGAACCCGAACGATCCCAACGCGGCCAACAATCCGGACTGCAACACGCAATACACCGTGACCTTCGGTGGCAATCCCAGCCTCAAGCCGGAGAAGTCGCAGCAAACCACGCTCGGCTTCGTGTTCGAGCCGGTCAGCGGCACATCGCTCGGCCTCGACTTCTTCAAGATCGACCTCAAGGACCTCGTCACCAACGGCGTTCCGATCGGCACGATCCTCGATCCCACGCTGCAGGCGCAATACGCCAACCTGGTGACGCGCCAGGCGAGTTGCCCGCCGTCGCAGTTCGTGCCGGGCGCGGCCTGCCCGATCACGGCGATCGACCAGATCTTCGTGAACCTCGGCGAAGTGAAGATCACGGGCATCGACGTGGACGGACGCTACACGTCGCCCGCGACGGCATGGGGCCGGGTGCGCGCTTCCATCAACGGCACGTACTACATCAAGTACGACGCCAGCCAGCCGGACGGCAGCTTCGCGGGCTTCGTGTCCAACAACTACCAGGCGGTCGCGACGGGCGTCACGCCGCGCTGGAAGCACTATGCGTCGGCGACGTGGGATTACGGCCCGTGGTCGACCACGCTGGGACAGGAATTCCAGAGCTCGTACATCGACGTGCAGCTCGACCCGAACGGCAACACTCGGCGCGTCGGCAGCATGAGCCTGTGGGACCTGCAGACGTCGTACACGGGATTCAAGAACTGGGGGCTCACGCTCGGCGTGAAGAACCTGTTCGACACCAATCCTCCGCTCACCAACTCGAACCTGACGTTCCAGAGCGGCTACGACCCGTCGTACTACGATCCGCGTGCACGTTTCGTGTACGCGAAGGTGACGTACAGCTTCCACTAAAAGGCATCACGCAAAAAAACGGGGGCCGCGGCCCCCGTTTTCATTGCCCGTACGGTCGGTCAGCGTGTCGTCGGCGCCACGTCGCTCGAGCCCGAGGACGGCAGCCGCGCCGGGTCCTGGTTGCCGCCATACGGCGAGCCACCCATCGTCGCAGCACCCACGCCGGTGGGGTCCACCGTGCCGGTGTTCGAGCCGGAGCCGAGCGGGCCCGCCTGGTCACGCGCCGTGCCGGTCACCTGGCCGTTGCGCTGTGCGCGGATGCCTTCGTCGATGGCGGCAGGTCCGGGCGCCACGCCACGGTTCGAGTAGGCCGCGGGCGCGGCCTGCGGGTCGGGCGCGCTGGCCGCCCCGCTCGACATGGCCGCACCATGCGAAGTCGTCGCGTCGTTGGACATCGTGCCGCCGCTCGTCGTGCCGGTCGTCGTGCTGCTGCCGTAGGTCGTCGCGCCGGCGCCGGCAGTGCCGACATCGCTGCCGCGCGTCGCCGTGCCGGTCAAGCGATGAAGCGCATTGGAGGTCGATTCACGCACGCGCGCCGTCCGGGCGCGCATGTTGTCGCGCGCATGACCCCATGCTTCGGTCGCGGGTGCTTTTTCTTCCTGTGCCTGCAACGAAGGCACCGCGGTGGCCTCGGGCGCATGCGATTGCATGTTGGTCCACGAGTCGCCATACCACGGCGTCATGCCGTTGTCGCCGCCGTCGCCCGTGGCGAACGCGGGACCTGCCGCGGCGGCTGCTACCAGCGCCGCGAGGATTGCGGGTTTGAACGATTTGCGCATAACAGGATCCTTTCGTCGATGCACGGCGCACAGCCTTGCTGCGCCGCAGTCTGTACGACTGGAGCGTGCATGCCGTGTTCCGGGCGCGCGTGTCCGGCGACGGGTGAAACGCACGTCGGAAGGGTCCTACAGCGTTCTATGCGAAGAGATCGAGCTGCGCCGTGTTCTCGCGCGGCGGACGGAAGCGCGTGACGTCCAGTCCACCGTGCGCGCGCACGTGCGAGCGATCGTCGTTGCTGGTATCGCTGTCGCGATTGAGGCCGAAGCGCCGGCACGCGAGCTCGAAGCGCTTTTCGATCAGCGCCGCGAACTGACCTTCGCCGCGCATGCGCGTGCCGAAATCCGAGCGGTAATCGCGACCGCCGCGCAGCTGCTGCATCACGCTCATGACATGCGCGGCGCGCAGGGGATAGTGCGCCTGCAGCCAATCGCGAAACAGCGGCGCCACTTCGAGCGGCAGCCGCAGCATCACCCATCCGGCCGTCGTCGCGCCATGCGCCGCCGCCGCCTCCAGGATCGCTTCGAGATCGCAATCGTTGAGCTGGGGAATGACGGGCGCGGTCATGACGCCGACGGGAATGCCGGCGTCGGACAGGCGCCGCAGCGTTTCGAGCCTGCGTTGCGGGGCCGCCGCGCGCGGCTCCATGCGGCGGGCCAGCTCGCGGTCGAGCGTGGTGATCGACAACGCCACCCGCGCCATGTTCCTGGCTGCCATCGGCGCGATCAGGTCGATGTCGCGCTCGATCATCGCCGACTTCGTCACGATGGTGAACGGGTGCTCGCATTCGCACAGCACCTCGAGCACCGAGCGCGTGACCTTCCACTCGCGCTCGATCGGCTGGTAGGGGTCGGTGTTGGTGCCCATCGCGATGGGCGAGCAGCGATAGCCCGGCTTGGCGAGCGCGCTGCGCAGCAGCGCCGCTGCGTTGGGCTTGGCGAGGATGCGCGTCTCGAAATCGATGCCCGGCGACAGGTCGTGGTACGCATGCGTCGGCCGCGCGAAGCAATAGATGCAGCCGTGCTCGCAGCCCTGGTAGGCGTTGAGGGACGTGTCGAACGGCACGTCGGGCGAGTCGTTGTGCGCGAGGATCGAGCGCGCCGGCTGGATGGTCACGATCGTGCGCGGACGCGGCGGCGCATCGTCGTCGGCAACGTCGGCAGCCCAGCCGTCGTCGTACGGCTCGCGCGCGTCGCGGCGATACCGGTTGGCCGGATTGAACGTCGCGCCGCGGCCCTTGATCGGCGGCGAAGTGGACATCGGAAACGTCAGTTCGCGAGCGTGGCGTCCAGGGTGATGGTGGCGTTGAGGACCTTGGACACCGGACAGTTCGCCTTGGCAGCCGCCGCGATCTCGCTGAACTTCGCGGTCTCGATGCCGTTCACCCGTGCGCGCGTGGTGAGGTGGATCGCCGTGATGGCGAAGCCGCCGGGCACCTGGTCGAGCGTGAGCTGCGCTTCCGTGTCGATCGCGTCGGCGGTGAACCCGGCGTTGTTGAGCGCGAACGACAGCGCCATGGTGAAGCAGCCGGCGTGCGCGGCAGCGATGAGCTCCTCGGGATTGGTGCCCTTGCCGTCACCGAAGCGTGCCTTGAACGTATAGGGCACCTCGTTGAGCGTGCCGCTTTGCACCGACAGGGTGCCGCTGCCTTCCTTCGCCGTGCCCTGCCAGCGGGCATTCGCCTTGCGTTGCATGCGGTTCTCCTGTCGGTTGCGGATCGTACAGTCTATGCCCGGGCGGGCGGCACGGCACGCCTGCCCTTGACTTGTGCGCTACCATGACCGCCCCGATCGAGCCCGGGCGTCGCATGACCACGCCGAAGACCCACCAGTTCGACACGCTGGCCCTGCATGCCGGCGCGCAGCCCGATCCGGCCACCGGTGCGCGCGCGACGCCCATCTACCAGACGACGTCGTTCGTCTTTCCCGACACGGATCACGCGGCGGCGCTGTTCAACATGGAGCGCGCGGGCCACGTGTATTCGCGGCTGTCGAACCCGACGTGCGCGGTGCTCGAGGAGCGCGTCGCTGCCCTCGAGGGCGGGGTAGGCGGCATCGCCACGGCGAGCGGGCAGGCGGCGCTTCATCTTGCGATCGCGACGCTCATGGGCGCGGGCGGTCACATCGTGGCGTCGCGGGCGCTGTACGGCGGCTCGCACAACCTCCTCGACTACACGCTGCCGCGCTTCGGGATCACCACCAGCTTCGTCGACCCGCGCGACGTCGACGCCTGGCGCGCGGCCATCCGTCCGCAGACACGCCTGCTGTTCGGGGAGACGCTCGGCAATCCGCGGCTCGACGTGCTCGACATCCCGCGCGTCGCAGCCGTGGCGCACGAGCACGGCGTTCCGCTCCTCGTCGATTCGACGTTCACGACACCCTGGCTCATGCGGCCGTTCGAGCTCGGCGCCGACCTGGTGCTGCATTCGGCCACCAAATTCCTGTCCGGCCATGGCGTGGTGATCGGCGGCGTGCTCGTCGATTCCGGCAGCTTCGACTGGGACGCGCCGGCCGCGCGCGATCGCTTCGACACGCTTACCGCGCCGTACCGCGGCTTCCATGACATGGTGTTCACCGAAGAGTCCACCACGGCGGCATTCCTGCTGCGCGCGCGGCGCGAGGGCGTGCGCGACTTCGGCGCCTGCATGGCGCCCTTCACCGCGTTCCAGATCCTGCAGGGCATCGAGACGCTGCCGCTGCGCATGGCGCGGCATGTCGAGAACACGCGTGCGATCGTGGCGTTCCTGCGCACACACCCGATGGTGGAGCACATCGGCTACCCGGAGCTGCCCGGGCATCCGGACCACGCGCTTGCGGCGCGCCTGCTGCCGCGCGGTTGCGGCGCCGTGTTCACGTTCGACCTGCGCGGCACGCGCGCGC
>Ga0308174_10000235_pt1 | contig 22898 bp, 17 predicted proteins | sample PhyPR2_FD_203894 | JGI IMG/M metagenome (GOLD analysis project Ga0308174, IMG submission 203894) | Soil microbial communities from UC Gill Tract Community Farm, Albany, California, United States - DLSLS.P.R2 | ecosystem: Environmental > Terrestrial > Soil > Agricultural land | place: USA... | reverse complement strand
GCCGTAGTAGATCGCGTCCCGGAACGAGATCGAGCCTGATTTGCGTGCTTCCGTGCGCGGCAATGGCATCACGCAGGGAAGCGCTCAACGCGTAGATCAGGCTGCCCTCGACACCATTCGCCGTGACCACGAGTTCGCCTTGCTGACGCACGGCCTGACCTTCGCTGCCGGTCCATTCGAGGACGACCGGCTTTAGCGCATGGCCGGCGTGGCGCTCGGAGAAATGCGGGCTCCAGGCGACATCGAAGCCGCAATTCGCCGGCATCAGCGGCGCGATTGCGACCTTGCGCTCCCGCAGCAAGGGCACCCACGCGGCGTCGGAACCCAGCACCGGCCAGCTGCCGCCGCCCAGCGCGAGCACGGTTGCCGCGGCACGCACGTGGCGCTCGGCGTTTTCGTGCGTGAAACGCAGTGACCCATCGTCGGCCCAGCCGATCCAGCGGTGGTGCACGTTGAAGTGCGCGCCGCTGGCACGCAGCCGCCGCACCCAGCCGCGCAGCAGCGGCGCGGCTTTTAAATCCAGAGGGAACACGCGCCCCGAACTGCCGACGAACGTTTCCACGCCGAGGCCGCGGGCCCACTCACGCACGGCGCTTGCGTCGAATTGCGCGAGCCAGCGCGCGACTTCCCGCGTGCGTGGCCCATAGCGCCCGACGAATGCAAGCGCATCTTCGCCATGCGTGAGATTCAGGCCGCCTTTGCCGGCAATCAGGAACTTGCGCCCGACCGAGCCGAGCCAATCGTATACATGCACCTCGGCGCCGGCCGCACACGCAGCCTCGGCCGCCATCAATCCCGCCGGTCCGCCGCCGATGATCGCAACTCGCGGCGCACACTCAATGGCCGCATCGCTTGCATGGGCTGGCGGCTTCGGGTGAATGTCAGGCTGCACAGAGAAAGTATCCAGCGTCGTTCGAAATGTTTTGTGTTCACCGCTGACCGGCACGGTCAAGCTGCGTATAGTAGCGATGATGTCGTGATTGCGTGTCGAGCCCTTCATGCAGACTGCCACTCAAGCCATGCCGGCGCTGTTCCTCGGCCACGGTTCGCCGATGAACGCGATCGAGGACAACGCGTTTACGCAAGCATGGAAACAAGTCGCCGAACGCATTCCTAAACCGCGCGCGGTTTTGTGCGTTTCAGCGCATTGGGAGACGCGCGGCGTAGGCGTGTGCAGCGCAGAGCACCCGGAGACGATCCATGACTTCGGCGGATTTCCGCAGGCGCTTTTCGACGTGCAATACCCCGCACCCGGGGATCACCGGCTTGCCCAGCGCGTGGCCAACCTGCTCGATGGCGTGCCGGCCCACATGACGCCGCAATGGGGACTCGACCATGGCGCCTGGAGCGTCCTGTGCGTGATGTATCCCGATGCCGACGTGCCGGTCGTGCAACTGAGCCTCGACAGCGCCCAGCCCGGAGCATTTCATCTGGACTTGGGTCGTCAACTTGCGCCGCTGCGCGACGAAGGCGTGCTGATCCTGGGCAGCGGCAATATCGTGCACAACCTGCGACTCCTTAATCTGCGCGACCCGGCGCCGGCTGATTGGGCATTGCGGGCGAACACAACGTTGCGCGACCTCATCGTGAGCATGGACGATGCTGCGCTCGCCGAATGGCGCAAGCTCGGGCCCGATGTCGCCTTGGCGGTACCGACGCCGGAGCACTACCTTCCTCTGTTGTATGTGCTCGGCGCGCGGCGCGCAGGTGACAAAATCCACATTTTCAATGATGTGGTGACGAGCTCGTTGGCGATGACCTCGGTGCTCATCGGCGCCTAGACGCGCTGGCGGCCAGGCCTCGGCCACTTGCTACACTGGAGGCCGTGACGATGGCCAAGGCTGCGAATGAACTATCAACACGCGTTCCATGCGGGCAACTTCGCCGACGTATTCAAGCACACGATCCTGGTCGGCCTGATCGACGCGCTGAAGAAAAAGCCGGCGCCTTTGTGCTATCTGGACACGCATGCCGGCGCCGGCAGCTATGACCTGCGCGCGATGCAAGCCGAAAAAACCGGCGAAGCCGCCGAAGGCGTGTTGCGCCTGCTCGAGTTCGAGGTGAACTCGGCTCCGGAGTTGCTCAAGCGCTACCTTGAACTGCTGCGCAGCCTAAACTCCGGGATGGATGCGCGGCCGGCGAAGCCGCTGAAGGTCTACCCGGGATCCCCTTTGATTGCGGCACAGCTGCTGCGCCCGGAAGACCGCATGGTGTTGTGCGAACTGCAGCCCGGGGAGGCGGCAAGTCTCAAGGCGCTTTTTGCACGCGATCGTCGCGTCGGCGTGCACGAGCGTGACGGGTATGCCGCGCTCCCGGCGCTCGTTCCGCCAAAGGAGCGACGCGGCCTGGTGCTGATCGACCCGCCGTTCGAGGCACAGGAGGATGAATTTCGTGCCATCGAGAAAGCCATCGCCGCTGCCTACGCGCGCTGGCCCACGGGAACCTACGCGATCTGGTACCCGATCAAGTTGCGCGAGCAAACGCGGCCATTTCACCGCTGGTTCGGCAGTAACGGCATCAAGAAGACTCTGGTCGCCGAGTTGCTGCGGCAGCCGGACGACTCCGCGCTGCGCCTGAACGGCTGCGGCATGATCATCGTCAATCCGCCGTGGCAGTTTGAACGCCAACTCGAAGGGTCGTTGCCCGAGTTGCGCAAGCACCTTGCCCTTTCCGGCAGCGGACAGCAGCGCATCGATTGGCTGGTGCGCGAGTCCTGACGAGGAATCCACTCGTCGCGAGTGCCACGCATTGATCGAGCTGCGCTCGCCCGTTGACGTGGATCAACGCTGAAACGCCAGGTCCGCGCTACAAATCGATCCTCATGGACCGGCCGTCATTCCGCGAAATCCACGCAACGCCAACGGCCGGCTTGAGCCAGGACGAGGTACTGGGCGCGCTGCAGCAATACGGCCCCAACGAAATGCCGCAGGCACCACGGCGCGGCATCGGGCGCATCCTGATCAGCGTGCTGCGCGAGCCGATGTTCCTGTTGCTGGCGCTCGCTGCCATCGTCTATCTCGCGGTCGGCGGAATCGGTGAAGGCCTGTTGATGGCGGGCTTCGCCGGACTGTCGATCCTGCTCGTCGTCGTGCAGGAACGGCGCAGCGAAAACGCGCTTGAAGCGCTGCGTGCACTTGCCACCCCGATGGCCCGCGTGCTGCGCGACGGCCGCGAGCAACGCATTGCCTCGCGCGAGGTCGTGCCGGGCGACCTGCTCATGGTCAGCGACGGCGAGCGCATCGCGGCTGACGCCTGGCTGCGCACTGCTGAAAACCTTGCCGTGGACGAATCGCTGCTGACCGGCGAATCGGTTCCCGTCGGCAAGCGCGTGGCGAGCGAGGACGACGATTCGCGCGACGCGATGCAGCTGTTTGCGGGAACGCTGGTGACGACCGGACGCGGCGTCGCGCAGGTGGTGAGCACGGGCAGCAGGACCGAGGCCGGCCAGATCGGGATCTCGCTCGCCTCGATCGATACCGAGCCGACGTTGCTGCAACAGTCGCTGGGCAGCCTCGTGCGCGTGTTCGCCGGATTTGCGCTGATCGGGAGCGTATTCGTATTTCTGATCTACGGGTTCGCGCGCGGCGCGTGGCTGCAGGGCGTGCTGTCCGGGATCGCGCTCGGCATGTCGATGCTGCCGGAAGAGTTTCCCATGATCCTGGTCGTTTTCGTCGCCCTCGGTGCACGCCGGCTGGCGCGCCTGCACGTGCTGGTGCGGCGCACCGCAGTGATCGAAGTGCTCGGCGCCTGCAGCACTTTGTGCTTGGACAAGACCGGCACGCTGACCGAGAACCGCATGCGCGTCACCGCGCTGTTCGCCGGCGGAGCAGCGTTCGACGTCGGCGCAGACGGCGACACGCCGGGCGAGCCGTTCGCGCAACTGCTGCACGGCGCGGCGCACGCATCGGCGCGCACGTCCAACGACCCGATCGATGCGGCGGTGCACGAGTCGGCGGGCAGGATCGGCCTCGGCATGGAGAGCGATGCCGTACTCGCAGGCGAATACGCGATCACTCACGAACGGCCCGCGGTCGTGCGCATCTGGCGCCATGCGGATGGCGCTTTACATGCCTTCGCCAAGGGCGCGCCCGAGGCGATCGCGCGAATGTGCCGACTGGCAAATAGCGAGACCGCAATGCTGCTGGCACAGGTCGAGCGCTACGCTCAGCGTGGTCTGCGCGTGCTCGCCGTTGCCGATGGCGCCTGCACAGGCGCGCTACCCGATGCGCCGGATGCGCTGGCGCTCCAGCTGCGTGGCCTGGTGGCATTTGCCGATCCGTTACGCGAAACCGCGACGCATGCGATCGCAGCGGCACGAGCGGCCGGCATCTCGGTGGCGATGATCACCGGTGATTATCCCGCTACCGCGCTGGCGATCGCGCGCGAGGCGGGAATCGATTGCAGCATCGCGCCCATCAGTGGCGCACAGATCGACTCCGCCGATGACGCGGCTCTGCGCGCGCTGGTGCGCGATGCGCGCGTGTTCGCCCGAATCCGCCCTGCGCAGAAGCTGCGTCTGGTCGAAGCGTTCAAGGCCAATGGCGAAGTGGTGGCGATGACCGGCGACGGCGTCAATGACGCACCGGCGCTCAAGGCGGCGCATGTGGGGCTCGCCATGGGCGGCCGCGGGACCGACGTTGCGCGCGAGGCCGCCGCGATCGTGCTGCTGGAGGATGACCTCGGTCACCTGGTCGCCGGCGTGCGCATGGGCCGGCGCATCTTCGACAATCTGCGCAAGGCGTCGATCTACATAGCTGCGATTCATATCCCGATTGCCGGCCTGGCCGTGTTGCCGTTGGTACTCGGCCTGCCGCCGCTGCTGCTGCCGCTGCATGTCGTGCTGATCGAAATGATCATCGACCCAATCTGCGCCATCGCGTTCGAAAACGAGCCGGCCGAAACCGACATCATGCAGCAGCGACCGCGCATGCCGGACACCGCGTTGATCGGCGCTCCGCAATTGATCGTTGCCAGCATCCAGGGTGCGCTGCTGCTGGCGGCAGCGTTCGGCACTTACCTGCTGGCGTTGTCCGCGCAGATCGAGGTGCCGGTTGCGCGCAGCCTTGCATTCATCGTATTGACAGCAGGCAATCTCGCGCTGGTGCGCGTGGTGAGCGCGCGCGGGCCGACCTGGGCCACCCTCTTCGCTCGCAACCGGACCGCCTACTGGTTGGTCGCTCTGGTCGCCACTGCCGTGACTGCCGCATGCATCGCCATGCCGGTGCTGCAGCGGCTGTTCCAGTTCGGCCAGCCGTCCGCGGGACTGGTACTGGTTGCGATCGTCACCGGCATGGCAGCCGCACTGGTTTTCGACGTCGCCAAATCGTTGCCTACAGTCCAGCGCGCGCTCGGGCGGCGTGTGGCACCCTTCGCCGCTGAACCCGGCTGACCAACAGGTGCTCGCCGAGAGCAAGGTGCTCTCGTCCCCATGCGCCAGCAAAGGCTGACACGCAGTCGCGCTAGCGCGGCGGCAGTGCGAACGCGAGGAGGTAATCGCCGCGGGTCGTGCCGAACTTGGCGTGTCCGCCAGCCGCGATCACGACGAACTGGCGGCCGCCTCGTTCATAGCTCATCGGCGTCGCCTGCGCGCCGGCGGGAAGGCGCATTTTCCACAATTCCACACCGTTCGACAGGTCGAACGCACGCAGGAAGTTGTCCGTGGTCGCGCCGATGAAGACGAGGCCACCGGAGGTCGTCAGCGGTCCGCCGGTATTGGGCGCGCCCGGCATGTTCCAGAACGGCCACGGCGCTTTGTCACGCGCCGTGCCGAGCGGCACGTCCCAGGCGATCCGTCCGTGCGCAAGGTCGACGGCGACCAGCTTGCCCCAAGGTGGTTTGGTGCAAGGCGCCCCGATGGGCGACAACAGCGCCTTGCGGCGCATGCCGTATGGCGTGCCAGCCTGACGCGAGAAATCCCAGCCATCGTAGGCGCCCGATGCGCGCTGGCTGTCGAACTGGTCGCGCGGGATCAGCGCGACGACCATCGGTACGTCCATCACGTTGGCTATCAGCAGTTGTTGCTGCGGATCCCACGCGCCGCCACCCCAGTTCGAGCCGCCGCCATAGCCCGGACGCTCGATCGTTCCCTGCAAGCTCGGCGGCGTGAAAATCCCTTCGCTGCGCAACCCGGCAATCTGCGTACGACATTGTTCGCGATCCCAAGGCGTGATGCCGGCGGCATCTTCGGGTTTCACCGGCGCATGAGGCACCAGCGACGGCAACGAGGAAAACAACTGCGTGGGCGCAGGCGTTTCGCCGACGACCGCATCCTGCGGAACCGCGCGTTCCTCGACCGGGAACAGCGGTGCACCGGTCTCGCGCTGGAACACGAACACCTGGCCGGTCTTGGTCAGCTGCACGACGGCCGGAACCTTGCCGCCGTCGCGCTCGAGATCGACCAGCATCGGCTGCGAGGCTACGTCGTAGTCCCACAGATCGTGATGGACGAGCTGGCGAGCCCAGAGCAGTTCGCCGGTCGCGACGCGCAAGGCAACGATCGAGTTGGCCCAGTGGTCATCGCCAGGCCTTTGGCCGCCGAAGAAGTCCGGGCTCGCCGAACCGGTCGGGATGAAAACCAGACCGCGATCGAGGTCCACCGCGAGCGGCGCCCACGCATTGGCCGCACCGGTCCAGCGCGCCTGCTGCGACTCCACCTCCGCGAACTCCGGGTTCGAGGCGTCGGGGGGAATCGTCGCGGTGCGCGGAATCGGATCCCAATGCCAAAGCTGCTTGCCGCTGCGAACGTCGAAGGCACGCACCACGCCGAGTTCGAGCTCGCTGCCGCGGTTGTCGCCAATCGCCGAGCCGACCACGGCAATGTCGCCGGCGATCGCCGGCGGCGAGGTCACCTCATAGTCCGCGCGACTGCGCAGGCGCACGCCTTTCCACAACGCGACTTCGCCGTTTTCGCCGAAGTCCGCGCAGCGCTTTCCGGTGCGTGCATCGATCGCGAGCAGGCGCGCGTCGATGCTGGCGAAAATGATCCGTTCACTGCACGCCGCACCGGCATCCGCGTTCGCCGCGCGCCAGTACGACACGCCGCGAGTCGCCATCTCGGAGTAGTAGCGTCCGGGATCGACGCCGGCATCGAAGCGCCAGCGTTCCGCGCCGGTTATCGCATCGATCGCGAAGACCTTGCCGGTTGCGGTATCGAAGAATAGCGTATCGCCGATCAGCAGCGGCGTTGCTTCGAACGTCAGCGCGTCCTGCGCCTGGATAAAGCCGGCGCCGAGTTCACCGGTTCGAAAGGTCCATGCGAGCGCGAGATCGCCCACGTTCTTCGGCGTGATCTGCGCCGATTCGACATGTCGCTGGCCGCGGCCGTCGCCGCCGTAGGCACTCCAATCAGCCGTGTCGCCGTGAGCGGTCGGCACCAGCGCCCATAAAAATATTGCCAGCAGCGTGAATGATCGCATCGTTACCCTCCAAGGGATGCGCATTGAAACCGCTGACTGGGGTCTATGGCAAATGGAATGCGGCGACCGGACTCGTTGCGAAGTCAGTCTTCGGTGTCCGGTTCGAAAAAAGACCAACGAATTTCCGGGAACTCCACTTTCATCGCCTTTTCGACGCGATTGATCGCGTCGATCAATTCGCGACCCGAGAGGTCGCCGCACATCTTGGCCTTGGTTGCCACCATGAGGTCGGGGCCAAGTTGCAATGTGATCTGGTTGAACACCAACTCGACGTCGGGTTGCGCGCGCACGAATTGCAGGATGGCTTCACGCACATCGGCTTCCGCGCTCTTGCCGACCAGCAGCTTGGATACCTGGCGCGCGAGAAACACGGCGACCACGCCAAGCAAGACGCCGATCGCAATTGAACCGCAGGCATCGTAGAACGGATTGCCGGTCAGCATGGTCGCGACCACGGCGATCATGGCGATGGCTAATCCGACCAGCGCGGCAAGGTCTTCGCCGAACACGACGATCAATTCGCTCTGCCGGCTGTGGCGCACCCAACTCCACAGGTTCTTGTCACCGCGGGCCTTGTTCACCTCGTGCAAGCAGCCCCACATCGAAAACGATTCCGCAATCAGGCCGAACGCCAGCACGGAGACTGCAATCCACGGCCAGCGTAGTGGTTCGGGATGGTCGAGCTTGTGGACACCTTCGTAGAACGAGAACGTTCCGCCGACGCTGAACAGCAGAAGTGCGACCAGGAATGACCAGAAGTAAATGGCCTTGCCGAAGCCAAGCGGATGCTCGGGCGACGCGGCGCGCTTGGCCTTGCGCATACCGATGAGCAATAGGCCCTGGTTAGCACAGTCGGCGAGCGAATGCACAGCTTCAGCGAGCATTGCTCCCGAACCGGTGACCGTCGCCGCCGCTAGCTTGGCAACGAAGATGGCGAAATTCGCGCCCAGGGCGTAGAAGATCGTCTTCAATGAGTCGGACTTGCCAGCCATCCGCACGTGACCTTTGGAAATTGTGGGCAACGCGCGTTTGCGCGTCGCTGCGCCGGACAGCGCGTGTATCAAACCCCTTCACCCCTGCCGCCCGGGCCAGCATTCGGCGGCGACTATTCCTGACAGTACGCTGTCAGCAGGGCAGTCTATCATCGCTCCAGAGCCTCGCTTATGGCCCATTGGTTGGGCCGACCCGGAGAAGTTGCAATGACCAAGGCCCAGATCGGAAAGTCCACGCCCGTCTTGTTCGTCGATTCGATCGAGGCGAGCCTGCCATTCTGGCAGGAGCGCCTCGGCTTCGAGCGCACGGTGGAAGTGCCCGATGGCGAGCGGATTGGCTTTGCGATCCTGACCAACGGCGTGGTCGAACTGATGTATGAGACCAAAGCGATGCTGCTCAAGGATTCGGCCGCACACGCAGTCGCGTTCGACGATGACAAGACCTTCCTGTTCGTCGAAGTGAACGACATCGACGCGATCGCTTCCGCGCTGAACGGTTTCGAGATCGTAATGCCGCGGCGCGAGACGTTTTACGGCTCCGTGGAGATTGGCTATCGCGAGCCGGGCGGGCACTTCGTGACGTTTGCCCAGATGAAGCGAGAATCGTAGGTTGGGCCTTGGCCCGCCGATGTCAATGAATCGCCAAAAGCCGGTGGGCCAAGGCCCAGCCTACGCGGCGCCGAGCTTGGCCTGAAGTTTTTTCGACAGTCCGGCGCGCACGAGTTCATACGACCGCCGCACGAACGCCTCGGTCTGAGTGCGATCGAAGCGTTCGGGTTCGATGATCGATACCCAGAACGCGCGCGCCATGTACGGGGCCGGAATCATGCCCGGTTGATCGGTCAGTTCGAGGAAGCGGTCCGGGTCGACCTTGAAACCCATGCGCCCCTTGTGCGGCCCGCGCAAGCCGATGACCACGAACATCTTCGTCGCCACGGTGAACACCAGGTCGTCTTCCCACTTGACGCTGCTCGCAACGCCGGGCCAACTGCCGCAGAAGACTTCAAGTTCGCGCGCGTCCATGGTCTTGCGGGCATCCCAGGGTGTGGCAAGCGTATCGCGCATGACTGCGCGGTGAATAGTCAGGCCACAATAGGTGGCCTGCTCTAGCCGTGCGGTGCATGCTCCCGTCGATGGATACTCTAACAAATCAGCCGCGTCGCGCGGAAACCCTTTACCTCGGTTACGAGGGCCGGCGCATGGCCGGCGACAAGCCGTTTGCCGATCCTGCACCCGCTATCGAAGGTGAACTCGTCCGCACGCGCACGCGTGGGGACTTGTTGTTGCGCCAGATCCATCCGTCCGACTGGCCCGCGCTGCAGCGTGGATTTGCCGGTTTGACTGCCGAGGAGATTCGACTGCGCTTCCTGCATCCCCTGACCGAACTGCCCGAAGCACTGGCGCGCAAGCTGTGTGACATCGACACGGAGCATGCCGCCGCGTTCGTCCTGATCGACCCGCCACAGAGCCAGCTGACGACGGCCGACGGGCAAAAGGCATCTGCAACCGACGCGGGCAGCCAAAGCGGGCCGGAGCAGCCCTTGGATGGCGATCCATTCCCTGGGAAGAGTCCCGACGAACACGACGGCAAAGCCGGATCCTTCGATCCGGAAATCCACGCGGTTGCGCGGGCCTTTATCGATCCGGTGACCATGTCGGCGGAATTTGCCATCGTGATCCAGCACGAACTGGCCGGCCAGGGACTGGGGACGTTGCTGATGCAGCGTCTGATCGCAGCCTGCCGCGCACTCGGCGCGACCGAGATGTGGGGCGACGTGCTGGCCGAAAACACCCCGATGCTGGACCTTGCGTCCCGGCTCGGTTTCAGCCGGCACAGCGCGTATCAGGATCCCGGCGTCGTGCGCGTGACATTGCCCGTGTAGTTCGGCGTCCCCCGCTCGAGCCTGGTTTTTGCCGCACCGCGCCGCCGCCGCATCCATGCCTGCAGGTGGTCGAAGTACACGTAGATGACCGGGGTCAGATACAAGGTCAGCACCTGCGAGGTCAGCAATCCACCCACGACCGCCAAGCCGAGCGGGCGGCGCGACTCGGCGCCGGAGCCAAGGCCGAGTGCGATCGGCAAGGTGCCGAACAGCGCGGCAAAGCTCGTCATCATGATCGGCCGGAAGCGCACCAGGCAGGCTTCATAGATCGATTCCTCAGCCGATTTTCCAGTACGCTCGGCCTCGACGGCGAAGTCGATCATCATGATCGCATTCTTCTTGACGATGCCGATCAGCATGATCAGGCCGACTGCCGAATACAGGTTCAAGTCGATGTGGAAAATGAGCAAAGTCAACAATGCGCCAAATGCAGCCGTTGGCAGTCCGAGCAGGATCGTCACCGGGTGAATGAAGCTTTCGTACAGGATCCCGAGCACGAGGTAGATCACGAAAATCGCGAGCAGCAGCAGTATGCCCATGCCCGACACCGACGACTGGAACGCCTGCGCGGTGCCCTGGAACGACCCGGTGATCGTGCCCGGCATGCGGATCTGCGCAACGGCCCCCTCGATGCGATCGACCGCCTGGCTCAGCGACACGCCGGGCGCAAGATTGAACGATAGCGTGACCGCAGGCACCTGGCCCTGGTGGCTGATCGTCGACGGACCCACCGACTTGTCGAAGTGGGCGACGGCCGAGAGCGGAACCAGCTGGCCCCCGCTCGAATGAATATAGATCTGCCCGAGCACGCCGGGGTCGCTCTGGCGCGACGGATCGACCTGCATCAGCACCCAATACTGATCGATCGAGGTGTAAATCGTCGAGACCTGCTCCGGGCCGAATGCGCTGTAAAGCGCGCTTTCGATCTGCGCCGCCGATACGCCGACCGCGGCCGCCGCGTCGCGATCGATCTTGACGTCCATTTGCGGCGAGGCGATCAACAAGTCGCTGGTCACGTCCTGGAAGCCTCGCAAGTTCGCGATCGCGTCGACCAGCTTCGGTACGAACGCGAACAGCTCCTTGGTGTCGATGTCCTGCAGCGTGTACTGGTATTCGGTCTTGGTCAGGCGCGCGCCGATGCGAATGATCGGAATGTTCTGAAGGTAAACCTTGAAACCCGGGATGCCGGTGAGTTTGGGCCGCAATTCCTGGATCACCTCTTCCGGCGTGCCGCGTTCGCTGCGCGGCTTGAGCGTGACGATCATGCGTCCGAGATTGAGCGAGGCGCTGCTGCCGGACACACCCATGAACGCCATGACGCCAGCGACATTCCGGTCCTCTCGCACGATCTTCGCGGCCAGGTTGTGCTTGCGTGCCATCTCGTCGAAACCGATGTCCTGATCGGCTTCAGTGAACACGAACAGCTGGCCGGTGTCGTCGCTCGGCAGGAAACCCTTCGGCACGATCACGAACAGGGCAACGGTCGCGACGAGAATCCCGGCAAAAACCAGCAGCACGATCGCGCGGTGGCGCAGGCAAACCTGCAGCGTGCGCCGGTAGACATTCTGCATGCCGTCGAACACGTGCTCGAAGAATTGATAGAGCCGCCCGTGGGTCTCGTCCTTGTGCGACTTGAGCATGCGGCTGCATAACATCGGCGTCAGGCTCAAGCTGACGAATCCGGAGACGAGTACGGCGCTGACGATCGTCACCGCAAACTCGTGCAGCAGCCGGCCGATGATGCCGCCCATGAACAGCAGCGGGATAAAGACCGCGGCGAGCGACAGTGTCATGGACACGATCGTGAAGCCGATCTCGCGTGCGCCATCGAGCGTCGCCTGCAATGGCGGCTTCCCCATCTCGAGGTGGCGCGAGATGTTCTCGAGCATCACGATCGCGTCGTCGACCACGAAGCCGACGCACAACGTCAGCGCCATCAGTGACAGGTTGTCCAGGCTGTAGCCGAACGGGTACATGATCGCGAACGTGCCGACGATCGACATTGGCAGCGCCAGCGACGGAATGATCGTCGCCGACAGGTTGCGCAGGAACAGGAAGATAACGAGCACGACCAGGATCAGCGCGAGGAAAAGACTGAACTGCACGTCGTCGACCGACGCGCGGATGCTTTCGGTGCGGTCGTAGAACACCTTCAGGTCGACGCCGGCCGGCAGCTGCTTCTGGAATCCGGGCAACACTGCGCGGATGCGCTCCACGACCGCGATGGTATTTACGCCGGGCTGCTTCTGGATCGCGAGCAGCACGCCGCGGGTGCCGTTGACCCAGGCCGCCAGCTTGTCGTTCTGCACGCCTTCGTGCACCCGGCCGATTTCGCCGAGCCGCACCGGCGCGCCGTTCTGGTAACTGACGACCAGGCTTTCGAATGGCTTGGCAGCCTCGAACTGGCCATTGACCATGACGTTGTAGGTGCGATTGCCGCCGTAAAGCGTGCCGGTCGGCAGGTCGACGTTGCCGGCGGCGACCGCGGCCTTTACCTGGTCGATACCCAGGCCGCGCGCCGCCATCGCTCCAGGATCGAGGTCGATGCGCACCGCGTACTTGGCCGACCCGTATACGTTAACCAGCGCGACGCCATCGATCATCGACAGGCGTTGCGCGAGCAGCGATTCGCCGTATTCATCGACCTTCGATAACGGCAGCGTCTTTGAACTCATGCCGACGAAAAAAATCGGCGCATCGGCCGGATTCACCTTGCGGAAGCTCGGCGGCGTCGTCATGGACGTGGGCAATTGCTTGAGCGCCGCCGAAATCGCCGCCTGCACATCGAGCGCCGCCGCGTCGATTCCGCGGTCGAGCGTGAACTGCAGCGTGATCTGGGTTTGTCCGATCCCGCTCGTCGAGGTCATCGAGTCGAGCGCGGGGATCGTCGAGAACTGCTTTTCCAGCGGCGTGGCTACGGCCGAAGCCATCGTTTCCGGCGAGGCGCCCGGCAACGTCGCGCTGACCTGGATGGTCGGAAAATCCACGTTCGGCAAGTCCGACACCGGCAGCAACCGGTAGGCGACGATGCCGAATACAAGGATGCCGACCATGAGCAACGTCGTCATGACCGGCCGCCGAACGAAGATTTCAGAAACGCTCAAGGTGTTGACTCAGTTGCGGAAAGTTGCACAAATAAAAGAAGAAACATTGGGAATCATTGGGAGAACGAACGTCTTGGCGGCCGTTCATGGTTCGATACCTCACCACGAACGGTTTTGACCGCTACCAACCTGCAGTAACGGCTGCGCCACCAAGGGCTCGCTTCATGTCATGCAGCGTCACCTCTAACCGTTCGCCCTGAGGTGTCGAAGGGTGAGCGGCAGCGAAGATCTTGCGCCTTATTTTTTGGGCTCAGCTTGCCTTATGTCCAAGCGCTCTTCTTCGTGTCCTTCGTGTCCTTCGTGTCCTTCGTGTCCTTCGTGTTCTTCGTGGTTCAATCTTTTGATTTTCACGGTCGAAAGACTCAGTTTTTCGAAGCGGTACTTGCGCGCGCCGAGTCTGTATCCGGTTCGGCCTGGGTGATTTTCACCTTGGTGCCGTCCACCAGGCGCGACTGCCCATCGGTGACGACGGTTTCGCCTTGCGCCAGACCTTTGTCGATCACCGACTCGCCATTGGTGCTGCGCGCGACCGAGATGCCGCGCTGTTCGGCGCTGCTGTCGGCCTTGACGATAAAAACATAGTTTCCGTTCGGGCCGGCCTTGACCGCGGCGTCCGGCACGACCAGCGCCTCTTCGTTTCCGAGCACGAGCGTGAGATTGACGAATTGACCGGGCCACAAGCGCTGCTGTGCGTTGGTGAAGCTCGCACGCAACTTCACGGTGTTGGTCGCGGGGTCGACCGCATTGTCCACAAATGCCAGTTGCCCCGTTTCCAGCGAGTTGTTCCCGGCGCTGGCGCTGACCTCCAACGCCTGCTGTGCCTGCACGCTGCGGATGCGATCGACGAGACGTCCCGGTACCGCGAAGTTCACGAATATCGGAGCGATCTGATTCAGCACCAGCATCGGATTTGCATCGTTCGCCTTCACCAGGTTGCCTGGCTGCACCAGGATGCGGCCGGCGCGACCGCTGATCGGGGCATAAATGTTGGTGTAACCCAACGTCAGCTTCGCCGAAGCGACATTGGCCTGGTCGACTTTCACGCTGGCGGCCGCCGCGCTGTAGGCGGTCAGGTACTGCTGCATCTGGTCGCGCGAAATAAATCCCTTCTCGGCGACCGGCTTGTAGCGGTCGACTTGGGCTTTGGCCAAATCGCGCGCCGCTTCGTCTTTGGCAAGCGCGGCTTCCATCTGCGCCAGCGTGGATTGCGCCGGGCGCGGGTCGATCTTGAAAAGCAGCTGGCCGGCCTTGACGTCGTCTCCGTCCTTGACCAGGCATTCGAGCACCTGGCCGTCGACCAGGGACTTGATAGCGATGCTGTTGATCGCCTCGACTGTACCGACCGCCATCACCAACTCCGGAACCGACTTGCGAACGACTTTGGCGACGGTGACCGGTGGCTGCGCTTCGCGCGGCGGCGGTGGTGCCGAGGAGCAGGCCACGAGCATCAAGGTCATCGCCATCAGGCATGCAGACCTTGGATAGCGCGCGCTTGCAAGGGCTTTGCTGGCAGGGCTGTTCGATTGGCTGTTGTCGCAGTCCATGGCGCCAATTATCCGTCAATAGCCGCCAACCACACGTAAATTCGTGTGAAAGGCTGTGATCTGTGTCGAAAGTAAGGGTTGTCCATCCGCCTGCCATGATCCCGAAGCGGCCAATCTTGGCCGCACTCTATAATGGAGAGATGACCGCCGAATCTTTGATGCATCCGCCGCTGCCACGCGAGCCAAAGCAGCGCCGCTTCTGGCGCTCGCTTACTGGAAGCGCGAATGCACTCGCTATTGCGCAGGCTGCGCGCGATCACGCCGGCGTCGTGGTGGCGGTCACGCGGGACACCCAGTCGGCGCATGCGTTGGAAACCGACTTGCGCGTATTCGCGGCCTCAGCGGATGCACCCCAGAGCCTCGAGGTACTGCACTTTCCGGATTGGGAAACGCTGCCTTATGACCTGTTTCCACCTCATCCCGAGATAGTTTCGCAACGCATTGCGGCCCTGTACCGCCTGCCGTCGACAGTGCGCGGCGTGCTCGTGGTGCCAATCGCAACGTTGATGCAGCGCCTGGCGCCACGAAGTTTCATCGGCGGCTCGACTTTGATGCTCGAGTTGCGACAGCGCCTGGACCTGGGCGAAGAGCAGCGCCGGCTCGAAGCATCCGGCTATCGGCATGTCGGGCAGGTGCAGGAGCCCGGCGATTTCGCGGTACGCGGCGCGCTGCTCGATGTGTTTCCGATGGGCAGCGCCGAGCCCTACCGCATCGAACTGTTCGACCGTGAGATCGACTCGATCCGCACGTTCGACCCCGAGACGCAGCGATCGGCACAGAAAGTGGAAAAAGTGAACTTGTTGCCGGCGCGCGAATTCCCGCTGACCGACGAATCGGTGAAGGCATTCCGCAATACGCTGCGCGAGCGTTTTCCGATCGACCCGCGCCGCTGCCCGCTGTACCAGGACATCAAGGAAGGCACGACCCCCGCCGGCATCGAGTATTACCTGCCGCTGTTTTTCGAACGCACCGAAACATTGTTCGACTATCTCGCCGGCCAGACCGTGTTCGTGCTGGCCGAAAACGTGCTCGCCGCAGCCGACAGCTTCTGGGCCCAGGCGCAGGCGCGTTATGACAGCCGCGCCCATGATGTCGAGCGCCCGATCCTGCCGGTTGCCGAACTCTACCTGCCACCCGAACGCCTGCGTGAACAACTCAATCTGCGCCTTCGCGTCGAGATCGTCGCGCCGGGCTCGAACGAGCATGCGGTCGATCTGGGCGCGACTCCCGCGCCCAACGTGCCGCTCAACCGGCGCGGCGAAGCGCCGGCCGATGAACTCAAGCGATTCTTGGCGGGTTATTCCGGCCGCGTGTTGATCGCGACCGATTCGGCCGGTCGGCGCGAGGCGTTGATCGAGCAACTCGCACACGCGGATCTGAAGCCGCAGGTGGTTGCATCGTGGCAGGATTTTATAAACGCCTCTCCCCCGAGCGCGCACGGGGGAGAGGGTTTGGTGAGGGGGCGGCGCCCGAGTTCTGCTGAACGCGCGGAGGGGAACGAGCGCACCCCACTCACCCCAGTCCTCTCCCCCATCGACGGTGCCGATGGGAGAGAGGGAGGTGAAGCCGGGACGGCAATTCTGGCAATCACTGTTGCAGCCCTCGACGACGGCTTTACTCTCGCTGATCCGGCGATCACCGTCCTCACCGATCGCCAGCTCTACGGCGAGCGCGCCAAGCAGACGCGACGGCGCACGACGGCAGTGCGCGATCCCGAGGCCGTGCTGCGCGATCTGTCGGAACTTGCCGTCGGCGCGCCGATCGTGCACGCCGATCACGGCGTCGGCCGCTATCAGGGACTGGTCAAGCTCGAAGTCGGCGGCGGCGGCGAGTTTCTCAGCATCGAGTACGCAAAAGGCGACAAGTTATACGTGCCCGTGGCGCAGCTGCACCTGGTGTCGCGCTATTCCGGAACGGCGCCGGAACTGGCGCCGCTGCACTCGCTTGGCGGCGACGCGTGGGAACGGGCCAAGCGCCGCGCGGCACAGAAAGTGCGCGATGTCGCGGCGGAACTGCTGGCGCTCTACGCGCAGCGCGAAGCGCGCCAGGGCCATGCATTCGCCTACGATCGCGACCTGTACGAGCAGTTCGCGGCCACGTTTCCGTTTGAGGAAACGCCCGATCAGCTGCAGGCGATCGAAGCAGTGATCGCCGACCTTGCTTCGGGCAAGGCCATGGATCGCGTCGTTTGCGGCGACGTCGGTTTCGGCAAGACCGAAGTGGCGTTGCGCGCCGCGTTCGTTGCCGCGACGGCCGGCAAGCAGGTTGCCTTGCTGGTGCCGACCACCCTGCTCGCCCAGCAGCATTACCAGAATTTCCGCGACCGCTTTGCCGACTGGCCGGTGCGGGTCGAGGTCATCTCGCGCTTCAAGTCGAAAAAAGAAGTGGACGCCGCGCTTGCCAAGCTTCGCGACGGCCAGATCGATGTGATGATCGGCACGCATCGATTGCTGCAGGCGGATGTGAAGTTCAAGCAGCTCGGCCTGGTAATCGTCGACGAGGAGCACCGTTTTGGCGTGCGCCAGAAGGAGGCGCTGAAAAAGCTGCGCGCCGAGGTCGACCTGCTGACGCTGACCGCAACGCCCATTCCGCGCACCTTGAACATGTCCATGTCCGGCCTGCGCGACCTCTCGATCATCGCCACGCCGCCCGAGCACCGGCTGGCAGTCAAGACGTTCGTCGCCGCTTACGACCCGGCGCTGATCCGCGAAGCATTCCAGCGCGAGCTTGCGCGCGGCGGCCAGGTGTACTTCCTGCACAACGAAGTCGACACGATCGAAGGCGTGGCGCGGGATCTCGGTGTGCTGATTCCGGATGCGCGCCTGCGGATCGCGCACGGGCAGATGCCGGAGCGCGAACTCGAGCAGGTCATGCTCGATTTCTATCGCCAACGCTTCAACGTTCTGGTGTGCACGACGATCATCGAATCGGGGATCGACGTGCCGAGCGCGAACACGATCGTGATCAACCGCGCGGACCGCTTCGGCCTCGCCCAGCTGCACCAATTGCGCGGTCGAGTCGGCCGCTCGCATCACCGCGCCTACGCCTACCTGATCGTGCCGGACCGGCGCGCGATGACCGCTGATGCGGAAAAGCGCCTGGACGCGATCGCCTCGCTGGACGAACTGGGCGCAGGGTTTACGCTGGCGACGCACGACCTGGAGATCCGCGGCGCCGGCGAACTGCTGGGCGAGGAACAAAGCGGCCAGATCGAGGAAATCGGTTTTTCGCTGTATTCCGAATTGCTCGAGCGTGCCGTGTCGGCGCTCAAGAGCGGCAAGGTTCCCGATTTCGACCTGACCAGCGAACACGAGGCCGAAGTCGAGCTGCACATCCCGGCGCTGATCCCTGACGACTACATCGCCGACGTCCACATGAGACTGACCCTGTACAAGCGCATCGCGAGCGCGCGCGATGCCGATGGCTTGCGCGAGTTGCAGGTCGAGATGATCGACCGGTTCGGACTGCTGCCGGAACCGGTCAAGAACCTGTTTGCGACTACGGCGGTCAAGCTCGGCGCCAATGCGCTCGGCGTGCGCAAGCTCGATCTCGGCGACAAGGGCGGGCGCATCGTATTCAGGCCGCAGCCAAATGTCGACCCGCTGCGCGTGATCAAACTGATCCAGGCGCAGCCAAAAGTATACTCGCTCGATGGCCAGGACAAGCTCAAAATCCGCCTCGAATTGCCGGGTGCGGCGGAGCGGCTGGGAACTGCGCGCGACCTGCTCGGCAAGCTTGGCGGACGTGTCGGCGCCTAGCGCCTTCAGGTCGCCGGCGCGCGGCTCCGGCGTGCCGATAGTGCCGGCCGCAAATCCGGACGCACGCCGAGGTTGCCGACGCCATAGCTCGCCGCGTTGACATCGCTGAAAGCGAACATCGCGCCGAGGCGCAGGTCCGCGCCGTTCTCGAATCCGCATTCGCCCAGGTACTTCCTCGGATTCTTGAAGGTGCCGAGCACGATATCGTAAATCGGCAAGTCGCCGAAGTTGTAGTAATGCGCGCCCTTGCGATGATGCACGCAATGCGATTCGGGGCGCTGGATCAGATAACCAAGCCACTGCGGCGTGTGCACGTTCCAGTGCTGGAAGAAGCCGTAGAACGTGAACAGGTAACCGGTGATCGCGGCCGCCAGGGGATCGAGCCCGAGGACGATCACGGTGACGCCGAGCGGAATCAGCGTATAGACGATCATCTCGACCGGATGGAACACGAGTGCACCCGGAATATCGACGCGCAGGGGGCTGTGGTGGATCTGGTGCGAAATTCGCCATAAAAAACTGAATGTATGGCTCGAGCGGTGCCAGGCGTAGACCGCGGCCTCGAGCACGATAAAGCCGACGATCGCGCCACCAAAAACGCCGAGCCGGGTGCCATCCATCAGGCGATGTTCGGCCATCCAATCGAGCGGCAGGAAAAGTGGCAGCGCGGTGCCGATCGCCATCGTGGCGATGAGGAAGGCGGCGCCGAGCCATTGCCAACCGCGGCGCGGTGGAAACACTCGCGCGGGCCAGACTTGCTCGACCGAGAGCATGAGCAGGTACGTGATCGGCGTGAGCGCCAGGAAAAACAGACCTGTTGCATCCATCGGTTGCTCCCGGTTGCCATGCTCAATCCGCGCGAGCCAGCCCGGAATGCGCGGCCTTCAAATGTATAGCGTAGACGATCTTCGCTCAGTGCCCTGCACTGGAAGTGACTGCTTCGGCACTCTTGTTAGCCCTGCGCCACAGGGCCGGTGGCGTGCCGAATTCGCGCTTGAATGCACGGCTGAAAGCGGCTTCGGATTCATAGCCGCTGCGTTCGGCGATGCGGATGATCGCGTCGCCTCCCGAGCGCAGCGCCTGCGCGGCGAGCGCCAGGCGCCAGCGCATCAGGTACTGCATCGGCGGCTCGCCCACGAGCGCGGCAAAGCGCTCCGCGAATGCCGAGCGCGACAAGGCGACCGCACGGGCGAGATCGTCCACGGTCCAGGTCCGTGTCGGTTCTGCGTGCAGCAGACCGAGCGCGCGTCCAATCTGCTTGTCGCGCACGCCCGCCAGCCAGCTTTGGCCGCCGGGCGGCAGGTTTTCGGCGTAACGGCGTATCGCCTCGACGAACATCAGTTCCGATAGTTTCGCGAGCATCGATTCGGCACCCGGCCGCAGCGCGGAGGATTCGCGCACGCCCATGCGTAGCAGTTCGCGTAATTGCAGCGAAGCCGGGCCATCGCCAATCGGGATACGCACCACGCGCGGCAGCGCGTCGAGCAGCGGCCGGCACACGCTGCGGCTGCAGGCGAGAAAACCGCACACGAAGCGCGTGAGGTCGCCGCCGCCCCCATATCGCAGATGCACGAAGTCATCGTCGGTGACAGTCGCCGCGCCGAGCAGATTATCGGTGTCGACCGGCGCAAGCCGGATATCGCTGCCAAGCAGATGCGGATCGTCCTGCGTTATCAGGATCAGGTCGCCGGCGTTCACCTGGTGCACCTCGCCGCCACTGGTCAACCGAACCTTGCAGTCGCCCTCGGTCAGAAAATGGAAGAAGACGACGTGTTCGGCGCCCACCAGTCGCTGGCGCACGCTAGGCACGCTGCATTCGCCCCGGATGCACCACGGCGCGGTGAACTCCGCATTGAGGTAGACGGCACCTTCGAGCCGTACCGATTTCAGGACGTCCGATAACGCATCCATGGAGCCTCGGGCAATAAACGCGGGGTTTTGGCCAATCCCGGGCCGCGGGAATATTCGGATACTAGCAACCCTCGTGGTATCGAACAATTTTGCCCGCCCGCGAGCCACCGCCGCCGCGCCCCGCGCGGGGCGTCTTGCCGTGGTGTACGGCGCCAACAGGAGACAAGCATGTCCGTCGATAATTCGAAAACCCACCAAGGCAGCTGCTTCTGCGGCGCCGTCCAGTTCACTGTCAGCGGCGATCCGGCCGGCATGGGATATTGCCACTGCGACTCGTGCCGGCGCTGGTCCGCGGGGCCGGTCAATGCGTTCACGCTGTGGCAACCCGATGCCGTGAAGGTCACGCGCGGCGGCGACAACATTGGCACCTACAACAAGACCGCGAACAGTTCGCGCAAGTGGTGCAAGACCTGCGGCGGCCATATCTTCACGGACCATCCGGCCATGGGCCTGGTCGATGTCTACGCGGCTGTTCTTCCCGACCTGCCGTTCGAACCGGGCGTGCATGTGAATTATCAGGAAACCCGCCTGCCGATCAGGGATGGCCTGACCAAGCTGAAGGATTTCCCGAAAGAGCTCGGCGGATCGGGCGTGGTGTTGGCCGAGTAGATTCGCGCTGCCAAAGGAGGGATGCCCCGAGTCGCGGCGCGTCGTTGTATACTTTGCGAGAGCGCAGAGGAGCAACGATGCTCGAGCTCAGGCCCACCTGCGAGAACGGCAACAGGGCGTTGCCGCCGGCATGCCAGAGGCGCGCATCTGCAGCTATGAATGCACCTTCTGCGCGGACTGCGTCGAACGCGTGCTGCACAATGTCTGTCCTGATTGCGGCGGCGGTTTCGTTCCGCGGCCGATCCGGCCGGCGAAGAACTGGAATGGCGGAAATTTTCTGGGCAGCGATCCGGCGGTCACGCGCGTGCGACACGCGCCCGTGGATGTGGAAAACCATGAGCGGTTCTCCGCATCCCTGAGGGCGGTCGCACCGGAAGAACGCTAAATGCGGCGCAGCGCCTGCCGGGTTGAGCAGACGCGGCAGATCGCCCGGTCCGGGATCGCCTCCTGGCGCAGGCACTGAGCCGGGCCACTCACGTGGAAGTTGTCCTTACCTTGTCCGGTCGGGTATGGTGGGCACGACCGACGACAGGAACGCAGCGCGTGATGAAACCCAATTACCAGTTCGAAAAGCGTCAGCGCGAGCTCGAGAAGAAAAAGAAGAAGGAGCAAAAAGCTCAGCGCAAGGCGTCGGCCGCTGAGCCGTCCGCGCCGGCAGAGACGCCGGCAACTCCGGAAAAGAGCTGACGCTGATCCGGCACAGGCGGCGCGGGCAGCGCAAGATATAACAGGTTCGCGACCAGGTTCGCGATCGCGTGCGCGAACCGCGGACATCCTGCTCCGCGTGCTGCCCTTTATTCTGGCCTGCGTCCCAGCAGCGTGCGATTCTACGCTGAGGGCGACCTTCGTGATCGCCCGCTCAGAGTCTGAGCTGGGCCTATGCACCAGACTGCCGGGCGAAACAGGCGTAGCATGGCTGCGCCCACCGGGAGAACGCCATGACCGACCATGTCTACAAGTCTCTGGAGCTGACCGGCTCGTCGTCGCGCAGCAGTGACGATGCCATTCGCGTCGCCATATCGCGCGCTTCAAAATCGTTGCGCAACATCAAATGGTTCCAGGTCATGGAAACACGCGGGGGCGTGCACGAGGGCGAAGTGGCGCACTGGCAGGTCACGATCAAGGTCGGCTTCACGCTCGAGTAGATCAGCGTTCCACCGGTTCGATTTCCAGTGACCGGTTCCAAACGTTGGCACGCCTGCCCCGAGGTCAGCCTCGCGCGATAGCGCCTCGCTCGGGCAAGCCGCATTACAGATGCCGCCGAAGCTGCTCGGCATAACGATCGCGGTCCGCTTTAAGCGAGTCCGGAATCTTCCCCGGGTACACACGCAGGAAGTCATCGTCCGGGTGCCGCGGATGCACGTGGATGTGCAGATGCGGCACTTCCTGGAACGCCGCCGGCCCGATCGAATGCCAAAGGCTCATGCCGTCGCCGCCGAACGTCTTGCCGACTGCGCGCGTGATCCTGACTATGGTCGACATCAAGGCCGCCCCGGTCGCGTCGTCGAGATCGCGTACGTCGGCGAAATGGTGCCGCGGAATGACCAGCGTGTGCCCCGCATGGAACTGCCGCAGCCCGATGAACGCGATGGTCAGCTGATCTTCGTAAACGACGCTGGCCGGTTCGCTCCAAGAAGCTATCGCACAGAAAACACAAGGCTCTTGCATGTTAGGCACCTGCA
>Ga0308174_10000233_pt1 | contig 23040 bp, 16 predicted proteins | sample PhyPR2_FD_203894 | JGI IMG/M metagenome (GOLD analysis project Ga0308174, IMG submission 203894) | Soil microbial communities from UC Gill Tract Community Farm, Albany, California, United States - DLSLS.P.R2 | ecosystem: Environmental > Terrestrial > Soil > Agricultural land | place: USA... | reverse complement strand
AATCCGCCGGGCTATTACATCCTCGCCTTCTTTGGCTTCGTCACGATCGTGCTCACCGGCTTTCAATCCGCTTACGCCATGCCGGCGTGGGCGGCCTTTGCGCTGGGGATCGTCTGGGGCCTTGCGAACCGAAGCTACCCGCTTGAGGAAGACGGCGACGCGTAGCTTGCGCGCACCGCTGCCTAGGGTGGCAATTTCCTTTGCCGCACCCATATTGCTGAAGCCGCGTTGACCAGCTGTGCGGCTTCCTGCTAATCAGAACATAAACGGAACGAAACCGATCCGATGCTGACCCATATTTCGGTGCGTGGAGCACGCGAGCACAATCTGAAAGCCGTCGATGTGGATATCCCGCGCGAGAGCCTGACGGTCATCACCGGCCTCAGCGGCTCGGGCAAATCCAGCCTGGCCTTCGACACCATCTACGCGGAGGGCCAACGCCGCTACGTCGAGAGCCTTAGCGCCTACGCGCGTCAGTTCCTCGAGATGATGCAGAAGCCGGACGTCGAGCATATCGACGGCCTCTCGCCAGCCATCTCAATCGAGCAGAAGACGACCTCGCGCAACCCGCGCTCGACGGTCGCCACGGTCACTGAGATCTACGACTACATGCGCCTGCTGTGGGCGCGCGTCGGCATCCCATATTCGCCCGCGACGGGCCTGCCCATCGCCGCGCAGACCGTCAGCCAGATGGTCGACCGCACCATGGCGCTTCCCGAGGGCAGCCGCCACTATCTGCTCGCCCCCGTCGTCCGCGGCCGCAAGGGCGAGTACCGCAAGGAGCTTGCCGAGTGGCAGAAGGCGGGCTTCACCCGCGTCCGGATCGACGGCACCTTTTATGCGATCGAAGAAGCGCCCGCGCTCGACAAGAAATACAAGCACGACATCGAGGTCGTCGTCGACCGCGTCGTCATCCGCGAAGGCATCGAGCCGCGCCTCGCCGACAGCTTCGAGACCGCGCTCAAGCTCGCCGAAGGCCTCGCCTTCCTCGACCCCGCCGATCCGCCGCAGGACCCGCCCGGCGCCCAGCGCACCGGCGTTGCGGCCGCGCTGGAGAAAGCAGCCGAGCGCAACGTCCTCGCCACGCACGCGCCCGAAGGCCGCATCATCTTCTCCGAGAAGTTTGCCTGCCCCGTCAGCGGCTTCACCATCGGTGAGATTGAGCCACGCCTATTCTCCTTCAATGCGCCGCAGGGCGCCTGCCCGGCCTGCGACGGCCTCGGCGAAAAGCTCGTGTTCGACGAGGACCTCGTCGTTCCGAACCACGCGCTCTCGATCAAGAAGGGCGCCGTCGTCCCCTGGGCCAAGTCCAACCCGCCCAGTCCTTATTACCTGCAGGTCCTCTCGAGCCTCGCCCGCGCCTACGGCTTCGAGCTCGACGTGCCCTGGCGCGACCTGCCGGAGGAGGCGCAGCGCGTCATCCTCCACGGCACCGGCGGCAAGCCGGTCACGCTGCGCTTCATCGACGGGCGTCGCAGCTATGAGGTGAACAAGCCGTTCGAAGGCGTCATCGGCAACCTCAACCGCCGCATGCTCCAAACCGAATCCGCGTGGATGCGCGAGGAGCTGTCGCGCTATCAGGGCAGCCGCCCGTGCGAGGTGTGCCACGGCGCCCGCCTCCGCCCCGAAGCGCTGGCGGTGAAGATCGCTGGCGAGGACATTTCCATGTCCACCCGCCGCAGCGTCGCCGACGCCTATAACTGGTTCGCCCGGCTCCACGAAAAGCTCACCGCGACCCAGAACGAGATCGCCAAGGCCATCCTCAAGGAGATCAACGAGCGCCTCGGCTTTCTCCACAATGTCGGCCTCGACTATCTCCACCTCGACCGCACCAGCGGCACCTTGAGCGGCGGCGAGAGCCAGCGCATCCGCCTTGCGTCGCAGATCGGCTCCGGCCTCTCTGGCGTCCTCTACGTCCTCGACGAACCCTCGATCGGCCTTCACCAGAAGGACAACGACCGCCTCCTCGAAACCCTCAAGCGCCTGAAGTCGCTCGGCAACACCGTGCTCGTCGTCGAACATGACGAGGACGCGATCCGCCACGCCGACCATGTCATCGACATGGGTCCGGGCGCCGGCGTCCACGGCGGTGAGGTCGTTTGCCAGGGCACGCTCCAAGAACTGCTCGCCTGCGAGACCAGCATCACCGCCGATTACCTCTCCGGCCGGCGCGAGATCCCGCTCGGCAAGACCCGCCGCAAGGGCTCCGGCAAGTTCGTCACCGTCCAGGGCGCCACCGCCAACAACTTGGCGGACGTCACCGTGAAGTTCCCGCTCGGCACCTTCACCTGCGTCACCGGCGTCAGCGGTTCCGGCAAGTCCTCGCTCACCATCGACACGCTCTACTCCGGCGCCGCCCGCGCGCTGAACGGCGCCCGCATCCCCTGCGGCCCCTGCGCCGGCATCAAGGGGCTCGAGCAGCTCGACAAGGTCATCGACATTGACCAGTCGCCGATCGGCCGCACCCCGCGCTCCAACCCCGCGACCTACACTGGCGCCTTCACCCAGATCCGCGACTGGTTCGCCGGCCTGCCGGAGGCGCAGGCGCGCGGCTACAAGCCCGGCCGTTTCTCCTTCAACGTCAAGGGCGGCCGGTGCGAGGCGTGCCAGGGCGACGGCCTGATTAAGATCGAGATGCACTTCCTGCCCGACGTGTACGTCACCTGCGACGTCTGCCACGGCGCCCGTTACAACCGCGAAACGCTGGAGGTGAAATTCAAGGGCCGCTCGATCGCCGACGTGCTCGACATGACGGTCGAGGACGCCGCCGACTTCTTCAAGGCGGTCCCCGGCATCCGCGACAAGATGGAGATGCTGAAAGAAGTCGGCCTCGGCTACGTCAAGGTTGGCCAGCCAGCGACGACGCTCAGCGGTGGCGAGGCGCAGCGCGTCAAGCTGTCGAAGGAGCTATCCCGCCGCGCCACCGGCAAAACGCTCTACATCCTCGACGAGCCTACCACCGGCCTCCACTTCGAGGACGTCCGCAAGCTCCTCGAAGTCCTCCACCGCCTGGTCGAGACCGGCAACACGGTGGTCGTGATCGAACACAACCTCGACGTTATCAAGACCGCCGACTGGGTGATCGACCTAGGACCGGGCGGCGGCGTCAACGGCGGCAAGATCATCGCCGAAGGTTCGCCCGAACGCATCGTCGAGGAGCCGCTGTCGGCAACGGGGATGTACCTGAAGCCGCTGCTCGAGAAGGCGTCGGTGAAGCCGGTGGTGGTGGAGACCACGCCGAAGAAGCCGGCCCGGGCGAAGCGATCTGCTGGGGCTAACGAGGATGAGCTTGGGCTGGTTGCGGCGAAGTAGGGTGGTCTAGCTCACACCGGCTGCCGCGGACAGTGAGCGCGGGAGCGTGATACCTTAAAGCCAATATAAACCAGTAGCACTGCGGGCCGGGCGTGAACTGGATTTGGCGACATTCAGCTTTCAGGTTCCCACAACCGAATTGGCGGACGAAGCCACGGTCGTCATTGCGAGCGCTATCAGCGCCCCTCGTAAAGCTAAAGCCACCATGCCCTCCGCTAAGATCATCCTCGGTCCTGAACGCAGTCGTTCGCCTGCGCTCGGTGGAAAATGTCCTGTCACCGCTCTATGGCACAAGGCGAGCGCCGGCGGGCAGTCATGGGGAGATGAGCGAAGGTGCGTTGTTCGGGATGTGGCGCCGACGTTCCCCTGCTGCGGGAATTTTGCGGGAATTGCGGGACGCCCACCGACGCGGGCCTGCGCGAAGCCCGACTGCGCGGCCCGGACGAACGCTCGCCCGAAGAGCTGAAGCGCAACCGCAAGACGGTCCTTATCGGCGCCGCCGCCGTCCTCCTCGCGCTTGGGGTTGCGGGCAAATTCTCCTGGCCTGCCCAGATCTTCCACATCAATTCGCATGAGCACGCGAGGGGTCCGGTGACGATCGGGGCGGAGGAGCTAGTCCAAGCCTACCACAAAGACGCGCATTCAGCCGCACGCCGCTTCCGCGGCCGCGAAATGGTGGTCAGCGGGGAATTCCTGCGCCTGGTCCCGGACGGCTACGGCAGCCTCGACATGCGCCTGAAGACCTCCAACGCGGATGGCCCGCTCGGCGTCGACCTCGCCGGCGTGGCGATCGACGACGCCAAGCGCTTGCGTCCCGGCCAGCAGGTGACGGTCAGCTGCCAGCGCATCGCCGGCTCGGGCGACGACCGTTGGCTACAGGACTGCGCGGTCGAACCAGCGGCCACGCAAGGTGCCGCCCCCACGCCGCCCGCACCGCCAGCGACGCCGACGGCGCCTACTACAGAAGGAAACAGCGGCTGATCTCGGACTGAGCTACTCGTCCTTGGGCTGTGCCAGGAAACGGCCGAGGCGGCGCTGGCCGCGAGCCATTATCGCCTGCTTCTCGAGCCGCTCGGAGGTTTCCTCCGCCGCTTCTGGGGTCAACGTGACATCGACCGCGTCGGGCCCTTCCAGGTGAACGGTACCACCGGCGGCGCTAACGTCGCTCGCGTCTGAATAGGTCGCTTTGTCGTCCATGGCGACATAACGGCTGTGGGGCCGCAGGGTTGCGATGGATGGATCCGGTGGACGGGAATCGCGTCCGCTAGAACTTCATCCCGGCGCGCAGCCCGATCGTGCGCGGCCGGCCCGGCAGGATGTAGGCGCGCGTACAGATGCTGCACGCCACGAACCGTGCGAGCTCGTTCCGCTCGTCGAACAGGTTGCTGACGAACAGCTCGGTCGTGAACCTTCCCCAGTCATAGCCGGCGAATGTGTCGACCACGGTCGCTGAGCGGAGCCTGCCGAGGATGTCGTTGGGGTTGGTTCCCGATCCGTCGGCATCGCGCCGGATGTCAGCCGTGGCGGAGCCTTGGTAGCTGATGCTGCCCTGGACGTGCGCTCTGCCGCTGCCCATCGGCCAGGTGTACCGCGCTGTTGCCGTTCCCTTGAACTTGGGCGTGATCGGCAGGCGCGTGCCCGACGGCGTCACGATCCAGTCGTCCGTTGCCGAACAATCGGGCGACGGATCGACAGACGAGTGGCAGATCGCCCCGCTCGTCTTCGCATCAGTGTAGGCCGCTGCCGCGCTCAACGAGAGACCGCCAGCGACATACGAGACATCGCTCTCAATGCCGTTGATCTTCGCATCGCGGCCGTTCTGGATGACCGTGAGGCTGTTCTCGCCCAGGAAGCTGAACTGGAACTTCTTCCAGACCTGGTGATAGATCGCGCCATTCCAGATCAGTGGCCCGAACTGCGTCTTCCACCCGGCTTCGTAATTGGTGAGATAGTCGGGCGCGTAAGCCGGCGCGCTCGGCTGGCGGTTGATGCCGCCCGGGCGGAAGCCACGCGACCACGTCGCGTAGAACATCAGGTCCTTGGTTGGCTTGTACCGCGCGCTGAGGCGGTGGATAAAACCGCTGCCCTTGCTCTCTCGAGGGACTGCCTCTCCGTTCACGACGTTGCCAACATTCGTGCACGGTGTTCCGGACACACCGCCAGAGGCGAGCGCCGAATCCTCGTCGTCGATCAACTGAAGCCCGTTGATGGTGAGACAGCGCCGCACACCCGAACTGCCGCCCGCGCCGTTCGGCGGCGGCGGGAAACCGTTCTCTTCCGTGAATGCGGGATTCTTGCCGAAACCGGCGAAGCCGAAGAGGGTGTTGTCGTAACGGAACAGCCGCCCGCCGGCGATGAGCGTCAACTGCGGCGTGACGTCGAACTCGCCCTCGCCGAATATTGCATAATCCTTGTCCTTGCGGTCCTGCAGCGTGAGCCATAAGGTTCCCGGCCAGCCGTTCACCGAGAGGTCCGGCGCCAGATTATCGATCAGATAGTTCTGATAGATGTGGTTCTTCTGCACCTGGTAGAAACCGCCGATGATCGCCCGTGCACGCCATGTCTGCGGTGTTGCAAGGCGAACTTCCTGGCTCAGCTTCTTGAAGTGCTCGTTGCCCACGATGAACTGGCGGGGGTCGATCGTGTTGCCGGCGGCATCCTGGTAATAGAAGTAGTTCGCCAGCCCGCCCTTGCTCTCATAGGCCGCGTCATAGGCATCGGAGTAATCGGTATAGTCGCCGACCGAGTAAGTCGGCCGGTTCATGTAGGCGCCGGCGTAAGTGAGGTCGAAATCCCAGATCTTGCCCTCTACCGTCAGCGCGGCCTGGGTGAACTTGTCCTTGCGATATTCATTGCGGAACCGCTGGACCTTGAGATCGCCAAGCGTCGGATCGAAGCCGTAGAAGCCATCCTGCTTGTTGTACTGGTGCATGATCGTCGGCGTGACGGTCCAATTCTCGTCGAGATCGATCTTCAGCGCCGCACGACCACCGTAAGTCGTGACTTCGTTGATGTTGTTGCGGAGGAAGTTGTTGTTGTTGACGGTGATGCCGTTGTGGACGCAGCCCGTGATCTCGTCCGTTACCGGATCGACGACCGCGCTGCCGCAATAAGTGCGTGATCCCGGCACATTGTCGATGAAGCCGGCGTCCTTCTGGTAGAAAGCAACGCCGCGGAAAGCGATCATCTTGGCGATGGGGATATTGACCATCCCCTCCATCTTGCCGCCGATATCGCCGTGATCGACCGTGTTGATCTCGCCGTCTACCCGTCCGTAGGTCGCGGACAGGTCCGGCTTGTTGGTGATGATCCTAATCGTGCCGGCTTCGCTGGACGCACCGTAAAGCGTGCCCTGCGGACCAGCGAGGCTCTCGATCCGCGCGATGTCATAGATGTGGACGTCGAGTGCACCGCCGACCGTCGTGACGGGCTGTTCGTCGAGATAGACGCCGACCGACGGAAGCGAGCCGGAGTGATTGCCGTCGCCGCCGGTAGCGACGCCGCGCATGTAGACGACGGTGCCGCCCGATTGCGACGTGTTGAAAGTGACGGACGGGAGCTGCTTCGTGTACTGCTCGAAGTTCGAGATGTTCAGCTGATCCAGCTTGCGCGTGCCAAGCGCGATGACGCTCTGCGGCACGTTCTGAAGTCGCTCTTCGCGCTTGGTCGCGGTGATGACGATTTCGTTCGTATCGCGAGCCTGCCCGTCCTGCGCCGCCTGGACCGCAGGGTGGGATGTGACGTCGGTGGCGTTCGTTCCGGGAGCTGGCGACTGCCCGGTAGCTGGCGGAGCCCCGGCTGTCGTAGGTTGGGCCTCATCTGCCCATGCTGGAGAGACGAGCGCGGTCGACGCAAGGAGTCCAAACGTCAGCGCACGAAGCCTGCAATCAATCATTTGCGAATGCCCCCATTCGGCTGTGTGACAGCATTGCGACAGAGGCGCTTGAGATTGTCAACGGCTCGGCGGACGAGCCTTACGATTATTCCGGGAGCGTTGCGTTCAGGTCGCGGGAGCGTCCGGATAGGTGCTGAGCACGGGACCGAGCGCCCGCTTCAGCGGTTCGAGGTAAGGCTCGTAAGCACGCCATTCTTCCTTCGCATCGCGGTAGATGGGTCGACGCACCTGCTCGGAGCTTGCGGTGCGCACCGCCCGCTCCGTTTTGTAGAATTCGAGACACGCGGGCTCGAACTCCAGGCCGCAATAAGTCAGCAGTGAACGGACCTCGACTTCAGTGTCGTCGACCATGCGCTCGTAGATCACGCGGTGCACTCGGCCAGGCAGCACCGCATCGACGTGGGCCATCAGCCGCAGATAGTCCGAATAATAGCGACCGAGATCCTCGAGATCGTAGGTGAATGCCTGGCCCCTGGCGAAGTGCTGGCGGAAGTTCGAGAAGCAACAGGCGAGCGGATGGCGTCGGGCATCGATGATCTTCGCGTTGGGCAGGATCAAATGAATGAACGGCACGAACAACCAGTTGTTCGGCAGCTTGTCGACGAAGAAGGGCTTTGGGGTCCGGCGTTGGACGCCGGCACGCTTGAGATATTCCTCGCCACGAGCACGGCACTCCTCCTTGCCGAGTATGAGCGCCGCGTCGGGGTACGCGCCTGCGCTCCGCGCGATCATCGGCAAGTCGGGCAGCTCGGAGGTCCCCTCCACGAGGCTGTGCGAAGCAAGAATCTGCTCGACCAGCGTCGACCCTGCACGTGGCATCCCGACGATGAAGATAGGGTCGGGCGCGTCGCAGCCGCCATGCCGTTCAGCGAACGCCTCAGCAGTGAACCCGTCGATGCAGCGTTCCACCGTCCGTGTGATCTCCTCGGACCGAAAAGGCTGCGATTTCAGCCGCAGTGCGTTGGCTTTCGCGTAATGCGCGAAGGCATCGTCGGCGCGGCCCATATCGTGCATCGCCTTGCCCAGCGCGAAGTCGAGGTGGAAGCGGTCCTCGTCGCTCAGACCGGATGACTTCAGGCCTGCCTGCATTGTTTCGATGTCGCCCTCGTCGAACTTGACCGTCTTGAGGTTCGCGAGACTCCACCAAACCTCCCCGAGCTGCGGCTGAATGGCGATGGCCTTACGGTAGGCCGCGACCCCCTCTTCCTGCCTTCCCACCGTCTTCAGCATGTGTCCGTAAGTCATCCACACCTTTGGCTGGTTGGGCGTGCGGGCGAGCACCCCCTCGTACAGTCGAACGGCTTCGTCGAAGTCGCCAAGGCGACCCAGCGTCGCAGCTTTGAGGTTCCAGTGACCGATGTCCTCGGGCTCGACGGCGAAGATGTCGTCGAGCAGCTCCATCGCTTCAGCCGGTCGTCCGGTACGGCCAAGGACCAGTGCCAGATTGGACTTGGCTGCGGTCCACCCGGGCGCGATCTCGACGGCGCGGCGAAGCAGGTTCTCCGCGTCGCGCAGCCGCCCGATCCGCGCTGCCAGCTCGGCAAGCATTCGAATTGCGGCCGCGTCGAATGGGTCTTCCTTGAGGTGCGGCTTCAGCAGCCGCTCGGCGACGTCCAGGCGGTTCTCGTTCAGGGCCATTGCGGCCTCGATCAGGCGCGGGTGCCAACGGGCCGAAGAGAATTGGGTCGCCACGATAAGAGCCTAGAAGCAGCCCGCACTTACGCCAAGACGAACGCGCCGCTATGCGCTCCGCCCATGATCTATTTCGAAGATTTGCAGATTGGCGCCGAGACGGACTTCGGCTCGTACGAGGTCGCGAGAGAGGAAGTGCTCGACTTCGCGCGCAAGTACGATCCGCAGCCGTTTCACCTATCCGACGAGGAGGCGGCCAAGACCCACTTCGGCCGCATCGCGGCGAGCGGTTGGCACACGGCGGCAATGACCATGGCCGTGATTGCTCGGCACGTCGTCGAGCACAAGCAATCCGGCCTCGGCTCTCCCGGGATCGACGAGTTGCGCTGGAAGAAGCCCGTCTATCCCGGCGACACGCTGCACGTGCGTGGGCGGATCCTGGAGAAGAAGCCGTCACGAAGCCGCCCGGAGATGGGCTCCTTCCGAACGCAAACCACGGTGACTAATCAGAACGGCGACGTGGTAATGACCTTCATCTCGATCGTGCTTATTCGCCGTCGTCCGACGGAGACCGGACCAGCCTAGTGCCGGCCGCGGTGATTCGTTCGCTGCCAGTTGGAAGTCCGGTTCACGTCCGTTGTCGTCGTCCGGTTCAGGTCTGTTGTCGTGGTTTGGTTCAGGCCCGCTGAAGTCGAGCGCGTCCTGAAGCCGCTCCAGTTCGTGGTTCGGCTGGCAGAGGTCGTCCTGTGATTTGACCAGTAGGATCGCTGGCGGTCGTTCCACATGTGCGGTCGACGATAGCTGTCGTACACGTACACGCCGGTGCCCGGATAATAGTAGTTGTCGTACCACCCGTAACCGAGGCCGCCGTAGTAGCCCGGATAGGCACCATAGCCGCCGTAGGGGCCGTAGCTAGCGCCATAATATGGATCGCCATAGCCAACGCCGACTCCGAGGCCGCCATAGCCAAAATCGCCGTAAGCGCAGCCGCCGAGCGTCAGCGCTCCGGCGGCAACCAGGGAAATGAAGGGGATTCGAATACGCATTGCACACCTTGCCGCATGATCTGGGACTTGGTGCGCAAACGATCAGGAACGGGGCGCGTTCCTGATCGTCAATTCTGGATTCAATTGCGTTAGAGAGACTTAGCCGGCAACGCCCTGCTTTGCCTTGGCGCGGCGGTTCTTTTCCTGATTTTCGGGATCGAGCGCACCGGTCACGCGGACCTCACGCTTCGAGCTGTACCAAATGTTCTGGTAGGCGAAATAACCGAGCACCGAAGCGATCAGAAGAAAGATCGCAACCGCCAGGCCTGCCGCGTGACGGCTGGCAAGGTTCGGCTCCGCAGTCCACACGAGGAATGCCGCAACGTCGGTCGCCATCTGGTTGACCGTGGGCTTGGTCCCGTCCTCATACTGCACCTGCCCGTCCGTCGTCAGCGGCGGCGGCATCGCGATGTTCAGGTTCGCGAAGTACGGATTGTAGTGCAGGTTCGGCGGCGTCTTCGCGTCCGGGAACTTTTTCAAAAGTTCGGCCGGCTGGTTCTGGTAACCAGTGAGGAGCGAATGGACATAAGCCGCGCCGCCCTCACGCGCTTTGGTGATCAGCGACAGGTCAGGCGGAAGCGCGTTGTTGTTCGCAGCGCGTGCGGCAACCTCGTTCGCGAATGGCGACGGGAAGTTGTCGGATGACAGCGCCTTGCGGGTCGCGGGCTCGCCCGTGTCCGGGTTGATCGAGGGCACTTGGACCTTCCAGTCCGAAGCGATCTTCTTGATCTCCGCGTCGTTGTAGCCGATCCCCTTGAGATCGCGGAACGAGACCAGCTTCATGCTGTGGCAGGCTGAGCAGACTTCCGAATAAACCTGGAAGCCGCGCTGCAGCTGGCGGTTGTCGAACTTGCCGAAGGGACCATCCGACGCAAGGCGCAGGGGCTTTGGCTCCTTGTGGAACTCTTCCGACGCGAGCGGCGCCGGCGGGTTCCTGAAGTAGCTCGCCGCATTGCTGACCAACGAGATCAGCAGGACCCCGGCGAAGACCAGGCCGACGAGGAAACCAATTACACGGACCATTGTCTTCTCGTTCCCCTTAGTGCGCCGTGGTGGTCGCGACCGAACCACCGCGCTTGGTCTTCGTCTGTCCCGCCGGAGCGGCCTCCGCCTCCTCACCGTGAAGGACGCTCTCCGAGATCGAATTCGGCAGCGGCAGCGTCGTCTCGAACTTCGAAACGAGCGGCAGGATCACGAGGAAGTGGAGGAAGTAATAAGCAGCCGCGGCCTGGCCGAGCGCGACGTTGCGAGCATTGATTTCCGCGCCGCCGATATAGCCGAGGATCAGCACGTCGATCACGAGCAGCCAGAAGAACCGCTTGAACACGGGGCGATAGGAACCCGAGCGGACCGGCGACTTATCGAGCCACGGCAGGAAGAATAGCAGCAGGATCGAGCTGAACATCGCCAGCACGCCCCACAGCTTCGCCGGAAGGATGAAGTCGACCGTGAAGGAACGCAGGATTGCGTAGAAGGGCCAGAAATACCACTCCGGCACGATGTGCGCAGGCGTCGCCAGCGGGTTGGCCGGAATGTAGTTGTCCGGGTGCCCGAGATAGTTCGGCGCATAGTATGTCACCAGCGCGTAGAACAGCAGGACCGCAGCGGCGAACCAGCCGTCCTTCGCCGTGTAGAACGGGTGGAACGGCAGCGTGTCCCGCTCCGACTTCACGTCCACGCCGGTCGGGTTGCTCGAACCCGGGATGTGCAGCGCCCAAATGTGAAGGATGACCACGCCCGCGATGACGAACGGAAGCAGGTAGTGAAGCGAAAAGAAGCGCGTCAGCGCAGCCTGGTCCGGCGCATAGCCGCCAAGGAGCCAGATGCGGATCGGCTCACCTACGAGCGGGAACGCTGAGAAGAAGCCGGTGATGACCTGCGCGCCCCAGTAGCTCATCTGGCCCCACGGCAGCACATAGCCCATGAAGCCCGTCGCCATCATCAATAGGTAGATGACAAGGCCGAGCATCCACACCAGCTCACGCGGCGCCTTGTACGAACCGTAATAAAGGCCACGGAAGATGTGGATGTAGGTGACGAGGAAGAAGAAGCTCGCGCCGTTCATGTGTGCGTAGCGGAGCAGCCAGCCTGCGTTGACGTCGCGCATGATCAGCTGGTTGACGGAGTTGAACGCGCCGTCCGTCGAAGCCGTATAATGCATCGCGAGGACGATACCGGTCACGATCTGGATGGTCAGGAAGATGCCGGCGAGAACGCCGAAGTTCCACCAGTAATTGAGGTTGCGCGGCACCGGATAACCGCCGCCGATGGCACCGTAGACTACACGCGGAAGCGGCAGGCGCTCGTCGATCCAGCGCATCACCGGGTGCTTGGGTTCGTAGGGCTTCGCCCAGGAGAAACTCATCTGTCTTTAGCCCCTCAACCGATCTGGACCGTCGTTGCCGACAGGAACTTGTAATCCGGAACCGTCAGGTTCTTCGGCGCCGGCCCCTGCCGAATTCGCGCCGCCGTGTCGTAAGCCGAGCCGTGGCACGGGCAGAAATAGCCGCCGAACGGCCCGCGGTTCTCACCCTCGCCGATGCCGAGCGGCACGCAGCCGAGATGGGTGCAGACGCCAAGGGTGATGAGCCAATTCGTCTTGCCGGGCTTGGTGCGTTCCGCCAGCGTCTGCGGATCGCGAAGGTCCGAAAGCGGCACCGCGTTCGCCTCGGCGATTTCCTTTGGCATCAGGTTGCGGATGAACACCGGCTGCTTGCGCCAGCTGGTCTTGATCCCCTGCCCCGGCTGGATCTTCGAAATGTCGACCTCTGTGGTCGCCATCGCGAGAACGTCCGCGGACGGCGACATCTGCACGATCAGCGGCGCGATCGCGGCGACTGCGCCGACGCCCGCGAAGCTGACTGCGGCGACGTTCAGGAAGTCGCGGCGGCGCACTCCTTCTTCTGGCCCTGTGGTGTCGTTGACCTCAGCGGACGTAGCCTTGGTGGCCATGCTTCCCCTTTTGACGCGAATTTTGTCTGTGCCGAAAGGCACGTGAGCGACGTCACACCGGACTGTGCCCGGCGCGATTGGCGGGCCTGATAGCGAGCGCTTTCAGCACTGCCAAGGGGCAGAAGCTTGCGCGCTCATTCGCCCAACCGCCCCATAGCCGCGCCCGCCCGAACTTCTCCGCGGCCATGTGTCAGATATGCTTCAGCCAAATATCGACAGGAGTGAGCGTCATGACCTGGTTCATCGGGCGAACCGAAGCCCTTTCCAATCCCGACGCCGCGAGGCGCAAGGCGCTCGAACGGCTGCGCGGACTGGTGGAGCTCGACGATCCGGAAAGCCTCGTCGTGCCGATCCTCATTGACGCGATCCTGATGGCCGAATCTTATCGCGGGGCGCGGCACCAGGTCAGCTTCCTGCCCGAGCTTACGCGCAACGTCGACGCATTGTTGAGGGAGCTCACAATCGTCGACAAGGCGAATGAGTGGGCGAGCTCGTAACCGCAGCAAATTGCGAACTCCTGATGCGTATCAATCGTAACGGCACCGAATTGAAGTCATATTCGAGTCGAAATCCGGGTCGCTTAGATGGCCGGACACCGGCTCTACTTCATGGACCGCGTCAGCGGTCATATAGAGCATCGCCGCGAGTTCTTTGCGGCCACGATGTCGCAGCGCTCGCGCAGGCCACCCAATGGGAACCCGGACAGCCGATAGAGCATTGATAAGGCGAGCATAAGGTGAAGCACTGGGACGGTGCCCCCAATCGTGTTCGATTAACGCCGCAGGTTACCGGCAGTTAACCACGCACTCGGTTCGGCCCGCGAAAACAACTCACTGCAGTTTACCCGCCTCGGGCGTAGTGCCTTTCCTGCGCGTCGGCGTAAGCTCCTCATTAGCGGGGGCTTTTTCCACCATTATATTCGGGGCGGGGACCAGTGCGTTCATTGTTCAATTTTGCGCCGCGCGACATCGCAATCGATCTCGGCACGGCAAATACGGTCGTTTATTTGAGCGGCGTTGGCATCGTGACCAGCGAACCGTCGGTCGTCGCGATGGAGACCATCAACGGTGTCCGCAGCGTTCGCGCGGTCGGTGACGACGCGAAGCTGATGCTCGGCAAAACTCCCGACAATCTGCGGACCATCCGTCCTTTGCGGAACGGGGTTATCGCCGACCTCGAAGTCGCCGAGGAAATGATCAAGCATTTCATCCGCAAGGCGCATGGTGGGCCGAGCCGCTTCTCACGCGGACCGGAGGTCGTCATCTGCGTTCCTTCGGGCGCCACCAGTGTTGAGCGGCGGGCGATCCGCGATGCGGTCAGCAACGCCGGCGCAAGCACGGTTTCCCTGATTGAGGAGCCAATGGCCGCCGCCATCGGTGCAGGCCTCCCCGTCACTGAACCGATCGGATCGATGGTCGTCGACATCGGCGGCGGGACGACCGAAGTCGGCGTGATCTCGCTCCAGGGTCTCGCTTATTGCCGCTCCGCGCGAACCGGTGGCGACAAAATGGACGAGGCGATCAGCGCCTATGTGCGGCGCAACTTCAACCTCCTCATCGGCGAAGGTACCGCCGAGCGGGTCAAGCTGGAGATCGGCGTGGCCCGTCCTCCGATCGACGGCAACGGCTTGGTCTGTCACGTGCGCGGTCGCGACGTCACACGCGGTGTTCCGGGCGAGATTACGCTCAACCAGTCACAGGTGGCCGAAGCGCTTGCGGAGCCGGTCAACCACATCGTCGAGGTCGTGCGCGCAGCGCTGGAGCATACCCAGCCGGAAATCGCGGCCGACGTGATCGACCAGGGCATCACGATGACAGGCGGAGGATCGCTCCTGCGCGAACTCAGCCAGGTGATCGCCGATGAGACGGGTCTGCCAGTCCGTGTTGCCGACGACCCAATGAGTTGCGTCGCGCTGGGCGCCGGCAGGACGCTCGAGGACTCGGTCTACAGCGGGGCCCGGCTGGCGGCTTGAGAACCGAAAGGCCCGCCCCTGCGCCAGCGAGAGCGGGCCTACCGATGCCGACGGAGTGTCGGGGATCGGTTCGCAAGATTTATCGCGTTTAATGAGAGTTTAACAGCAGCACTTTTACGTGGGGATGCACGCACTGCTCAGAAATGGTGCGTGCACAGCGCGAGCAGCAGGATGATGGGGATCGGAATGCCGATCAGCCAAAGCAGAACGGAACGCATAACAAACTCTCCTCCTCGTCCCGCTCCGGCGGCGGAATGATCTGCGGGCGGAACAGTTCCACGGTGAGACACTCGGCGCTTTCTCCAGTGAAATATTCGCCCGCCTCCTGACTCTGCGCTTCGCCTGAGGAATCTGAAGTCCCAAGCTCGAATCGCGCTGCTGTCGTCTGGCTTATCGCCGGCGAGCCGGTTCGTTCGGGCACCAACGATTTCGAGAGTGGGAACGACTTATGGCGACCGACGCAGGCACAATCCTTTCGCGCATCAAGGATGAGGAGATCGACTGGGTCGATCTTCGATTTACCGACCCCAAGGGCAAGTGGCAGCACCTGACGATGGCATCGGTGGTCATCGACGAGGACATGCTGACCGACGGCTTCATGTTCGACGGAAGCTCGATCGCTGGTTGGAAGGCGATCAACGAGTCCGATATGATCCTGAAGCCGGACCTCGACGCCGCCTACGTCGATCCGTTCAGCGCGACACCTATGCTCGTCCTCTTCTGCAATGTGGTCGAGCCCTCGACCGGCGAGCTCTACGGGCGCGATCCCCGCTCGACCGCCACGCGCGCCGAGGCCTATCTCAAGGCCACCGGCATCGGTGACACTGTGTTCGTCGGCCCGGAAGCCGAGTTCTTCATGTTCGACGACGTCCGCTTCGAGGATGGCTACAACGTCAGCTCCTATCGCATCGACGACATCGAGCTGCCGACCAACACGGGCCGCGAATATGAAGGCGGCAATCTCGGTCACCGCCCCCGCGCGAAGGGCGGCTACTTCCCGGTCGCTCCAGTAGACAGCGCAGGCGACATTCGCGGCGAGATGGTCTCGACCATGCTCGAGATGGGCCTGCCGATGGACAAGCACCATCACGAAGTCGCCGCCGCGCAGCACGAGCTCGGTCTGACCTATGGCGGACTGGTCGAGACCGCCGACCGCATGCAGATCTACAAGTACGTCGTGCATATGGTCGCGCATGCCTACGGCAAGACGGCGACCTTCATGCCCAAGCCGATCGCGCAGGATAACGGCAGCGGCATGCATACCCACATGTCGATCTGGAAGGGCGGCAAGCCTTTGTTCGCGGGCAACGGCTATGCCGGCCTCAGCGAGATGGCGCTCTATTTCATCGGCGGCGTGATCAAGCACGCGCGGGCATTGAACGCGTTCACGAACCCGACCACCAACAGCTACAAGCGCCTGGTTCCGGGGTTCGAAGCGCCGGTGTTGCTCGCCTATTCAAGCCGCAACCGCTCCGCCTCTTGCCGCATCCCGTACGGCGCGGGCGAAAAGGCGAAGCGAGTCGAGTTCCGTTTCCCGGACGCAATGGCGAATCCGTATCTCGCTTATTCGGCGATCATGATGGCCGGTCTCGACGGCATCCAGAACCGGATCCATCCGGGCGATCCGATGGACAAGAACCTCTACGATCTGCCGCCGCAGGAGCTGGTCAATGTTCCGACGGTGTGCGGTTCGCTCCGAGAGGCGCTGGTATCGCTCCAGAACGATCGCGCGTTCCTTACTCGTGGCGACGTCTTCAGCGATGATCAGATCGATTCCTACATCGAGCTGAAGTGGGAAGAAGTCATGCGTTGGGAAACGACCCCTAGCCCTGTCGAGTTTGACATGTATTATTCGTCCTGAGGCAGCAGGCGTAATCGAGCTGCTATCGTGACGCCGGTGGAGGGCGCCCTTCCCACCTCCCACAGCTCTCCATCGGCTTCGCGTTTCACCTGAGAAACCGAATTGAAGAGCGCGAAGCGGCGGCGCGCGATTCGGCGCCTCGTCAGTCGTGCACGAGGGTCACTGCGTTCTTATCGGCCCGTATCGCGTGCCAACCGGGTGTGCGGGAAATAAGGCGCAGCATTCTCTGGTCGTCCATCGCAATAAGCGCCCATCGGAAGTTGTAGCGCCTTTGCGCCTCTTCGAGCGCGCGTGGGTCGCCATCGAGAATACTGTGGTAGTCCAGGACGAACGAGCTTCCATAAACGTCGGTGCGGCCATCAATGAACGGCTTGATCCCGTGCAGGATCAGTGGACCGCCGAAGCTGTAGCTGTTGAGCACGGGCTGATCACGAAGGCTCGCGGGCACGGCCGCGATCGCCCTGGTTGGGTTAACGATGGAGTCGGGCGGCGACACAGGGCGAGCAAGCGTGAAGCCGATGAGCAGAACAAAGGCTGCCGCAGCGATGCGGAGGTAACGCGCACCGGCGGAGCGCTCTGACGATGTCTGATCAGCTTCGACCTCTCGCGGAAGGCTCGGCGCGATCAGGAGGGCTGCGACGATCATAAAGAGTACCTGATGCCGCATGTGCTGAAACGCGAGATGCAAGAGCCCGAGCAACGCAAGAAGCCTGAACGGTTTCATGATCGCACCGCGCCCCAAACAGAGCGCCAGCAGGAGCAGCAGCGCGGACTCGAAGCCCGGCGTGAAGCTCATGTCGGTCGGTTTGAATTCCTGGATCAGCGTGATGTTCTTGTCGGTGAAGGCGCCGATCGGCATCAGCAGCGTGGTGTACGTATTAGGGTTCACCAGACACGCCGCGACGCACAGCAGGCCAAACCCGCCCCAACCGACGATCACGCGCTTCTTGTCCGGCTCCTCGAGCAGCGCCTCCAAGGCGAAAGGACCAATCAGCAGAAGTCCGAGCGAAAAGCTCGCATGACAATTGGCCCACACGAGCATCACCGCCGCGAGCCATAACGGCGGCGCTTGAGCCCCCTCGCGCGCACGCATCATCTGCACGGTCCAGAATGCGAGGAACGGCCAGGTCAGAACCATCGGCCTGGCGAGCAGGAACGGGATGATGGTGACGGCGACCGCCATCAACACCGCGCCCGTGATCAACGGCCGCATCCAACGGCTGAGTTCGAGCCAAAGGATCAACATCATCGCCGACAATGCGGTGACAACGAGTGCCGCAAGGCCAGCGAACCCGGCAAGACTGTATGCCGCACCCATCACCACTTCGGACAGCCACTCGTGGGCGACCCACGGCTTGCCCGCAGCCGAGAAGGAGAAAGGATCGGTAAAGGGCACTCGGCCGTGCACGATCATCCACTGCCCGGCGGCGACGTGCCAACTGACATCGCCGTCATTGTAGATGCGGGTGCTAGTGCCGAGCGCGAAAGGCACGATCAGCGTGAAGACCAGCAGGATAACGATGTTGAGGTCGATCCCCGCCACGCCGCGCCAACCAGTCGTTCCCGCCGGCTTCAGCCTCGCCATGTCCATCAGTCTTCCTCGATCCTGCTGGTCGTCTTCGTCTCGCGCATCATCAGACACGCGACCAGGTAGATCGCACAAAGAAGTGAAATGTAGATGTAGAACCAGGGCTCGTGCCCGATATCCTTGAGCCACAGCGCGATATACTCGGCCGTGCCTCCGAAGATCGTGTTCGCCAGCGCGTAAGGCAGCGCGACGCCAAGCGCGCGGATGTCCGCGGGAAACAGCTCGGCCTTCACGATGGCGTTGATCGACGTGTAGCCGGTCACCATCACGAGCGCGGCCATCACCAGTGCGAATGCGGCAGAGACCTCGTGCGTATGGGCGAGTGCCGCGAAGATCGGATAGGTGAACAACGTACCGCAGATGCCGAAACCGATCATCAGCGGTCGCCTGCCGACAAAGTCAGAAAGCCTTCCTGCCACCGGCTGAAGGAGCAGCATGATCGTCAAAGCGACGGTCATGATTTGCGATGCCGTCGCCTTGTCGAAGCCGCTCGTGTTGGCGAGGAACTTCTGGAGGTAGATCGTGTAAGCGTAGAAGGAAGCCGTGCCGCCGGCCGTGATGCCGATCACCAGCAGCGCTTCGCGCGGGTGATCGCGGAAGAGCGTGACGACGTTGGACCGGCGCCGGTCCTTTCGCGCGGCGACCCGCTCATAGCTTTGGGTCTCATCAAGGCGACGGCGGATAAAGAACACGACGATGGCGAGAAGCGCACCAACGACAAAGCCAACGCGCCATCCCCAGGAATGCATCGCTGCCTCGCCAAAGGTCGCCTGGAGAAACACGAGCAGGGCCAGCGCCGTCAACTGTCCGCCGATGATCGTCACATACAGAAAGCTCGACCAGAAACCGCGGCGATCGCGGTCAGCCATTTCCGACATGTAAGTGGCGCTCGATCCATATTCGCCGCCGAGGCTCAGCCCTTGAATGATCCGGGCGAGGACCAGCGTCGCGGGCGATAGCAGTCCCGCCTGCGCGTAGGTCGGCGACAACGCGATCATCAGCGAACCCACGCACATCAGCGACACCGACAAGGTCAGCCCTGCCTTGCGACCGCGGTGGTCGGCGTAGACGCCCATCAGCCACGCGCCGATCGGCCGCATGAAGAAGCCCACCGCGAATACGCCGGCAGTCTGGAGCAGCTGCGCCGTCTGATCGCCTTTCGGGAAAAAAACGGGCGCAAAGTACAGCGCGAAAGCGGAATAGACGTACCAGTCGAACCACTCGACGAGGTTGCCGGCCGAACCGCCGAGGATGTTACGTAAGATGTGCCTGGGCTTGTCGCCCGCAGCCTCAGGCACGAGCCGCGCCGCGCGCCTTCGCTGCCGCGCGCCCGCCGTAGATGAAATACAGGACGATGCCGATCGCCTGCGCAGTGACGAAGAAGATCTGCGTGCGGTTGGGCAGACTGAAGAAAAGGTACAGGCAGCCGAGGATTCCGACGATTCCGACCAGCGTCGCGGCTGGCGCGCGGAACTTGCGCTCACGGTGGGGTTCGCGGCGACGCAGCACGAGCATGGCTGCGCAGACTGAGATGAAGGCGGCGAGCGTCCCGGCGTTGGCCAACGCCGCGATCGCGGCTAGCGGGATCAGTCCCGCGAAAATCGAAGTCACGATCGCGGTGAAAACGGTGATCCTGACGGGCGTTCCTCGACGCGACACCCGCGCCAGCTTGCTTGGGAGAAGCCCATCGCGAGCGACAGTGAAGAAGATCCGGCTCTGCCCGTAGAAGAAGGCGAGGATCACCGTCGGGAGCGCAATCACCGCCGAAGCGCCGAGTATCTTCGCGGCCAACGGCTGGCCAATATCGCGAAGGATCAGGGCCAGTGGTTCGGCGCTGCTCGCGAAGCCAGTGTAGGCGACGGCGCCAATCGCTGCCGCTGCAACCACCATGTAGATCAGGACGCAGACGAACATCGAACCGACGATGCCGATCGCGAGATCGCGGCCCGGGTTCTTCGCCTCTTCCGCGGCGGTCGCGATGGCATCGAAACCGTAAAAGGCGAAGAAGATGATTGCCGCCGCGGCCATCACGCCAACCTCACTTCCGGCCGGCCCGTTCCGCTGGAAACCAAACGGCATGAAAGGATGGAAGTGCGACGAGTCGAACACCGGCAGTGCGACCGCGATGAACAAAGCCAAGGCCAACAATTTGATCACAACGAGAATGGCGTTGATCGTTGCGCTCTCGCGAGTTCCCGCGATCAGCAGCCCGGCAACGACCCAGATGATGAAGATCGCCGGCAAGTTCACGACACCGCCAAGCTCAGGCCCTTGTACGAGTGCGTTCGGTAAGCCGACCCCGACCGCATTGAGGAACCCCGATGCGTAGCCCGACCAGCCGACCGCGACGGCACTGACCACTAGAGTGTATTCGAGGATCAACGCGACACCGACCATCCAGGCTAGCAACTCGCCAAAGACCACGTAGGAATAAGTGTAAGCCGATCCGGACGCGGGGATCATCGTAGCAACTTCAGCATAGGCCAGCGACGCACAGGCGCAGATGACGCCGGCGATCGCAAAAGACAGGATGACAGCTGGCCCCGCCTTGCCGGCGCCCACGCCGATCAGCGTCAGGATGCCTGTTCCGACGATCGCGCCGACGCCCAAAGCGACGAGATGCGGCCATGAGAGCGACTTCTTGAGCCGATGTTCCTCCGGCATTTCGTCATGCGCGACGACCGTCTTGCGGAATGCCCAATTTGCCATGAATTCCCTCCCCTTGCCGCCAGCTTTCGCCGCCGCAAAGGCCAGCGTCAATAATCCTTCGACACGCGAACGCTCGCACTTGTGCGCCCGATCGTCGACACCGTGGAAAGGAGCGACAGCCAGCGTGTCATCTGGAATTCAACCTGCGTCGCGGAATAGCCCTGCCCGTCGGTCACGACTTCGACGAACAGCTTGCGCGTTATGTATTTGCCGGCAGCGATCGCCGTCTTCTGGCCCGTTGCAACGTCCGCCGGAACGATGCGCAAGCGATCGAGCCCGATCGCCCTTCGCAGCGCGTTGATCGGATCGAGGCTGCCGGAGCCTGACCGCAGGGCCGCGACCGCGGAAGCAAGCTGCAGTGCTTCGGGTGCCGACAGATTGGTGATCGAAGTGCCGAACAGAATGCGCGAAAGCAGCTCGTCCTGAGCCATGGCAGGGATGCTCGAGAAAGTGATCTCAGGCTTCAGGCCCGTACCGCCGACGTTCACGCTCGCGCTCAAGCTCTGAACGTTCGCTTGGGCATGGATGTCGAGCAGCGGATTCGGCGGGCTTTCGCCCTGGAACCTGATAACGCCGCGATCGAGCCGGAAGATGCGGCCTGCGAAATCGTAATTGCCCTGCACAAGGTCCGCGCGGCCGGTAAAGCTCGGTGAGTCGGCAAAGCCGCCGACCTGCAGGTTCGTGGTCCACCGGCTGTTGATGCCGAGACCCGTGACCTGCACATCGCTACCCTTTACCTTCAGTTTGAGCCGCCACGGATGGAGGTCCTTCGGCTCAATCACATCTTCAGCATCGAGCCCAACCTCGCGCACATTGAGCTGCGGAACCGCCGCCGCCGCGCTGGCACGGCCAAGCTGGAATTTGCCCTTGTCGAGCTTGAGGTCGCCCGAGATCGTGCCGGTCTGGCCATCCGAGCGGATCTGAACAGGACCGGTGACGCGCGCGGCCACGTCGTCGCGGTTGAGCAGCAGCGCCTGGGTCGCGTTGAAACTCAGATTGAGCGCTGTCCGGGCACCGCTGAAGGTTATCGTGCCGTTTCCGGAGATGGATCCGCCACCAGACGTCGCGCCCGAAAGCTCGCTGAAGATCAACTGCGGTCCGGAGAACCGCGCCTGCGTCGCGAGTTTCTCGACGACCATGCCTGTGACCGGACTTTCGAGCCGAGCATTCTGCGTACGCAGTGACCCGCGAATGACGGGATTGGCGAAGCTGCCGCCAATGTCGGCACCAATCGCGAGCGGCCCGGAGATATCGATCGTCTCGCTGCCGGTAAGACGCCACAAGGTGTCCGCCGGGCCCGCGTAGCGCAGCTGCGCGAACAGCGGCGCCTTCACTAACTCATCGAACAAAGATCCCGGACCGAGCGGCGCGAAGCGAGCCTGTGCCCGCCCGATGACAGCCCCGTCACTCGCCGCAACCGCGCGCATGGCGGCCTGGTTGCCGTTGACGATCGCGGCGACGCCCGCGTCGACCGGCTTCGAGGCGAGCACCAGGCCGGCGTGGCTCAGACCCCGCACCTTCAGGTCGATGCGTCCGGCCCGATTGCCCTTCCACGCATAGTCGACACGCCCGCTCGCCGAGCCCGACAGATCGAGCTTGGGCCAGGCGATGTCGAGAACTTCGAGCGGCATGCTCTGGACCTGAGCATGGACTTCGGGACGGGATCCGCTGCGCCCCGACACGATCGCCGTGCCGCCGCCGAAACTCAGGTTCGTCGGTGCAAGTTGCCAACCGTCGCCCAAGCGGGTGAGCACAGCCGCCTGGCGGAGCACCAACGGCCGGTTCTCGATACGACCGTTGCCGGTGACATGGATCTCGTCGGGCGTGACATCTGCGAGCGTCGAGAAGGCAAATGCCGCGCCCCTGCGACCTGCAAATGCAGCGCGAACCTGTCCACTGCCGTTGATCAGCCTTGCATTTGCAGTCAGCCGCGCAAGGGAAACGCCAGCCGCCGTAATGCCGTGCGCGTCCATCGTGCCGTCGATCGTCGTCTGCTGGTCAGCAAGAACGATGATGCCGTCGGCGCGTCCGCTCCGGACGGCGAAGGCGCCCGGGAAGTTCGCATTCGTCGCG
>Ga0308174_10000232_pt1 | contig 23056 bp, 21 predicted proteins | sample PhyPR2_FD_203894 | JGI IMG/M metagenome (GOLD analysis project Ga0308174, IMG submission 203894) | Soil microbial communities from UC Gill Tract Community Farm, Albany, California, United States - DLSLS.P.R2 | ecosystem: Environmental > Terrestrial > Soil > Agricultural land | place: USA... | reverse complement strand
CCGCCCCAGGACGCCGACGAGGTCGCGCACCATCCCGTCGGGGTCGGGGGTCGGCATGGACCCGAACCCGACGAATACCGGCGCGTCGCCGGCCTCGAGGAACGCGTCGAGCGCGCTGTCGAGCGCCTGACCGCCGGCGTCGTCGCGGACCCAGTCGCCGGTCTGGCGCAGGGCAGGCGGCCAGTCCGCGGCGGGCGGCACGACGCTGGGACTCGCCCCCAGCAGGGTCGGTGTGCGTTCGGCCGCAGCGGCGTAGTCGCGAAAGTGCCGTCGCGGCAGGCCTTTTCGCTCCCGCACGAGGTCGCCCGCGGGCCGGAAGAGGTCGAGGGCCACCCGTCCGGCGAGGCTGCTCCAGGCGAGGTTGACCCACGATGCCGATCGGGGTCGCAGCGCCAGCGCGACCGAGTCCCCGTGGGCACTGGGCCACACCGGCGCGAAGACGGCGTAGAGGTGCGGCTTCGTCGGCCGCCCACGACGGCGGCCACCCCGATCGCCGCCACCCCCGTCCGGCGCGAGCAGCGCGTCGACGAGGTCGAAGGTCAGCGCCCCGGACACGACGGCATCCGCCTGCCCGACCAGCCGACCGACGTCGGCGGCCAGCGCCTCGGCCGTCGCCGCCATGACCTGTCGCATGAGCCTGGCCTCGCCCACCTGGGTCCATGCCGAGCCGCGCAGCGACTCGCGCCCCGGCCCCTCGCGCAGCGGCCCCTCGAGGTCGAACGACAAGGGTTCGAAGTCGACACCACTGCCCGCCACGACGTGACCGAGGTCGGCTGGCGCGGCGAGCGACACGGCATACCCACGCCGCCGAAGGCGCTGCCCGAGCGCGACGAGGGGCTGCACGTCACCGCGGGAGCCCATGCCCAGCAACAGGATTCGCACGTCAGCCCTCGTCGAGCTTCGCGCGCACGCGCGGCACGACCTCCTCGGCGTAGAGGCGGATGCACTCCATCCGCTGGGCGTGCGGGAGGGTGCCGAAGGAGTACTTCAGCTGGAAGCGCGAGAGCCCGAGCACCTGCACGGTGTCGACGATCTTGGCCGCGACGGTGTCGGGCGAGCCGCAGTAGACCGCACCACCGGGGCCGAGCTGCTGCAGCGCCTGCTCGCGGCCCATCGGGGCCCAGCGCCGTTCGCGGCCGAGCTTGTTCATGTAGGGCAGGAAGTGGGGCAGGAACTCCTCGCGGGCCTGCTCGTCGGTCGCCGCCACGTAGCCGGGCGAGTGCACGCCGACCGGCAGCTCCGGCTTGTCCATCTCGGACAGGGCCCGGCGGTAGAGGTCGGCGAGCGGCGCGAACTGCCGCGCCGAGCCGCCGATGATCGCGATGACGACCGGGAAGCCGTAGTGCGCGGCCCGGACCACCGACTGGGGCGTGCCGCCGACGCCGACCCAGACCGGCAGGTGGCCCGACTCCGTCGAAGGCATGACCTTCTCGACCTGCACCGGCGGGCGGATCGAGCCCTCCCAGCGGAACGGCTGCTCCGCCACGACGGCCGCGAGCAGGTCGAGCTTCTCCTCGAAGAGCGTCTCGTAGTCGGCCAGGTCGAGGCCGAAGAGCGGGAACGACTCGATGAACGACCCTCGCCCCACGGTGATCTCGGCCCGGCCGTGGCTGACCGCGTCGAGGGTGGAGAAGCGCTCGAAGACGCGGATCGGGTCGTCGCTCGACAGGACGGTGACGGACGTGCCGAGCCGGATGTGCTCCGTGCGGCCCGCGAGCCCGGCGAGGACCACGTCAGGGGCGCTGACGGCGTAGTCGTCGCGGTGGTGCTCGCCGATGCCGAAGAAGTCGAGGCCGAGCCGGTCGGCAAGCTCGCCCTCGGCCAGCACCTCCCGGATCACCGTCGCGGGGTGGAGCGGGGTGCCGTCGGGACCCTCGGCGATGTCGCCGAACGTGTCGAGGCCGAGTTCGAGGCTCATGGGCCCATCGTAGGTATGCCGCTGACGGGCCACGAGCGCCGAGCGACGGGGTCCCAGCGCCGCACCGTCTCGATCGACCCGTCCACAGCACGCAGCGGCCCGAGCACCGCGAGCGCCTCGCCGACCTGGGCGGCGGTGAGGCCGTGCGCGAGCGTCACGTGCGGGGTCCAGAGGTCCACGCGGACGAGCTCCGAGACGTCCGACGCGCCCTCCATGGCCTCCGCGACCGTCCGGTGCAGGGCAAGCAGCGGCGCGTTCGGCACGACGAGCCGGGCGAGCACGTGGCGTCGTGCGCCCATGACGACGAGCGGTCCGAGGCGCACCGGGACCGGCGGCAGCGCCTCGAGCGCCCGGCACAGCGCGGCCTCGACGGCGTCGGGCACGAGGCCGGCGGCCGAGAGGGTGACGTGCGGCGCGTTGGTGGGGCTGGTGTGACCGGCCTGGCTCGGCAGCTGCGCCTCGGCGAGCACCGCCCACTCCCGCCGGGTCTCGGCGTCCGCGGCGGCGTCGAGCAGACCCTCGACCGAGTGCAGCGCCACGTCAGCCGGCGAGACCGCGGGCCGCCACGCCCGTCCCCGAGCCTGGAAGCCTGTTTCCCGAGACCACGCCGTTCACGGCCCTACCGTATGCCGCTACGCCGAGGTCGTGTTTCCTTCAGAGCGCTCATCGACGGCGGAAGCACTCTTCCCATCATGCCGATGAACCGGGCGTTCGTGCACCGCGGCGACTAGCGGTCGGAAACGATGGCATGCATCGTCCACGCAGATACGCGCAGCAGCCGATGACGAAAAGGACGATCCCCCGGTCGAGAACCCCCCTGCGCCGCCACGTGGGTTCGCGGTGCGGCGTCGCGAAACCGGCTCGGTCTGGTGGGACCAGAAGCGCAGCATGTTCCGCTTCTGTTTGCGCTCTTACCGGTCGCTCCAGCATTCGAAAGGTCGCCGACTCCGCTGCATGCTGCGATCTCCGCCAACAGGACAGACGCGTTCTCGGCGTATCCCTGAACAGGATCGCGCAGGGTGTTCCGATCCCCAAGGGCTACGCAGCCCGCCAGCGTGGACTGACGAAAGCCGGTTCCTGTGCGCCTCGGAGAAGGCGCGCCTGTCCAGTTGCGCGTCGCGAAGTCTGCGTGCATGCGGTGTCCCCAGGCCCTCGGGTGAAAGCTCCTGGGGCTGCTACCCCACCGTCTGCAGCTGACCCACCAGGAGCCGGCTGACCTCATCTACTGGACCGGTGCCCGGGGCCCTCCTGAGCAGGCCGCGGCGGTCGTACATCGCAAGAAGCGCGATGAGAGCGTCTCGCCGAGCACCTGGACGGACTCTGGCCCGGACACCGATCCTGCAACCAGTCTCTCAGGAGCCGCAGTGCGCGCTAGTGGATCTTCTTCAGGCCACGCACGTGGAGGAGGCCGCGCAGGGCGAGCTAGTGTCGGTCTGCGCGGCCTCCACCGCATCGACGATCACGGCGGCACCGGCCCACTGGTCGTCTTGAGTGCGCTCGTGGACGCCGGAAGCGCTCTTCCTCCACGGTGCCGCTGAGCACCGCGGACCAGGTGGCGCTCGCGTCAGCGGCTGTGAGTAGCCCACTGCTTCAACGCTCGCGCCGCCGTCGTCGTCACACCCTGCGAGTTCGGGGACCCAGCGCTGACTGGTGCCCTCCTCGCCGCCGAGCTCTGCTTGGCCATCCAGGTCACCGGCGTCCTCTACGACGTCAATGCTCCAGTACCCGGTTTGTCCCCCGCACGCTGGTGAGCCGGACCCCGGCGCCTGTCGCGACAATGGGCGGATGGCGCAACAGATCGCGGTCGTCCTGTTGATGGTTGGGGTCATCGTGGGGGTGGGCAAGCTCGCCCGTGTCTCAGGGCTCCCGGAGGCCGTGCTCCTCACCCTCGCCGGTCTGGCATACGCCAACCTGCCCGGTCCCAACTTGCGGCTCGATCCGCGGTTTGTGCTGGACGTGATCATCCCGCCGCTGCTCTACAACACGGCGTTGAGCTCCAGCTTGGTCGCGATCCGCGCGCGCCTGCGCTCCGTCGTTAGTTTGTCGGTGCTCCTTGTGCTCGCGACGGCGCTCGCCGTCGGCGGCGCCCTGTCATGGCTGGTGCCGGCCGTGCCGCTGGCCGCCGCCATCGCGTTGGGTGCTGCCGTCGCCCCACCGGACCCGGTGGCCGCGCTCGCCGTAGGGCGCGAAGCAGGCTTACCGGCCAAGCTGTCGACGCTGATCGAGGGCGAGGGGCTGCTCAACGACGCCACGGCATTGACGATCCTGCAGGTCGCCGTCGCGGTTGCCGTCGGCGGCCACTTCTCGCTCGGGTCCGCCCTCGGTCAGTTCGCGCTCGCCTCCATCGGCGGCCTGGTCATCGGCTGGCTCGTCGCCCTGGTGATGCGGCGCCTGCGGCACTGGTTTGATGAGCCGCTGTGGGTGAACGCTCTGTCGCTGGCTACCCCGTTCATCGCCTACCTCGCCGCGGAGGCCGTGCACGGGTCCGGCGTCCTTGCCGTGGTGGTCGCTGGGCTGATCATCGGGCACCAGAACCCGCGCATGCAGTCGGGCGCCAGCCGCCTGCAGACCACCGCCGTCTGGCGGTTGGTCGGGTTCCTGCTCGAGGGCTTCGTCTTCCTGCTCATCGGCGAACAACTGCCCGAGGTGGTCTCCAGGCTGGACCGCTACCCGGTGTCCGCGACCGTCACGGTTACGTGCGCCACCGTCGCGGTGGTGGTGCTGCTGCGGCCCCTGTGGCTGATCGTCACCGAGCACGCCCCGCGCGCCCTGCACACCCGGCTGGGCGGTCAGGCGGCGCTGAAGGAAGCGGACGAGGCCTCTCGCGACAACCAGTCGCCGGTGGACCCGGACGAGGGGCTCTCCGGCGCGGAGATCGCTGCGCTGAGCTGGGCCGGTACCCGGGGCGTGATCACCCTGGCAGCAGCGTTCGCCATCCCGCTGACCGTGGACGCGGGTGCACCATTTCCCGGCCGCGACCTGCTCCTGTTCGCGGCATACGTGCTCGTCCTGGTCACGCTGCTCGTGCAAGGGGTCACCTTCGCGCCGCTGCTCAAGCGGCTCGGGCTGGGAAGCGACGTCTCCGAGCAGGCGCTGCTTCGCAACGAGGCCCGCACAGCCGCGGTAGAGGCCGCCCTCGCCAGGCTGGACCAGCTGGTCGAGGACGGCACGATCGGCGAGCCGGCCGCCGACCGGATCCGGCAGAACTTCACCGGCCGGTTGCGGCGCTACAAAGCACGCCTCGCCTTCCTCAACGAGGAGTCCGAGACGCTACGTTCCCCGGACTACCAGCTCGCGGCCCAGGCACGCCGGGAGGTGCTGGACGCCCAACGCGACGAGCTGCTGCGCTGGCGCGACGCCGGACGGCTGCCCGACACCAGTATGCGCATCCTGCAACGCGAACTCGACCACGAGGAACGCCTCCTTCCCATGCCCCCACCTCGGTAGGCAACAAGCCTCGAGTCTGAGCTCCGCGCAGGGTCAGTGGGGGAAGGGGAAGAAACCGATGTGTCCGTAGAACAGGGTGAAACTGAGGAACGTCCACATCATCCCTGCGACGAACAGCGCAACCGCGAAGACACGTGCCACCACGCGGTGCTCCGGCGCGAACGCGGCCGTGATCGCGGCGACGCCCGCGATGGCATAGGCGCCCGCCACGAAGAATCGCTCCAGAATGGAGGTGCCCATGAGTCTCGCAATGGGTTCGTCTGGGGGAGCTGGGGCCCACATGCCGAACTCCAGGCCGGCGACGGCGAACATGATGAGCCCGATGCCGCCGAAGGCGCCCGCGTACAGAAAGGGGCGGACGGTCGAGACCAGATCGAGCTCAAGGCCCCGATCGAGGGCCACCCTCTCGGCTCGCATGATCGCAATGGCTGCGAAGAAGATCAGATAGCCGAAGAACATCGCGGGTTCTCCGAAGGTGACGTTGTCGACCGCGCAGCATCCGGCCCCGGGGATCTGCTTCAGAGGCCAGGTCAGCGTCATGTGTGTACCGGTGACCCCCAAGAAGAACCCCAGCGCCGCGAACATCCAGGCCCACCCGTCGACCGATCGGCGGGTGGGCTGCTGAACCACGCGGATGAAGACGAACAACAACAGCATGAAGGCGCCGGCGGCCAGGCCCATGGTCGTGTTGTAGGTGACTCCCTGGGAAAGCATTCCCTACCTCCGCTCCGCGAGCAGAGCCTGCCGAAGTACAAGCAGCCCGGTGCACACGGCGAACACGGCAGCCAGCGTCAGGGCGCCCGCGTCGGCGCTGGCGACCGCCCAGAGGATCGCGGAAAGAACCACCCCCAGGGCGAGGACGACGAAGACCGCCTTCACCAGAAGCGAACTCCACCGGCGGGTCTGTCCCTCATCGACTTCATCGGGGACCCCGGTGAACGCGCCATACGGAGACACACATCCAAGTTACCCCTCCGGCAGCGTCACCGGGGCCCCTCGACGACTCGTCGTGCCGGTGGACCGGTCCCAGCGGCGGCACGGACGCCAGACATGTTCGCGCAGGTGGCGGGTACCCTCCTTGCCCAGACCCGTGGAGCCGACGCTCGACACCGACCCCCTCCCCCGCGCCCTTTGTCGTGGCCGCCGTGGGCTGCCCCGACGCTGAGCGGAGCGCCTGGACATCGTCGGGGTCCGGCTCCTCGAGTCCTCCAGCTCGGGATGAGCCCTCTGCGCGATCAGGCCTGCTCGAAGTTTCTTCGCGATCGGGACATGCGATTTTGCACCGCCGAGTGCTTACTCGCGATCCTTTCACGCGTCGGAAGAGTCCTTGGACCAATCCGCGAGTCTGCAGCGTCGCAGGGTGGGTAAGAGGGCCAGCGAGGGTCCATCTGGTTCCACTGGGACCGCTCAGCCGCCTCGGAGAGCATCACCCGAGACGAGGTATTCGGCCTGCGTCGGTCCCCGAGTTCCGTCATTGCTGTGGGTGAAGGGCAGTCGGCGGTAGCCCCGCGACCTCGCTGAGGTAACCAGGCATTTGTGAAGGAGCACCTTCCATGGCACACCTCTCGATCATCGGCACCGGCAACATGGGCCAGGCCATAGCGTCCGTCGCGGGACGCGGAGGTCACAGCGTGCAGCTACTCGGGGAGAACGACCTGTCCACGGCGGTAAGCGGCGACATCGTCGTCCTCGCGGTTCCTTACCCTGCGGTAGGTGCCGTGCTCGAGCAGCGCGCGAGCCAGTTCGACGGCAAGATCGTGGTCGACATCACCAACCCGTTGAACTTCGAGACCTTCGACGAGCTCACCGTCCCAGCCGACAGCTCGGCCGCTGCGGAGATCGCTGCCAAGCTGCCCGCCTCGAGGGTCCTCAAGGCGTTCAACACCACGTTCGCCGGCACGCTGTCGGCTGGAACTGTGGGGCCGCTGACCACCACCGTGCTGATCGCCGGTGATGACGCTGACGCCAAGTCGACCTTGGCCGGGGTGGTGACCTCCGGCGGCCTGCATGCCATCGACGCCGGACCACTCAAGCGCGCTCGTGAGCTGGAGGCCGTCGGCTTCTTGCAGATCAGCCTGGCCGCCAACGAGAAGGTCTCGTGGACCGGCGGCTTCGGTGTCGTCGCCTGACCACGACGACGGTGCGCACGTGGCCGGTGACCTGCTGTCCCGACCAAGGAGGGTGACGTGTCTGGCGGTCTGAGAAAGAGCTTGATCGGGGCGTGGGCGCTGCTGTCGGATCAGGAGGTGCCGGTGGACGGGGGGGAGCCGTTCGAAGCGCTGGACCCGAACCCACAGGGCATCATCAGGTACACCCCGGACGGCTACATGTCGGCGCAACTTGCGAAGCCCGACCGCCCGCATTTCACCTCCGGCGACTGGTTCACCGGCAGCACCGGTGACTACGTCGCCGCAGCGTCCACCTACATCGCCTACACCGGCCCGTCCCACGTCGACGAGGAAGCGCGGACGCTGGCCCACTCGATGTTCGTCTCGCTCTTCCCCGACTGGACCGGTCAGACGCAACCGCGCCGCGTCCACCTCAAGGGTGACGAGCTCCACCTGGGGACCGTCTCGCCCACCCAGTCCTCCGGCCGCACGGTCAACTCCGTGCTGCGTTGGCGCCGGGCGCAGCCCCAATGACAAGCACGAGGGAGGTTCTTCCATGAGCCAAGGACGAGCAGTAGTTGTCACCGCCGCAGCCGCCGGCATCGGACGTGCCGTCGCCAACGCCTTCGTTGCCAACGGCGACCGCGTCCACATCTGCGACATCAACGCCGACGCCCTGGAAGAGGTCACCGCCACTCGCCCCTCCATCACCTCGAGTGTCTGCGACATCTCAGACTCCGATGCCGTCGAGACGTTCATCGGCGACGCCGCCGAGCGGCTCGGCGGCGTCGACGTGCTGGTCAACAACGCCGGCGTCGCCGGGCCCACCGCACCCGTCGAACAGCTCGAGCGTCAGCAATGGGCCGCGGTCCTGGCCGTCAACCTCACCGGAACCTTCACCGTCACCCAGTGCGCTATCCCCCACCTGAAGCAGTCCGAGGCCGGCGTCATCATCAACATGTCCTCCGTCGGAGGACGGTTCGGCTACCCCGAACGCAGCCCGTACGCGACGACCAAGCGCGGCGTCATCGCGTTCACCGAGACCCTCGCCCTCGAGCTCGGCGCCGACGGCATCCGCGTCAACGCCATAGCGCCCGGGGCCGTCGCCGGCGAACGCATCGACCGAGTCCTGCGCGGCCGCGCCGAGAGCAGCGGGAGGACCGTCGAGGAGGTCACCGCCGATGCGCTCGCCAACCAGGCCCTGAAGTACTTCGTCGACCCCGACGACATCGCCGCGCTGGCGCTGTTCCTCGCCTCCCCGAACGCCCGATCGATCTCCGGGCAGACCATCGCCATCGACGGCTTCTCCAAGGCCGCCCAGTAGGAAGGGCAACCGCGATGCCGACCGTCCTGGTGTGCGGGGCCGTGTTCGACGGGCGCGTCGAGACGCTCACCGGTCCAGCAGAGGTCCTGGTGGACGGTGACCGGATTGCCGAGGTCGGTGACTCGGTCTCGCGGCCCGCCGGGGTGCAGGTCGTGGACCTCTCGGACCGCACGGTCACACCCGGATTCATCGACTGCCACGTCCACCTGACCATGGACGGCTCGAGGATCGCGGCGCAGACCCTGGCCACCTCGGCCAGCAAGGCCCTCAGCGGGCTCGGGCTGGCCCAGCGGTACCTTGCGACCGGGTTCACCACCCTGCGCGACCTGGGCGCCATGGACCCGGAGTGGCCCACGGTGGACCTGCGGGACGCGATCGCCGCAGGGAGCGTCCCCGGTCCGCGGCTCGTGGTGGCAGGTCACCTGATCGGGGCCACGGGCAGCCACGCCGACATCGGAGGCATGTACGCGCCACGCTGGCACCTGCCCGTCGCGGCTCCTGCCGACGGCCCCATGCAGGTGCGCGCCCGGGTTCGCACCGAGCACAAGTACGGCAGCGACTGGATCAAGACCGCCAACGCCGGCGGCTACTTCAGCTCCGGCGACGACCCGGCACGCATGACCTGGTTCGACGACGAGCTGGCCGCACTGGTTGAGACAGCGACCCAGCTGGGCCTCCCGGTCGCCTCGCACACCGGCGCGGCACAGGCCTGCCAGCAGGCCATCCGAGCCGGCGTCCGCAGCCTCGAGCATGCCTACCTGATCGACGCGGAGGGGATCTCCATGGCCGAGGAGGCCGGCACCTTCATCGTGCCCACGATGCAGATGACCCAGGAGGACCTCGCCGAGCTCGAGCGCGGCACGCTCCCCTCGCAGGCCGTCGGCAAGTTCACCCGCGACCACGTCGCCATCCTGCAGGCGCAGCAGCGGATGGCCGCCAGCAACGTCAAGATCGCCTTCGGCACCGACTGCGGCATGTTCCCGTTCAGCCACGGCGTCCGGGAGTTCCAGGCCATGGTGAGCGCCGGGATGACCCCGGTGCGCGCCCTCAAGGCCGCAACCAGTGTCGCTGCCGAGCTGCTCCAGCGAACGGACCTCGGGGTCATCGAAGCCGGCGCGTGCGCCGACCTCGTCGCCATGCCCGGTGACCCGACCACCGACATCACTGCGACCGCGAGCGTGGACTTCGTCATGGCCCGCGGCCGCATCCACCGACACGACACCTACAACCCGCAGGAGGACCGATGAGCAACCCGCAGCCGGACATCAGGGCCACACTGGGCGCCAGCGCGATCTTGGAGGGACTGGCCGGCTGCCGGCCCTGGCAGGAGGACTTCTACCGGCACCTGCACCAGCACCCCGAGCTGTCCCACCAAGAGCACGGGACGGCCTCCGCGGTGGCAGCCAGGTTGCGCGACAGCGGTTTCGACGTCACCGAAGGAATCGGGGGCACCGGCGTCGTCGGGCAGCTCAGCAACGGGGACGGGCCCCGCGTGCTGCTGCGCGCGGACATGGACGCGCTACCGGTCAAGGAGGCCACGGGCCTGCCGTACGCGAGCACCGCCACGGCGCCCAGCGGCGACGACGGCAGCGCTGAGCGGGTGCCCGTCATGCACGCGTGCGGGCACGACGTGCACGTCACCTGCCTGCTGGGTGCCGCGGATCTGCTCGCCCGGCACCGAGACGCGTGGAGCGGCACCTTGGTTACCCTCTTCCAGCCCGCCGAGGAGCTCGGCGACGGCGCCCGCCGGATGGTCGACGACGACCTTGCGGGCATCGTGGGCGCGGTCGACGTCGCCATGGCCCAGCACGTCCTGCCTGGGGTCGCTGGCACCGTCGGCACACGCGCCGGCGCGGTCCTGTCCGCAGCCGACAGCATGCGGGTGACCGTCCACGGACGCGGCGCGCACGGGTCCATGCCCCAGGCGGCCGTCGACCCGGTCGTGCTCGCGGCAATGATCGTGGTCCGCCTCCAGGGAGTCATCTCCCGCGAGGTCGCCCCGACGACTCCCGCCGTGCTGACCGTCGGCAGCATCCACGCCGGGTCCAAGAGCAACGTCATCGGCGACCACGCTGTTCTTGAGCTCAACGTACGCACCTACGACGAGCAGACCCGCTCCACCGTCCTCGAGGCGATCCGGCGCATCGTCGTCGCCGAGTGCCAGGCCTCCAGGTCACCATCCGACCCCGAGTTCGAGCTCTTCGACCGCTTCCCTCCGACCGTCAACGACGACGAGGTCACCGCCCGGGTCCATTCAGCCTTCGCGACCCACTTCGGCGAGAACCTCACCGAGCTGCCGGTCCAGAGCGCCAGCGAGGACTTCTCCGACGTGCCCACCTCCCTCGGCATCCCCTACACCTACTGGGGGATCGGTGGGACCGACCCAGACACGTACCGGGCCGCCGCAGCCGCTGGAACCATCGACTCCGACATCCCCGTCAACCACTCCCCCTACTTCGCTCCCGTCATGCAGCCCACGCTCGACACCGGCACCTCCGCCCTCGTCGTCGCCGCCCTGGCGTGGCTCGGCCGCTGAGTCGCCGCCGTGGCTGCTTCGCACGTGTCCCTGCTCGTCCTCGACCTCGCCGGCACCTTTGTCTTCGCCCTCAACGGAGCCCTGACAGCCCTCCGGGCCGAACGTCTCGACATTGTCGGGGTTCTCGTCCTCGGCATGTTCACCGCTATCGGCGGCGGGATCGTCCGCGATGTCCTGCTCGGGTCCCTCCCACCTGCGACGTTCAGCGACTGGCGCTATCTCCTCGTGGCAGCCTCAGGTGCCCTGCTGGCCTTCCTCTTCGGCGACCGCCTGGACCCTGCGTCCTTCTCCATCAACGTCCTGGACGCCATGGGCCTGAGCCTGTTCGCTGTCACCGGCGCCCTCAAGGCCCTCGACCTCGGGATGAGCCCACTGCCGGCGATCCTGCTCGGGGCCATCACCGGCGTCGGCGGAGGAACGCTGCGAGACGTCATCCTCGGGCGGGTCCCCAGCGTCCTGAGCAGCGGCCTGTACGCGATACCAGCGCTCGTGGGCGCCGCCGCCGTGGTCACCGCCCACGAGCTCGGGGTCCAGGCGCTGACGGGTGCCCTCCTCGCCGCCGCGCTCTGCTTCGTCATCCGGGTCATCGGCTTCCGTTACGACGTCAACGCCCCAGCACCCCGCGGGGCGTGCCCGAGTTCACCTCGAGCGGGTGACTGAGTACTCACGCCTGGAAGAGACGAAGACCCTGCCGGGACGCGCTCGAGCTGCTTACCACGAGGCCAGTTTGGAGGTGGGTGCGGTTTCGAGTCAGCAGCGTCGCTGCCCCGACGCAGCCAGACGTTGGCTCGGCGCGTCGCTGCCGCGCAGGCCCGCCCTGTGAGCGCGCGTCTAGGTATGGAGGTCACCTTCTGCGCAAATGGGACGTCCGATCTTTGCGCTCCAAGAGCCGGGCCGTCCGCCCTCCCGACGTGACAGGGAAAGGGCTTGGCCAGCGAGTCTGGCCCGTCGCTCGTGGGTAAGTGGTGCGGCGAGGTTTCGCTGGTGTCGAGGGGGTTGGAATGTCCACTTCTGTGACGGTTCAGGATCGGCCCATCAAGAGCATGATCCCTGCCCGGATGCACGACATGCCGTGGTCGCGGTTCCATTGGATGGTCATTTTCGGACTTGGCACCGCGTGGATCTTGGATGGCCTCGAGGTGCAGATCGTCGCGGCGGGCGGCTTTCAGCAGACCCTGCACATGGACGCCGCGCAGGTAGGTCTCGCAGGAACGATCTACCTTCTGGGCGAGGTGGCGGGCGCGCTCATTTTCGGCCGCCTCACCGACACTCTTGGCCGCAAGAAGATGTTCACCCTGACCCTGACCGTCTACCTCGTGGGCGCGGCGCTGGCAGGCTTGTCCCCGTCCATGGGGATCTTCCTGGTCTGCCGATTCGTCTCCGGCATGGGCATCGGCGGCGAGTACTCGGCCGTCAACTCGGCGATCGATGAGCTGATCCCCGGCAAGCAGCGTGGTCGCGTCGACCTGGCGATCAACGGCACCTACTGGGCCGGTGCGGCGATCGGCGCCTTCGCCAGCTCGCTGCTGCTGGATCCCAGTCGTTTCGGGGTCAACGTCGGCTGGCGCATCGCCTTCTTCATCGGCCCGGTGCTCGGCCTCGGCATCATCTTCCTGCGCCGGCACATCCCCGAGAGCCCCCGCTGGATGCTCACGCACGGCCGGGCCGATGACGCCGAGAAGATCGTCGCCACGATCGAGCAGCAGGTCCGCGACAGCGGTCAGGAGCTGCCCCGACACGACGACTCGGAGGCTCACTGGATCAAGGCAGGCGCGACGCTGGGCGGCAAGCAGTTGGCATACGTCTTCTTCAAGCTCTACCCGACCCGAACGGTCCTGGGACTGACGCTGATGATCACCCAGAGCTTCCTCTACAACGCGATCTTCTTCACCTACGCCCTGGTTCTGAAGAACTTCTACGGCCTCGATGCCTCGCAGGCGGCCCTGTTCTTCTTCCCGTTCGCGATCGGCAACCTCCTCGGACCTCTGCTGCTGGGTCCGCTCTTCGACACCGTCGGGCGCCGCAAGATGATCGGTGGGTGTTATGCACTCAGCGGGATCGTGCTCGGCATCTCGGCGTTCCTGTTCAAGTCCGACTCCCTCAGCGCGGGGACCCACACCGCCTTCTGGTGCGTCTCGTTCTTCTTCGCCTCCGCGGGAGCCTCCGCGGGCTACCTGACCGTGTCAGAGATCTTCCCCCAGGAGGTGCGGGGTCAGGCCATCTCCTACTTCTTCTCCATCGCCCAGGTCTTCGGCGCCATCGGCCCCGTCCTCTACGGCGCGCTGATCGGCGACGGCAAGGACCGCATCCCGATGTTCTGGGGCTACCTCCTCGCCACCGGGGTGATGCTGCTCGGCGCCCTGGTCGCCGCCGTCTGGGGCGTTGACGCCGAAGGCAAGTCGCTCGAGGAGATCGCGCCACCCCTGACCGAGTTCGACGAGCACGGCAACCAGATCACCCACCTGCCAGTCTGAGTGGGCCGTGACCGACAAGGAACCAAGGAGCCGATCGTGAGCGAGCAGGAGAAGCCTTACACCATCATCGTGGGCGTCAGCGCCACAACGAAGTCCCCCGCTGCCTTGGTCTGGGCCAAGGCGCTGGCTGACGCGAACGGCGGGCGCCTGGTCGCCGTCCGCGTCTACCAGGCCTCGCGCCCCGCGGACACGAACCAAAGCTCCTCCCCGGGGACGGCACCGCATGACCCTGCCCTTGTCGACGAGCAGGCGGCGCAGCTGCAGCGGGACGTCGCCGAGGTGTTGGGCGAGGATCACGGGGCGGAGATCAGGGTGGTCCACGCCAGCAAACGCCAGGGCCTGATCAACGTGTCCCGTGGGGCAGACCTGCTGGTGATCGACGCGCCCCGCGGACCGTCGATGTCACCCCTGCTCGCCCATCGGGTCGTCTACGCCGCGACCTGCCCTGTCGTCGTCATGCCTCCCGCGGTCTCCGGTGCCGGGGAGTCCGCGCTGGCGCGGTCCGCGCGCGCCGTCGGGCGAGCCGCCCTGCGCTCGGCCGGCACCAGCGGGCGCCCTGGCTTTCGGCCCCCGGCTGCCCCAGCCGACTGATCGATGCCTAAGACCAAGGCAACGACATGCGGGCGTGTGCCGCTCTGTCAGGCAGAGCTCACGCTCGCGTCGTGTACCGCCCACGCCCCGGAAGTCATAGTCCGCGGCGTTTCCGACAGCGCCGCGGGCTGCGGAGCGTAGGCCCCACGTCGGATTCAGGGGCTCGCCCACGGTCCTTGTGATCGGGACCGACCGTTCACGCCCAGCGCGCCCCCGGCGTTGGCCTGACGGCTGTACCGCACCTCTGACGGAGTGGCCGGTTCCCCGCCCGTCGACCAGCTCGCCGAGGCCCGCCGCGCCGACCGGGTATGCCTCGAAGGGCACCGCCGCGTAGACCGCCACGGGGATCGTCGCGGGCGGGTGGGTCGTCGTCGTGTGCGCCCACATCGTCAGGTGCCCCTCCTTGACCGGAAGTGATGCCATCCAGTCGGCGATGATCGGGTGTGGCACGTTAGGTGCGCAGGCGCTGCCCGTGGAGGCGGGCCACTGCACCTGGACCTTCTGGCCGCGCGAGTCCGTCGATTCGCTCAGCGACAGCGGCTGGCCGGTGGCTGCAGAGCAGCGGTAGAGCGCGAAGTACGGTCCGCCGGTGGCTGGCAGCGCCACGTCGAGCGGCGTGCCGGAGAATCGTGGGGCGGGTTGGCCGATGGTCGCGGTCCTCTCCACCGGCAGGTGCACGACCCTGACGAGGTGCATGCCGCCGGTCCAGGTGTCGAACCCGCGCAAGGGCGTCGTGGGTGCGGGGGCGTCCTGCGGCCGTGTCTTGGCGAACGTCGGTGTGGGCTGGGGCGCGTCCAAGGTCGTCTCCACGGCCGGGGTTGTCGGGTGGCCCGGACGGGCCGTGAGGGCAACGGCGATGACCGCGATGATGAGGGCCGCCGCGACACCGCCGGCTGCGGCCCGACGCCGGCGCGTTGCGTCGTGTCGGGCGCGGGACCGCACGGAGGCGAGCGTCGACCGGGGGTCGACGGGTCCGTCGGCGTCCGCGAGACGGCCCAGTTCGGCGCGCAGCTCATCGGTGGTGGTCATGGCTCGCTCCTCTCGTCGGCGGCGACCAGGGGCTTGGGAGCGTGGCGCTCGGGGACGAGGTGCACGGAGAGGCGAAGTCGCTCCAGGGCCCGCGGCTGGTGGGCCTTGACGGTGCCGATGCTCACTCCGAGGTGCTCGGCGGTCTGCCGTTCGGTGAGGTCGTGGAAGAAGCGCAGCACCACGACGGCGCGCTGCTGCGGTGAGAGCTCGGCCAGGGCCTGCGCCACCGAGTGCTGAACGACGACACGCTCCGTGGCATCCGGCGCGACGCCCTCGGGAGGACGCTCCGTGGGCAGCTCGCCGCGCCACCGTCGCCGGGACTGGGTCAGATACTCGTTGACGAGGATTCCCCGGACGTAGGCCTCCGGCTGCTGGGCGAGGTTCCAGCGTCGCCACGCCTTGACCAGCGCCGACTGGACGAGGTCCTCGGCGGCGGCGCGGTCGTGCGTCAGCAGGTAGGCGATGCGGTGGAGCGCTCCGGACCGCGCCAGCACGAAGTCGGCGAATCCCTCAGGCTCGGTCTGGTGACCCCACATATCCCTCAGACTGCATGGGCCCCGCCAAAGGTTGACGGACCTCCGCCGCGTCGTGCGGTCGTGCGGTCGTGCGGTCGCGCCGCCTCCGGGTCCTCCGCAACTGCCGCTGACGGTTCGACCGCGACGCGGGGATGGCTACGAGACACGCCCTGCGCGCACGAACCAGGCTTGGTCCACCGCGACCGCGATGAACAGGATGCACCCTGGCCACAACCACGGATCACCGACGATGGCCAGCACAGCGCAACCGATGCCTCCCAGGGCGCACACCACGGCGTCGGCAAGGACATCACGCCGGCCGGTGCGGCGAACCTGTGCCACGTCCGTACGCGCGAGAACCGACGCGTACATGCCGCGGCCGAGCGCCAGACAGGAGACGGCTGCTGCGCCGACAACCAGCAAGTGCAGGTTCTTCGACAGCGGGACCTCGAAGCCGCGTAGCGCACAGATGACCGCGACCGTCGATGCTGCGAGCGCCGCGGCCCACGCTGCCACCCGCTCCTTGGTGACCGGGATCGGGTCTTCGATCGGCGGATCGGCGCGCCACCTCACTGCCACGGACGGTTCCCCTGCACCTGCAGATCCTAGGACCGACGTAGCTGACTCGGAGGGCAACGGCTTTGCGCTGGGAGAACAGCCCTGTGGGCTCCCTCTGCGGCCTCTCGACATCCCCTGTCGCCGCAGACGGCGTGGCACGGTTCAGGTGGTCGACACCTCGTGCAGCAACGGCGTCAGCGCCCGGATCTCCTCGCCGACTCCGGCCCCCTTTCCGGAGCGCGCCACGAATCCGACGAGCTCCAGGCACGCGAAGGCCACGCAGGCCGCCCAGACGTCGGAGCCCGCAACGTCGAGGCCGGCGCGACGCAGGCGCGCAGTCGTCGACTCGGGCGCGTTGTGCCTCGTGGCGTCACGAACCAGCCACGCGTAGTCGACCGCACGTGTGCCGGTACCGCAGGCGTCGATGTCGATGATCCCGATAGGGCGGTTCGGGTCGCCGGGGTGCGTGACGAGGATGTTGCCGGCCTCGAGGTCCCCGTGGACGGCGTCCGTCTCAGGGAGCACCACGTCCTCCAAGGACCCAGTGGCCCGATCGATCAGGTGCAGGAAGCCCGCGCCCTCGTGGCCCAACGACGCGATGTCGACTCGCGGGCCGTCCTCGGAGCCCAGCGCCGCACGCATGTAGCCGCTCCAGGACGCCTGACCGGACGGGGCGAGACCCGCCTGCCGCTCGACCGCGTCGATGAGGCTCTCGGCACTGAGGCCGGCCCACGAGGCCGTCGTTCCTTCGAAGAGGTCGGCGATCACGAAGGCCAACCCGTCCGCCGCAAGCGTGCCATCGCGGCGTGGGATACCCACGGGCGCGCAGTCGCTCGACGAGCCCGGCGGTCTCCCGCCGGCGCGCCGCCAGGCCCCGGTTCACCGTCCACTTCAGGACCCACTCCGCACCCGCGGGGTCCCTCTCATCGCTGACGACCCAGGCACCGCCCTGTCGGCCTCCGGACAGTGGGCGAACCAGCGTGTAGTCGGCGCCGACGTCGTGGTTGACCCGCTGCAGGACCGCCGCCCAGCTCGGATCCTCCATGGGGCCAGCATCGCAGCCGACCCAGACTGCCGTGACGCTCCCGCAAGGCACCCATGCGGGACGCAACCGTCCCTTGCCGCTGCGAGCAGTCCGCCAAGCACGACCCCGGTGTCACGCGATCGAGGGAGGCCAGCGATGCCTGCGCCACTCCTCCCAGGTCGCGAAGCCCGCCGGCGGGTCATCGACAGCCTCACTGCCGTCCAGCTCCCCCGCCGTCGGAATGCTGATGATCTCGCCCCAGGCGGCGAGCTCCTCGTCGGACATGTGCCAGGTCGTGTGGGGTTCCTCGGCGTGACGCCGGTCGAGTCGTCGCCGCTGCTCCGCCGGCGTGAGCTCGAAGTAACGCATCTGCACCGCCGCACCGAGATCGGCCGCAGCCGCTCGCAGTGCCGAGCGCTCATCCCTACCCCAGAGGCCGTAGTCGATCACCACGTTGACGCCCAGCTGCAGGGCGCGCAGCCCGATCTCGATCAGCCGTCCCTCGATCACGTCGGAGGCCGATGGAGGATTCGCGAGTCCGTACAGGGCCTTGACCCACTCGTCCTTCGTGAGCCTAAGGGCCCTCTCCTCAACCTCGATGCGCCGGGCCGCGGTGGTCTTCCCGGTGCCGGGAAGCCCCACAGTCAGGAACAGCGTCGGTCGCGTCGACGTCACCCCGCCATTCAAGCGAGGGCCAGGAATCGTCGAAGGGCATCAGCTCCCTGGATCGTCACCGAGGCCGGGGGACGAATGTAGGTGCCCGGGGTCACGAGGACCCGTTGCTCGTCGACGCCGATCACCCCGTCAACGGTGTGCTGCACGATGCGGTTCAGTCCGTTCGTGACGTAGCCGGTCTTCCGGCTCACAGCGGACGAGGCGTGGTTTCCGACGATGTAGCCGGAGCCGCACGACCGGGCGCCGAGCTCGTCGAACGCGAACCCGACGACGAGCTGTCGCATCAGGGTTCCGGTGCCTCGTCCCTGGTGGCGCAGCCCCAGCCAGGAGCCCGTCTCCATGTGGCGCACCTGCCGGAAGTTCTTGGCGTGCACGTCCTGCATCCCGACGAGGACCCCCTCGCGACGCACCGTGAGAGCCAAGCGCCAGTCATCGGGAGCGAAGGTGGCTCGCTGGCTCCACCACCACGCGAGCGAGGCGGTCGGGAAGCCGTTGGGCGATCCAGGCTGGAAGGGCTGAGCGTGCCAGTCGTTGAGGAAGGGCATCGGCAGGTCCGGTGCCTGGACCCCGCCGCAGATGAGCTCGACGAGCTCCGGGATGTCCTCGTCGCGCAGCACGCGCATCTCCAGGCCGCCACTCGTGATGCGCAGCCCGAAGGGAGGAAAGATCTCCTCGATCGTCAGCATGCCCACACCCTCCCCCCGCCAGCGGTACCCAGTCGACTCCGGTCGAGCCGAGTGTCGGGAACCGTAGCCCAGTCGTCGCGAAGGCGCGCGCATCCACCGCCCTGCGGGGTGATGTCGAGGCACTTCTCGCGGAGGACAAGGCCGTGCTTCACCCCACGATGCAGGCATGCCATCACCCGCGTCACGGTCCGGTCAGTGCGGCTCAGGTCCAGCCGACGCCGTTCCCTCCACCGACCAGGGGTCCGAAGCCCGTCTCGGGGGCGGCCGGACGCACGAACACGGAGGCACTCAGCTGTGCGGCTTCCGGCGACCGGTCAAAGGTGGTGAGCGCCTCGCCGGCCTTCGGTGAGCCAACCGGGCGACGCGCAGCAGGTACCTGTACCGGGCGACGTCGCGGACGCGCTCCGCCTCCCCTGCCTGGCGGTGTGTCGAGTCACCCGTGTGGTCGGCCCGGCTGTCTCTGCCCGGCAACCGAGAGCGACGCCTGTCCGGCGCCGATGCTGCGGTCCCCACGTGGGAGGTCAGCTCGCCTTGGGCTGGACGCAGAGGAGCTGCTCGACCTGGGCCCGGCTGAAGCGGCGGTGACCACCGAGCGTGCGGTATGCCGTCAGGCGTCCGGCCACCGCCCAACGGGTCACCGTCTTGGGGTTCACGCAGAACAGCGCTGCGACCTCGCGGGGCGTGATCAGGTCCTGGGGAACGTCCAGGCCGCTGACGTGCTCCGCCGTGTGTGCCGCGTCGATCTCCCCGCCCGAGTCGCCGGCAACGGCTTCAGCGTTGACATTCACCATGGTGCATTCCCCCTGCTCGAGTACCGCGCTGCCGCGGTGCAGTCCGTGGTCTCGCTCGAGACCGTTCGTCGGATACTGGCACAGGAGATCCCCCGCAATTGGTCATGAACAGGTAAATTGCGGCAACCTTGCGGAAACGCCCCAAACGCTCGAAAACGGTCACCGTCGCGAACCGCGGCGTGCCTCGAGTCAGGCTCACAGCACGGACGCCGCGCCATCCCCGAGGGGACGACGCGGCGCTCGGCTGCAGGCAGGGCGCGGTCAGAGCCGCATCGACCCGCCGACCTTCGACGTCTGGTCGTCGACGACGTCCGGCACGCTGTGGTGGTCGTGCGACGTCTCGACGTCCTTGGCCTCGACGGGCTCGGTCGGGACCAGCTCGCCGACGCCCTCGCCCGGCGCGGTCTCCTGGACCTTGAGCGAGAAGTCGTCGCCGTGCTCGCTGACGCCCGCGACGACGGCGTGCTCGACGGCCGCGACGGCATACTGCCTCCGCACGACCTGTGGGTCGCGCGAGAGGTCCTTCACGAGCGCGACCGCGAGCCCGACCATGATGACGAGGAAGGGCAGGGCCGCCACGATCGTGACGTTCTGCAGGCCCGACAGGGCGTCCTCACCGCCGATCAGCAGCATCACCGCCGCGACGGCACCGGTGGCGGCGCCCCAGAAGATCACGGTCTTCTTCGACGGCTCCAGCGTGCCCTTCTCGGACAGCGTGCCCATGACGATCGAGGCCGCGTCGGCACCGGAGACGAAGAAGATCGCGACGAGGACCATGACGATGATCGCCGTCAGCGTCGGCCACGGCAGGTTGCCGAGCATCGCGAAGAGCGAGCCCTCCGGCGTGGACTGGGCGGCGATGTCCTTGCCGCCCTGCTGCTGGGAGATGCCGGCGCCGCCGAAGATCGCGAACCAGATGAGCGAGACGACGGACGGCACGAGCAGCACGCCGGAGACGAACTGGCGGATCGTGCGGCCACGGGAGATGCGGGCGATGAACATGCCGACGAACGGGGTCCAGCTCACCCACCAGGCCCAGTAGAAGATCGTCCAGCCGGCCAGCCACTCCTTCATGCCGTTCCCGCCCGCCGCGTCGGTGCGGGCCGACATCATCGCCAGGTCCTTGAAGTAGGAGCCGATCGTCGTGGGGACGAGGTTGAGGATGAAGACCGTCGGGCCGACGACGAAGACGAAGAGGGCCAGGGCGAGCGCGAGCACCATGTTGATGTTCGACAGCCACTGGATGCCCTTCTCGATGCCGGAGACGGCCGAGAGGATGAAGCAGACCGTCAGCACCGTGATGATGCCGATGAGCACGCCGTTGCCGACCTTGCCGATGCCGCTGACGATCTCGAGGCCGGAGCCGATCTGCAGGGCACCGAGGCCGAGCGAGGTCGCCGAGCCGAAGAGCGTCGCGAAGATCGCGAAGATGTCGATGACCTTGCCGGCCGGCCCGTTGGCCCGCTTCTCGCCGAAGAGCGGGGCGAAGGCGGAGCTGATGAGCAGCGAGCGGCCCTTGCGGAACACGCCGTACGCGACGGCGAGGCCGACGACGGCGTAGATGGCCCACGGGTGCAGCGACCAGTGGAACATCGTGGTCGCCATCGCGGTCTGCACGGCCGCCGAGTTGCCGGGGGCGCCGGTGCCGGGCGGCGGCTTCACGAGGTGGGTCAGCGGCTCGGTGACGCCGTAGAACATCAGGCCGATGCCCATGCCGGCCGAGAACATCATCGCCACCCAGGACGACGTGCGGAACTCGGGGGCCTCGCCGTCACCGCCGAGCGGGATGTTGCCGTACTTGCTGGCCGCGAGCCAGATCACGAAGACGACGAAGCCCGACGCGACGAGCGAGAAGAGCCACCCCGTGTTGTGCACGACGAAGCCGAGACCGGCGGAGGCGCTCGCGCTCAGCGTCCTGGTGCTGATCGCACCCCACAGGACGAAGGCGATGGCCACGCCGGCCGCGACCCCGAAGACGACCTTGTCGACCCGGGACGGCGGGGCGTCCTCGTGGTTCACCGGTGGCGGTTCGAGCGCCGGGTGCAGCGTGTCGTCGGGGCTCTTGGTCAGTTCACTCATACGTCATGGACGGCACCCGACGAGGTGCCGTCCGTCTCCTCACGTTACGTGTCACTCAGAAGTTGCGGAAACAACTACTTTGTCGAACATCCGTGCCCGAACGCAAAACGAGGGCCGGCTGTGGGCACGCTGGCAGAGCGGACGGCATACGGCGAAGGGCCGCGAACCGGGGTGTGGTTCGCGGCCCTCCGCAGGTGCGCCGGTGCCGGTCGGTCAGCGCACCCCGGCGAGCTCGGGCTCGTTGCCGGCGGCGCCGCTGGTCGGGCCGGCGGGCAGCTCGTCCGGCTGGGAACCGTGCTCCGAGTCGACCATGCTGGCCTCGTCGAAACGGTCCTGGCCGGACAGCACGCGGGCGGCCTTGTCGCGGTCGATCTCGCCGACCCACGTGCCGATGAGGACGGTGGCGATGGCGTTGCCGGCGAAGTTCGTCAGCGCACGGGCCTCGCTCATGAGGCGGTCGATGCCGACGATGAAGCCGACACCGGGGACGAGGTCGGGACGGTGCGACTGCAGGCCACCGGCGAGGGTCGCCAGGCCGGCGCCGCTGACGCCAGCGGCGCCCTTGCTCGCGATGACCATGAAGACGAGCAGGCCGATCTGCTGGCCGATGCTGAACGGCTTGTCCATGGCCTCGGCGATGAACAGGCTCGCCATCGTCAGGTAGATCGCGGTGCCGTCGAGGTTGAACGAGTAGCCGGTCGGCACGGTGATGCCGACGACCGGGCGGGAGACGCCGAGGTGCTCCATCTTGGCGATGAGGCGCGGCAGGGCCGACTCGGACGACGACGTCGACAGGATGAGGAGGAACTCGCGGCCGAGGTAGCGGAAGAGCGAGAAGACGTTCACCCCGGTGACGACCTTGAGGACGCTGCCGAGGAAGCCGAAGACGAAGATCGCGCAGGTGAGGTAGAAGGCGAGCATGAGCAGGCCGAGGCTCTTGAGCGAGCCGATGCCGGTCGCGCCGACGAGGGCCGCCATCGCGCCGAACGCGCCGATCGGGGCGACCCACATGACCATGGCCATGAGGCGGAAGACGAGGCGCTCGAGGTGCTTGATGCCGACGAGGATCGGCTCGCCGGCCCGGCCCATCTTCTGCAGCGCGAAGCCGACGAGCAGCGCGATGAGCAGCGCCTGGAGCACCGAGCCCGAGGTGAGGGCCGACACGAGGGTGTCCGGGATGAGGCCGAGGACGAAGTCGACCGCGCCCTCGGACTTCTCAGCGATCTGCGCCTGGCCCGACTTGGCGACAGCGGCCGTCAGGTCGAGGCCGGAGCCGGGCTTGACGATGTTGCCGACGACCA
>Ga0308174_10000231_pt1 | contig 23073 bp, 19 predicted proteins | sample PhyPR2_FD_203894 | JGI IMG/M metagenome (GOLD analysis project Ga0308174, IMG submission 203894) | Soil microbial communities from UC Gill Tract Community Farm, Albany, California, United States - DLSLS.P.R2 | ecosystem: Environmental > Terrestrial > Soil > Agricultural land | place: USA... | reverse complement strand
ATCGGGCGTGCAAGCGGCCGTATAGGCACGCGCAATATCCTGAGTTTCGTCGTAGCAGTACGGAAAGGTGAAGGCAAGCCTCTCAGCCTGCTCCTTAAGGTTTTCAGGAGCATCGTCGGGATATGCGACAGCGTCATTGGACGAAATCGCAATAATACCGATGGATTTTGAGGCATAATCTCGGCCAAGCTGCGCTAGGGCCCGCTCGACGTGCTTCACGTAAGGACAATGGCGGCAAATAAACATCACCAGAAGGGCTTTCTTGGTGCTGTAATCGGATAGCCTCACGGTATTTCCGGAAACAACACAGGGCAATTCAAAGTTGGGAGCCAGCGTCCCCAGCGCGAGCATCGTGGATTCGGTACGGGCCATAACATCAACTTTAGCGGCTTTGAAATTTTTACGAGGCGGCAAGAGTGGCAGTCCATACCCGTTCCGCCTGTCGGATTGGAGCTTACTGCCGCCGGCGTCTGACGGTTTAGGGGCTGCCCCGGCGCGACTGATCACCAGGATTACGCGTACTGTTACACTGCTCACAATGTTGGCGGATTGGCTTCGGCGGCCTGCAGTCATCGTGGCGGCACATCCTGATGATGAGGTCATCGGTATGGGAAGCTTGGTACATCGGTTTGAGGATTTACGGGCCATAATCCACGTGACTGATGGCGCTCCACGAAGTGGCAACGACTTCGCCAACGCTGGGGTAGACACGTGGCAAGAATACGCGGCGAAGCGACTGGTAGAGTTTCAGTCGGCGATGGCGGAGGCAGGAATTTCTTCAGTCCGCCAGATATGCCTCGGGTGCCCAGATCAGGAGGCATCTTTCCGAATGGCAGAGATTGGGCAACAACTCTGCACGGCATTTGCGGAACTGGAGCCTGATTTTGTGTTTACGCATGCGTATGAGGGCGGCCATCCGGATCACGATGCAACGGCAATATCAGTACACCGGGCAGTACATTCGCTGCGGAGCACACGCATACCGGAGCCAGTAATTCTGGAGTTTGCTTCTTACCATGCTGGCATCAGCGGGATGGAGACAGGATGTTTTCTTCCGCATTTGAGCGGTGAGACGATCCAGCGAAAATTGAGCGACGAAGAGCAGGTCAAAAAGCGGAAGTTGTTCAAATGCTATGAAAGTCAGCAGAAGGTATTGCAGTACTTCTCGCTAGACAGTGAGCCATTGCGCGTTGCTCCGGAGTATGACTTCACGAAGCCACCCCATGAAGGCAGGTTGTTCTATGAACAGTTCGAATGGGGCGTTACAGGACAACAGTGGAGAAAGTTAGCTGCAGAGGTGAGATGAACATTCTGAGCGTAGCCTTTCCCCTGTTTCCAGTTGGCGCTGATGCAGGCGGGGGCGCGGAACAGATTTTATACTTGCTGGAACGCGAATTGGTCCATGCAGGGCATCATTCCATTGTCATTGCGGCACGGGGATCACAGGTGAGTGGCTGCTTGGTTGAGACGCCACCGGCGCCTGGAAAGATAACGGATGAAGTTCAGAACTGGGCGCGCAGCGAGCATAGGAAAGCTATTGAAACTGCCTTAAACAAGCGCCACATTGATTTCATTCATTTTCATGGCTTAGATTTCTATGAATACGTGCCTGCTGCGCCGATTCCGAAACTTGCGACGCTGCATTTACCCGTCGAATGGTACCCGAAGTCAATTTTTGATCTGCCGAATGTAGAACTAAACTTTGTTTCGAAAACGCAGGCGGCGAAACTGGCAGGCCGAGTAGTCTGCAACGGCATTGACGTAACGCATTACGAGCATGATTTCCGCAAAGAAGGCTACTTACTAGTGTTGAGCCGTATCTGCCCGGAGAAAGGAACGGACATAGGCCTGCGAGTCGCCCATCGATTAAACTTACCGATGACCATAGCCGGGCCGGTGCATGCATTCGAGGCCCATCAGAGATATTTTGTGGAACAAGTGCAGCCGTTGCTGGACGCCAAACGACGATATACAGGGCCGGCTGAATTTGAAACAAAGAAGCACTTATTGGGTAAGGCGCGCTGTCTGCTGATTCCGAGCTTGGCACCCGAAACAAGTTCACTGGTAGCGATGGAGGCCATGGCAGCAGGAACTCCAGTAGTAGCATTTCGATCGGGTGCCCTGCCGGAGGTGGTTGAGGATGGAGTAACTGGCTTCCTAGTCAATACAGAAGAAGAGATGGCGGAGGCAGTGAGACACGTGGACCTTATCTCTCCGAAGGCTTGTCGAGACTGGGCACAAGCAAGATTTACTACTCACCGGATGACTGCAGATTATCTGGCTTTGTATCGTGAGTTAACATTAGCCGGCGCTTCTCAATAGGTTGCGCACCCCACGAAGTCTTGTAGGGCTCTTCGCCTCGGCAGAAGTTCCAGGCCGTGTAGTGAGCTCTATAGGTAAAGCGGAAGGCTTCGTAAAGCAAGTTTCGTCCGAATCCAAGGACTTCATATTCAGGATCGAAAGCGCTGAGGTAGGCATAAATGATGCTGCGATAAACAAACGCCAGGACAAGCGCCGCAACGTGCTCTCGAAATCGCACGACAAAGAAGCGGAGGCTATTACGGGCGGCAAACGCACTGGCGACATCACGAAGGAATGGGCCTGAATTGTTGGCCGCAATCATGCCCGATTCCCCATGCTTCTCCCAACGCGCCGCATGCAAGCGGATTAGAGCATCGAGCAGTTCTTTGTCGGCAGAGGTCACGACCTGGAAGCAAATTGAACCCATGGAGCGGGCGCGGTCCGCGTACCGGCGAACATTGCGGCGCATGTCCTTTGAGCGTTTTTTCCAATATTCGTCAAAAGAGCCCGTAAGCGGCACTTCGCTGCAACTTGTGTCGGGCTCTAGGAGGCTCCCTTTCAGTTGACTTAGACAGGTATCGGCTGCAAGATCCTGCCAGTTACAAATGTCCCAATCATGACTCGACTGCAAATATGATTGGAGCCCGCCAATTACTGCGGCTCTGTGCTCGGGATGAATCAGCGGTTCCAGGTAGTCGGAAATGCCTGATCCAATCAGCGTTATCTGGCGGCGACCTTCCCAGTGGTGCAGGAAGCAGGGGACAATGGCAACGAGCGAATGTTCATGCCACCAGGAGAAAACGAACAACTGTCCGCTACCGAAGTGACGCCACCAGATGAGCTGCCAATGAGGTAATTGGAACGGCGTCGCATAGGGAATCAAATCGGCAAGTGCGGACCAGGCAGTCTCAATCTGCAGGAGCCGTGGCAGTTTCGTGATGACTTCAAACTCGAGCATTGATATCGAGAAGCCGCAGCGCCTCGCGATAGCCATTCAACGTTCCCACGTCCACGTACGACTTTCCAGCTTTCACAGCGCGTACGGGATTTCCTTGAGACAGGTATGCGTTGATCAGCGTGCCAAGGTACTCATCGTTACGGGCCTTCCAAATGTCATGAAGCTCATTCAGGACGCGCCCAGGCATTTTCATCGCGCCCCAGATCCAATTCGTAACGGAATCGGAGTTCTTCACGCGCACCTCCAGCACGTTGCCCTCTTCATCAGTGACAACCGCATCGAAGTGCTCCGGGTGATCCACTGGAAACAATAAAAGTGAAAGGGCCCCGTTGGGAAGAGTGTCAAATGCGGTTTCCGGAAACCAGATCGTATCAGGCAGGCCTATACAGACGTGTTCGTCGGGCGGTATCAGCGGTAATGCACGAAAGATAGCATCGCAAAGTCCGGCAGGGCGCTGTTGGACGGCATAAAAGATAGTGGCCGAGAGGGCGTGGCCACCGAAATAGTTGACGATATCGGACTTCCCCGGCGAGATTACAAAGCAAATTTTATCGGCCCCGGCATTGACCATCCTCTCCACCAAGTATTCGCTAACGGCACGAGGACGCTCTCCTGTTCCGTTGAGAAAACTCCCAACCGGAAGCAGTTCTTTTGAAAAGGCAAGCGGCTGGATACGGGTGCCCATACCAGCGGCTGGAATAATTCCCCACATATATCTATCGCTGCTCTACGGCCATAATGCGTTCCGCGACTTGGCTGCTCTCGTCGTGTGGAAATTCAATTAGAGAGACCAGACGCTTCGCACGAATCTCAGCGGTGTGACAGTCGAGCACACGTTCTTGTGCGCGGGCTCCGACCCGCTCCCATTCAGCGCGGTCCCTTGCAAGAAGCGTCATTGTGTCGGGAGTACCGCCAGCAATCATAATCTCCTCGCCAGGTGTAAAAAATGTGTCCAGGCCGAGCCACCAGTCGCTAAGAACAGCGGTGCCGCAGGCTGCGGCTTCGAATAGACGCCCTGACGGACAAAAGCCCATTCCCGCCATAGACGAACGCGTGATATTTAGCGTGATTGGGGAAGACGAGTAGAAAGCAGCGTGCTCCGGCGGAGCAATATGTTCGAAATAACGTACATTCGTAGGCCAAGACGCCGGATTGGGGTACATTGCGCCCGCCACCAGAAACGACCGGTTGGGAAGTTGGAGCGCTGGAGCGAGGAGCAATTCTTCCAACGCACGCTGGCGATCGGCGGAGAACGTTCCGATGTACGACAAATCTGCCTCGAATGGCTTCGACACTGGAACGCGATGGTGGACAGCAGGATCTACCCAGCCGTACAAAGGAGCAACGCAACGCGCGCCCAGTTTTTCCTTTAACTGGTAGAGTGCTTCGCCGCCAGTATAGCTGAGCACAAGATCAAAATCGCTCAAGCCGTTCTTAGGAATGTATTCGACCTGCTCGCCACCGTTGATACGGTTCAGAGTGACGGGAGTATCCATGTCGTAAAAGATGGATCGCTGAACATTCGCACTCAGAATAAGGTCGCAGGCCGCCGCACTATCAGGGCAGTAGGACGTCACCATCGCCACATCGGCCTCTTGGATCTGTCGGTTTACTTCAGGCAATTCCAACCGCCAATCGGAATACAAGTGTAGATGGACGTACGGCAGCGACTCTACGTCACGGTGTGAAGCGTAATAGGGGACGTCACGCTCAAAAAAATGAAGTTCATGCCCCTGGCGATGAAGCGCTCGAAGGAGCCCCCGCAGCAGCGTCGCATGTCCATTTCCCCACGCAGAACTTATTGAAAGACCGAAAATGACGATTTTCATTCCAGAGATGCGAGTCTATAGTAGACCACAAGTTCGACTCGTTTAAGGGACGCAAGGATTGTTGGATTTGTGACAGTTTGCGTAAGTAGGAGGTTCAAACTGAGCGTTCATCCAATAACGGCATTAATGGTGACAAACGGAACAGATGCTGCCCATCTGCCTTTGGCCCTATTAATCGTATTTGGCTCGGCGAAGCTTCTCGCTGAGGTCTGCGAGCGTGTTGGACAGCCAGGAATCGTCGGTGAGATTCTGGCTGGTGTACTGATCGGGCCAAGCGTACTCGGCTGGGTGAACCCTGACCAGACGCTTTCGGCCTTGGCGGAGCTTGGCGTCATGTTTCTTCTGTTTCGGGTTGGCCTGGAAGTGAAAGCGTCCGAGCTAATGAACGTCGGCGGGACAGCTTTTGTTGTAGCGACCCTGGGTGTCGCGGTACCTATGGGGCTTGGAGTTCTCGTGATGCTGTGGGCTGGCGTCTCTACCGTTGAAGCCCTTTTTGTGGGTGCATCATTGGTGGCCACGAGCGTCGGCATTACAGCTCAAGTTCTGGCGGCGAAGGGGCTACTCCAGCAACGAGCTAGCAGAGTGATCCTGGCCGCAGCCGTTATCGATGACGTACTTGGATTACTGGTACTAGCCTTCGTAAGCAGTCTGGCTGAAGGCAAGGTCGACTACTGGAAACTAATGAGCACGGCCATTCTGGCGGGCGGATTCACTGTTTTGATTGCAAAATTCGGGACTCCCACGATGCAAAGAATTCTACCGAGAGTAGAACAGCGCTTGAAGGTCTCAGAAAGGCAGTTCAATCTAGCCCTGTTCTTACTGTTTGTCCTTTCTGTTCTGGCCACGAAAGTCGGTGTAGCAGCGATTGTAGGCGCATTTCTGGCTGGCATGGCGCTGTCGGAGACCGTAGGGCCTCGAGCGCACGATTTGGCGCAGGGCATTAATGAGCTGCTTGTTCCGTTTTTCCTGGCGGGCGTGGGATTACATATCGATCTATCGGCCTTCGAGAACCGCGAAACACTCGTACTGTCAATAGTAATCGTCGTGGTTGCAATTCTGAGCAAGTTGATCGGTTGCGGACTGGGGGCCTGGAATCTGGGGCGCATAGATATGCTACGGGTGGGGGTCGGAATGATACCTCGTGGCGAAGTGGGAATGGTGGTGGCTCAGCTGGGTTTGGGTTTGGGCGTGATTGAAAAGCCGATTTACGGGATAGTGGTTTTTATGACGGTAGTAACCACGATGGCCGCGCCCCCCTTGTTGAAGTATGCGTATCGGGGCTGCGTCCCTGGAATTCCGAAAGAGGAATTCGAATTGGGCTGATACCCATTTGCCTTCTCTGGAGCCGAACACGCCTAGTGCTCGTGCACGCAATCAGGGAAACCCGCTCGGGCCATATCTCCTGTGTATCCCAGCTCGGTCCGAAGTCCCACCTTCGAGGTGTAATAGCCATCTGCAGTGAGGCTTTTCATTAACGCAAAGAATTGGACGTTGCGCGCCCGGCGCTCGTTCTTATCGGCTGCTTCACACAACGGCTCCAGAATGGAAATTTGCTGCTCTTCAGGAAGTTCAATAAACCGTCTGTTCAGAAGTCGCTTTGCCTCACCATCGAGCCAGCGCAAGCCGTCAGCCATCACCAATTGTTGATCGGTGTTTCGGGAGATCACCAGGTCTATGTAGGCCGGCACACCAGATCCGACCGCTCCCGGCGTCTCAGTTTCAGGAATAATCAGGTCTGCAATGCGGGAAACAGTGGCAAAGTCATCCTCATTAAAAAAACGTGCCGGTGAGTTCTGCTGTGGTAAGGGGCGATTGGCCGCCGACGCAGTCTGCCCGAACAGTTCATCGCTGGCAAACGGATAAGCGCAGGTCGCCCCAATAGCTCCAATGATCTTGAGGAGCGACCGTCGGTCGGATGAATACGAGGGCATCTATACTTCCCCTTTCTGAAGACGGTCGGCAATGTGATCCGCAGTGCGTAAGGCGAGTGCCATGATGGTTAACGTTGGATTCTTTTCGGAAGAACTAGGAAACACGCTCGCATCGGTGACAAAAAGATTCGAAACGTCGTGAGAACGGCAAAACTCATTGACGACAGAGGTTTTCGCGTCGGTACCCATCCGGCAGCCTCCGATTTCATGGTTGGTTACTGGCGCCGCGGCATTTGAGAAGATCTCGGTGCCGCTCGCATCCAAAATGGCTTGACACCACCTCTTCATGTCGTTATGCAGCTTCCAGTCGTCATCGTGAAGCTTCCAATGCCGGCGCGGTTTGGGCAGTCCGTACTCATCCAAGTCATCCGTGTCGATATCGATGTAGCTGTCCGGGTTAGGCAACATCTCGTGATAGCCCGTAAACGTCAGATAAGCCGGATACCGCGCCTTGACGGCTTCTTTATAGGCTTTCCCCATTCCGCCTATGCCACGGGCCCAGCCGACAGTTCGATGATTCTGATAGTTAAATTGCACGCCGAAACTGCGTGGATAGTCGCGCTTTCTGTCATGCATGAAGGAGGGAATATAAGCATGATCTAAAAAGCCTTCGTCGTTCGCCTCAGGTTTTCCGATGAATTCGACCAGGAAGCCTTCAAACCCACCGGTAATATGGGGAATAAAGTTCTTTCCAAGTTCACCGCTCGAATTCCCGAGGCCCGTAGGGAAACGGCTAGACTTAGACATGAGCAGCAGCGCCACACTCTGAGCGCAAGCGCATGCAACGACAACTACTCTTCCGCGCGCCACGCCTTCTGCCCGGGTCTCCCGATCGAAATAGCGCACTTCGCTAACTTTGGCTTCATCCGACACAGCGAGTTCATAAACTATGCTGTTCTGCTGCAGCGTGAGATTCCCCGATTTGAGCGCCGGGATCATGTGTACATCTAGGGAGTTATATTTAGCCGCAACATCGCATCCTGACATGCAGTTTCCGCAATAATGACAAGCAGGTCGCGTCTTGCTCGCCCTTGTCAAAGTTGCCTTGCGCACGTGAATGACTTGTACTCCGAGCTTTTTAGCTCCCGCCTGGATCGCAAGGTCGGTGCATTTCATCGGAGCGGGGGGCATAAAAATCCCATCCGGCAAATCTTCCAGATGATCGTAATTGCCGCAGACTCCTATCTGGCGTTCGATACGGTCATAGTAAGGTGCAATATCGGAGTAGTCAAAAGGCCAATTTTCCCCTGCACCGTCGTGCTGCCTTCCTTTGAAATCGCGCTGACTAAAGCGAAGTGCAACGGCATTCCACAACTGCGTTTTTCCGCCCAAGCCACGGCTGCGCTCCCCGTCAAATCCCGGTTTGCCCGGTCGCATCGTTGGGATATGACGGAAAGGAAAATCATATGGGAGTGCATGCGTATTGAAATCGGTTCGCGTATCGATCTTGGGGCCCCCCTCAAGCACCAGGGTGTCTGCACCCAGATCAGCCAGCCGCGACGAAAGAGTGCCGCCGCCTGCCCCGGAGCCGATAACCACGACGTCGTACAGCTTGTTTGCCATCTGTTTCTACTACCGACTTCTATTCTCGAAGAGAAAAAGGCCGCTTTTGCCTGCTACGACAAAGTCTAAATCTCCATCGTTATCGATGTCAGCGACTGGAATCTGCAGACCGCCGCCGGTCCGGCCGCCGTAATCGATCACATGTTTGACCCACTCGACGTTTTTGGAGTCCGGATCGACTAGCCGCTCAAACCAATAGACGCCGAGCGGTTCGCGTGATCCCGGATCTCTGCCATTATGAGCGAAATAGCGCTTCCCGGTAAGTAAACCAATGTTTTTCTTTCCGCGAAAGTCGACCAACGCGACGGCATGAGGCTGGGACCAACTGTCGTCAATGATGTGTTTTTCCCACGTGCCGTCCGCTTTGTGCTCCAACCAAAAGACGCCATAATTATGCGCCATTGACGTAATCACATCCGGACGCCCGTCTCCATTTACATCGGCGGTGTACATAAATCCCACATCGCCCAGTTTCCAATCCGAATGCAGCTTCCAATCTCCGCTTCGCGGATTAGGCGGGGCCTCCAGCCAGCCGTTAGGGGTCAGAATGTCATTGCGCCCGTCACCGTTCACGTCACCCGCACCAATCCCATGCCCAAGGCTGTTCGGATGGACCACATGCTTCGCCATACTGCCAGCGTGGTTCCGTTCATACCAAGCTAATGGTGCTTTACTATCGCCAAACTCCGGCAGTAGTTCGTCTGCCTTTCCGTCATTGTTTAAGTCCACGAGCTCTGCGAACTCAACAGGATAGCCTTCGGCAATGGGGTGCTCCAGCCATTTGCCACCGGTTCGGCCAGGATTACGCCACCATGCGATCTTTTTGCTAAACCACCCGACCGTCACCAAATCGATCCGGCCATCTTCGTCTACGTCAAGGGGTACGGTACTAAGATCGTCAATATAATTATTCGTGTAGTAAACATCGCGAAAGTGGTGTTTTCTCCATATAGGCGCTTCGTACCAGTTTTCGCCGGAAACGATATCCAGCTTTCCGTCGCCATTGATATCTGCGACTGCTGCCGACTCGCTCGACCCAAGATCAAGCGTGTGCTTCTCGAATGGAACCTCGGGAGGACGAGTCTGAACAAAAGCTGCGAGGCCAATTGAAATTAGGGCCAACAGCCCGGTCGTGTATGCACTCTTCACAGCGAAGCGCGCGCTGAAGTATTTCATCGATCTAAATGTGAATGCATTATATCGGGAGAGAATTCGCACCGGATACCGGGCGCAAATAATCACAACACAAACTGGTCGGGAACAAACTCTAGGAAACGGAAGAGGCGTGACGCATGAGCACATTGAGGTCCAACGGTACTCTAGTAGATGTCTATGGCTGCGGTAGTAAAGGGTAACACAGGAGCACTACAAACAAATACCAGGGAGAAGACCGTCTTTACAATTCTGGCCGCGATCAGCGTTTGTCACCTCTTAAATGACATGATTCAGTCGTTGATTCCGGCGATCTACCCGATACTGAAGAGTTCCTTCCGCCTTAATTTCGAGCAAATTGGGCTCATCACGCTCACGTATCAACTCACGGCGTCGCTTCTCCAGCCGCTAGTGGGCCTTTATACAGACCACAAACCCAAGCCCTTCTCATTGCCGGTTGGCATGGGCTTTTCCTGGGGAGGTTTGGTACTGCTCTCAATAGCTCCGAGTTTCCCCGCCCTACTATTGGCGGCGGGAATGGTTGGCCTCGGCTCATCCGTGTTCCATCCCGAATCATCGCGCATCGCCCGAATGGCGTCTGGAGGGCAGCACGGATTGGCACAGTCAATATTTCAGGTGGGCGGGAACGCGGGAACGTCACTCGGGCCCCTTCTGGCCGCATTCATCGTGCTTCCACGCGGGCAGCATAGCATTGCCTGGTTTTCCATGGCTGCCCTGCTGGCGATGGTGATACTAACGTATGTCGGCACTTGGTATAGAAACTACAGACCTTCCCGACTGACGGGGAAGGCCAAGCGCACGGGAATAGCGCCTGTTCTTTCTTCCAAGAAAATCGGGATATCGGTTGCGATCCTGATCGCGTTGGTGTTCTCGAAATACTTTTACCTAGCGAGCCTGACCAGCTACTACACCTTTTACTTAATGCACAAGTTTCACGTCTCCGTACAAAGCTCGCAGATATACCTTTTCCTGTTCCTAGGGGCCGTAGCGGCAGGTACGGTGATTGGAGGTCCCATTGGAGACCGCATTGGCCGAAAATATGTAATCTGGTGTTCCATTCTTGGAGTACTTCCATTCACCCTGGTTTTGCCGTACGCCAATCTGATGTGGACCGCAGTCCTGAGCGTCGTAATCGGGCTAATTCTCGCGTCAGCGTTCACAGCAATTCTGGTCTACGCGCAAGAGTTGCTACCTGGAAAAGTGGGAATGGTCTCCGGCCTGTTTTTTGGGTTCGCCTTCGGCATGGGCGGCATCGGAGCTGCCATTCTGGGCAAACTGGCGGATATGACAAGTATCAACTTCGTTTATCATGTCTGTTCTTATCTACCGCTGATCGGACTTCTTACTGCCTTTCTGCCGAACCTGGAAAGGCTGGGAATTGACAAACCAGGAAAGGTAGCCTAACTGGCTCGATCATGCCCGACACATTTCTGCATCTAGTTCTGAACGTCAAATGAAGTTCTTGTTACAACCGGTAGCTCACCAGTATAGGAGTTGGATGGATCGATGGGAGAACGAACTCTGCTTTCGCTCAACGGACCGCATTGTTCGCCCTTTCGAGTATGGCCTTGAGTGGACGCGTAATTGGCCCTGCGCCAAAGCCCACCGTTTTGAGGGAGGGGATCCAGTCGAGTATCTGATTCGGCTGAACAAACTGGCCATTGCAGATAGCGATGCATTTTTTGGCTACACCGTTCCTTCGTCCTTTTCACTCGATGGAAACTGGCTTGAGTTCACTTCGCCCGTCGAAACGCCTTTCCCGGAGAACAACGCAGTGCGTGCTTTATGGTTTCCTGCTCGAAATGCGAACCGCAGAGCAGTTGTGGTCCTGCCACATTGGAACTCGCGCCTGCCGCAGCAAAATGCGCTTTGCACCGGTTTGCAGCGCCTCGGCATCTCCGCTCTTCGGCTCAGCCTGCCTTACCACGACGCGCGCATGCCGCATGGTCTCCACCGCGCCGACTATGCTGTCTCGTCAAACATCGCACGGACCATCGACGCCACCCGGCAGGCCGTTATCGACGCCCGCGCTTGCTTAGATTGGCTGCAGGACCAGGGCTTCGATCGCCTCGGCATCGTCGGAACAAGCCTAGGGTCCTGTTATGCGTTTCTCGCAGCGGCCCACGACGCCCGGTTTAGGGTAAATGTCTTCAATCACTGCTCGACCTATTTCGCCGATCCCGTCTGGGAAGGCCTCTCTACGCGCCACATTCGCGACAGCTTAGAAGGAGCTCTTGATCTTCCAACTCTTCGCAAGATGTGGCTGTGTATCAGTCCGCCCAGCTATTGGGATCATCACTTTACGGAAAAAAAGAACCTTTCGAAGTTCATCTACACACGGTACGACACCACGTTCCCATTACATCTTTCGCGCGAGGTAATTCAGGGAGCGCGAAGCCGAAAGTGGAACCACAGGGCGAAAGAGCTGCTATGCGGTCACTACACGATGGGTGAATTCCCTTTTAAGTACATCACGGGATACGAGATCTGCTCGTTCCTCAAGAGACACCTTTAAGCATGCCTCTTTTGAGGCTGCTCACGCACTTGAGTCAGATATCTCTCCCGGCTTTCTACGATTACCCGGTGGGCAGCTTCGACATCACGCCAGCCGCCCATCACCATAGTTGTCCCCTCCAGTTCCTTATAAATGCTAAAGAAGTGCTCAATCTCCGCCAACCGATGTTGGTTCACATTAGCGAGCCGATGCAACTGATCGTGCCGCGGGTCGTGAACATGGGCTGCCAGAATTTTATGGTCACGCTTGGTCCCGTCTAGCATATCGAGAACGGCGACAGGGCGAACATACAAAACGCAACCAGTAAAGCTTGGGGTATTCGCCATACAGAGGACGTCTAAAGGATCGCCGTCAGCAGCAATCGTGCCAGGAAGAAATCCATAGTCGCCCGGATAGTGAAGCGGGGAATACAAGGAACGGGCCAAACGAAAAAGCTTCAACTGCCAATCGAACTCATATTTATTGCTCGACTCCTTCGGGATTTCCACGATCATTCGTATGATCTGAGGGGAGTCGGGCCCAGGGCTGGGTTCGAAGTGATACAGCATGTGCCGATGCTAACAGATTCCGGTGCTTCGGTATTCTAAAGAAGTTAAGGTCTTAAATATTTTGCCCGGAGCTGGTACAAATCGGTTTTTGCCTGCATCGAACGCATGTAGGCGACGGCCGAAGCGGCGGTGTCTGCTAAGGACGACGAGACGGATGAATGGCGAACGCAAAATCTACTAGAATTTTTTTACTGCTCTGCACTGGATCACTGCTGTGCTTTGTGCAGGCTATTTCCGGGCAACAGTCCGCAGACCTAAGTCGTAGTAGTGGCGCTGGAATGACCGGAGGCGGTACGTCACCCGGCACAGGGGCGCAGGCGGGCGGCTCTGGCTCCAGTGCAGCCGCCACTCAAGTAAGCATTCCAGGCGTGCAACAACTCACCGCCCAGTACCAAGCAAGCGTACCGGAAGGGACTGCTAGTTCGACACCTATCCCATTAAGCATTGAGGAAGCCGTCAGTCGCGGCTTGCGAACCAATCTTGGGCTACTTACTAATGAGCAGGCTAGCCGGGAAACCCGTGGCCAGCGCCTGCGAGCTTTGAGTCAGTTGCTTCCGAATGTGACAGGACAGGTTAGTGCTACGGAGCAGCAAATCAATCTAGCTGCTCAAGGGTTCAATGTCAACCTCCCTCCGAACTCGCCGTTTCAGATTCCGAAAGTCGTGGGGCCGTATAACTACGAAAGTGCTCGGGCAAATGCGACACTTCCCATATTCAACTGGAGTAATATCAGCAACTTTCGTGCTGCCAAACAGAACCTGAAAGCTTCACAACTCGACGTAAAGAACGCTCGAGACCTGGTAGTGGTTGCCGTGGGCTATGGATACTTACAAATTATCCAGGATGCGGCCCGTGTTGTTGCTACACAGGCGGAAATTGAGTTCGATAACGCGATATTTGTGAATGCATCGCGTCGCCACGAGGCCGGCACAGCCATTGCCATTGATGTGCTCCGCTCCCAGGTGGAATTGAAGCAGCGGCAGCAGGCCTTGGTTGCCCAGCAAAATCAACTGGCTAAGGACAAACTGCTATTAGGCCGCACCATCGGTCTCCCGCCGGGCCAGGACTTCACGGTAGCTGATCCCGCCCCCGAAGTTCCGTTAGCGGCTATGCCGATTCCAGAGGCCCTTAACGAAGCCTATGTCCATCGCTCGGACTACAAAGCGGCCAGGGCTCGGGTGCTCGCTGCGGAACTTTCCCTGCGCGCTTCGAAAGCAGAACGCTACCCCGTGCTGCAAGCGCAAGGTTTCTACGGGGCTGACGGTTTACAGTTGTTCTCAAATTCCCACGGGGTCTTCAGCGTTACTGGCGGAGTCACCTTTAACATATTCGACGGCGGCCGTATCAAGGGCGACATACTGCAAAGTGATGCCCAGCTAACCAACATGCGAAACGATTTGTCAAATCTTCGGGGCCAGATTGATTACGAAGTTCGTTCTGCTCTACTCGACTTGAAATCGGCAAGCGATCAGGTGGATGTCGCGAAAAGCAATGTGACACTTGCCGATCAGACCCTGAGACAATCTCGCGACCGGTTCATCGCCGGAGTCACGAACACGGTCGAGGTTGTACAGTCCCAACAGGCCGTTGCCGATGCTAACGATAACCTGATCTCGGCTCAATACCAGTTAAATATAGCTAAAGTTGAGCTCGCTCGAGCTCTCGGCATAGCGGAAGAAGGCGTAAAAAATTACTTCCGCCGCCAGCGCCCGTGATTTAACCAGAGGAAACGCCCGGGATACGGAAGGGGTTTTGCACCCGTGAGAAGTCGTCGTAAGTGCAAGCGTGAGCTCAGTGTTTCACAGGCGATCGAAGCAGATTACTTCTCCAAGTAAAAATTTCCTACAAATAGCGCATCTATGCCTGACGAATAGAAGCTGCGCACTGCGTCACGCGGGGTACATACCAGGGGATCGCCAAATAGATTGAAACTGGTGTTGTAGAGCACCGGCAACCCGGTCGCCTTACCGGTCGCTGTTAAGAGTGCATGATACAACGGATTCTCTTCGGGATCCACAGTATGAACGCGAATGCAGTCCTCACCTAACGTCGCCGCGGCAAACGTTTCGCGAAACTCCGGCCGAACATGGCCTACACTCGCAAGATATCGCGCGTTGCATCCGACCTCAAAGTATTTATCCGCCTGCTCCACAGGCACTGAGGCCGCAAACTTCCGAAAACTTTCACGGTGCTTAATGAAGACGTTCAGATTCTCGGTCGAATACGGATTCAAGGGTGAGGCAAGAATGCTGCGGTTCCCAAGAGCACGCGGACCAAATTCCATCCGGCCGTGCATCCACGCCACAATTTTCGAATCGTTGAGCACGCGAATTGCCTGCTCGATCAATTCTCCCTCGGTTAGCAAATAGCGGAAACGCAATTTGCAATTCTCAAGCACCTGCTTGACTTCTATTGGCGTGTAAGACGGCCCTAAGCACAACGTACGGAATTGTACGCGCGTGGACTCTTGATAAACTTCGTGCCAAGCGTGCAGTGCCGCGCCTAATGCCGTTCCAGCGTTGCCCGCCACCGGCTGTACGAACACGTTTGGAAACGTCTGCTCCAGCGATCGCACCAGAAGAGTATTGAGCGCCAAACCACCGGCGATACAGACGTTTGTTGCTTCGCCCAGCATGGATGCCACAGTTTCATTCACGGCTGCTTGCAAGCTCGCCGCCAGGTTTGCTCTGGTTGCCTGCGGAATACACTCACCCATACCTATCCCAATCGCATCGTAAAATCGAGCACTAAATCCGCCTTGGGTCAAACGGTCTGCATCAAAGAACGTTCTATCGGTGTACAACCAGCGCCCCGAGCCCTTGCGCAAGATGCTCCGAAATACGTCTATGTAGTCCGGCCGACCGTAAGCAGACAACCATTGCACTTTGTGCTCATCCGCACGGGTCTTGTAGCCCAATAATTCCGTGACACGATTAAACAAGTCTCCCAAAGAATCGGGGAAGTAAAGTTCACGAACGGGCAATAAGTGGCGCCCATTCGCTTCGAACAGAACGGCCGAGCGAAAGTCGCCCGCTCGGTCCACGCTCAATACCGTAGCCCCATCAAAAGGGGAGACGTAGTAAGCCGAAGCGGCGTGGGCCCGATGATGGCCCACCACGACGATTTCGCTATGGGGGAATCTCGCTCGCAGTTCGAGTTGCGCGACGCTCTCCGGACCAAGCGCAAAAGGCCGAGCAATCGCGACGCAATCGACCTGTTGGCTCGTTACATCGGCAGTCTTCAGGGCCGCCGACAAGGCTTCCTCAGGAAAAGCGCCAGGACGCTCGTGATGAGAAATCTTGGCTTGCTCCACAGCTGAAGCAAACTGCCCATCTCTGAGCACACAACATGCTGCCCTGCTCAAGAGTCCGCCTAGGCCTAATATGATTCTTGACACGCACTTACACCCTTCGAAGCCTCTCCACGACGCACTCGCGTCCCAGGCACGCAAAAACCGCGAACGCACTTGGACCCACGGGCTGTCCAGTGAGTGCTGCCCGGCTCGCATTAATCAACAATCCAGCCTTTACACCTCGCTCATCAGCCAACTTTCGCAAATCTGCTTCGATACTCGCTTCCGTGAAATCAGGATCGGCAGCAATTCGCTCTGCCAACTCCCGTAACAACTCGCGCGCTCCTGGAGCATTAAGCTTTTCCAGCGACTGCGGCTCGATGGGATAGTCATCAGAAAAGTACGCGCGTCCCTTTGTCGGGAAGTCAAGGAGAGTCAAAAAACGCGTCCGAATCGTATCAACCACTCTCTCAAAGGCCGCTTCATCTTCCTGCGGCTCCAACCGGTTGAGTTCAAGCTGCTGGCGCACATAAGACGCAAGGTCCTTGACCGGCATCGACCGGAGATGCTGCGAGTTCAGCCAGAGGGCCTTAGGATCTATCGGGTCTGTTTCACTAAAATTTACGACCGCGTTGCTGCGATTGACACCTTCGAAGCCGAACGCGCTAACCAACTCCTCCAGTGTCATCTGTTCGCGATTGTCTTTTGGAGACCATCCCAGCAGGCACAAAAAGTTAATATATGCCAAGGGCAAAAAACCACTGTCCCGGTACGTGGTGACGCTGACTACAGGTCCATGTTTCCGCTTGGAAAGTTTAGCTCCGTCGGGCGCAATCAATAGCGGCAGGTGCGCAAAACGGGGCAGCGGCGCCCCCGTGGCCTCGAACAGCAGAATATGTTTGAAGGTATTCGAAAGGTGATCTTGTCCGCGAACCACGTGGCTGATCTTCAGGTCTATGTCGTCGGCGCACGATGCCAAGTGGTAAGTGGGCATACCGTTGCTTCGCAATAAGGCAAAGTCTTCTATATCGGCTGTTGACTTTGACTGAAAGCCATAGACCTCGTCGGAAAAGCTGACTTGGTGAGGCGCGTCGCGCTCGACCCGGAACCGAATAACGTACGGCTCCCCTGCAGTCGCCCTCGCATCGCTTTCCTCTCGCGACAAGGCACGCATCTCCGGATTGAAAAGCCAAGGGCCTTCACCGTGGGACCGCTCCTCCAAATCGGCAGCGGCAGGCGAAAAATCGCGATATGCCCGGCCACTTGCCAGCAACTCGCATGCAAGCTTGCGATGAAGGTTGAGCCGCTCCGACTGCCGATAAAATTCATCCCACTGCAGACCTAGCCAGTTCAGTCCTTCATAGATAGAATTCAGCGAGGCCTCTGTATTGCGGTCGAGGTCTGTATCATCAATACGTAGAATCAGCGTGCCACTATTCCGACGCACATAAAGCCAATTAAAAATGAAGGTGCGCGCGCTGCCGATGTGTAAGTAGCCGGTCGGCGACGGCGCGAAACGAGCCCGAATCATGAAGTTTCAGTGTACGAAAACGCTCTGCTTAGCTTTCTACGTTTGCTCAGCCTTGGTATAAATCCGCTGGTAAAGCTCGATGAATTGATCAATCGTTAATTGCTCTGCGCGCAGGCATGCTTCCGGCCAACCGTCGATTAGGTGTGCATAGAATGGTCTCAGATTATTTCGCAACGTCTTGCGCTTGTGTGCGAAACAGCGGCCTACAAACGTCAGCAAGGCTCTCAGTGTCTCTGCTGTCGCTCCCCCTGATGATTCCGCCTTTCGCAAAAGGCGTACGGCAGCCGAATCCACTTTAGGCGGCGGTGAGAATGCCGACGGGGGCGCTTTTACAATCATTTCGACTTCGCACTGTAGCCTCACGGCTACAGTTAGATAGCCATAGGCGCGCGAGCCTGGCTGAGCCAACAGCCGCTCCGCCACTTCCCATTGCATCAGGAAAACGGCTGACGGAAATCGCTTATCTAAGGCCAAAAATTTCTCAATAATCGGCGAAGTAATATAGTACGGCAAGTTGCCCACGATGGTGCCTGGACCCCACTGACTCAAATCGATCTCCAAAACGTCGGCCTCATGCACATGCAACTTCTGGTCGTATTTGAATTTCTCCCGAAGATGAGCAGCCAGAGATGCATCGAGTTCAATGGCATGAAGTTCATCGGTACGGGGCAGTAGGTGGCGGGTCAAGGCCCCACGACCTGCGCCAATTTCTACAGCCAGCGGAGTGTGTGCACCACAAGCCGCTTTCGCCAAGCGCTCCAGAATAGAATCGCGAATGAGAAAGTGCTGTCCCAACCTACGCGGCACGCTTTAGTTTAGAACGCCGTCTAGCGAGTTTGACACTATATGATAGTGCGACTGATGGCTTATTTACTGGCAATCGCAGCCGGAGCAGCTAACCCCATTCAAGCGGGCGCAAACGCGCAGCTAAAGGCCTCAACTGGCGCCACCGTGTTCGCTGCGACGGCAGTGTACCTCTCCGGATTAGGGGCAATGCTGGTGATTCAATTGTTCGTTAGAGAAGGCTGGCCTACACTCGGAAAGCTCGCCTGCACTCCGTGGTGGGCTTGGACGGGAGGTCTGCTGAGCATCGGCTCGACCATGGCTGCTGCAGCTTTCGCACAACGCATGGGTTCAGGAGTATTCACGGGAATCAGCGTTACCGCTTCGCTCGTTACCTCTATTCTGCTCGATAATTTTGGGGCAGCTGGGTTCCATACCCATCCGGCTTCGCCAATGCGAATTTTTGGTGGCGCACTTATGATCACCGGCCTATGGCTTACCGCTAAGTTTTGAACAGTTAGATTCTGGTATTGCTGCCGCGGGGTCTTCTCTGAGCGCGAATGGCGTTGAGAGAGATAACGACTTTGAATAGTAACGCAGATCCGGGATAATATCGCGATTGCTACATTCAAACAACTGTACTTCCGCCGAGTCGATCAACGCGTGCCAAATAAAATCAGACACGCCGCTCAAATAGGGTGAATAGATTACCCGTTGCCCTGTGCGGAGCGCATAAGCACCCGCCCAAGCACCCAGAAATGGAAGAGACACGTTTGAGGGCAGTTGTTGGAGCAAGCTCTTCAGGAACACCGCCTTTACGACGGCGAATTGGACCGAAACCGCACTCACGGAACGCTGCTTCCATATCTGAGTGAAGTAGCCAGGGTCCAGCACCGAGCGGCCCGCATTTGGAGAGCAGCAAACACCACCCACGCCAAAGATTTGGCCCGCCTCTGTAATGATACCCGCCCGATTACGAACTCTTCCGCCCACCATCACGGTATCGGGATGCAACTCAAAGAGCGCATTTGCTTCTGAGATCCAGCCGGAATCGTCCACTTGAATGGCGTCACTAACGAAATGAACCAGCCCGTCTTTTTGCGCCAGGCGATCCGCCAGCGGGAATAAAGCTCGTGGGTGGTCGTTTTTACCTCTCGTGCTTATTACAACCGTCTCAATCGGCTTTTGTTCTCGACCATCCCGCACGAAACGCCAATGCGCGGCGCCCGCTAACAATGGGCTATGCTCAACCTTAAACTTCAGCGAGTCGGGCCGCGCATCAAGAAATCGCTGCAGAACAGCCCGCTGCGACGATTGTATGTAAGGCTTTATGGCGGCGTCGTCAGCCGTGGAATGTGCGTGTACCCGCCATCCGTACAGGATCTCCGGGATGTGAACGGCTCGATAGCCAGCAATCAGAAAGCGCACGAACAAGTCCCAATCAGGGCTGCCTTCTGTGTTCTGGTCGCTGTAGGCGCCCAGTTCGAGTGCCTTTGCGCGATCTACAATCCCTAAATGTGCGATATATGCAGAATTCAGCAGCAACACCGGATCCCAGTCCGGCTTCAGATACGGCTGAACAAACTTTGACCCGCTGATTTTGTCCTCGTCGGTGTAAAGCAGTGGAGGGTAGTTCGTTCTGTTGATCCAGCTAGTAATCACTCGCAATGCATCGGGATATAAATAATCATCGGCGTCCACCGGTAGCACGTAACGGCCACTTGCCGTTTCCAGGCAACGCCGAAGCCCACGCGTGATGCCGACGTTCAATGAGGATCGTTCGATTCGTATCCAGCGATAATTGGCCAACTCTCTCAAGCAACCAAGCAGAGCCGGGTTCGTGCAGCCATTGTCAAGAACAATCCACTCGCAGGCGCCGCTCGAATTCTGGGCAATCAATAGTTCTGCGAGCGTCTTCAGATACCGGACGGGGCTACCATTCCAAACCGGGGTCAATACGGATAACAATCCAGGTTGCAGTTGGTCTTTGTAGACAGAAGCGCGCTCATGAAGTCGGGCGGCACGCCACTGCTTGTACACTGTTGCCTCGCGGCTGGGTATCCAACTTTCTGCCTTCCGTCGCAGTACCCCTTTTACGAATGCAGGCAAACCACGCCGGAACCGCCGCCAGTTAGCTTGAAACGACGGCGCAGCTCTCAGCGTAATGTCACGCATCCTTTTACTTCGTCCCTCCCCTCATCGCTCCCATGCTGTCGAGAATGCCAGTATAACGGCTCTCGCTAATAACAGCGTAGCTGGTATCGTCTAGAAAATGGGCATTTCTCGCCAGCATGTACCCGTTGAAGCAGTACCGCTATCGGTTCAACAGAAACTAGAACGACTCGAATCTGAGCTGCGGACCGCACAACAGCAGATAACTAACCTTCTGGATTTAGTGGAAAAACAGCAGGCCCGGTTGAACACACAGGAAACCTCGGTCGCCCGTCTCGACCGGATCGTTATGGAGATACTTACTAGCCGCGCTTGGCGCGCTCTGCGGTTCGCCGGCAAGGTTGCGAAAACGATCCTCCCTTCACGTGGTATATCGAGGCTCACGTTGGGATCTGGCGTCCCTACCCGTGCTGGCAAGGAAGTAAAGTCGTTCCTCGTGTGTGATGCTCCAACTCCAATGGACACTCGTCCACGGAGTAAGAGGGTGGATATTCGGGGATGGTGCTTAGCCGAAAGCGGTGTTGATTGCGTTGAAATTCAGGTAGGAGACCTGCCCCCGGTAAGAACTGTACCTAATGCTTTTCGGCCCGATGTAAAAAGAGAGCACCCAGAGTTCGGCGCCAATACGCGAGCCGGATTTGAAGTGGATGTGGATACGTCCTCTGCGGCAAATGGGTCGCACCCCATCGTAATCCGCCTGATTTCTAAGGGCGTTTCGATTCGCGAAACACAAACATCGGTTCTCATTGATCACGAGAAAGGATTCGCCTCACCGTACGAGCAGTGGATTCACGAATTCGAAAAACCGAGCGATCAGATGGTCCAGCTCAGACTGCCGAATCTAACCAGACGTCCGGTGATCAGCATTGTCATGCCCGTGTACAACACTGCGGAATCGGAATTGACGAGCGCGATTCAGTCAGTCGTCGATCAGTCGTACCCTTGCTGGCAGCTTTGCATAGCCGACGACCACTCTTCAAAACCCGAAATAGAGCGCATCCTCAACCGATTTGCGGCGCAGAGATCCAGTATCAAGGTGGCTTACCGGTCAGAACAGGGAGGGATTGCCGCCGCTTCTAATACCGCTTTGGCAATGGCCACCGGCGAATACATCTGCTTTCTCGACCATGACGACACACTAGCCCCCCACACGCTGGCCTACGTCTGCGAAGTCGCCAACTATCAACCGGATGCCGACTTGATCTACAGCGACGAGGATAAGATCGACAGCCAAGGTAACCGCTTTGAGCCTTTTTTCAAGCCAGAGTGGTCACCCGACCTGTTGGGGTCCGAGAACTACATCGGCCATCTAACTATTCTGAGGCGGGACCTGTTGGACAAGGTGGGCGGTTTTCGTTCTACATTCGACGGAAGCCAGGACTACGACTTGGTTCTCCGTGCGAGCGAAATCGCTGCCAAAATCGTGCACATCCCGCGCGTGCTCTATCACTGGCGGGCCGGAGTGGCATCAACAGCGACCGCGCTTGAGAACAAAAGCTACACCGTTCTGGCAGCCGAACGGGCGCTTGCCGAATACTGTCAGCGGTCCGGTTCCAATGCTCGTGTGGATGCGAACCTAGTGAGGGGGCGCTGGCGGCTTCGGTATCCCATCCCCAAAGGCACCCGTGTCAGCATAATAATTGCATCCGGCGGCAAGGCGGACGTGCTAGCCACTAATCTGAAAAGCATTTTCAGCAAAACCACGTATGCCGACTATGAGGTCGTCGTAATAGACAACGGCAAACACTATGACGTCGAACAGCTTGTTTCTGGGCTTAAAAGCGGATTTCATCGCCTGCGCTACATAGATTGGCGAAACAAACCATTTAACTATTCGGAGATAAACAACGCTGCCGCGAGGAATTGTACTTCTCCTGTGCTGTTGTTCCTCAACGACGACACCTCTGTAATCGAGCCCGAGTGGCTGGCGGCCATGGTGGAGTTGGCTGTTCGCCCTGAGGTTGGAGTTGTCGGGGCAAAACTCCTGTATCCTGATGGACGCATTCAGCATGGGGGCGTGGTCATGGGCATCTACGACAACTGCGGTCATGCTTTCAAGGGACTGGATGGCAGTCGAGGTCATTACTTCGACTTCTCCGACGTTATTCGGAATGTGAGCGCTGTTACCGGCGCATGTCTGATGACCAGAGCTAGCGTGTTCTGGGAGGCTGGCGGCTTTGATGAACATACCTTCGCCGTGGCGTTCAACGATGTCGACCTGTCATTGAAAATCGGGAGTCTCGGGTATCGTGTGCTCTATACGCCACATGCTGTGCTTTACCACCATGAGGCATTTTCAAAGACGTCGAAAGATTTAGTTCCCCATCCAGAAGAAGTGGCAGCCATGCGCCGCAAGTGGAGCCAAACTATTGCGGCGGATCCTTACTATAGCCCAAATCTAACGCGCAACGACGAGGATTATTCGCTAAGAACACTATCGTAATTTACTGTTAGCGGCTATAGTACGTTCAAGGGGG
>Ga0308174_10000229_pt1 | contig 23163 bp, 23 predicted proteins | sample PhyPR2_FD_203894 | JGI IMG/M metagenome (GOLD analysis project Ga0308174, IMG submission 203894) | Soil microbial communities from UC Gill Tract Community Farm, Albany, California, United States - DLSLS.P.R2 | ecosystem: Environmental > Terrestrial > Soil > Agricultural land | place: USA... | reverse complement strand
GCCGCACAGGGCGCCCCGGCCTTGGTCCGGCCGCCGGTGTCCCCGCAGCGGGTAGGCCCGGTCGGCTGAGCCGCCGAAACGCTGCCGGCTCGACGCGCGAAGGGCAGGACGACGGCGTCGGCGGCCGGGGCTGGCCCCTCGACGGTCGCGGCAGAGAGCAGGGCGGCGACGGGAGCCGCCGGAGCCACGGAGGGCGCGGCTGCCGGCGAGCCGGCGGCCCGGCGGCGGGCGACAACGCGGCGGAGGGCGGCCGAGGCGGTCAGGCCGGCGGTGAGGACGACGAGGGCGACGGAGGTGCGGCGCATGCCTAATCAATCGGCAGTCCGCCGCCGGACGGGAACACGGCCGAGCGACCCCAGCCATCGAGGCGGAGCCGCTGGCCGGCGTCACTCGTGCGCTCACCCGTGGCGCCAGGGCAGAAGAGGGCGGCCCCACGAGGAGGTGCGGCGGTAGCGGCCGGCCGATCTCGAGGGCCGTCCCCCCGACGGAGCACCGGCCCTTGCCCGCCGGTCAGGAGATGGTCACGTACTCCGTGGACGCTGCCACTCGGACGGGGTCGAGCGCGAGACGACGCGGTTGCCGGTCTGTGCGGCGACCCGGGGTCGTTGATCGGAACTGCCGATCAGCTCGCGGGCCGCGAGGGGCCGCCCATCACCGGCTCCGTCGGGAGCTGCCGGACGAGTGGGCATCTTTGGCCGGCGCGGCGGCGTCGCAGTTCGGCGTCCCCCGCCGAGGCGCGGCCGACCGCCCGCCGACGCCGACGGTCGGCCGCGACGCGGCCCGGGGCGGACTCGGCCTGTACCTGGTGGCCCGGATCTGCGGCGCGCACGGCTGGTTCACCGAGCACGGCCGGAAGGTCAGCTGGGCGCGCGTGGACCACACCCGCGCCGAGGCGCCGCCCGAGGTGTGGCAGGCCGTCCCCTCACCGGCAACGGACACCCCGATCGCTGCCGCGATCGCTGACCCTTCGGCGGCGTGTCAGGGCGCGCCCGAGTGGGTAGGTTGCGGGGGCGCGGAGCTGTAACAGAACGGGTCCGGCGAGATGGTGTGGTGGCACGGTGCCGTCCACCGGTGTGTGCCTTCCCGTGTCGAGTTCCGGCACGACTGAGGGGAAGGCACATGACCGAGGCACTGTGGGCCCCACGGCCCCGCCCGTCGCCGGGACCCGCCGCCGTTCCCGTCGGCGCGTGGACGCCGACGAGCCCGATCGATCTCACCGTCCAACGGCGGCAACTCGCTGACGCGCTCCGAAACTCCCCTGGGCCGGCCGGCGCCGACGACGGCGTCGATGACGGCGTCGAACGCCTGCTGCTGGCGTTCGAGGAACTGGCCAGCAACGCGCTCCGGCACGGGCGAGCCCCGGTCCGGGCGGGGGTCACCGCCTTCGATGGGTGCTGGCTGCTCGAGGTCAGCGACGCCGCCGCCGACCGGCCGCCGACCCCCGCGCACGGCCGCGACGCCGCCGAAGGAGGCCTGGGGCTGCCTTTGGTCGCCCGGATCAGCGCGGCGCACGGCTGGCAGATCGACGGTGACCGCAAGAACGTGTGGGCACGCGTCGACCGCATCCCCGCAGGCCGCGACCCGTCCAACCCGGGTGACTCCGGGGCGGCCGAGCGGCTGTTCGGAGCGATCGCCGGCTTCAGCACGGCGCTCGGGTTCGCGCCGACCACCCGTCTGACCGGCCCAGTGAGTCGCCTGCCGGGCGACCTGGTCACCAGCCTGGTCGCCGTGGTCGGTGAGGCGCTGACCAACGTGGCCCGGCACGCCCACGCGAACTCCGCCGAGGTCGACATCGCGGTGACCGCGGACGCGATCTCCGCATGCGTCGCCGACGACGGCATCGACATGGCCGCCGCGCCGCGGAACGGCGGACTGGCCGATCTGCGGCGGCGCGCCGACTGGCACGGCGGCACCCTGACCGTCCGGCCCGGCGCGCTCAGCGGAACGCGGCTGACCTGGACCGTGCCACACCACATGACATCGCCGGGCCCGGGAGCGCAGTAGTCGGCTGGAAGCCGCCGTGGACCCCGTCCGTGGCCACGTAGCTGTCGGCCCTCGCTCGCTGCAAGCTGCGGGTGGCCGGTGGTGCCGTTAGCAGCGTCAGTCCGGGTCCCTGGGCTGTACCTCGTTGACGATGTCCGCGGCGATTCCGCGCAGTTTGCGGTTGGTGGCTTGGGACTGCGCGGAGAGCATGTCGAAGGCGGCGTCGGGCGTGATCCGGTGCCGGCCCATCAGGATGCCCTTCGCCTGGTCGATGACGGCCCGGGACTGCAGGGCGCGCTGCAGGTTGGCCGCCAGGGTGGCGGTGCTGGCGTAGACGCCGGCGTTCGCGACGGCGACCGCCGCGTAGCTGGCGAAGGCCGTGGCCAGCTCCTGGGTCGCGGCATCGAAGGCACCCTCGGCGGTGCCGTAGATGTTCAGCGCGCCGATCGTCTGGCGGGCCACCGGCAGGCCGATCGACATGGTGTGGGTGATCCCGCGCCGGGCGGCGGCCCGCCCGAAATCCGGATAGGTCGGATCCGCGGCGGTGTTGTCGATGGTGACGGTGGCGCCCGACAGCGCGGCGTCCATGCACGGGCCGAACCCGGCCTCGTACTGGCGCTCGTCGAGCTGTGCGGACAGCGGCCCGGTGAACGCCACGCTGGAGACCTTCCTGCCCTCCATCAGGGTCACCGAGACATCGGCGGCGCCGGTGATCGTCTGCTTGGCCAGCTCGGCCACCCGGCCGAGGACCTCGGACAGCTGCTGCTCGCTGAGCATGATCTTGCTCAGCTCGGCGAAGGCGGCCCGTGGGTCCAGCGGCGGATCGGACCCGCCGGTGTGGGGCGTGGACATGGTGGCTCCCGCTCTGGGAGTGGGACTGCGGGGTCGGGCCTCGCGACAGTCCTGAAGGGCGGCGCCGCCGGCCGCTCACGAGCGAAGAGCCGGGACGAGAACCGGTAGGGCGCTCTGTTGCGTCCGCCGGGGGCCGGTCGTCGGGAGCGGCGCCAACTCGTCGCATGCGTGGGACCGACTGATTGCTGGCAACGCTACTCGCCTATCGAGTGCCGGAGCGGCCCGGTGGCCGTCGCGGTCGCGGGTGGCCAGAACGGGGGGATAGTGGACGTAGCCGCTACGCCTCCAGCCGCGGAGGCGCCGTCGAGGACCGAGGCCGAGCAGAGGCCGCGACCGGCCCTCCCGCCGGCGGACTCGGTGCCGGGCCGGCCGCACCGACGATCCCCGACGCAGGCACCCACTCCGAAGGAGTTCCGGTGCCCGCACTCGCAGCCCCCGCCTGCGGGCTCACCCTCGTGGCCTGGCGGATGGCGGACCTGACTCCACTCGAGCTGTGGTGGCGCTACATCGGCCTCGGCGGATACCGCGCCCTCGACGCCCTCGCCGACTACTTGGGCGGGTCCGCAGATTGACCGCCCTTCGAGCACAACATCCTCGCCCATGCGCTCAACGAGCGCCTGTGGGACCTGGGATGTCCCACCCTCGTCCCCCACCGCCCTCCTGAGAGCCACCTGCACGGAGCCCACCTGACGCCAGGCTGGTAGGTCGGTGAGGACACGATCTGACCCGTTGTCAGGACGTACGGACGCCACGGCAACCCGGATGATCGGAATCACGTCCAGCGGCGACAGCCCCACGCCCGGCGGTCCTGCGGCCGAGCGCGCGAAACCGTCCGCGCGGCGGCTGACCGGGTCGGAGGCGGCCCGGTCGGAGCAGCCCTCGGCCGACGGTGTGGCTCGGTGCGAGCCTGGCCATGGTCACCAGGGCCGTCGGGAGCGTCGGGACGTGGCTTCCGGCCAGCACCTGGTCCCCCGGGGCGGACGTCGAGGGCAACGAGCACGGCCGGCGGCAGGGTCAGCCGCCGGTCGGCGTCGACCGGCACCCGAGTCAGCAGCCGGCTGTCGGCGGCGGCGCGGATGACGACGTGTCCGTTCTCCCGGGCGGCGACGAGGAGGGTCTGCTCGGTCCAGCCGAGCGTGCCCAGGGCCTTGCCGAGGTTGATCCGGTTCTGCGCGTCGATGCGGGGTGCGTGCGCGTGCAGGGCTGCGCCGTCGTGCGCCGGCCGCGGGCTGCGGTCGGCGAGGTGCACGACCGGGGCGAGGACCTCGGCGGCGGCCCCGCCGTTGCCGGCGTGCGGCCCGGTCCTCGGGGTGAGCGTGTCGGTGCCCGGGTAGGGCGCGCGAATGGCGGCGACGCGGGCGGCGGTGCGGTGAGCGGTGTCCAGTCCAGCAGGCATGGACGGACTTATGCCTGCAGATCCGGCGGCGGCAGCCGACCCGGCGGCCGGATCTCCCTGCGGGGATGGCTGCCGATCGCCCCCGGCCGCGGACGGTGGTCGATGTGACCTGCTGTCCGCAGCCCGGAACCTGGTCCCGGCTACCTGAAGAGACCGGGGCATCCCCCAGTCTAAAGTGGGCAAGGGGGGAGTTGACGGAGCGTCACTGGGCGATTCCCCAGCGGATCCGACCCTGGGCGCTCCTCCTGCTCCTGGTTCGCTCTCCCGGTAGCCGCTGCGGGCATCCTCCCGGGCTTTCAAGATCATGACGGAGACGCTACGCCGTCCCTCGGACAGTGCATGGGCGTGATCACCGGGCACGGGTCCGGACTGCCTCACAGAGGAACCGTGGTCCCCGTGGCCCCGATCAGGGGACCTGCCGATCGTCCGAGGGCTGCCCAACGGTCACGTCGACGACGGAAAACGACAGCACCTCACCGGTGAGCACCGTTGTGAGGTCGAGGCCGCTCGCCAGAACGTCCAGGACGTCGGTGTGGTCCCGGGGCCCGATGACCCCCAACCGGTCGTCGCCGTCTGTCACGGCGAGTTCCGCCGGTGGGCGATCGACAGCGTTCAGCTGGACCGTCCGCGACCGATCATGACCCTCCGCGTCGGTCGGGGCGGCGCGACGGATCGTCACCAGCTGAGCGGATGGGGTCTCCCCGAGCACAGCCATCACCGATGGGCGACAGAGCGTGGGGACCATCACTGACCCAACGGTTGCGGATACCCCCCGGGGTATTCACTATGAAATGCGTGGACATCCCCCAGGGCGAGCTCGCTGACGTTGTCAAGCGCCTCAAGCGCATCGAGGGCCAGATCGGCGGCATCGTCCGCATGATCGAGGACGGCCGGGACTGCTCGGCCGTGGTCACCCAGCTGGCCGCGGCGTCGAAGGCGCTGAGCAAGGCCGGGTTCGCCGTGGTCTCCACCGGGATGCGCTACTGCTCGATCAACGAGGACGGCGAGACCCGCGAGGTCGACCTGCGCGAGCTCGAGCGCCTGTTCCTCTCCCTGGCCTGACCCCCACCGACACCTGGAGTACGCCGTGAACCCGCAGATCCCCCAGCTGACCCCCGCCGACGCCGCCGACCGCACCGAGGCCGTCCTGCTCGACGTCCGCGAGGCCGGCGAGCTCGCCGACGGTCGCATCGCCGGCAGCACGCACATCCCGTTGGGCCAGCTGGCGACCCGCGTCTTCGAGCTCGACCGCAGCCGACCGGTCATCACCGTCTGCCGCAGCGGCGGTCGCAGCTCGCAGGCCGCGCAGTTCCTCGCCGCCCAGGGCTACGACGTCGCCAACCTCGCCGGCGGCATGACCGCCTGGGTCGGCGAAGGCCGGCCGGTCACCACGCGCTGACCGATCCATTTCAGCCGCAGATACCCCTGCCCCGTACCGTACTGAGGAGCCTTTCGTGCAGATCGACGTCATCGAGACCACCGGCCTCGGCGACCGCAGCTACCTGGTCAGCGCCGGCGGTATCGGCGTGGTCATCGACCCTCAGCGCGACATCGACCGGGTGCTCGCGCTGGCCGAGAAGCGAGCCGTCCAGATCGCGCTCGTGGTCGAAAGCCACCTCCACAACGACTACCTGAGCGGGGGGTTGGAGTTGACCCGCACCGTCGGCGCCGAGTACGCGGTGCCCGCCGGGGACACCGTCGCCTTTGAGCGGACCCCGGTCGCCGACGGCGACCTGCTCGCCGCCGGCCCGATGCGCCTGCGGGTACTGCACACCCCCGGGCACACCCACCACCACGTCAGCTACGTGCTCACCGACGCCGACGGGCAGGTGCAGGCCGTGTTCACCGGCGGCTCGATGCTCTACGGCGCGACCGGCCGCACCGACCTGGTCGGCCCCGACCACACCGACGAGCTCACCCACGCCCAGTACCACTCGGTGCGCCGGCTGGTCGACGAGCTGCCCGCCGGCACCCCGGTGTTCCCAAGCCACGGCTTCGGCTCGTTCTGCGCGGCCACCCCGACCAGCGGCGACTCCTCCACCGTCGGCGAGCAGGCGCAGGTGAACCCGGCCCTGACCCAGGACGAGCAGACCTTCGTCGACCAGCTGATCGCCGGCCTCACCGCCATCCCCGCCTGGTACAGCCACATGGGCCCCGGCAACGCCGCCGGCCCGGCGCCGGTGGACCTGTCCATGCCGCGACTGGTCGACCCCGCCGAGCTCGCCGACCGGCTGGCCGCCGGCGAGTGGGTGATCGACCTGCGCAGCCGCACCGCGTTCGCCGCCGGTCACCTGCCCGGTGCGCTGAACTTCGAGCTGGCCATCGCCAACTTCGTCACCTACGTCGGCTGGCTCATTCCCTGGGGTGCACCGCTGACCCTGATCGGGGAGACCGAGCAGCAGGTTGCCGACGCCCGCCGCGAGCTGGTCCGCATCGGCATCGACCGGCTCGCCGGCGCCGCGATCGGCAGCCCCGAGGCCCTGGCGGCTGGCCGGGAGCTGGCTTCCAACCCGGTCAGCGACTTCGCCGGCCTGGCCGCGGCGATGACCGCCGACCCCGACCTGGTGGTCCTCGACGCCCGCCGCGACGACGAGCGCGCCGGCGGCGGGGTGCGCGGCTCGCTGCACATCCCGATCCACGAGCTGACCCAGCGGCTCGATGAGGTGCCGACCGGTGACGTGTGGGTGTACTGCGGCTCGGGATACCGAGCGTCCATCGCCGCCTCGCTGCTCGCCCGCGCCGGCCGCCGGCCGGTGCTGGTCAACGGCGGGTACGGCGACCCCGACACCGGTGCGGCCGCCGTCGACCTGCACGCCCAGCCCGCCACCGTCTGACCCTCACCAGACCCCGGCGGCCACCGGGCGCCGCGGCCCCGGTGGCCGCCGGCGCTCGGCTGCCCGCAGCACCCTCAGAGCCCGACCCAGAGGACGACCCTCCCGTGGATTCCCGCACCACCGACCTGATCACCCCCGCCGAGCTGACCACCCGGTCCGCCGGCGGCACCACACCCACCGTCATCGACGTCCGCACCCCGGCCGAGTACGAGACCGCGCACATCCCCGACTCGATCAACATCCCGCTGCCGCTGGTGCAGCAGCACGCCACCGACCTGGCCGGTGACCTGGACGGGCCGGTCGTGCTCGTCTGCCAGGCCGGCGGTCGCGCCCGCACCGCCCACGCCGCACTCTCTGCGGCCGGGGCACAGCAGCTGGCCGTCCTCTGCGGCGGCGTTGCCGCGCACACCGCCGCCGGGCAGCCAGTGCGCCGCGGCCGCACCCGCTGGGCGCTGGAGCGCCAGGTCCGCCTCGTGGCCGGCGCCCTGGTCGCCGGCAGCATCCTGGCCAGCCTCCGATTCCCGAAGGCCCGGTTCCTCGCCGGCGGCGTCGGCGCCGGCCTGACCGCCGCCGCGCTCACCGACACCTGCGCGATGGGCGCGGCGCTGTCGAAGCTGCCGTACAACCGCGGCGACCGCCCGGTGACCCTGGCCCACGCGGTTCAGGCGCTGCGGACGGCCGGCACCGCGTCGTGATCGTCGCGGCCGCCCTCGGCCTGCTCATCGGGGCGCTGGTCGGCCTGCTGGGAGGCGGCGGTTCGATCCTCGCCGTTCCCGCGCTGGTCTTCGCCGCCGGGCAGGATCTGCCGCAGGCGGTCGCCACCTCGCTGCTGGTCGTCGGCATCACCTCCGTGGTGGCGTTGCTGCCCCGGCTCCGTGCAGGGCAGATCGCCTGGAGCATCGGGGTGTTGTTCGGCGTGGCCGGGGCCGCCACCGCCTTCGCCGGTGCCGCGGTCAACCGGCTGCTGCCCGACGACGTCGTCCTCGGCCTGTTCGCCGCCCTGATGGTTGCCGCCGGGATGCGGATGCTGTCGGAGAAGCCAGCTGCCGGCGCTGCCTGCGCCGCCGATGGTGGCCGCGTCAACTGGCGCCGCTGCCTGCCCCGCACGCTGGCCGGCGGGCTGGTCGTCGGGTTCCTCACCGGCCTGCTCGGCGTGGGTGGCGGCTTCCTCATCATCCCCGTGCTGGTCATCGCGCTGGGGCTGCCGATGCCCACCGCGATCGGCACCTCACTGCTGATCGTCGCGGTGAACTCGGCAGCCGGCTTCGCCGCGCACGCCGGCGAGGCCCCTCTGGACGTGCCGGTCACCGTCACGTTCACCGCAGCCGCGGTGCTCTCCGGGCTGGCCGCCGGCCGGGTCGCCACCCGGGTCGACACCACCCGGCTACGCCGGTGGTTCGCCTACCTGGTGTTCGCCGTCGCGGCGTTCATCCTCGTCCAGATCACGGCCGGCCTGCTCGGGTAGCCCGCCGGCCGGCGACATCGCGATGCCATCCGCAGCGGAGTCCAGGTCCGACGGCGGAAACCACACCCTGCGTGCCGACTGACTGGCCGCGAGGCCTTTCTCAGCCGCCCACTCGGTCCTCGTTCGGGTCGTGCACGCGGCCGCGACCGTCTGCTGCCTGCCACCGTCGTCTGACGCGGCTGCCGCCGGCGGCGCGCGGTGCCGGCGCGAGCTCCGGCACGCCTTCTGCCTCGACCTCCGCGGGCAGCGCGCCGGTGAGCAGCTGCAGTGCGTCGGCGACCGCGAACAGGTGCAGCTCGGCGGTGTCGACGACGACGCTGGCCAGCACCTGGTCACCGGCTCGGACGTCGAGGGCGACGAGCACGGCCGGCGGCAGGGCCAGCCGGCGGTCGGCGTCGACCGGCACCCGGGTCAGCAGCGGGCTGTCGGCGGCGGCGCGGACGACGACGTGCCCGTTCTCGCGGGCGGCGACGAGGGAGGTCTGCGGCGTCCAGCCCAGCGCGCTCAGCGCCTTACTGAGGTCGACGCGGTTCTGCGCGTCGATGTGGGGGGCGTGCGCCTGCCGACGGCGCCGTCGCGTCGTGGCCGCGGGGTGCGGTCGGAGATGTGCACCACCGGGGCCAGGACCTCGGCAGCGGCACCTTCGCCACCCCTGTGCGGCCCGGTCCCCGGGGAGAGCGAGTCGGTGCCGGGGTACGGCGCGCGGATGGCGGCGACGCGGGTGGCGGTCCGGTGAGCGGTGTCCAGGCCAGCAGGCATGGACGGACTGGTGCCGGGTGATCCGGCGGTGTCAGTCGCCCCGGAGGCCTGATTCGCGCCCGCGGATGCCGGCCGATCTCGACGGGCTGCGGACGGTGGCCGTTGCTGCCTGCCGTCCGCGGGTCGGGACTGAGTCCCGGCCTTCTGGAAGGACTGGGGGATTCCCCAGTCCGGAGTGGGCAAGGGGGGAGTTGAACCCCCACGTCCTTTCGGACACACGGACCTGAACCGTGCGCGTCTGCCATTCCGCCACTTGCCCTGGCGAGCGCCGACATTAGCAGTTCCCGGCGCGACCACCGGTGAGGGGGTTGGTCGCCGGCCCCGGACAGGCCTCCGCGGAACCACCATCGGGGCGTCGCGGGTTCCTGGCCGGTAACCCGCGCGCGTCCCGGCTACGATCACGTTGGCACAGCATGACAACCGGGGCGACCGCAAAGGAGCGACTGTGGGTGTGCTGCAGCGCTTCGAGCGACGGCTCGAAGGCATGGTCGGCCTGGCGTTCGCGCGCATCTTCAAGGGCAAGGTCCACCCGGCGGAGATCGCCAAGGCCCTGCAGCGCGAGGCCGACGAGCAGCGCTCCGTCCTCGGCGAGGGCCGCGTCCTCGCGCCCAACGTCTACGTCGTCCGCCTCGGCGAGACCGACTTCGGCCACCTCGGCCAGTGGTCGGACCAGCTGGCCTCCGAGCTCGCCGACATGGTCTCCGAGCACATCGACGATGAGGGCTACCAGGTCTTCGACAAGGTGACCGTGCGCCTGGAGCAGGACGACGACCTGCCCACCGGCGTCTTCGAGGTCAGCTCCCTGGTCGCCGACCCCGCCGCACAGCCGGCGTCCCGTGAGGAGTTCGCCGTCCCCAAGCCGGCCGGCGGCCCCATGACCGGCCACCCCCCGCTTCCGCCGCTCCCCCCGCTGCGCGGGCGGGTGTCCGGCGACACCGGCAAGCAGGGTCCCTCGATCACCGGCCGCGCCGGCTCCCGGCCCGGCGTCACGCACGTCCTCGTCGTCGACGGTCCGGGCACCCGGCACGAGCTCACGACCGGACGCAACGTCATCGGCCGCGGCACCGAGGCCGACATCCGCCTGCCCGACACCGGCGTCAGCCGCAAGCACGTCGACGTCGTCCTCGACGGCGGCACGGCGACGGCGGAAGACCTGGGGTCCACCAACGGCACCCTCGTCAACGGCCGCCGGATCACCCGGCAGCCGCTGTCGGACGGCGACGTCATCCGCATCGGCCACTCGGTGCTCGTCTATCGGCAGGACGGCGCGTGAGCCGGCCGACGCAGGCGCGCACGAGCACCCCTCGGTCCGGCAGGGCCGCACGGAGGGGCGCACGGTCGTGACCCCGGAGATCGTCCTTCAGGTGTTCCGCTTCGGCTTCCTGCTGCTGCTGTGGCTGTTCATCTTCGCCGCGTTCCGCGTGGTCCGCGCCGACCTGTTCGGCGGCCGCGCCGGCCGCGTCACCGCCGTGCCGCCCCGCGCGGCGCCCGCCGGACGCAAGCGTGGGCAGAAGGGCCCGCGCACCCTGGTGGTCACCGCCGGCCCGCTGGCCGGCACCAAGATCACCCTGGGCGACCAGCCGATCCTCATCGGCCGCGCCGACGACTCGACCCTCGTCCTCACCGACGACTTCGCCAGCTCGCGGCACGCGCGGCTGACCAACCGCGGCGGCCAGTGGTACGTCGAGGACCTGGGCTCGACCAACGGCACCTACCTCGATCAGCAGCGCGTGCAGGGCCCCCTGCTGATCAGCCCCGGCCAGCCGATCCGCATCGGCCAGACCGCACTGGAGCTGCGTACGTGATCGAGCTCTCGGGCGGGCATGGGCGCTCTGCCTCGTCGGTTGCGGGCTCACCGTCGGGCACAGCATGCTGGGAGGCACGCCGCCGGGGCGTCGACGAGGAGGCCGCGTGACCCTCGTCCTGCGCTATGCGGCGCGCTCGGACCGCGGCCTGATCCGCGGCAACAACCAGGACTCGGTCTACGCCGGGCCGCGGTTGCTCGCCGTCGCCGACGGCATGGGTGGCCACGCCGCCGGTGACGTCGCGAGCAAGGTGGTCATCGCCGCGCTCGAGCACCTCGACGACGACGCCCCGTCCGGCGACATGCTGCAGTCGATGCGCCAGGCTGTCTTCGAGGGCAGCGAGCACCTGCGCGAGGTGATCCGCGAGTCCCCGCAGCTCGAGGGCATGGGCACCACGCTCACCGCCATCCTGTTCGCCGGCGGCCGGCTCGCCCTCTGCCACGTCGGCGACTCGCGCGCCTACCTCATGCGCGACGGCCAGATGTCGCAGATCACGCACGACGACACGTTCGTCCAGACGCTGATCGACGACGGTCGGATCACCGCCGAGGAGGCGAACACCCACCCGCAGCGGTCGCTGCTGCTCCGCGCGCTCAACGGCCAGGACGTCGAGCCCGACCTGTCCATGCGCGAGGCGCGGGAGGGCGACCGCTACCTGCTCTGCTCCGACGGACTCTCCGGCGTCGTGAGCGAGGAGACGCTGGCCGAGGCGCTGAAGGATCCCGACCCCCAGTCGACGGCGGACCGGCTCATCGAGCTGGCGCTGCGCAGCGGTGGGCCGGACAACGTGACCGTGATCGTGGCCGACGTGATCGACGACGGCGGCCGCGGCGGCGCGCTCATGGAGCCCGTGGTCGACGGCGCGGCCGGTGGCAACGTCGGGCAGCGCGAGGTCGACCGCCGGTCGGCGGCCGGCCGGGCCGCCCTCGCCGATCCCGCGGCCGCACCGCCGCCGACACCGACACCGCCGACGGGCGGTGGCCCCTCCGCCCGCCGCCGCCCGCTGCGATTCCTCCTGGTGGCGGTGGCTGCACTCGTCGTGCTCGTGGCGGGATCGGTCGGTACCTACGCCTGGGCTCTCGGCCACTGGTTCGTGGGCGTCGACGGCAAGGGCAAGGACGAACAGGTCGCCGTCTTCCGCGGACTGAACGTCTCAGTGGTCGGCTTCGACCTCTACGAGCTCGACCAGGACACGGGCCTCGCACTGGCCGACCTCGAGCCGGCCGTGCGGAACCGCGTGCGCGGCGGCATCACTGCCGACGACCCGGACGCCGCCAACCGCATCCTCGACCGTCTCCGCGCCGAGCAGCTGCCCCTCTGCCCGCTCCCGGAGGAGACCTCCGCGTCCGCGAGCACGAGCGCACCCGCGGCGACACCGACGCGGACCGCTCCCGCGGCGGGCACGAGCCCCCGGCCGCCGGCCGCCAGCGGCGTACCGGCGGGCACCAGCGCCGCCGCCCCCCGGACGACGTCCGCCCCCCGCACTCCGGTGACACCCGCGACCACGACGCCGACCCGGACGACCCCGTCGTCCGAGCCGGGAGTGAGCTGCCGGGAGGAGAACTGATGGCCGCGCCGAGCACCGACCCTCGCGCGGCCGCGGCCGGCGTCGGCAGCACCGTCCCGAAGCGACGCGGCACCGAGGCGGCGCTGCTCGGGTTCGCCGTGCTGATCACCGTCGTCGCCCAGTGCATCGTCGACCTCACCGTCACCGGCTCGCTCAGCACCGAGCTGGCCACCTTCAGCGCCTGGATAGCCGGGCTCTGGGTGGCCGCACACCTCGTCGTCCGGCGCCTGGCCCCGTACGCCGACCCCCTGCTGCTGCCCGCCGTCGCGCTGCTGGTGGGGCTCGGGCTCGCCGTCATCCACCGCCTCGACCTGGCCGGCGAGCAGGGCGAGAAGGTCAGCCGGGAGGACGCCCCCGTCCAGCTGCTGTGGGCCACGATCGGGGTGGTCCTGTTCATCGTGATCCTGACGGTGATCCGCGACCACCGGGTGCTCGCGCGCTACGCCTACACGCTGGCCCTGGTCGGCCTCGCGCTGCTGGCGCTGCCCGCTCTGCTCCCCGCCTCGATGTCCACCGTCAACGGCGCGAAGATCTGGATCCGGCTGGCCGGGTTCTCCATCCAGCCGGGCGAGTTCGCGAAGATCTGCCTGATCGTGTTCTTCGCCGCCTACCTGGTCGACAAGCGCGACGTCCTGGCTCTCGCCAGCCGGAAGGTGGCCGGGGTCGAGCTGCCCCGCGGCCGGGACCTCGGCCCGGTGCTCATGGCGTGGGTGATCTCGATCCTCGTGCTGGTCTTCGAGCGCGACCTGGGCAGCTCGCTGCTGCTGTTCGGCATCTTCGTCGTGATGCTCTACGTCGCCACGGAGCGCGCCAGCTGGCTCCTCATCGGCCTCGTCCTCTTCGCCGGCGGCGCGTTCATCGCATATCAGATCTTCGGGCACGTGCGTGACCGCGTGGACACCTGGCTCGACCCCTTCGCCTACGAGAACGGCGCCGGCTACCAGCTCGTGCAGTCGCTGTTCGGCCTCGGCACGGGCGGCCTGTTCGGCGCCGGCCTCGGCGGTGGGCGCCCCGACCAGGTGCCGGTCGCGAAGAGCGACTTCATCGCCTCGGCGGTGGGTGAGGAACTCGGCCTGTTCGGGCTGGTCGCGGTGATCGTCCTCTACCTGATCCTGGTCGAGCGCGGCCTGCGCACCTCGCTCATCGTGCGCGACGCGTTCGGCAAGCTGCTCGCCGCCGGCCTGGCGTTCGCCCTGGCGTGGCAGGTGTTCGTCGTCCTCGGCGGGGTCACCGGGCTCCTGCCGCTGACCGGCCTGACCACGCCGTTCCTGGCGTACGGCGGCTCGTCCCTGGTCGCCAACTTCGCGCTGGTGGCGCTCCTGGTGCGGGCGAGCGACGCGGCCCGGCGCCCGGCCGCTCCGCATCCCGCCCCGGCGCCGCAACTCGGTGAGGCACCGACCGAGGTGGTGCAGCAGTGAACGCGCCCCTGCGCCGCGTCGCGATCAGCGTGCTCGTCCTGTTCACGATGCTGATCGTCAACGTGAACTACATCCAGGTCGTGCGGTCCGACGAGCTGCGCAACGCCCCCGGCAACACCCGCGTACTGGCCGAGGAGTACGACCGGGAACGCGGCTCGATCATCGTGGGCGGCGATCCGATCGCGATGTCGGTGGCCACCAACGACCGGCTCACCTACCTGCGCCAGTACCCGCAGGGGGACCTGTACGCCGGCATCACCGGGTACTACTCCCTGGTCTACGGCAACACGGGGATGGAGCGGGCGGAGAACCCGGTGCTGGCCGGCTCCGATCCCCGCCTGTTCGTGCGCCGCCTGGCCGACCTGTTCACCGGGCGGGACCCGGCCGGCGGTGACGTCGTCCTCACGCTGGACCCAGCCGTGCAGAAGGCCGCCATGGCCGGCCTCCAGGGCAAGACCGGGGCGGTGGTCGCGCTCGATCCGTCGACCGGCGCGGTCCTCGGCATGGCCAGCACGCCGACCTTCGACCCGAACAAGCTCTCGAGCCACGAGCCCACGAAGATCCGCGACTACGCGGCCCAGCTGGACAAGGCCAGCCCCGACCCGCGCGTGAACCAGGCGACCCGCGAGCGGTACCCGCCCGGGTCGATCTTCAAGGTCATCGTCTCCGCCGCCGCCCTGGAGAACGGCTACACGCCCGAGTCGATGCTCAAGGCCCCCAACGAGCTGGACCTGCCGGGTACGTCGGCGACGATCAAGAACTTCGGTGGCAGCAGCTGCAACGGCGGCGCCGACCAATCGCTGATCGACGCCCTCACCGTGTCCTGCAACACCGCCTTCGCCCAGCTCGGCATGGACCTCGGCGTGGACAAGGTCCGCGCCATGGCCGAGGCGTTCGGCATGGACGGCGAGGGCTTCGAGATCCCGCTCGCGGTGACCGGCAGCACGGTCGGCACCATCGACAGCAAGGCGGCGCTGGCACAGTCCTCGATCGGTCAGCGCGACGTGGCGGCCACCCCGCTGCAGGCCGCGATGATCGCCGCGACGGTGGCCAACCACGGCAAGCTCATGAAGCCCTACCTGGTCGACCAGCTGCGCGCGCCCGACCTCACCGTGATCGACCGCACCGATCCGGAGGAGTTCAAGAAGCCGATCTCCCCCGAGATCGCCGACCAGCTGACCACGATGATGGAGAGCGTCGTCGAGAACGGCTCGGGCAAGGCCGCCAAGCTGCCGGGCGTCAAGGTCGCCGGCAAGACCGGCACCGCCCAGGTCGGCGAGGGCGTGCCCGACCACAACTGGTTCATCGGCTTCGCACCGGCCGACGACCCGAAGATCGCCGTCGCCGTCTTCGTCAAGAACGGCGGCGGCACCGGCGGCGGGATCGCCGCCCCGATCGCCCACGACGTCCTGCAGGCCTACCTCGACGGGCACGGTGGCTGATGACGCTGTCCACGGGAAGCCTGCTCGCCGGCCGCTACGAGATCACGGCACCGATCGCCACCGGCGGCATGGGTGAGGTGTGGAAGGCCCGCGACCGGGTTCTCGACCGGGTCGTGGCGGCGAAGGTGCTGCGCAGTGAGTACACCGGTGACCCGAGCTTCCTGGCCCGCTTCCGCAACGAGGCCCGGCACACCGCCGCGCTGACCCACCCCAACATCGCCTCGGTCTACGACTACGGCGAGACGGTCGATGACTCGGGCACGCAGCAGCTCGCGTTCCTCGTGATGGAGTTCGTGGACGGCCAGCCGCTCGTCTCGATCCTGCACGACGAGGGCCGGCTGCCCGTCGACTGGACGCTGCACGTCCTCAGCCAGTCCGCCGACGGCCTGTCGGCCGCCCACAAGGCCGGCGTCGTGCACCGCGACATCAAGCCGGGCAACCTGATGGTTCGGCCCGACGGCGTGGTCAAGCTGACCGACTTCGGCATCGCCCAGGCGCGCGACGCCGCTCCGCTCACCCGCACCGGCATGGTCGTCGGCACCGCCCAGTACCTGTCCCCCGAGCAGGCGCAGGGCATGGAGGTCACTGCGGCCTCCGACGTCTACTCGCTGGGCGTGGTCGCCTACGAGTGCCTCTCCGGCGCCCGCCCGTTCGACGGCGCCTCCCAGGTCGCGATCGCCCTGGCGCACATCAACCGGCCTCCTCCGCCACTACCGGCCGACGTGCCGCCCGCCGTCCGGCTGCTCGTGGAGCGGGCACTGGCCAAGGACCCCGCCGATCGCTTCCCCGACGGCGGCGCCTTCGCCGAGGCGATCCGGCGGGTCGCCGCGGGCGGTCCCCTCGCCGCCGCCGTCCCCTCGAACGCCCCGGCCACCACGCCCACCCAGGTCGTCGGCGGAGCCGCCGACGGCCGGACGGCGGTCTTCGCCGCACCGGTCACCGGAGCGGCCGCGGGTGCGGTCGCCGCCGGCGCGGCCGGTCCCGGGACCGGGCCCGCCGGTCCGATGCCCCCGCTGCAGGCCCCCGACGACGACGCCTGGCTGGACGAGCGCGACGAGCCACCGGTGGACGACGGCCGGCGCCGGCGGGCGATCTGGATCGCCGTCGCCACCGTGGTCCTGCTCCTGCTGGGCCTCGGCGCCTGGCTGCTGCTCTCCAACACCGGCGGGGACCCCGGGCAGACCGCCCGCACGACCACGACCGTGACCACGTCGGCGGGAGCGGCGGCGATCACCCTCGACCCGGCCGACTACATCGGCAAGGACGGCGACGCCGTCGAGGCAGAGCTCGACGCGCTGGGCCTCGACGCCTCGCAGGACGTGGCGAGCAGGGCGATGATCCGCGACGCCGGGCAGGACCTGTCCCCCGGCGAGGTGGCCGCCGTCCTGCCGGCGGGGACGCCGCTGCCGCAGGGCTCGAAGGTCACGGTGTACGTCGTCCCGGCCGGCGACGGAGGCAACCAGGCGCCGACCACGACGCAGACGACCCAGAAGACCACGGCTGCGCCGACCACGACGGCGGCTCCGACGACGCAGGTCACCACGACCGCGCCGCCGACCACCACGACGACCACCACCGAGGCACCCCCGACAACGTCGGAGGCGGCGGGGAGCTCACCGACCCTCACGTCGCCGACGGTGACCGATACACCCTCGGCTGGGGCCGTTGATCCGGGTGGCAACGGGTGAGACGGCGGCACCCCCGTGGCATCCGGGGACGGGCGGTTGGAGCGGATACGCTCGCGCGGATTCCCATGCGTGTACTCCGCCCGAACCATCGCGCCCGCCTGCTCGCCGCGGCCGGTCCCCGGACGACGCACCATCTCGCCCGAGAGGACCTCCGATGACCACCCCGCAGGTGCTCGGCGATCGCTACGAGATCGGCGGGGTCCTCGGACGCGGCGGCATGGCGGAGGTGCACCGCGGCCGCGACCTGCGGCTCGGTCGCGAGGTGGCGGTCAAGGTCCTGCGCAGCGACCTGGCCCGTGACCCGTCGTTCCAGGTGCGGTTCCGCCGCGAGGCGCAGGCGTCGGCGTCGCTGAACCACCCCGCGATCGTCGCCGTCTACGACACCGGCGAGGACCGCACGACCACCGGCGCGACGCCCTACATCGTCATGGAGTACGTGGAGGGCGAGACCCTCCGCGACGTGATCCGCCGCGAAGGGCAGCTCACGCCCGAGCGCGCGATGCGGTTCGCCGCCGACGTCTGCGGCGCGCTCGACTTCAGCCACCGGAACGGCATCGTGCACCGGGACGTGAAGCCGGGCAACGTCATGATCACGCCCGAGGGCGCGGTCAAGGTCATGGACTTCGGCATCGCCCGCGCCGTCTCCGACAGCGCCGCCACGATGACGTCGACGGCCGCGGTGATCGGCACCGCCCAGTACCTCTCCCCCGAGCAGGCCCGCGGCGAGGGCGTCGACGCCCGGTCCGACGTCTACTCGGTCGGCTGCATGCTCTACGAGCTGGTGACCGGCGCCCCGCCGTTCACCGGCGACTCCCCCGTCGCCGTGGCCTACCAGCACGTGCGCGAGGACCCGCGGCTCCCGTCGTCGATCAACCCCCGGGTGCCGCCGGAGCTCGACGCCATCGTGCTCAAGTCGATGAGCAAGAACCCGGCCAACCGGTACCAGTCGGCCGCGGAGATGCGCAACGACCTGCTCCGGGCACTGGCCGGCCAGCGGGTCGAGGCGACGCCGGTCATGGGCGACGCCGAGAAGACCACCATCCTCGCTGCGCCCCCCGGCGGGTACGACTACGGCGAGGAGGACTGGGACGACCAGGACGACGCCCGTCGTCGCAAGCGGCGGATCATCGCGATCGTCGCGGCGGTGGCGGCCGTGCTGCTCATCGGCGGCGTCGTCGCGGCCGTGCTGCTCAACCGCGACCCGGAGCAGCCCGCCGTCCAGCAGGTCGCCGTGCCCGGCATCCTCAACCAGGACCAGGCCGCGGCGGAGGCCGCACTGAAGGCGGCCGGCCTCGAGGTCGGCACCGTGACGCAGGCGCCGAGCGACCAGGACCAGGTCGGCAAGGTGATCCAGACCGACCCCGCCGGCGGCACCCGCGTCGACGAGGGCACCACGGTGAACCTGACCGTCGGCACCGGCCCCGACGCCATCACCGTGCCGAACGTCGTCGGACTCACCGAGGACGAGGCCCGCGCCAACCTGGAGAACGCCGGCTTCACCGGCAGCATCAGCACGCGTCAGGTCTCCTCGCTCGCCGAGGAGGGCCGGGTCACCGCGGTCACGCCGGAGCAGAACTCGCAGGCGTCGCCGAGCCAGGCGATCGTCCTGAGCATCTCGCTGGGAACCATCAAACTTCCTGACGTCCAGGGCAAGACCGAGGCCGACGCGCGGAGCATCCTGACCGACGCCGGGTTCAGCGACAGCCAGATCGTCACGCAGAGCGTCGAGCGGGACGACGCGACGCAGGGCACCGTCGTCGAGACCCAGCCCGGCCCGAACAGCGCCGTCGGTGCCGGCCAGGAGATCACCCTGCTGGTCGCCGTCCCCGTGCCGCCCACGACCACGCCGACGACCACGCCGCCGTCCACCACACCGCCGACGGATACGCCGGTGCCCCCGCCCCCCACCTGACGGCCGCACACGACTGAGGGCCTCCCCCCGCTGCTTGCGGGAGGAGGCCCTCAGTCGTTCCAGCGACGTTTACGTCGGGGTCAGTGAGCAGCGGTGGCGAGGCGCCGGACCCCCGCGGCGGCCGACTCGACGACGGCGGGGTCGGGGGCGAGCCCGCAGGCCGCCAGCCAGGTGGCGAGCATCTGGTGGCCGCCCTCGGTGAGCACGGACTCCGGATGGAACTGCACGCCGTCGATCGGCAGCTCGCGGTGCCGCAGCGCCATGACGATCCCCGAGGACGTGGTGCCGGTGACCTCCAGCTCGTCCGGCACGGTGTCGGGATCGACGGCCAGCGAGTGGTAGCGGGTCGCGGTGAACGGCGACGGCAGACCGGCCAGGACGCCGACACCCTCGTGCACCACCTCGCTGGTCTTCCCGTGCAGGAGCTCCGGCGCACGGACGATCTCCGCACCGAACGCCTCGGCGATCGCCTGATGGCCCAGGCAGACGCCCAGGACCGGCGTTCCGGCCTCGGCGGCGGCACGCACCATCGGCACGGTCACCCCGGCGTCGGCCGGCGTCCCCGGGCCGGGCGAGAGCAGCACCCCGGCGACGTCGAGGTCGTCCAACTCCTCCACGCGCACGGCGTCGTTGCGTCGCACGATGCTCCGCACGCCCAGCTGCCCGAGATACTGGACGAGGTTGTAGACGAAGCTGTCGAAGTTGTCGACGACGAGGACCGGCCGGTCGGCGGCGGTCATCGCGCCCACGGCGCGGGGGACAGGCTCACGGCGGCTCGGCTCCGGGGCGGACGGCGGAATGGGGCACACCCAGGTGTACACCGCCGGCCGGTCAGCGGGCGGTGGCGTGCTCCAGGGCGAGTGGGCCATCGTAGGCGGGCAGGGTCAGCCGGGGCACCGGGCGTACCTCGAAGGTGAGCCCGAAGTCGTCGACGGCCTGCTGCAGGACCGCGACCTCCGGTGAGGCGGCCAGCTGCCTACGGACGGCGTCGATGTCGCCGATCGCGGCGATGAGGAACGGGGGCGAGTAGGGGCGGCCCTGCAGGAGCAGGGTGTTGCCCACGCACCGGACGGCGCTGGTGGCGATGAGCCGCTCGTCCATGATGGCCACCCCGTCGGCCGCGGCCGCCCACACGGCGTTCACGACCGCCTGGACGTCGGACTGGTGGATCACCAGGTCGTCGGGGCGGGCGTCGACCGGCAGGGCGCCGTCGGGCCGCTGAGGGGCGTCGTCGAGGGTGATGACCAGGCCCGGGCCGGTGAGCGGCACGAGCCCCGCCGACACGGCTCCCGCGTTCCCCGCCGCCTGTGCCGCAGCCACGTCGCTGTTCCGGGACGCCGCCTGCTCGGTCAGCCGCTCCACCCGGCTCTGCAGGTCGGCTACCTGGCCCTCCTGCTCGTGGATCGCGGCGTCACGCTGGCGGATGAGCTGGGACAGCTCGGTGATGTTGCCCGCCCGCAGGTCGGTGCCCTGGGCGGTGCGCCCGGAGGTGGCGAAGAGCAGGCCGGCGGCCAGCGCCACCACCGGGACCAGCGCCTGCCAGGCCGACACCCGGCGGAACCGCACGGGGAGCCGGGAGCCCAGACCGAGGGAACGCATCACGGGCACCTCCTCGGCCGGACGCCGGCGGAACAGGGGGACGGCGGCAGTGATAACGGCATGGGCACCGACAAGGACGCCACCCAGCAGCTTAGGCTGGGGGCAGTTGCGGCCGGGCACGACGGACCGGCCCGGGAGGAGTTCGCGCGGTGCCCAAGTCCAAGGTGCGCAAGAAGTCGGTGTACACGCCGCCCGAGGGCGTGCTGCAGTCGCGTGCGGCGCAGGCCAAGGCGGCCGCCCAGCCGAGCCCCCGCTGGTACTCGGCGCTGATGGTCGCGCTCATGCTCATCGGGCTGCTGTGGATCGTCGTGTTCTACGTCGCCGGCGACCAGATCCCCTTCATGGTGTCGCTGAAGGCCTGGAACTTCGCCATCGGGTTCGGCGCCATGGTCGCCGGCCTGGTCATGTCGATGCGCTGGCGCTGAGCCGGTTCGCACCCTCCTTCTACCTGAGGCCCTCGTCCCCGCAAGGGGATGGGGGCCTCTGTCGTAGGGCCCCCGGATCACTGTGCACAGCGTGGAAGTTCGTCCACAGGTCGACATGGCGCTCCGCCCCCAGGGTTGTCCACCGAGTGTGGAGAGACGGAACGGGACCGCACCGCTCCGACCTGCGGATATGCCCGCGGTGAGACGCATGTGACGAACAGGCCATGGCCGTAACTACACCCGTGTGAGTCTGTCCCCAGCTGTGTACACCGCTGTGGACGAATCGACATGTGCGCTCGGCAGAGACGGTGACCGTCGCTGGGGATTACCCGCGTTTGTGCAGGACCACACGCGTGTCGGTGACTCTGTGGAAGGTCGAGCGGACGGAAAGGTCCATAACACTGTCGTCCTCCGGACGACCCCGCGATCACGTGCCGTCCCCCTGTTGAGGGGAGCCGCTGCGTCATGCCATGACACTGCGGTCCTCCGGACCGCACCGCGGCCACGTGCCGTCCCCTGCTGAGTGGAGCCGCTGCGTCATGCCATGACACTGCGCCCCTCCGGGTCGCACCGCGGCCAGGGGCCGTCCCCCAGTTGCGTTGAGCTGCTGCGTCACGCCTGCCCGGGACCCTTCGGGCCCCACTCGGCGTGACCGGACCCGTCGGGCTCTAGACCAACTCGAGGATGGTTGCGTTGGCCATGCCGCCGCCTTCGCACATGGTCTGCAGTCCGTAGCGGGTGCCGGTGGACCTCATGCGGTGGACGAGCGTCGTCATGAGGCGTGCGCCGGAGCCGCCGAGGGGGTGTCCGAGCGCGATCGCGCCGCCGTGCGGGTTCAGCCGGCCGGCGTCGGCGCCGGACTCGGCCAGCCACGCCAGCGGCACGGGGGCGAAGGCCTCGTTCACCTCGTAGACGCCGATCTCGTCCATGGACAGCCCGGAGCGGTCGAGCACCTTGCGGGTCGCCGGGATCGGCGCGGTCAGCATGATCACCGGGTCGTCGCCGGCCACCACGGTGCTGTGGACGCGCACGATCGGCCGCAGCCCGAGCTCGCGCGCCTTCTCCGACGTCGTGACCAGCAGCGCCGCCGACCCGTCGGAGATCTGGCTGGCGTTCCCGGCGCTGATGACCCCGTCCGGCTTGAACGGCGTCTTCAGCGTGGCCAGCTTCTCCAGCGTTCCCCCCGGCCGGATGCCCTCGTCCGCCGCGACGACCGTGCCGTCGGCGGTGGTCACCGGGACGATCTCCTCGTCGAACGCGCCGTCGGCCTGGGCCTTGGCGGCCTTCTCGTGCGACGCGAGCGCGTACTCGTCGAGCCGGGCCCGCGAGAAGCCCCACCGCTCGGCCATCATCTCCGCGCCGACGCCCTGGTTCGGCGCGGTGCCGTAGCGGGCCATGAACGCCGGCCCGAGCGGACGCCCGGTGGAGCCGTCACCGACCGACGAGCCCATCGGCACGCGGCTCATCGACTCCACCCCGCCGGCGACGACGACGTCGGCCTGGCCGCTGATCACCGTCGCCGCGGCGAAGGCCACCGCCTGCTGCGAAGAGCCGCACTGCCGGTCGATCGTCGTCCCGGGCACGGACTCCGGCCAGCCCGCCGCCAGGGCGGCGTTGCGGCCGACGTTGTACGTCTGCTCACCGATCTGGCTCACGCAGCCCCAGAACACGTCGTCGACGACGGCCGGGTCGATGCCCGACCGCTCCGCCAGCGCGCGCAGCACGTGCGCCGACAGGTCCACGGCGTGGACGCCGGACAACCCGCCACCCCGCTTGCCCACAGGCGTGCGGACGGCGGCACAGACGACGGCATCCCGCATGACCACTCCTCGACGACGGTGGCGACGCGCCCGCACCGGGCGACGCCCGCTCCCGATCGTAGGTCGGGGCGCGACGCTGGCAGGCTGGGGCCGTGCAGTGGTCACCACGCCCCGCGCAGACCGTCGTCCTCGGGCTGCTGGGCCTGGCGCTCGCCCTGGCCGTCGTCGTCCTCGATGCCGCAGGCCGGGTGCTCGTCG
>Ga0308174_10000228_pt1 | contig 23210 bp, 21 predicted proteins | sample PhyPR2_FD_203894 | JGI IMG/M metagenome (GOLD analysis project Ga0308174, IMG submission 203894) | Soil microbial communities from UC Gill Tract Community Farm, Albany, California, United States - DLSLS.P.R2 | ecosystem: Environmental > Terrestrial > Soil > Agricultural land | place: USA... | reverse complement strand
AGGGCGTTGGCGAACATGCCGCTCAGCACGGTGGCGACGGCAGCGGGCAACCGCTGCGCCCGCGCCCGCACGGCGGGCTCCGAGGTCGGCGCCACCGAGTCGTCGCCGTCGCCACGCGGGGCGTTGGACAGCAGGTAGCCGAGGTTGTCACGCAGGTGCCGCTCCTCGGGCCCCGGCTGGATCCCGGCCATCGCCCAGGGCCGGGGCGCGGACTGCTCGTCGTCCGCCGGGGCCAGGGTGCGGGCCAGGCTCCACGCGCCGGTCATGTAGGAGCCACCGGAGACCGAGGTGACGTGGTCGGCCTTGTCCCAGCCGCGCGAGCCGTTGCGCTCGAGCGCCTGCAGCGCGCCGAGGCTGATCGAGGCGGCCCGGATCCCGCCGCCGGAGAACGCCAGACCCAGGCCGCTCTCGTCCATGGTCCGCTCGGCCCGTGCCGGGCCCTCGCTGTCGGCGGTGCGCAGCACCGCCCGCACCGACGGCCGCAGCCCCAGGGAGAGCAGGCCGCCGAGGCAGTACGCCGCGACCAGCGCGCCGGCCAGCAGGGTCGCCCACGCGGAGGCGGCGGCCAGCCGCCACCCCTGCGACCAGGGGTCGATCCCGCCCGCCCCGTTGCCGGCCAGCTGGACGAAGGCGACCCCGGCCAGGCCCGCGACCCCCGCACCCAGCGCGACCAGGGCCAGGGGCGCGGCCAGCCGTCGGGTGGACACCGTCCGGTAGCTCCGGCCGGTCCACAGCGAGAGCAGCGCCAGCAGCGGGCTCCAGCAGACCACGACCAGCAGCACGCCTCGCAGGGCCGCGGCGACGGCCGAGGTCCCGTAGGCCTGGGCCCACACGTGCCCGACGACCGGGCTGCCGGACAGCGCGAGGCCGGCGGTGCCGGGGCCACCGGCCGGTTGATCGAGGCTGGTCAGCGTCGTGCCCCAGGCGCCGAGGGCGAGGAGCGCGACCACCGCGACGGCGCCGGCGACCCGTCCGGGGGCGGTGCCCAGCCACCGGGCCAGAGCGTCCACGACGACCACCCGCCCTCCCGGGCGGCGCGCGCCCGATCGACATTCCAGTGTGGCGGGTGTGGCGAGGGGGTCCCATGACCCAGATGGGGGATCTCAGCAGGGCTGCGCGTGGTCCCAGTCGGTGAGGTCGAGTAGTACGTCGGCCCGCGACCGGGCCGCCTCCACCAGCTCGGCGTTGGGCTGGTCGACCCGGTCGACCCAGGCGCGGGCGTCGACGGGCGACTTGCCGAAGGCGACGTGCCGCTCGACCAGCCGCGGCACGCGCACGGCGTCGTCGGTGACGACGTGCCACACGGCGTCGAGGCTCGCGCGCACCTCCGCCCACGGCGGCCCGTCGAGCAGCAGGTAGTTGCCCTCGGTCACCACCAGGTCGGCCTCCGGCGGGACGGGCACGGCGCCGGCCAGCGGCTGCTCCAGCTCCCGCTCGAACGCCGGCGCCATCACCACGTGGTCGGGCCGCCGGCGCAGGCGGTCGAGCAGCGCGGCGTACCCCCATGCATCGAAGGTCTCCGGCGCGCCCTTGCGGTCCAGCAGGCCGCGGCGGGCCAGCTCGACGTCGGCGAGGTGGAAGCCGTCCATCGGCACCACCACCGCTCCGGCGGCCTGCACCAGCCGGGTCGCGAGGGTCGACTTGCCGGCGCCGGGAGCGCCGGTGATCCCGAGCAGCACCCGGCTGCCGGGGGCACGCTGCGGCAGCAGTCCGGCGAGCTCGCGGCCGTCGGCCGACAGTCGTACGACGCGCACGCGGCTCAGGCGCGGACCCGCGCGGACGTCGGGTCGTACATCGGTCGCAGCGACACCTCGACCGGGTGCCGGGTGCCGGCGACGTCGACCTCCCAGGTGCCCCCCGCCAGCCAGTCGGCGGTGACCGGAGCGCCGCCGCCGGACACGAACGCCAGCCCGACGGCCGAGCCGAGCGTCCAGCCGTACGACGCGGCCCGGACGTAGCCGACCGGCACGCCGTCACGGTGGACGACCTCGGCGTGGAAGAGCAGCGGCTCGGGGTCGAGCACCCGCAGCTGCACCAGCCGTTGCCCCATCCCGCCGGCCGCGGCGTTGGCCTCCTTGCGGGCGAGGACCGCGTCGCGCCCCACGAACCCGCCCGGCTTGTCCAGCGCCAGCGCGAAGCCGAGCCCGGCCTCGAGCGGGCAGTCGGTGTTGTCGATGTCGTGGCCGAAGTCGCGGTAGGCCTTCTCCATCCGCAGGGAGGCGAGCGCCTTGAGCCCGACCGGCGCGAGGCCGTGCGCCGCGCCCGCGGCCTGCAGCGCGTCGTACACCTTGAGCCCGGCGTCGGCCGGCACGTAGAGCTCGTAGCCGAGCTCGCCGAGGTAGGTGATCCGCGCGCACAGCACTCGCACCCCCGCCACGTCGATCCAGCGGGAGGTGCGGAAGCCGAAGGCCTGCGTGGACAGGTCCGCGTCGGTGAGCTCGGCCAGCAAGTCGCGCGATCGCGGGCCCTGGAGGTTGAGCTGGGCGAGGTCGGCGGTGACGTCGGCGACCCGGACGTCGGCGTCCCGGACGTACCGGCCGAGCCAGGCCAGGGCGTGGCCGTGCGCGGTGTCGGAGGCGACGACGAGGAAGTCGTCGGCGGCCAGCCTGGTGACGGTCAGGTCAGCCTCGATGTGGCCGTCCTCGTCGAGCCACTGCGTGTAGGTGATGGTCTCGTCGGTCTGATTGACCGCGCCGGCCGAGACCCTGTCGAGCACGGCGCCGGCGTCCGCGCCCTGCACCCGGAGCTTCGCCATGAAGCTCATGTCCATCAGGCCGACACCCTCGCGGACGGTCCGGTGCTCGGCCTCCCACCGGGTGAACCAGGGCGCCCGGCCCCAAGTGGGCTCGGCGACCGGGGTCGCGCCCGGACCGGCGAACCAGTCCGCGCCCTCCCAGCCCGACACCTCCCGCAGGAGCCCGCCCTGGTCGATGAGCCGCTCGTGGACGGGGGAGAGCAGGGTGCCGCGGGCGCTATGCAGCTGCTTGCCGGGCGTGTGCGCTGCGTAGACGGTCCCGAGGATCTCGGTCGTGCGGGCCGCGCGGTAGCCGTCGTCGGCCTGCCAGGGCCGGAACCGGTCGACGTTGAAGCCGGTCACGTCCACGTCCGGCCGGCCGGTAGTGATCCAGTGGGCCATCACCCGGCCCAGGCCGCCGGCGGAGAGGATGCCGACGGAGTTCATCCCCGCCGCGACGAAGTAGTTGCGGATGCCCGGCGCCTCGCCGACGGCCGGCGCGAGGTCGGGGGTGAACGACTCCGGCCCGCAGAAGAACGTGCGCACCCCCGCCTCGAGGGTGACCGGCACCCGAGCCATCGCCCTCTCGAGGAACGGGCCCATCCGGTCCCAGTCGGGCGGGATCTTGCCGAAGGAGAAGTCCTGCGGGATGCCCTCGACCCGCCACGGCGCGGCCTGCGGCTCGAAGAGCCCGACCATCATGCCGCCGCCCTCCTCGCGGTAGTAGCCGTACGACGCGGGGTCCTCGAAGACCGGCGCGTCCGGGTCGAGCCCCTCGATGGTGTCGGTGATCAGGTAGTAGTGCTCGGCCGCCTGGTTGGGGATCACCAGGCCGTTGCGGGCGCCGAGCTCGCGCGCCCACATGCCGGCGCAGTTGACGACGTACTCGCACTCGACGTCGCCCTCGGTGGTGGTCACGCCGCGGACCTCGCCGCGCTCGGTGCGGACGTCGGTGACCGAGACCCCCTCGACGATACGTACGCCGAGCTGCCGGGCGCCCTTGGCCAGCGCGGTCGTGACGTCGACCGGGTTGACCCGCCCGTCACCGGGCACGTGGAAGCCGGCGAGCAGGTCGTCGGTGCGCGCCCACGGGAAGAGGTCGGCCATCTCCCGCGGCGAGATCTCCTCGACCTCGAGGCCGAGGTGGCGCTGGAAGGTGGCGACGCGGCGGTACTCCTCGAGCCGGTCGGTGTCGGCCGCGGCCTCGATCAGCCCGACGGGCTTGAACCCGGTGGCCTGCCCCGTCTCCTGCTCCAGGCGGGCGTAGAGCTCGCGGGAGTAGAGCCTGATCCCGGTGGACGTCTCCGAGGTGGAGCCGAAGCAGGTCATCAGGCCGGCGGCGTGCCAGGTGGTGCCGGAGGTGAGCCGGTCGCGCTCGAGGAGCACCACGTCGGTCCAGCCTGCGTGCGCGAGGTGGTAGGCGATCGAGCAACCGATCACACCTCCGCCGATGATGACGACGCGGGCGCGGTCGGGGACGCGGCTGCCGGGGACTCGGCCACCTGGGGGGCCACCTGGGGGACCATCTGGGGAAGGTGTGCTCACCGGGCCAACCTACTGCCGCTCATCCCGGGGCCCGGGTGAGCTTGTAGTGGAGCCGGACCACGGTGGCCGACCACAGCCGGAGCAGGTGGTCGGTTCGCAGCACCCCGTCGGGGTCGACGTAGACCCGGAACTCCTCGTGGATCGGCGCCCGGGCGGCGTGGTGCCCGCCGCGGTCCGCGACGACGACGTACGCGCCGTCCTCGCCGAAGGCACCCGACGGCGAGCTCAGCTCCAACGACCCGTCGGGCAGGGCGCGGGGACGCAGCAGGACCTGCACGTTGCCCGCCTCGAGCGGGAACGCGACGTGGACGCTCGGCTGGCCGGAGCCCGGGAGGGTGCGGCTGGAGTAGCAGCCGCTGTAGACGTACTCGCCGCTCGAGCGCAGGGTGCGGATCCAGCCGGCCGCCCGCTGCCGGCCGTCGGCGTCGAGGATGCCCACGACCCGGCTGTCCATGCCCCGCGCGACGTCGAGCGGGCGGGTCGGGAGAGCGAGCTGCTGGACGCGGCGGCCGAAGAACCGCGAGACGAGCTCCCCGCCGGGTGCGAAGAGCGGGTTCCACTGGGTCCAGACCTCCATGCGCCACTCGGAGGTGTGCTCGTAGAAGTGGCGGACCTCCGGCCGCAGGTCAGCCGCGCGGAAGCAGGTCCCGTCCAGCTCGGCCAGGTCCGGGACCAGCCCGCCGCCGTCGGCGTGCTCGCGCACGGTGCCGCCCAGCGCGGTCGCCGCCGCTTGGAGCCACCCGTCGCCGATGGTCTGGCCGTCGTGCATCGGAGCGGTCAGCCAGGCCTCGCCGCCTGCGAGGTCGACCGGGCGTCCGGTGACCCGCCAGAACGTCCGGGTGGCCAGGTCCAGCCGGGGCATCAGCGAGCTCATGGGGAGCAGCGTGCCCGAGGGGGCGGCGTTGCGTGCGGGGTTCACGAGAACAGCGCCGGGGCGTGCGAGCGGGAATCGGTGCGGGACCGCCGGCGTTCCACTGGGTGCGGGGCCGAGGGCGCGGTTTGCTTATCGGCTCGCGCTCCCCGCTCAGCACACCTACCCTGAAGGGCATATGACGAACGCACGCGACTTCAACCTCGACGCCGAGCTGGACGCCACCCGGACCTGGGACGAGAGCGAGACCTGGGACGACGCCGAGGACGGTTGGGAGTCGGGGTACGCCGACGAGCCGACCGACTCGTGGGCCGGTGAGCCTGATCCCGAGGACGCCGACGAGACCGACGGCGAGATGGACCTGGCCGAGCGGCACGCGCTGCGCCGGGTCGCCGGCCTGCGCACCGACCTCGAGGACATCACCGAGGTCGAGTACCGCCAGCTGCGCCTGGAGCGCGTCGTACTCGTGGGGGTGTGGACCGAGGGCTCGATCGAGGACGCCGAGAACTCCATGGCCGAGCTGGCGCTGCTGGCCGAGACCGCCGGGTCCGAGGTCCTCGACGCGATCTACCAGCGTCGCCAGAAGCCCGACCCCGCCACCTACATCGGCCGCGGCAAGGTCGACGGGCTGCGCGAGATCGTGCAGGCCTCCGGCGCCGACACCGTGATCCTCGACGGCGAGCTGGCGCCCAGCCAGCTGCGCAACCTCGAGGACCGGCTCAAGGTCAAGGCGGTCGACCGGACCGCGCTGATCCTCGACATCTTCGCCCAGCACGCGAAGTCCAAGGAGGGCCAGGCGCAGGTCGAGCTGGCCCAGCTCAGCTACATGAAGCAGCGGCTGCGCGGCTGGGGTGGCAACCTCTCGCGCCAGGCCGGTGGTCGGGTCGCGGCCGGCGCCGGTATCGGTGGTCGTGGCCCCGGTGAGACCAAGATCGAGACCGACCGGCGGCGGATCAACACCAAGATCGCCAAGCTGCGCCGCGAGCTGAAGGAGATGAAGGGGACCCGCGACACCAAGCGCCAGGAGCGCCGTCGCCACCACATCCCCAGCGTCTCGATCGCGGGCTACACCAATGCCGGCAAGTCCTCGCTGCTCAACCGGCTCACCGACGCCGGGGTGCTGGTCGAGAACGCGCTGTTCGCGACGCTCGACCCGACCACGCGGCGTACGACCACCTCCGACGGTCGCGTCTACACGATGAGCGACACGGTCGGCTTCGTGCGGCACCTGCCGCACCAGCTGGTCGAGGCGTTCCGCTCCACGCTGGAGGAGGTCGCCGACTCCGACCTGATCCTGCACGTGGTCGACGGCTCCCACCCCGACCCCGAGGGCCAGCTGGCCGCGGTGCGCGAGGTGTTCGCCGAGATCAAGGCCGACCAGGTCCCCGAGCTCGTCGTCATCAACAAGGCCGACGCCGCCGACCCGATGGTGCTGGCGCGGCTGCGCCAGCGCGAGCCCCACTCGGTGGTCGTCTCCGCGCGCACCGGCGAGGGCATCGCCGACGCGCTGGCCGTCATCGAGGGCGAGCTCCCGCGGCCCGACGTGGAGTTCCACGCGCTGCTGCCCTACGAGCGCGGCGACCTGATCAACCGCCTCCACCAGCACGGCGAGATCTCCTCCATGGAGCACACCGGCGACGGCACGATCGTCCGCGGCCGGGCCAACGAGGACCTCGCCGGCGAGCTGGCGGCGTACGCGGTCTGAGGCGTCTGACGCGATAGTCCCCGCCGTTTGGCACCCCCGGGAGCCCGGAATCAGGTGCCAAACGGCGGGGACTATCCCGCTGAGGCCGTTCTCAGACCAGCCGCAGGGCCAGCCGGGGACAGGCGCGTACGGCGGCGCGCGCGTCGGCGACCAGCTCCTCGGTGACCTCGCCGCCCACGATCGGGTAGCCCCACTCGTCGAGCTCGACCAGCTCGGGCAGCAGCTCGTGGCACAGCCCGCGCGCCTGGCAGCTGGGCCAGTCGACCCGCAGCCGCCGGCTCACGAGGCCACCGCCGCGCGGAGGTGGGCGCAGCCGCCGGAGACGTGCTCCGCGACCTCGTGGGGGAGCGTGCCCAGCAGGGACCGGACCAGCCGGACGGTGCCGTCGGGGTGGGCGCACGCGCCGCGACCCCGTACCAGCTCGGCCAGCTGCCCGGCCCGCTCCGCGCCGCCGCGACCCGTCGCGACGTCGTGGACCGCGGCGGCCAGCGCCGGCAGCCCGTTGTGGCAGGGGCCGCACCGGCCGGCGCTCTGACCGGCCAGGAACGCCACGATGCGGCTGGTGAGCTCGACCGGGCACGTCTCGGCGTCCGGGACGAGCAGGACGCCGGCGCCCAGGGGAGTGCCGAGGGCGGCCAGGTGAGGGACCGAGATGCGCGCGTTGGCCAGCGTCGGCCAGGTGGCCCACGAGCCGTGGAAGCCGCCGACCAGCGCCGGCAGCCCGTGCGCGGCCTCGGGGAGCACCTCGCGCAGGCGGGTGCCGTAGGGCACCTCGAGGACGTGCGGCTCCTCCCCGGGGGTGGTCAGGGAGAGCAGCGCGGTGCCCGGCTCCGTCTCGGTGCCGTGGCGGCGGTAGGCGCCCTCCCCTCGCAGCACCAGCAGCCCGACGTGCGCCCACGTCTCGGCGTTCGACAGCAGGGTCGGGCGGCCGCGGAGCCCCTCGATCGCCTCGGGCGACCAGGCGGTGACCGGGAGGTTCGGCCGCCCGGACAGCAGCTCGATCACCGCGCGGGCCTGGCCGGCGACGAAGCGCGGGGCAGCGGTGTGCAGGCGGACCGCGACGTCGCCGGCGCGCTCCTCGAGGGCCCGCTCCATGCTCTGGCGGACCAGCGGCCGCTCACCGGTGACGACCAGGTGGACCTCACGGCTGCCCAGCGCCTGGGCCGCGGCCGTGGCCCCGTCGAGCACCAGGTGCGGACGGGACAGCGCGAGTGCGCTGTCCTTGGCGCTGGCCGGCTCACCCTCGCTGAGGTTGACCACCACCACCGGGCGGCGGCGCTTCGAGGCGGTCTCGAGCTTGGTGGCGAACGGGAACGCCGCCCCGCCCCGGCCCCGCAGGCCGGCCCCGCGCACGAGCTGGAGGAGATGGGGGAGCCGGGTCGTGGGGAGGTCGCCGTACCGCTTCCGGTGCGCGGCGAGCGACGGGCCGTCGGCGACGCCCTCGAGCAGGGCAGGACCGGGGTGGATGCAGACCTCGTGGGGGACGGGCACGGGGGACGCCGGCCTGGTGGAGACGGGTCTCGAGGCGAGGTGCCGGGGGGAGGCCGCCCAGGCGGGAGCTTGCTGGGTCACGGGAGAGTCCTCTCGGAGAGGGGCTGGCTGGAGAGGGGCTGGCTGGAAAGGGGTTGGGGGCGGAGGCCGCGCGAGATCCGGACCGTGCCGGCGAGCAGCACGGCGGCGACGCACGAAACGGTGGGGACGACGGCGAGCAGGCTGCCGGCGCGCAGGTCGGTGCCGATGCCGACGCCGTGGACGACCGCGACCAGCCAGGCGGCCCACGACAGCAGGTGCACGGCGTGCCAGGAGCGGTGGCTGAGCCGGGTGCGGAGCAGGCTCGTAACGACCACCAGCGCGATCAGGTCCAGCGAGACCGTGCCGAGGCCCAGCCACAGCGGCATGTACGTCGCACCGACCGGCACCACGGCCTGCCACCAGCGGATGTCGACGTAGGTGTCCACGACCGCCGAGGTCACGTGCGCGCCCAGCAGCGCGACCGAGAGGAGCGCGAGGTTGCGGTGCAGGGACTGGGTCACGAAGCGGGGTACGCCGCGGCCCGGGCGGCCGCCCAGGGACAGCACCCCGAGCACCGTGGTGATGGTCAGCAGGACCAGGAGGACCAGGCCGGTGCTGCGGTTGAGGTACCAGAGCAGGGGTCCGTCGGTCATGCCGCGCTCCTCTCGTCGGGCCAGCCGCCCACGGTGCGGACCCGCCCCTCGGTGGAGACCAGCCGGGCGGTCACGCCGTGGTAGGCGAGCCAGCCCGGGGCGTCCTCGCCGAGGACGACCGCGGCCGTGCTGGCGGTGTTGGCGGCCGTGCAGGTCTCGCCGGTCGCCGAGACCGTGCGCCACACCTCGGCGGCCGGCAGCCCGGTGCGCGGGTCGAGCAGGTGGTGGCGCCGGGAGCCGCGCCGGGTCCAGCGGCGGACCAGGGTGCTCGACGTGGTGAGGCCCCCGCGGTCCAGGTCCACGACCACCGGCGGCAGGTCCGGGTGGTCGCTGACGGCCACGGCCCACGGGATCCCGTCGGGGGAGGAGATGGACAGGTCCCCACCGACGCTGACGATCGCCGAGCCGCGCAGGTGCTCGTCGTACGCCGTGGCGATCAGGTCCGCGGCCCACGCCTTGCCCGTGGCGCCCAGGTCGAGCGCGGTGCCGGCCGGGATGCGCAGGCCACCGTCGGGGTCGGTGCGGATGTCCCGCCAGCGGTCGGGGTCTGGCGCCGGGGACTCCACGGCGCTCGCCTCGTCCTCACAGGCCACGAGCAGCCGGAAGTCGCGGTCGTAGCCGAGGTGGACGAGCGGGCGGCCCAGCAGGGGGTTGACCAGGCCGCCCGTGGCGGCCGCGGCCAGGCAGGCCACCTCGACCGCGGTCACCAGGAGGGGATCGACGTCGACCCAGCTACCGGGGTTCGCGTTGACCCGGCTCAGGTCGGAGTCGTCCCGGAAGCGGCTGCACACCTCGTCCACGTCGGTGAGGACGTCGGCGGCGAGGCGGCGGGCGTGGGGCAGGTCCGCGACGGTGCGAACCGCGAGGAACACGTCGGTGCCGAGGGCCCGGAAGCGGGCGACGCGCTCGCTCACGGGTGTGACCCGCCCGAGGGCGCCGGCGGCGGGGGCGGCGGAGGCGGGGGTGGAGCCGGCTGGGCCGCGGGGGCGGCCGGCGCCGCGGGTGCCGCAGGGGCGGCCGGTGCGGCCGGTGGCGCGGAGACGGTGCCGCCGCCGCCGACCGAGGACGTGCCGGCCGACCCGCCGACGTAGCGGGTGGTGACCCGGGTGGCGGTGGGCCGCTGGCGGAGCACGGTCCTGGGCTGCAGGCTGCTGGACCGGGCCTGCGCCTGCTGCCGGGCCACGGCGGCGTCGTACCTCGCCCGGGCCCTGGCGGCCCGGGCGTCGACGGCGTCCTGCTTGGCCTGCTGCTGCGCCAGCTCGCGGGTGTGGTCGTGGGCCGCGGCCCCGGCGAACCATCCGGTCGAGGTGAGCACACCGGCCGCGGCCACGCCGGTGACCGCCGTGACGGCGAGCCGGTAGCGGTCGCGGCTTCTGGGGGAGTAGGTCATGCCCGGCAGCGTTCAGGAGATCGCCGCAAGCCGGCCTCATCGTCTCGTTAAGTCCGGGTCATGGGAGGTCTTGACCCGGACTTGAGGTTCTCGCGAGGCGCACCTAGGGCTCGAGGCCCCACCGTGGCCCGCATGAAGACCCACTCCGTCGGCATCGTCTCCGCGTTCCTGGCTGTCGGCCTCGCCGGCTCGGCCGCCGCCTACCGGGCGGCCTCCGTCGACACCCAGGACGCCCGCCCGAAGGCCGTCGTGGCGGCCGCTCCCCGGCCCGAGCCGCAGGCACAGGTGGTCCATCCGGCCAGTCGCTTCCGGTGGGCCCCCTGCGCCGCCGGCGCACACCTCGAGAACGGCGTGTGCGTGACCGAGGTCGTGCGCACCGTGGTCGTGCCGTCGGCGCCCGCTCCTGCGGTCCCCGGGCAGCCGGCCGCCCCCTCGTCGCCCGCCGCGCAGCAGGTCGCCGCCCAGCCGCAGGCGCCCGCTGCCGCCGGGTCCGACGACTCCGCCTCCGACGACGGCCACGAGCGGGGGGACCGAGGTGACCGTCACCCGGACGGCAACCGCGACGACCGCTGAGCCCTCAGGCCCGCGCCGGTGGGAGGTTGACCTCGACCGAGGCGCCTCCCTCGGGAGCCGTCCCGGTCCGCAGCCGACCGCCGCACGCGGCGGCCGTGCGCCGCGCGATGTCGAGACCGAGACCGGTGGTGCCCGGCCGGTCCTGGCGGGTGCCCTCGGTGATGCCCGGGCCGGCGTCGGCCACGACCAGCAGCGCACCGTCGCCGCCCGTGCCGGGCCGCAGGTCGATGCGCAGCATGGTGCCCTCGGGGGTGTGCGCGAAGACGTTGTCGACGATCACGTCGACGAGGTTCGCGAGGTCGGCGGCGGCCAGCGGCACCGGCAGGGGCCGCTCCGGCAGCCGCACCGTCATGGCCCGTCCCTGGTCCTCGGCGAGGGCTCGCCAGAACTCCACCCGGCGGGCCACGGTGGCGGTGGCGTCGCAGGAGGGCGTCAGGTCCGTGCGCACCGGGCGCCGGGCCTCCTGCACGATGGCGTCGACGGTGCGCTGCAGCACGGTGATGTGCTCGCCGAGCCGCTGCGCCAGGTCGGGGTCGGTGACCGCCTCGGAGTCCAGGCGCAGCGCCGTGACCGGGGTCCGCAGCCGGTGGGAGAGGTCGCCCACCGCGGCACGCTCGCTGGCCAGCAGCTCGCCGGTGCGTTCGGCGAGCCCGTTGAGAGCCCGGGCGAGCTCCTGGGTCTCCTCGGTGCCGCGTACGTCGGCCCGCGCGGAGAGTTCGCCCTCGCGCAGCCGGTGGGCGGTGCCGGCCACCTCCCGGAGCGGCTCGCTGATCCGCCTGCCGAGCCGGGAGGCCAGCAGCAGGGCCAGCACCAGCAGGACGACACCCAGGCCGATGATTCCGAGCCACGCGCGCGCCACTCCCTGGCGCAGCTGGTCAGGAGTGACCGTCGAGCGGACCACCGCGGTCCCGTCGGGGAGGACGACCGGGAGCAGGACCCGCCCGCCGCGGCTGTCGACCACGGTGAACGCCTCGCTGCGGCTGAGCGCGCGGCGCACGTCCGGGTCGCTGCGCATCGGGGGACCGGACCCGAGCTCCTTGCCGTCGCTGGTCAGGACCCTGGTCTCGGTGGCCCCGCGGCGGTTGATCCCGGACAGGAAGGTGCGCAGCTGGGTGGGGTCGCCGGCGACCAGGATCGCGACGTTGTGGGCCTCCTGGTCGGCCGTGGCCATCGCCCGGTCCTCGGCCAGGGTGCGCACCAGCAGGCACAACGGGATCACGAAGGACACCACGACCGTCGACGTCGTGGCGACGACCAGCCATGAGATCCGCCGGCGCATCAGCCGTCCCCGGCGCGGGGGTCGACGAGCCGCACACCCACCCCGCGCACGCTGACCAGGTAGCGCGGCTCCGCGGCCGACTCCCCGAGCTTGCGACGCAGCCACGAGAGGTGGACGTCCACGGTCCGGTCGGACCCGCCGTACGCCTGGTGCCAGACCTCGGTGAGCAGCTCGCGCTTGGTGACGACCTCCCCGGACCTCGAGGCGAGCAGGAGCAGCACGTCGAACTCCTTGCGGGCCAGGTCGAGCGGCTCTCCCGCCAGGCTGGCCGTGCGGCTGCGCTCGTCGACGACCAGCTCGCCCACCCGGATCGACTCGGGTGCGCTCTCGCGCCCGCCGCGTCGCAGCACCGCGCGGATCCGGGCCGCGACCTGCTCGGTGCCGAAGGGCTTGACGACGTAGTCGTCCGCGCCGCCGTCGAGCGCCTTGACCATCGTCGGGTCGTCGTCCTGGGCGGTGATCACGATGATCGGCACCTGGCTGGCCGCCCGGATCATCGAGATCAGCGTCAGTCCGTCGACGTCGGGCAGGCCGAGGTCGAGCAGCACCACCTGGGGCGCCTCGTGGAGGACGTGCTCCAGCCCCGCGAGCCCGGTGGCCGCCGTGGCCACCGCGAAGTCCCGCTCCCGCAGGCCGCGCTGCACGGCCGCGCGGATCGCGTGGTCGTCCTCGACCACGAGGATGCTGGTCATGCCCGGAACGGTAGCGCCGAGAGCCCCGGCCCTTCTGTGGATCGGCTGAGAGGATCGGTGGGGAGGAGGAGGTCATGAGGGTGTCGCGCGCGGTGCTGCTGGGCGTGGCCGCCTGGCTCGCCGTGGTGGCCGTGGGGTCGACGGCGGTCTGGTTCGTGATCTCCTCGGCGGGGGAGAACGTCGGGACCGCCGAGGACACGTCGCCGCAGGCGGCCGCAACCCTTCGGGGGCCCGTGACTCCCGGCGCCCAGCGCACGCACCGGCCCGCGCACCCGCTGCACTCGCCGACGGCGTCACCGACGGGGCCCACCACGGCTCCGCACGCGACCGCGCCTGCGACATCGCCGTCCTCGCCATCGACGACTTCACCGCCGGCTCGACTTCGCACCTGGGTCGGGCTCGGCGGCGCCGTCACCGCGAAGTGCCGCGGCGTGACCATCAGCTTCATGTCTGCACAGCCCGACCGCGGCTTCGCGGTGGAGGTCGGCGACAAGGGCCCGGTGACGGTGGAGGTCCACTTCACGGGCCATGAGGACCAGAGCGGTCGGCAGTCCGAGGTGACGGCGCGCTGCCTCGCGGGCGCGCCACGGTTCACCAACCAGTCCCAGGGCGGCGGTGGCGGCGGGGACGAGTGACACGACCGCCCGGCGGATGGCCGGGCAGGCCGCGGTCAGCGACCGGCCAGCCGCCTGAGGTCGGTGAGGATCTCCTCGACCCGGACGGCCAGGGAGATGTGCCCCTCCTCGTCGAGGAGGTGGGGCTCGGCGCCGGGCACGTGCGCGGCCAGCCACTCGCCGTGCGCGAAGGGGACCATCGCGTCCTGGCGCCCCTGCCAGACCGCCACCGGGACCCGGATGGAGCCCAGGTCGAAGCCCCAGGGACCGGTCGCGGCCAGCCCGTCGTCGCGGGCGCCGCGCACCCCCTGCGCGGCGGCGTGGTGCATGCTGCGGGCCAGGTAGTCCCCCAGGTCGTCGGTGAACGCAGCCGCGTCGACCGGGGTGAGCAGGCCGCCCAGCGCCGCGACCAGCTCCTCGTGGGGTGCCTGCATGACCGGCAGGAACTCCTCGGTGAGGTAGGCGTCGTAGGACTCGGGACCCTCCTGGGCCGCGGCGTACTCGGCGCGGTTCTCGGGAGCCATCCCCTCGAACCAGTCCAGCCCCGCGCCGTCCTTCGGCGCGACCCCGGCCAGGGTCGCCACCGCCAGGCACCGGTCGGGCAGCAGCGCGCCGCAGGCCAGGGCCCGCGGGCCGCCGCCGGACCAGCCCAGCGTGATGAACTCGTCGACCCCGAGGTGGTCGAGGATCAGCCCCGAGTCGGCGACGTCGTCGACGATGCGGGGAGCCCCGTCGTCCCAGGTGTACGGCGAGGAGGCGCCGTACCCGGGCCGGGAGTAGGTCACCAGCCGCAGCCCGAGTCGGCGGGCGGCGTCCTCGAACGTGCGGTTCGGCACCGCGGCCGTCGGCGAGCCACCGTGGTAGAGCCACGGCAGTCCGCCGGGATCCCCGGCCGTGAGGACCTCGAGCGCGCGCCCGTCGTCCGCCTTGATCTCGAGCACCTCGGTCATCCACATCCCCCGTCTCTGCGCCCAGCTCCGCGCGCTCCTGCACCCGCCTCTTGGCCCCACCCTGCTGGTCGGCCCACCCTAGGCGGTGAGACCGTGGCTGGGAATGCCAAATCTGAGGTGTCTGGATCCACAGGCGACCCAGGGGGTGTGGAACGTCCGGTCGGGACTGTCCGCGGCCACCGTTAGTGTTCTCAGGTGCCTCCCACCTCCGCCCCCAGCAGCGCCGAGACGTCACCGCCCACGGCGGGCTCCGGTGCCGTGCGCGAGGTGCTCGACGGCGCGGTCTCCGCGCTCGGCGGGACCCGGCGCGACGGGCAGGTGGCGATGGCCGAGGCCGTCACCGAGGCGATGACGAAGGGGCGGCACCTGCTGGTCCAGGCCGGCACCGGCACCGGCAAGTCGCTGGCCTACCTGGTTCCGAGCCTGCTGCACGACCAGCGGGTCGTCGTCGCGACCGCGACGCTCGCGCTGCAGCACCAGCTCGTCGAGCGCGACATCCCGCGGCTCGTCGAGGCGGTGGGGGACCGGGTGGACGCGTCGTACGCCGTGCTCAAGGGCCGCTCCAACTACGCCTGCCTGCACCGGATCCGCGAGGGCGTGCCCGACGACCAGGGGGCCCTCGTCGAGATGCCCACCGGCTCGATGGGCCAGAAGATCCTCGAGCTGCGCGCGTGGGCCGAGGAGGAGGCCGAGGCGGGCGGCAGCGGCGAGCGCGACAACGCCCCGCGGCACACCGACCGGGAGTGGCGTCAGGTCAGCGTCGGCCACCGCGACTGCCTCGGTGCCGCCAAGTGCCCCTTCGGGCAGGAGTGCTTCGTCGAGCTCGCCCGGGAGAAGGCGCACCGCTCCCACCTGATCGTCACCAACCACTCGCTGCTCGCCATCGACGCGATCGAGGGCGTGCCGATGATCCCTGACTACGACGTCGTCGTGATAGACGAGGCCCACGAGCTCACCGCGCGTGTCACCCAGGCAGCCACAGACGAGCTCAGCGCCGGCGACGTCGAGCGGGCGGCCCGCCGCTCGCAGCGGTTCGTGGACGGCTCCGAGGCCGACGACCTCGCCGACGCCGCCGACACGCTGCGCGACGCGATCGCCGAGGCCGAGCCGGGCCGCTTCGAACGGCTGCCTCAGCAGCTCGGCGACGCGCTGGTGCTGGTGCGCGACGCGGCCCGGGCCTGCATCTCGGCCTACCCCAAGGAGGGCGACTCCGGCGACGCCGACGCCGGCCGGACCCAGGCGCGCGGCTCGGTGCAGGAGGTCTTCGCCAACGCCGAGCGGATGGCCGCCGACCTCGAGTCCGACGTGCTGTGGCTCTCCGAGGGCGGCGACCCCCAGAAGGGCAGCAGGATCCCGCCGCGGCTGTGCGTCGCGCCGCTGCAGGTGTGGGGGCCGATGCGCGACAAGCTCCTCACCGACAAGACGGTCGTCTTCACCTCGGCGACGCTGATGCTCGGCGGCGACTTCAACTCGGTCGCGACCAGCGTCGGGCTCAAGCCCGGCGAGCGCGTCATCGACGGGCAGCCCGTCTCCGGCTCGACCCCCGAAGGGGCGCTGCCGTGGCGCGGGCTCGACGTGGGGTCGCCCTTCGACTACGGCCAGCAGGCGATCCTCTACGTGGCGCGGCACCTGCCGCCGCCGGGCCGCGACGGCCTCGGGAAGGCGCAGCTCGACGAGATCGTGGAGCTCGTCGACGCCGCCGACGGTCGCACCCTGGGGCTGTTCTCGAGCCGCCGGGCGGCGGAGGCGGCGGCCGACGCGGTGCGCGACCGGCTGCCGCACCTCACGACCCTGGCGCAGGGCGACGCCCAGCTGCCCGAGCTGGCCAAGCAGTTCGTCAGCGACCCCCACACCTGCCTGTTCGGCACCCTGAGCCTGTGGCAGGGCCTCGACGTGCCCGGCGACACCTGCCAGCTGGTGATCATCGACCGGATCCCCTTCCCGCGCCCCGACGACCCGTTGATGAGCGCCCGCCAGAAGGCCGCCGACAAAGCCGGTGGCAACGGCTTCATGCAGGTCGCGGCCACCCATGCGGCGCTGCTGATGGCGCAGGGCGCGGGCCGCCTGATCCGCACCACCAGCGACCGCGGTGTCGTGGCCGTGCTCGACCCCCGCCTCGCCACCGCGCGGTACGGCGGGTTCCTCAAGGCCAGTCTGCCGCTGATGTGGACAACCACCGACCCCGCCGTGGTGCGCAAGGCGCTGGCGAGGCTCGCCGGCGGCTGACCGGTCCGCCCGTGAGTCGCGCCCGCCCGAAACCCTCCCCGGACGGGGCGGCGGCGTCGTATTCTCGACTGGCGCCGACGACGGGAGAGCCATGAGGACGAGGCTGGCACTACTGGTCTCGACCGCGCTGCTCGTGCCCGCGGCAGCAGCGAGCGCTGCGTCCGGGCAGGCCGGCGACCTCGACCCGTCCTTCGCCGGTGACGGCGTGCGCCTCCTCGACCACGGGCGCTACTACGGCGCCCAGCCGGTCACGGCCCTGCTGCCGCTGAAGTCCGGGAAGACCATGGTGGCCGCTCGGCTCGAGACCGCCGACGGCACGGTCTCCCGGCTGGTCCGGCTGCGCCCGGACGGCTCCACCGACCCGGGCTTCCGGGCGGAGATGCCGGGCCCGCAGGTGCCTCGCCGACTGATCAGGCTGGGCGAGGGCCGGATCCTGCTGGCGGGCTCGGACCCGGGCACCGGCTTCGCGATGACGTCGTACCGCCACGACGGGAGCCGGGACCGGACCTTCGGCTACCGCGGCGTCGTGACCACCGGGATCGTCTCCGGCGACGACGCGATCCACGACGTGCGCGTCGACTCCCAGCAGCGCATCCTGGCCGCCGGGGTTGCCGGTGACGCGTTCGCCGTCGTGCGCTACCTGCGCGACGGCAGCCGCGACCCGAGCTTCGGGACCGACGGGATCGTGCGGACTGTCACCGGGCTCGGCGGGAACGCCGACGTGGGTGCGATGCGGCTCCAGCCCGACGGCAGGCTGCTCGTGGTCGGCGGGACCGCCCACGACGCGACCCACGCCGAGGGCATCGAGGTGATGCGGTTCGATCCCGACGGGTCGGTCGACGAGACCTTCGGCGGCGGCGACGGGATCGTCACGACCACGCCGGTGGACTACGAGTCGACCCGGGCCGACGCGGTCGTCCGGCAGCCCGACGGCCGCATCGTCGTCGGAGGCACGGCGTTCATGGGGGACAACTCCTTCTTCTGCGTCGCGCGCTACCTACCCGACGGGAGCCCGGACCCGGACTTCGGGAACGCCGGCCTGGCCAGCAGCACGATCAGGCCCTACTACTCGGCGATCAACGCGCTCGCGCTGCAGCGCGACGGCAGGATCGTCGCGGCCGGCTGGACCGATCGGGAGGGACGCCCGAACGCCCTGGCGCTGGCTCGCTACCGCACCGACGGCCGGCTCGACACGTCGTTCTCCGGCGACGGCACCGCGGTGGTCGGGCTCGGTCGCACCCAGGACTCCCGTCTCCTCGCCGTGGCGACCCGCGGTGGACGCATCACTGCCGGCGGCGAGACGGGCACGGCCGGCAGCCCGAACACGGTCGGTGTGGTGATCCGGGTCCGTGGGTGAAGGACGTCGCAGCAACCAGAGGCCTGGGGGACAGACATGGTGATGACGAGGACGGCGGCCGCGCTCGCCGCGCTGATGGTGCTCGCTCCGGGTGGCGCGGTGGCCTCCACGGCGCCGGGGGCCCTGGACAAGACGTTCTCGGGCGACGGACGCGCCCAGGTCGGCTTCGGCGGCGCCTACGACTCGGTGCAGGTCCGCGACCTCGTCGTCCTGCCCACCGACGAAGTGGTCCTGGTGGCGCCGCTGGCCACGGGGAGCCGCACCGTGTTCGGTGTCAGCCGGCTGCGGGCGGACGGCAGTCCCGACCCGAAGTTCAGTCGGGACGGACGCCGATCGATCTCCCTCACCGGGCGGGACGTGCCACGGCGGGCGGTCCCCGCCGGCGGGGGTCGGGTGCTGGTGGGCGGCTCGGCCGGCGGTGACTTCGCGCTGGCGATGGTCCGCCGCGACGGCTCGCTGGACCCTGCGTTCGGGGACGGCGGCACCGTGGTCACCGACGTGACCTCCGGCAGCGACCAGGTGCTGGACCTCCGTCGTCTGCCGAACGGGTCGATCCTGGCGGCCGGCACCGCCGGCGGTCAGTTCGCGGTGGCCCGCTACGACGCGACCGGTGCGCTCGACCAGACCTTCGGCACCGGCGGCACCGTGGTCACCACCGACGGGTTCCCGGGTACGGCGTACACGGTGCGTCTCCAGCCCGACGGCAAGCTGCTCGCCGCCGGCGTCGGTGTCGCGGACGCCCAGAGCACCAAGCCCATGCTGGTCACCCGCTTCGCCGCGGACGGATCGCTGGACCAGACCTTCGGCAGCGACGGCCGGGTGACCACCCACACCCCGGACGGCGAAGAGGTCCGGGCCTACGCCCTGCTCGTCGACCCGGAGGGAAGGATCCTGGCCGGCGGCACCAGCGACTGGGCCGACTACTCCGACAACGTCCTGGTGCGCTACCTCGCCGACGGCACGCCCGACCCGTCCTTCGGCACGGGCGGCCAGGTCGTGTCCGGCCGCGACATGTACGCCGAGCTGCAGGCGCTGGCCCTCCAGCCCGACGGCCGCATCGTCGGCGCCGGGCAGACCTCACGCAGCGGCGGCCCGGGCAAGGAGAGCACGATCGCCGTCACGCGCTACACCGCCGTCGGAGCGGTCGACACGACGTTCTCCGGAGACGGGGTCGCCACGGTCGGCTTCCCGGACAACCCGATCACCCAGGCCTGGGCGGTGGGGGTGAGCGACGACCGGATCGTCGCGGCCGGCTACCGCGTGCTGCGCGGGGACAACCCGACGTACGGCGCGGTGGTCCGCCTGCACCAGTGACGCGGTGCCAATGAGCGTCAGTCGGCCGCGACCCCGGCCGCGGCCACCCCGCCGGTCGGCGCGAACCCGGGCGTGCGCGGCGAGGTGTCGTGGGGCGTGGGCATGGTCTCGGCGGCCACCCAGCCGGCGAGGACCACGAGCCAGCCGACGAGCACGTCGATGACCCAGTGGTTGCCGGTGCCGACGATGACGATCGCGGTGCCGGCGGCGTAGGCCCAGGCGAGGGGCTTGATCCAGGACCAGCGCGCGTGGCGCTGGACCGAGATGGCGACCCACAGCGCCCAACCTGCGTGCAGCGAGGGGAAGGCGGCCAGCTCGTTGGTCAGGCCCCCGAGGCCCCGGGGCGCCGAGGCGTCGGTGCTCCACCAGCCGTCGGCGGCGTGCAGGCTGAGCACGTCGACGTACCCCTGGATGAAGCGGGGCGGGGCGGTGGGCAGCAGCAGGTAGGCGACCAGGCCCAGGATCGTGGCGATGGCCAGCGCGCGGCGGGCCGGCACGTAGAGGTTGCGGCCCAGCCGGTAGAGCCAGAGCAGCACGGCACCGGTGACCACGTAGTGCAACGTGGCGTACCAGTAGCTGCCGATCAGGCCCAGCACGTCGTGGTCGATGAACAGCCGGTTGAGCGGCGCCTCCCAGTGGATGCCGAGATGACGCTCGATGTGTAGCAGGCCGCGCGCCCGGGCCATCGCCGGGTCCATGTCGGTGTCGGCAAAGAGCCGCGAGAGGCTGTAGGCCACCCACAGGAGGAGGACCAGGACCAGCTCGAGCACGCCACGCACGATCCGGGGGTGTCGCTGGCGCAACCCCTGGACAACGGGGAGACTCGGCATGGTCACGTGCTCATCTTTCCGGGACTTCAACAGGCGTGAATATCCAGTATGACCCGGAGATCCCCCTGAGGCAGGGGATTAAGTCCGTAGGAGGTCACACGCGCCGGAGCACCGCGGTGACCTTTCCGAGGATGGTCGCGTGGGTTCCGTCGATCGGATCGTAAGCGTCGTTGTGCGGGAGCAGCCAAATCCGGCCGTCCTTGCGCTGGAAGGTCTTGACCGTCGCCTCGCCGTCGATCATGGCCGCCACGATCTCGCCGTTCTCGGCCGTCTGCTCCTGGCGGATGACCACGTAGTCGCCGTTGCAGATGGCGGCGTCGATCATCGAGTCACCAGAGACCTCCAGCAGGAACAGCTGTCCCTCGCCGACCAGCTGCTTGGGCAGCGGGAAGACGTCCTCGTAGCGCTCCTCGGCGAGGATCGGCCCGCCGGCGGCGATCCGGCCCAGCACGGGCACGTAGGAGGCGGCGGGCATGGCGTCGCCGATGCCGGTCTCGTCGTACGACGTCTCGTCGGCAGCGGAGATGGACCGACGCGCGGCCATCACCTCGGGCAGGAAGACCTCGATGGCGCGCGGCCGGTTGGGGTCGCGCTTGAGGAAGCCCTTCTCCTCGAGGACCTTGAGCTGGTGGGCGACGCTGGAGGAGCTGGTCAGGCCGACGGCCTCGCCGATCTCGCGCATGCTCGGCGGGTAGCCACGCTGCTCGATGGAGCTCTTGATCGTGGTCAGCACCCGCTGCTGGCGCGGGGTCAGGCCGGTCGCGTCCGGGGGACCGTCGGGCAGCTGGGAGACCTTCCCGGTCTCGGACTTCCCGGTGCCAGTCTTGTTCGTGGCCATGCAGCTGCCTCCAGGTTCGCGGCGGGCGGCCCGGGGACGCCCCCGGACAGGTGCCACCACCGTAGCCAAACCGGCTCGGTGATTCAAACATCTGTTCGAACTGCGTGTCGCGCCTGTGGAGAGCCGCTCAGCCTGTCGGGAGCCACACGTGCTGCGGCATCACGCAGACCTCGACGAAGCCCGAGTCGTCCTCGACGGGGGCCATGCGCGGGTCGGCGGCCGAGCTCACTTCTGCAACATACGCCGCCCGGACGGACCGCGGGTCGGGATTCGGTCCACCTGGCCGTGCCGGTCGGCACCACGTCTGCTTGACTCCCGGCATGTCGAGGACGGCCGTCTCCCCGCTCACCGGATCCGGGCCCACCAGCTGCGTCGTCACCGGGGGAGCCCGGGGGATCGGCCGCGGCATCGCCGAGCTGATGGTCGCCCGCGGCCACCACGTCGTGGTCACCGACGTCGACGGGGCCGGTGCGGCCCGCACCGCCGCAGAGATCGGTGCGGCCGAGGGGCTCGCCCACGACGTGCGCGACGCCGATGCCCACCGCACCGTCGCGGCGGCGGCCGAGCGGCACGGCGTGCTCAGCGCGTGGTTCAACAACGCCGGCGTCGGCGACGACGGCACCCTGGCCGACCTCCCGGAAGAGGCGGTGGAGCGCCTGGTCGCCGTCAACCTGATGGGCACCCTGTGGGGGATGCGTGCGGCGATCGCCGCGTTCGAGGCATCCGGTCGGGGTGGCGACATCGTGAACACCGCGTCGCTCGCGGGGCTCGGGCCGGTGCCCGGCTACACGGTGTACGCCGCCACCAAGGCCGCCATCGTCTCGGCCTCCATGTCCACCGACGCCGAGACCCCGCGCGGGATCCGGGTGCACGCACTGTGCCCGGACGGGGTCAGGACGGCGATGCTCGACGGCCAGGACCCGCACGGGACGGGCTCGGCGCTGGTGCACTCAGGCGGCCGGATCCTCACCGTGGACGAGGTGGCGAGGGAGGCGGTCGACCTGCTCGGCACCCGCCGCGTGGTGCGCGCGATCCCCGCCTGGCGCGGCGGCGTCGTCCGCGCCTCGGCGCTGGCTCCGTCGGTGGCGGCCCGTGGCCTGGCGCTGTTCGTGGCGCAGGGGCGCCGGGCGATGCAGCGCGACTGAGCAAGCCGGGGAGGGCTGTTCGACCGTTCGAACAAATGTTCGTCCAGGTGCTTGCGGTGTTCGAACACCTGATCTAACCTCGTACACATGTTCGATCGAACGTCTGATCGATCCGGTGCTCGACTCACTGGTCCAGACCGCCCGAGAGGGACTGTCGGTGGCCGCCGTTAGACATCGGTTCGACAGCAGATCGACACGACGACCCGAGGCTGACCGCCGCTTCCCCAGGAGGTCCCGATGAGCACCATGACCGCATCCCACACGCTGCGCCCCACACTGGTCCCGGCGCCGACCCGTCCGAGCTCGCGACCCGCGCCCTCCGGCCAGGTCCGGCTCACCCGCCGCGGCCGGCTCGTGGTCTTCGTGCTGGCTCTCGTGGTGGTGCTCGGTCTCGGGCTCTACTGGGCCGCCGGCTCGGTCGCGACCGAGAAGCCCGGCACCCCCGAGCCGACCCGCGTGATCATGGTCGGCACCGGCGAGACCCTGTGGGGCATCGCCGCCGACCTCGCCGAGGACGGCGACGTCCGCGCCATGGTCGACCGCATCGAGCAGCTCAACGCCCTCGACTCCGGGATGGTCGTGGCCGGCCAGCGCCTGCGCATCCCGCTGGACGAGTGAGCGACACCCACCACTGAGACCTCCGTCGGCCGACTCGACCCCGGCCGGCGGGCCGGGGAAGACGAGGGGCGGGGCCTGGTGGCCTCGCCCCTCGCGGCATCTCCACCACCGGTGGTTGAGGTGCGAGCGCCAGCGAGCCTCGAAACCCGGTGACCCGACCGCCGACCGCAATCCGCCTTGTCGGCACCCCGCCCGACCCGCCATCCTCACCCCATGGCCGGCTACTCGGGCACCCCGCTGGTGCGCAAGCTCGGCATCCGCGACACCCACGTGGTCCTCCTCGACGCGGTGCCGGCCGCCGTGGACCTCGGCGACCTCGGTGCCGCCCACGTCGTACGCCGGCTGCCCCGGTCCACGGACGTGA
>Ga0308174_10000227_pt1 | contig 23273 bp, 38 predicted proteins | sample PhyPR2_FD_203894 | JGI IMG/M metagenome (GOLD analysis project Ga0308174, IMG submission 203894) | Soil microbial communities from UC Gill Tract Community Farm, Albany, California, United States - DLSLS.P.R2 | ecosystem: Environmental > Terrestrial > Soil > Agricultural land | place: USA... | reverse complement strand
ATGCACCTGCAGACAACAGCCAGGAGTTTTGACGCATGCAAAACCGTTATTTCGGCAGGCCGTGGGGGCCTGCTGCGCACGACCGCGCGCTGATGGTGTCGGTCCCCATCGGGATGGTCTGCTTCGTGTGCGAGGAACTCATCGCGCATGGGGATAGCGGCCTGTTTACGTGGGTTGTCGACGTTCAGGGGAAAGCTTCCCAGCGACCGCAGCACCGGGAGTGCTTCCTTCGCGGCATCCTCGGGTCGGTCGGGCACCAGCAGGGGCGCTGCGCCTGCTTCGGCGGCACAGAGGAAGACCCGCCAGGCATGTCGAAACGGGAAGCCGCCATTGCCGCCGTTGCCCATGCGAAACTCTGAGCACACAGGAGGATTCAGACCATGCCTAGCACTCGCACACCCCATCTCCGCGTCGCTGGCGCCGTGCTCGTTGGAAACGGCACGTGGCCCAGCCGCTACATCCGCAGCATCGGCAAGGCGCGTCGCGTCATGCGCCAGATCACCGCGCGCTCCACGGCGCTCGGCTCGCCGTTTACGCCTACGGTCGTCCCGGTGCTGACCGATGGGACCACCGTTGGCGCGTCGGCTGCAGCGGGCAAGACGTTCCTACAGTCGCAGAGCATCAAGCAGTTGAAGGGAAACCGCGTCAGCTCACTCAGCGGAAAACTGATGCGCACATGAAACGGCTGCCCCGAACCACGCGCAAAGGGCGCAAGTTTGCCAGGGTGCTGGCGCAGGAGTTTGCGTCAATCCGGAAGGAGGCCGCGCTCTACTACCGACTCGGCCTCTACTTGCAGAACCGCACCTAGTTCGCGACCTACTAGGCCGGGTGAGACACTCGTCTCGCCCCGCTTGTGAAGGGCACGAGCCGCTTCATTGGAGAGAGAAGTACCCATGACCGCCATCGCCATCCGTGAGCCTGCCTCGCAGTTGTCCCGCGAGCAGATTGACCTGATCAAAGACACCATCGCCAAAGACGCGACCGACGAGGAGCTGCGGCACTTCATCGCCGTCTGTGACCGGCTGGGGCTCGACCCGTTCGCCAAGCAGATTTACCTCGTCAAGCGCTGGGACAGCCGGCTCAAGCGCATGGTGGCGACGCCCCAGGTCAGCATCGACGGCTTTCGCGTGGTGGCCGAGCGGACGGGCCAGTACCGGGGCCAGACGGCGCCCCAGTGGTGCGGCTATGACGGGCACTGGGTCGACGTGTGGCTCGCAGACGAACCGCCCCAGGCGGCGCGCGTGGGCGTCTGGCGCGAGGGCAACAAGGAGCCCCTGGTGCGGCCGGCGCTCCTGCGCTCGTATCTGCAGACCGACAAGAACGGCGCCCCCGCTGCCATGTGGCGGACGATGCCCGAGGTGATGCTGCTCAAGTGCGCCGAGGCGCAGGCCCTTCGCGCGGCCTTCCCGAACCACCTGGGCGGCGTCTACACGTCCGACGAGATGGGCCAGGCCGACAACAACGCGCCGGCCGTTATCGACGCGCCGCAGCAACTCGCCCCCGTTGTGCAACTGCGTCAGGAGACCTTCCCCGCTGCGCCTGAGACGCTCGAGCCTGGCGAGCGGCAGACCATCGTCAGTGCCTTCGGGACGCAGTTGCGCGCGCTCAAGACCGAAGCCGAGATGGTCGGCTGGATGCGCAAGGTCATCGAGGCGCAGTTCGAGCAGGGCATCCGGCAGACGCTGTGGCGCATGTACCGGCACCAGGCCGTCGCGCTCAAGCTCGATGCGAACCTACTCGCGCGCAAGGCGCAGCAAGTCGAGGTGGTGTGATGGCCGAGACGACGACTTGGCGGAAGCTCCTCGACACGGCGCTCATCGCCGAAGGCGAGTCCTGGGGCGACGTGGTCGCGAACACGCTCACGGACGAGGAACTCGACGTGCAGTTCTACGACGGCTACGGCGCTCCTGAGGGCACGCCGTTCTTCATGTGGACCGCGAACCGCGTCTACTTCGCCGTCTGCTACGACGGCGCCGAGAGCGTCGCCTCCGTGCCGCGCAACCCCTGCGACGAACCCCCTTCACACGTAGGAGGCTGGTGATGGCCGAGATCATCAAGGGCCTGGATCTGGCTGTTTATCATGACCCCGCTAATGGCTGGGTCTCGCACTCGCGCCTTCACGACTTCATCGAGCGCGGGCCGGCCTACTACCGTGGGCGCTACATCACGGGCGAGATTGCGCGCAAGGAGACTGCGGCGCTCACCTTCGGCCAGGCGCTCGAAGACCTCTTTCAGCGCGGCGGCGAATACTTCGCGCAGCACTACGCAGTGCGCCCGGCGCATCTCAAGGGCAACACCACCGCGGGCAAGCAGTGGGCGGCGGCGCAGCAGGACCGCAAGATCGTCACGGACGAGGACTGGCAGTCGATGCTCGCGATGGTGGCGTCGCTGCGCACCTGCGAAAAGGGCGTGGCGCTGGTCGATGGCGCCGAGGAGCAAATCACGCTGCGCGGCGAGGTGTTCGGGCTGCGGATGCAGGCGCGGCCTGACTACGTACACCTGAGCGAGTACGGCGCGTATTCGGTCGACCTGAAGACCACGCGCGACATGAACGAGGTGATGCGAGGGCGGGCGCCCGTGCAGTTCGGGTACATCACGCAGGCTGCGCTCGTTCGCCGGCTGATGCAGGCCAACGGCTACACGCCCGCGTCGGCCTACTTGTTCGTGGTGGAGAGCCAAGCGTCGTATCGGCGCGAGTGCTTCGAGGTGGAGCCCGAATACCTTGCGTGGGCGGACCAGTTGCTCGAGAAGGAGTGCGCGGAGCTCAAGCGCTGCCTCGATAGCGACGTGTGGCCACTCGGCTCGGACGAAGTCATCACGCTCAAAAAGCCCGGCTGGGCGCGTGTGGAGCAAGAGGTGGCGCAGTGAAGGTGTATCGCAAGCGCGGAGCCCCACTAACTGCCGAGCTGTTTGCAGAGAGGAGCCACGCGAACGCGAACGGGTGCCACATCTGGCGTGGGTCTCTCGACTCAAGCGGCTACGGGGTGATCAAAGTCGATGGGCGAGGGCGAAAGGCTCACCGCGTTGCATTCGAGACACTGGTCGGCCCCATTCCCGACGGTTACTGCGTCATGCACCAATGCGACACCCCGGCGTGCGTGAACGTCGAGCATCTGATGCTCGGGACGCACGGAGAGAACATGCGCGACATGCGAGAGAAGGGCCGCCACGTCCAAGCATGGACCTACCAAAGTTACGACATGATCCGCCCGCGCCAGTCGGGCCGGTTCACAACCGGAGCACGTCGTGCGAGTCAGTGAAGAGATGGTAGAGCGCGCTTGGATCGAGTGGGCTGGCGACGAGCTCTCTACGCGAGAGACCGTTGCCTTCGTGCTGCGAACCGCGCTCGCCGACGTGCCTGAGCCGAGCATCGACGAAGAAGCAGAGCAACGCACTGGCGATCTAGTGAAAAGGCTCATATCCCGCGTAAACGCTGCCGAAGCAAAGCTCCAGCGCGTGCGTGAATGGATGCGCGACGACGCTATCGAGGCAAGCGCGTACGACCGACTGCACGCCATCCTTGAGGAACCATGAAGAACAGCCCCAACTGGCGCGTGCCACCGCTCGACAGACAGGTGCTGCTCGCGCTCGCTACGGCGGTGCTGCGCGCAAAGCTCGATGCCAAGGCCCAGGTCGACGATCTGCGCACGAACCCGGACAATGTGCTGCTTGACGACCTGCGCTACTGGCATGGCACGCTCGACCGGCTCGAGACGGGTCACCTTTGGCTTCTAGAACTACTGACGACAGCCCAGCCATGAGCTGGGGCAGGGAGAGAACATGGCGAACATGCGACTGAAAGTGCTGCATCTGCGGAAGTGGAAGAACGGCGACGGTAGCGAGGGGAAGTTTTGGACCCAGGTCGGCGTGGCCTTCATGAATGACAAGGGCGTGGACATCGACCTGCAGTACATCCCGACGACCCCCGGTGAGGACGGGCGCGTGCGCCTGGTGCTGCGCGAGGACGACGGCAAGCCCGCGCAGCCCGAGGGCGGCTACCGGGGCGAGCAGGGAGGCCGGCAGCGCGTAGCCCAGGCGTTCGGCCAGGGGCAGGCCCCGCAGCGGCCCCAGGCGCCTCAGGGAGGCCGGCAGCCCGGACTACGCCCGCAGCATCGGGACGCGCTCCAAGGCGGCCAGCAGGCGACCTACGGGGGTGCGGCGGCCGAGCGCCAGCGCGAGCCTGGGGACGACGACCTGCCCTTCTGATGTTGTGACCACTCGGTCAGCCTTCGCTTGCGCCCCTGGGCGCACAAAGCGACGTGGCTGAGAAGCCGACCACACGACCTTGACGCGCTGACTCACGCTGCGAGACGCTCTGCCCTTCGGCGCCGACAAGGAAGTCCCAGCGCGCCGGGCTTGAGCTCTTGGAAACCGAAGCCTGAGATCGCGTGCGTGCCGGGGGGTTCGCACAGCGAGAGGCTCTCTTTTGCCGCGAGGGTGGAAATGGTCGGGGAAAATCTGTGGGCTGGTTGGGGTTTCTATGGTGCCAGGTGCGAAGGGCGGGTTAAAGAAGGCGAGCCGAGGAAATCCACTTCCCCGGCTCCCAGCCGCGACGGTATTCGAACCTCCGTCAGCAGCACGCGCTCCAAAGCGACCTGTGCGGGGAAACCTATCGTAGGGTTCGGAGAAGCGCAAGGACTGATGCGTGGACAATGTGGGCGTGCCGGGGGCTGTCAAAATTCCAATCTGAGCGTCAAGGCGGTGACGCCATGACCCGGCTCGGAAACGCGGCCGAGTGCAGGAAGGCCGGCCGCAACGCGCGCCTCATGGGCGACCACTGGCGGCACCAGAAGCGCGAGAAGATTTCCTTCGCGGCCAACGGGCTCCTCTCGGACATCTGGTCTTACTGCGCCGACCAGGCGACCGACCGCATCAGCGTTGACGCCATGCGGAAGCTGACGAGTGCCGACCGCAAGAACGCCGGGCGCATGCTTAAGCAGCTCGTCGCCGCGGGGTACCTAGAGGCCATCACCACGGGATGGGCAATCCACGACTGGGTCCACCACAACCCCATCGCCAAAACGGTACAACTGCGCGTCGTCGCAGGCGGGGCTGAGACGCGCGCTGAGACGCGAGCTGAGACGCTTGCTGAGAGGAACCCCCCTCTTGAAATCATTGAGGAACCATGCGTTCCTCGCACGCGCGCGTTGACCCAGGACCCAGGTATTAAAGAAAGAACCCCACCTGCGGTGGGGGGCGCGGACACGCCGCGCCGGGCCAAGTGCGAGCCCAAAAAGGCCCGGCCGAAAGACCCGAAGAGAGCACTGCTCACGCGCGTCCTCGAAGCTTCTGCGGCTGCCCACGGGTTCCTGGCAGCGAAGCTCCTGACGCACGCCCAGGCCGAGGGGGTGCTGGCCAAGGCCGGCAAACTCGCCGAGCGGGAGGGCGTCGAGCTCGAGGTGGCGCTGCGGCGCAACGTCGAGGGCGCCTGGGAGCGCCACCACGCCACGGGGAAGGACCTGAAGTGGTGCGTGGTCGACTGGCAGCCTGGACAGCCCGCACGGCCCTCCTACGGCCGCCCAGCGAAGCTCGAGATTGCCGGCTGCTCCCCGGCGAGCGCGTTCGGCACGGAGGAGGAGGCGTGGGCCAAGGTGCTGGCGCGACGGGCCGAGATCGAGGCCGAGAAAGCCGCGCGCGCCGCTGCGCAGGGGAGCCGCCGTGTCGGCGCGTGACGGTTCCGGGCGCGACCGCGGCGGCTCGACGCCAAGGCCCATCGCGGACATCGCTGCGAACATGATGGACCAGTACGCGAAGTCAGCCGACCAGACCCCCGAGGCACTCGTAAAAGCCGAGGAAGACAGCGCGGCGCGTAAGCAGCGCCTCTGGCTCGCTGCGGCGCTGTCCGTTGCGCGCCTGCGCGCGGTGCGCTTCATCCTCGAAAACCCCGACGCTGACAGTTTGGCGCTCGTCGCGGTGCGCAACTGGATCGAGTCGCCGTGCTCGCCGCACTTGCTCCTGCGCGGCACCACGGGCACCGGCAAGACCGTGGCGGCTGCATGGCTCGTGCGGCACTGCACGGAGCCCAATGCGCGCGTCCCCGGCGTCACCTGGCTGTATCCCGACGACGTCGCGAGCGCGGTGCTGCAGAACTGGAGCGACCGCGCGCCGCAGCTCGCCCGCTACGTGGTGGTCGACGAACTCGGCACCGAGACACGGCCCGACTTCATGACCGCGCTCTCGCGGCTACTCGACCGCGACGGCTGCAACGTGCTTCTCACCACCAACCTCGGTGAGGAAGCCTTCCAAGAGCGCTACGGAAAGGACGAGCGGCTCATGAGCCGTGCGGGCGGCGCGGTCGAAATCGTCAGCGTGCCGGGTCGCGACCAGCGAAAGCCCGCCAGCCGCTAGGCACTGGAACTCCCCTGGCGTCAAGGGGTACCCTGCCCGCATGGGGGAGTTTCTACGCCGCCGCGTGCTGCTGGCGCTGCGCTTGTCGAACGTGTGGGTCGAGCTCGAGGCGCTGTCGGTGCGCCTGCGCCGGGTGGAGATGGACCTCGAGCAGCTCGCCGAGGAAAGCGCGCCACCGCCGCCATCGACGTTCCCACCGCCGCGCTCGCTGACGCTCAGGGCCGCGCCGCCGCCGCCGCCGCCGCCGCTCAAGGAGGGCGCATGACGCTGTCCGGCCGAGCGCGGCGAGAGAAGGGCCACGCAGGAGAGCGCGCGCTTGCCGCCAAGCTGCGCGAGGCGTTCCCCGAGCTCGCAGGCGGCATCAAGCGCGGACTGCAGGCGCAGGCAGGCGGCTTAGGCAACGCTGACGTGCAGGGCCTTCCGGGCTTTCACATCGAGCACAAGCACCAGAAGAAGCCGAACATGAAGGCGGCCTACGAGCAGGCGGTGCGGGACGCTGCCGGCAAGGGCTTCCCCATGGCCGTGGTGCAGTACGACGGCGCGCGCGAGCGGCTGTGCGTGCTGGGCCTGACGGACCTCTGCCGCATCCTGCGCGCGGCGTACGGCTACACGCCGCCGCTGCAGTTCGGGGCGCAGCTCGATCTCTTCGAGGCGCCTGCGAGCGAAAGGGAAGCGGGATGAGCGACGACAAGCCGCTCGAGTACCCGCGCAAGCAGGGCCGCGTCGATGCATTCCACCGCGAGCCCAACGGGCCGTTCACGGACCTTGCGCGCGAGCAGTACGCCAAAGCTCGAGCGCGCGGAGAGAGCATCAAGATTGCGAGCTCGAGCGCGGGCGTCTCGGGCGCAACGGGGACGACCTACGAGAAGCACCCGGCGATGCTCAAGCGCATCAGCGAGCTGCGCCAGGGCGCCGAGACGTACATCGGCGTGTCGACTGCGTGGTGCATTCAGCAGGTGCAGCAGATCATCGAGGAGGCGCGCGAGCACGAGCAGTACAAGACCGCGCTCGAGGGCGTCGTCTTCGTCCACAAGGTGATCAGCGGCGATAAGAGCGTGGCCCCGCAGATGGCGCGCGCGCTCTCTCCCGAGGTGACACCGAGGCAACTCAAGAAGATGCTCGACGAGAGCTTTCCTTCGCAAAAGGCGCTGCCTGCGTACGTTGCGCCGGCTGTGCCTGCCGAGGTGGACGAGGACGAGGGAGAAGCGGCCGAGTGAACTGGCCCCACATCGTCATCGGAGCTGGCATCTCGGCATGGGTACATGGCCTTGTCGCAGCCGCGTGTGAGTCGCTCGGCCTGCACGCGTTCGCGACCTTCGGGCTCGTTATCGGTATCGCCAGCGCGCTCACGTTCGGCGTGGGGCTCATCGTGCGCGGGTGCGTTGAAAGCAACCGCCGCGATGAGGAACAGCACGCCCGCTACGCGGAACGGTTGAAAGAGGAGACCGCACGCGTGGAGGGGAGATTCGAGGCGTGGCGCAAGCACGTAACCGGGCTCGATGAGCGGCTCAAGAAACTCGAGCAAGCAAAGAGCGAGGAGGCCGCGGAATGACCGAGACCGACTACGGAAGCGCAGCGCTGCATCGCCGCGATTGCTCCTGCGCGGACTGTTTGGGAGACAAGGCGCAGGGCTACTTCGCGAGTCTGGAGGGCGAGCACGACTCGCGTCTGCACGACGGCAAGCCTGGGTGCCAGTGCGTCGAGTGCAGGCGCGCGGGTAGGGACCTGCCGCTCGACGTCGACTGGGAAGCCGCCGAGGCTTCACTCTTCGAGGAGACCGTGGAGTGAGAGCCAAGTGGGAGAGCACTGTCCCCGCGTGGGCTGCCGCGACGTCTGAGCAGCGCGTGCTGCTCGATGCAGCGTGGCGCGCGGGGGAGCTCGACTTCCTGCTCACCCCGACGCAGCAGGAGTGCACGGCGGCGATTGCGAAGTGGGAGGCGAAAGAGACCTTCGAGGACCGCATCTTCGCGCTCGACTCGTCGCGCCGCTTCGGCAAGTCGTACGTGCTGGTCAACCGCGGGCTGACGAAAGCGAACCGGCGCGCGAAGTCGCGCATCGTGTACATCGCTCCGACCTTCGACCAGGTCCGCAACATCACGCTGCCCATTTTCAACGACCTGCTCCGCTCGTGCCCGCCGAACCTTCGGCCCGTCTGGGTCAAGAGCGAGTACAGGTTCGACTTCCCGAGCGGGGCGCGCATCGAGCTCATCGGCCTCGACCGCAACCCGGACAGCGCACGCGGCACGGGCGTGGACGATGTGCTGTTCGACGAGTCCGGGTTCTTCGAGAACCTCGAGTACGTGCTGTGGGACGTCATCTGGGCGCAGCTTCTCGGCCGGCCGCACGCGCGCATCATCGCGGCCAGCACGCCCAGCGAGTCGCCGATGCACTACTGGAGCCGCGAGCTCATCCCGCAGTGCATCAGCAAGGGCGCGCACATCAAGCGCACGCTCGACCACGCGGTGCAGTACAGCGAGATAGAGATCGCCGCGTTCTGGAACTCGATGCCGGGCGGGCGCAACGGCATCAAGGCTCGCCGCGAGTTCGGCGCAGAGCATCTCGCCGACGACACGCTCGCCATCATCCCTGAGTTTCAGGCGGCCGAAGCGTCGATGGTGCGCGAGGTGGACCCGCCTGTTTGGCGCGACTGCTACGTGGCGCTCGACCCAGGCTTTCACGACATGAGCGCGGCGCTCTTCGGCTACTGGAACTTCCTCGAGGAGCAGCTCGTCATCGAGGACGAAATCATCGCCCCGAAGCTCAACAGTGCCGAGCTCGCCAAGCAGATCAAGGACAAGGAGCGCCTCTTGTGGGGAGGCGTCAAGCGTCGGGGAGCCAACGGCGCCGACTTCAAGCCGCAGCCGTACCTGCGCATCAGCGACAACGACCCGCGGCTGCTCGCTGACTTGTTCCTCGACCACAAGCTGCTGTTCGTCGCCACGCAGAAGGACCACCTGACGCAGCAGGTAGACCAGGTCCGCGTCGCGATCCAGCAGGGCAAAATCGTTATCCACCCTCGCTGCCGAAAGCTCACTTCGCACCTGCGGGCGGGCGTCTGGAAGAAGACGCCGTTTCACTACGCGATTCAGGGCAAAGACCAGCGGCAGATGTTCGCGCGCGAGGGCGGCGAGTTCGGCCACTTCGATGGCATCGCGGCGCTCGTCTACCTGTGGCGCAACGTGCATCGACGCCGCAACCCCGCGCCCGCGCTCGAGCGCTACGTCATGGAAGGCGTGCGCGCTGCGAGCCTGCCGGGCGACCCTGGCCGACCACCTGCTAGCAAATGGTCAGCAGACGGTGACAAGATGCGGCGACAAGGCCAGAGGTTCTTTGTGAAGACCGGCCGGAGGATTGCCTGATGGACTTCATCTTTAGCAAGCGCGAGATGGCGCGGCGCGCGGCCACGGCAGCAAGCCTGCGCTGGCATGCCAACGACCCCGACTCGTTCACGAGCGACGGCAATCGCATCGACTACTGGGCGTACGTCGTGAACGCCGCGCTCGAAGCGATCCCCGACCCCGCCGACCAGGCCGGCACGCGGCGCGCGTACCAAGCGCTGGCGAAGGACGAGGACAAGTGAGCACAGCCATCGCCAAGAAGAAGGAGCCGGAGCCGGACAGCGCTGTGGCGCATCCGCTGCTCGCGCGCCCCGTGCCGCACGCCTACGCGCTGATTCAGGACCCGGAACGACCGGGCCGGTTCTACGCGGTGCATCTGACCGACGTGCTCGCAGGGGGGCTTGAGATTCTCGAACCCTCGGCGCGCTCGGAGCCTGCCACCTATGGCCTCGTGCGCATCGAGCGCGCGCAGGACCGGCGCCACAAAGAGAAACGTTGGACGAAATGAGGGGCCTTGCATGGACCAAGTAACGATCGGCTTGCTCGGCTTCTCGGCCGTTGTCGCGATGTGGGATGCAGCGCGGCGCTACATCGACGTGCGCCGGTTCAACCAGGTGATCCTCGACAACCACGCGCGCATCGAGCGAGACCACGCGGACCTGACGCGCAAGGTTGCCAACCTCGCTGAAAAACTGTCGTTCAACACCGCCAGCATCTCGAGCCGCACGCCGCGTGCTGGAGGCATGAGGTGAAGACCTGGGCCGTGAACGTGCCCGTGCTGGTGCGCGACTTGACCGAGGGCGAAGGCCGCGACCCGAAGGAGTACGGGATGGCCATGCGCTTCGAGGTCAAAGCCGAGTCGGCAGACCAGGCTGTCTACATCCTCTGGACGCGGCTTGAGCCGACCTGTGGCGAACCTGGGCTATGAGCGACGTGTGCGACGCGATCTTTCGGGCTACCGCGCGCGGGCATCGCGTCAGCGTCGAGCGCTGGTCAGAGATGCCGAGGTGGGTCGACGACGGCGCGAAGCTTGAGATTTACGGCGCTGTTGGGCGACCGCGCAAGGTGCGCATCCTCTGTCGGCAGTGCGACTACTACATCGTGGAGTGGGAAGATGGCGACCCCTAGCAGTCTGCGCGAGCGCGACGCCACCCTGAACGAGCAGCTCGTCGAGCGGCTCATGGCCGAGGGTGACGAGGAAGTCGCAGCGCTCGCGGAAGCGCCCGACAACGACAACAACGAAGACCTCGAGCCCTACGACTTCCGCGAGGATTTCTGGCTCGCCCGGCCGTACTTCTCCGACGAGTTCGCCGCCGACGTCGTCGCGCGCTTTGAGGGTCACCTCGATTACTGGGGCGACTCGGGCGTGGGCGCGACCACCTGGGCCGCCTACCGCGCATATCACAACATCAGCGGCGTAGACGGCGACCCCATCACGCAACTGCAGGCCACGGGCGAGTACGGCGAGCTGTTGGCGATGGCCATCCCGCACTACCGCACGCTGGTCCGCCATCAGATCTCGATGTTCACCAGCAATCGCCCCGCCTGGGACCCGCAGGCGCGCACCGCCGACGCAGAGGGCGCACGCCAGGTGCCGATGGCGAGCAACCTGCTCGACTACGTCGCGAGCACCGGGTCGCTGGACCCGCGCCTCGGTGAGCAGGTCGAGCTCATGATGGTCGCTGGCGAGGGCTTTTTTGTGGTGGGCTGGGACGCGAATGCGGGGCTCGATGGGCGAGGCTGGTTCACGCAGCGCGTGTACGCCCCCTGGGAGATGGCGCGCGAGCGGACGCGCACCTACGACGACGCCAGCTGGCACATCTTCCGAACCTTTGAGAGCCGCTGGGACTGGGTCGCGCGCTTCGCCAAGGACGACCCAGAGAAGGCCGAGCGCATCGCCAAGCTCGACGGGGACGCAGCCGACTTCGCGACCGCCTTCCGCGACTACGACCAGGACGCCGTGAAGGGCAGCGGCGACCGCATCGCGGTCCTGCACGTGATTGCACGCCCCACCATCGCTTGCCCCGAAGGCCGCTACGCCATCGTCGCGGGGGAAGACCTGGTGCTGTTCGACGGTCCCTATCCGTATGGTGAAGACCTCGTCATCAGCCGCATGTGCGCGAGCGAGTTCCTCGGCACGTCCATCGCCTACTCGGATTCGTGGGGCGTGCTGGCAGCGGCCGAGGCGTGCAACGCGATCCTCTCGATGATCCTCACGCGCATCGACACGTGCGGCGTCCCGAACTTCGCCGTGCCCGAAGGCAGCGAGATCGAGTTCGGCGACATCGCAGGCGGCAATGGCGTCTGGAAGATCCCCCCAGGCATGGAGAAGCCGAGCGCGGTCGACCTGCTCAACATCCCCGACGCTCTGCCTGCGGTGATGCAGCTCATCACGCAGCAGATGGAGGGCACGGTCGGCGTCAACAGCGTCACCAAGGGCCAGCCGCAAGAGAACGTCACCTCGGGTTCGATGGCGGCGCTCCTGCAGTCGATGGCCACGCAATTCAACAGCAACCTCGAGCGCGCGTGGACGCTCAACCTCGAGCGCATCGGCACGCACCACATCCGAGTCTTCCAGCGCATGGCCGACAGCGAGCACGCCATCAGCGTGGTCGGTGTGGATAACAAGTGGACCGTGCAGAGCTTCAAGGGTGAAGCGCTGTCGGGCATCCTGCGCGTGAGCGTCAAGACCGCGTCTGCCTTGTCCAAGACGACGGCCGGGCGCGCGGACATCGCCGACAAGCTCCTGCAGCGCACCGCCATCACGCCGCAGGAGTTCATGCAGGTGATTGCGACCGGGCAGCTCGAGCCGACCTACGCCGGCCCCGTGGGCGAGTTGACCAGCATCAAGGCGCGCGGCGAGAAGCTCATGCGCGGCGAGCAGTCGCCCCCGCTCATCTGGGACAACCATCAGCTCGCCATCCGCGAGCTCAAGGCGCTGCTCAACACGCAGGCGCGCGACGACCAGGCCATCAGCCAGAACATCAACGCGTGCATCCAGCAGCACTTCGACCTGTGGGCGCAGCTCAGCCGCGAGTCGCCTGACATGCTCGCGGCCATTGGGTGCCCGCCGCTGCCGCAAGCGCAGAGCGTCGGCCAGCAGGCGCAGGCGATGCAGAACCAGGGGCCGCCCGGCTCCCCGCCGCCTCAGGGCGCGCCGTCGATGCCGCCGCCTCAGCAGGTCAAGCAGCCCGAGACCGACGCCCCACGCGGGCGCCCAGGCCCAGCGCCGGCCACCAAGGGGCAAGAACCCTCTCAGGCGCAGCCCACCCTCCCCAAGCCCGCCCGCACGCCGGGCGGTGAAAGCGTCGCGTGATGAACGTACAGAGCATGCCCGAGGCGCCCGTCACGAACGGCGCCGGCAACGCACACCCTGGCCCCCGCAGCACCAACGACAGTCTCGTCGACAGCACGCTCGATGCGCTCGCCGACCTAGGGACGCCTGACAACGACGCGCCGGGACGACCGACGCGGCCCGGACGAAAGAAGCAGTCCGAGCAGGATGCTCCCGAGACTCCCGAGGGCGACGAGTCCGAGGAAGACGATGGTGCCGGGGAGAGCGACGAAGAGGGCGACGAGGGGGAGCAGCAGCAGACCACCGAAGACGAGGACGACGGCGAGGAGCATGACGCACGAGGCTCCAAGGATGAGCCCTTCAGCGTCAAGGATTTGCCCGCGAACAAGTTCATCGAGCTCAAGGTCGACGGCGAGAAAACCGTCGTTTCGTTCAAAGAGCTCGCGAGCGGCTACATCCGCGAGCAGACGTTCAGCCAGCGAATCAACAAGACCAAAGAGCTTGCTGACGAGGCGACCGCGCACGCGCAGCGCTTTCAGCAGGAGCGCCAGCAGTTGCGCACGGCAACGCGTGAGTTTCTGCAGGACGCGGACCAGCTCTACGAGTACTTCACCGCCGACGAGGGGCGGGAGCAGGTGCTGACCGCCGTCGCGCAGAAACTCGCCGCGCAGTTGCGCACGTTCAGAGAGAACCCCGAGACGCGGCTACAGTACCAGCGCCAGCGCGACCAGAAGCGGCTCGAGGAGCAGAAGGCTCACTGGGAGTCGCAGAAGCAGGCCGAGGCTCAGGCCGCGCAGCAGCGCGAAGCTCAGGCGCGCTTCGAGAAAGTCTTCAAGCCCGGCTGGGAGTCAGGGCTCAAGCGCGCGGGCTTTCCTGAGGTGAGCGTCGGAGGGCAGGTCACGCCGCAGGGACAAGCGCTGTGGGACGAGGTGATGGTGCGCCTCAACCAGCGGCACCAGACGGGCAAGGCCATCAGCCCGGCCGACGTCGAGGAGTTCGTTTACCGCGCTGCCAAGCTGCTCGAGCTTCCTCCGCGCAACGCCGGCAAGCGTCCCAAGCCCGCACCCGTCAACACGGCTCCCAAGGAGCGACGCAAGAAGGATGCGTGGGACAACATGCCCAAGAAGGACCGCGCCAAGAACGTCGACTACTTCCTGAAGAACCTGCGCCCGCGCGACTTCCGCTGATAACCTGCATGGGCGCGGCGCATGGTACGCGGAGAGATTCCGCGGCGGTTTGACGAGTCCCCGTGTGCATTTCGGGTCTCGGCCCTTGAAACACGCCGCGCGCTTTACTCAGGCACGAGCCGCCCGTCCACGTAGTGAAACCACTCGACCTGCTTGGGAGGCGCAAAGGCAGCGTACTCGGCGCCGCCCATGGCCCGGCCTGGGGCGTACTCGATGACGTAAGAGCGCGTGCGTGCGAGGCCGGCGCGATGCGGCTTGGGTGGCATGTCCTCGTCGCTGACGAGTTTGACGTTCCCCGCGGACACGGGCCGCAAGCTGTGCGTGTGTTCCTCAAGCGCAAGGAACGGGCAGACTTGCATCGAATACCGCGCGCAGTTTTCGTGCATCGCAGGCATGTAGCTTAGCCGCTCCCGAATGGTGTGCGGCCCGCCTATAAAGTAGATCCAGTACCCCAGGGCGATGCCGCAGACGCCGCAGAGGCGCTTCGCCATCGCCCGCTGGTGGCGCTCGTCGTCGTGTGCACGAAAGTCTGGTCGCCCGTCTGCCTTGATCAGGGTGAAGAACGGGATGACGAACGCGCCGTGACGCGGCAGGTGTTGAAGGTAGGCGGGGATCTCTTCCATTCGCCCCCTTCTATTACACGCTGCGCGCTCCGAACAGTCCGAACAGCGCAAGCAGCATGAGCAGCACGATCACGCCGAGAATGGCCGTCGCCACACGCGGCGGGATGCCGAGGCGCTCAAACAGCAGAATCACGAACGCTGCGAACACGAGCCAACCGAACATGGGCGCCTCCTACGGTGTCCCTCGCGCCATGACGAGCAGACGGTTCAGATCCTCGGCAACGCGCACATCGCCGAGCGCGTCGTAGTCGATGCGCATCTCCACGAAGGGGGCGAGCAACTCTTCGCGGTAGCGCGCGAAGAACAGCGCGAGGCGCTCCGAGTCGCCGCCCACCCACTTCGCGAGCGCGCGCTCACGCTCGGTCGGTTCGGGTGGCGTCGGTGGAACGCTTCGCCGGGTCACTTTCCCCCTGATTACGCTCGCGCTCTGCCTTCGCGATACTTTCGGCAGTCGGGGCGGGGGTTCGCTCTCCGGTGAGCTCCTGAAATCGCTCCCACTCCGCGCTCGAGACGTTGCCGCCGCGACGACGCACATCACGCCCCCACTGCTTGAGCGAGTCTGCGCGGTCCTTGTCATTCTGCGGGCGCTTGAGGCGCTCCTCCTGCGCAGCCGCCTCGTCGTCCGTGGCGCGGTCGAGCGGGATGACAGCGGGAATCTGCGCGGCGGCAGAGTTGCTCGGGTTCACCGAGCCGTCGTCCGTCTCGGGGTTGCGGTCGTCCGCCAAGATGTTGATGGGACGCGCCGAGGCGCTTGCGTCCGCGCCCTGGTTCGCGCTCTGCAGCCCCGGGTCCTGCGTGCCCGCACTGCTCGGGTTCTTGTCGGCGGCCTTGTCAGCATCCGCCGCATCGTCATTCGACCCGCCCAGCCAGCTCTTCTTGCTCATGTCGTCTTCTCCCTTTGGCCGTCTCGACGGCTCGGCTGCTCCAGACGAGATGCTCAGGAGCGACACAGTCGATACTCTCACACGTACGTGCCGCGAAGCAGTTTGGCGGCGGGCGCCCTCGGTACAGGCAGCACACGATGTGGTCTGCTCGCATCCCCCCGAGAGCGCCCCCCTTCATCCAAGGACGTACGACGCCGGCTCGCTCCTTGAAAGCGCCAGTCCAGCGCCAGCAGCCGTTTGGCTGCTTGTCGATGTGGGGGAGCAAACTCTCCCAGTTGAACTTTCGCGTGACCTGCTCAACGGCGAGCTGCGTGCGCTCGCGCTTGGTGGTTGCCTCCTTGAGCCGCCGCCACTTGCGCGCCTTCTTCTCGCGGTCGAGCGCGCGCTGGTGCTCGAGCTTCTCGGCGGGCGACATGGCTTTGACCTGCTCGCGCGTCGGCCGCCGGTATTTCTTGATGCGCGCCATCTCAGGTAATCTTCGCGCAAGTGCCGCGTAAGCCGCCACCCGCAGGAGACGTCCGCTACACGGTCGGCGATCTCATCAAGACGCGGCGACTCGCACGCGGGCTCACGCAGCGCGAGCTTGCGAACGTGATGGGCGTGGGGTTTACGACCGTCGAGCAGTGGGAGCAGGGCTACTGCCAGCCGGACCTCTCGATGTTCATGCGCCTTGCACGCGTGCACGGCATGCCGCTGTCGAAGTACCTGAGCCTGCTCGACAACGTCGAGCCTGAGCCCTGGGAAAGCCGCGACCGCGATGCGGCGCGCGCACACCGACCAAGGAAAAAGAATGTCGCCGCCGCCGACACTTGAGGAAGCGCGTGCGCGCATCGAGCAGGCACTTGGCTTTGAGCAGGTGGAGTGGTGGCTCGACGAGACCATCCGCATCATCCAGGCGTACCAGGCGATGCTCAGCCGCCGCCGCGTCTACGACGTCTCGACCGTGGGCGCGCGCCTACGCACCGCGCGCGAGGTGACGGGGCTGTCGCTCGCGCAGTACGCGCGGCGCCTCAACTGCTCGCACAGGCTCCTGTCGACGATCGAGCTCGGCAAGCGCGACGCGCCGCTCGAACTGTTCGCGCGCTACTGCCTCTCGCTCGGCATCTCGCAGGCATGGGCGCTCGGCGAAAGCGAAGACGGTGGCCCGCCACTGCCAGGCGGCATCCTCCGCCGGCAGAAGGCGCTCAACCACACGCAGCGCTCCAACATGCTGAAGAAGAAGGCGGTCGCCCGCGCGGAGCTCGAGCGGCTGCGCGGCCTGCGCGCGCCCAAGGAGGTCCGCTACAAGCCGGCCCCAGCGCCGACCCGGATGCCGGAGAGGGTGCCCTGTCCGCGCTGCCAGGAGCCGCTCTATGGCTCGTGCTGCATCGCGGACGGCTGCGGGTACCCAGGGGCGCCCTGGACGCCGGGGTGGTCGGAGAAGCCCTCGGAATCTCCGTCAACCTAGGTTGCACGGGGGTGCGCTTTCTGGCACCAGTACCGGTACTGGTACTGGAGGTAAAAGCGCACATGGGATGCTTTCTCTTTGGCGGAACCAAGGGCGGCGTCGGCAAGTCGACGATGGCCTGCAACGCGGCGGCGTGGCTTGCGGAGGACAGCGGGCAAGCCGTGGGGCTGCTCGACACGGACGTGCAGCGGCACGCGGTCTCTTGGGCGCGCTTGCGCCTGGACGAGGCGAACGTGCCGCCCGTGCGCGGGGCGGTCGCGTACGGAGCGGAAGGGGTGCTGAACGTGGGCCGCGATATGGCCGCTTCCTTCGCTCACCTCGTCATCGACGCAGGCGGCAGAGACTCTCCTGAGCTGCGCGCGGCGATGCAGGTCGCCGACGTGCTGGTCATGCCGTACTGCCCGTCGCAGTTCGACCTGTACTCGGTGCGCGACATGGCGCGGCTCATCGTGGAGGTGCGCCAGTTCAACCCGGACATCCGGCCGCTTGCGTTCATCAACCGCGCGAGCACCAACTGGATCAGCACGGACGCCGAGAAGGCGCGCACGGCGATCGCCACGGTCCTGCCCTGCGCCTCGACCATCGTGCACCTGCGCAAGGCGTTCTCCACCAGCGTGGAGACGGGGCGCGCGGTCTTCGAGGTGGGCCGTCGCGGCGAGCCCGCGGCGAGCGAGTTCACGAGCCTGTGGCTCGAGGTGGAGGGCGAGGCATGAGCGGATACCAAACAGGCCGTCCCCCCGACGACGCGCGCGCGGTCTCCTGGGTGAAGCAGGCAGCGACGGGCAGCACCGTCGAGCTCGACATGGACCCCAAGGCGTTCGCCGTGAAGCGCTTCCCCGTGGGCCTGAACCACTACGAGCTCGCGCTCTTGCAGATGGCCGCCGACCTCGACCGCTGCTCGAAGCAGAGGGCAGCGCGCCTTGCGCTTCGTACGTTCCTAGAGCGAAAGGTGCGTGCGGCCGGGCTCGACCTTCCGAAGTAGCCCTTGCCAGGGGGCGCGGACGAGGCGGACCATCGACCTGTCCCTGACACTCTCCGTGGATTCGGGCCTACGTAAGGCCTCGAGCGCGTTTTGGCCCGCGCTCGGGGCCTTTCGTTTATGCTGCGACCAGGCCAACGCTTGTCTGGGAAGCTGTCGAAGCCGGCCCACCCAGAGAAGCGAAAAGCCAGGGACGCCCGTAGCTGCCAGTCAGCGCGGGCGTTTCGCTTCGGTGGGCAGCATCCACGCATCTCGCCAGCGCCGGCCGTCAAAGCGCCGATGGTTGAGTGCGCCGCAGCGCGGGCACCACAAGACCGTCGTCGAGTCGGCCGTCTTGGGGCTCGGCACGTAGGCGGTCACTTTCACGTCCGCGTGTCGGCAGGCCGCAGCCTTGCTTGCTGGCATACGCGCCGAGGTTGACCTGGGTGGGCACAAACGCCCAACATTACGGCCAAAGCAAACACTCAAGACACCACCGCACGAAGAAGTCTGGGAGCCGGGTGCGGCGTGGAGCGTTTCGCTCCGCTGCAAACGGTAAGCCCAGTAGGTCCGAACGCAGGCCCGTCGAGAGTCCCCACCAGCACCGTGGAGATTCCCCATGTCCGTCTCGTCTGGAACTAACGCCGATTTTGCGCGCGGTTTTGAGCTACTAAAGAGAGTTTACGCCGACAAGGTTGAAGACCTTGTCCCCGACTCCGACCGCCTCGCCAAAGACATCCCGTTCGTCTCTCCCGACAAGCAGCAGGGTCAGGATTACTACCAACCTGTCGAGCTAACTCGTGAAGGAGGCGCCACTTTTTGGAATACGGGCGCCATACAGACTCTTAATCAACCGCTAGCCACGCAGGAGCTTTCGGCGAGCATCCGCGGCGCTGACATCGCGATTCGCGCAGCGCTCTCGTACACGTTCATCCACTCCGCGATGAAGCAGCTCGACGGCAGCAAGGCGGGCGCTCGCGCGTTCGTCAACGCCACCAAGGACCGCTTCGCCAAGCTCGCACGCGGCGGCTCGTACTTCCGCGAGTGCATGCTGCTGTACGGCGGCGGCACCGCCGCAGCGGGCAACCTCGGCGTGGTCTTGAACACCACGGGCAGCGCGACCACGAACCTCGTTGTGCAGATGGCAGCGGCCGACTACGCAACCGCCATCTGGTCGGGCAGCGAGGGCCTCGAGTTCGACATCTATTCGAGCGCGGGCACCAAGCGCAACAGCGCGGGTACGACCAGCGACACCGTCTACAAGCTCGCGGGCACCGACCCGACGAACTACCGCGTCACCTTCACCTCGCACGCAACCAACGTCAGCAACGTGGTGGCGACGGACCAGATCTTCTTTGCTGGCGCACGCGGCAACGACGCTCTCGGCTTCGTGTCGGCCGCCAGCACGGCGAGCGGATCGCTCTGGGGTATCAACGTCGGGACCTATGGCCTGTGGAAGCCGACCGTCGTTCCGGTTGGCGGCGCGATGACGTTCGCGGCGCTGTCGGAAGCGGGCGCGCGCGTTGCGAGCACCGGATTTTATGGAGATTATACTCTATATGTAAATCCGGCCACGTTCGCAGACATCTGCGACGACCAGACCGCGCTGATTCAGCACACGAACAAGACGTCGGGCACGCTCACCATCGGCTTCGATGACGTGCGCTTCAAGACGCAGGCGGGCACCACGAGGTTGGCGGTGCATCCGTACATGAAGCGCGGCATCGCGCTCGGCATCCCCGACGACCTGTGCATGCGCGTCGGCGCAACCGACCTGACGCACACGGTTCCGGGCTACGGCAAGATGTTCCGCGAGCTCGAGAACGCGTCCGGTGTCGAGATGCGTCTGTTCACCAACCAGGCGCCGTTCTGCAAGAACCCGCAGTACATGCAGGTCTTCACGGGCATCGCGAATACTACGGACTAAATCGCAACACGACCGATTGGCTGGCTTCTGGGTTTCGCAATCCAGAATTGCTGCTTCTTCCCAGACTGCACCGTACTTCGGAGAGCACGTTGACTGACACCCGGTCCACAGCCAGACACCGCGAGCCCCGCGGCCAAAATGTTCTTCGCAGCATTGTGGTCGCGGTCGTGTTCGGCGCCGCACTCGCAGCGCCACGCGCGGACGTCTCTCCGAAGTGCCTTCCTGATCATCCCGCACGCGCTGCACGTCTTGCTGCTTGGGAAGAACTGATCGACCTTCACGAGTGTGCGACCGTACCACTTGCACTTGTACTTGAGTTGCCTGGCAAGCTCGCCCCAGCCAGCGTCGTGAATGGCGCGCGCCACAGACCGGTTGTGGACCATCCCACGGATGTTGAGGCTCTCCACCGCGATCGTTTGGTTTTCGCGAACGAGGCGGGTCGTCAACTTGTGGAGGAAGTCTTTGCGTCGGTCGGTGATGCGCGCGTACACGCGAGCGAGCTTGAGGCGCGCCTTCTCCTTGTTCTTCGACCCTTTCTCCTTGCGCGAGTAGAGGCGCCCGAGCCTGCGTCTGCGCGCGAGATCCAGCCCGTCGTGGTTAGGGTTGGCGATCCGCTCGCCGGTCGACAGGGTCGCCAGAGTGGCCAGCCCCAGGTCGATGCCAACGGCGCTTTTCGTGCGCTTGAGGGGGCGGATGCTGAGGTCCTCGCAGACCAGCGAGACATGCCACCGGCCAGCCTTGTCGACGCTTACCGCAGCCAGTTTCGGCTTTGCCCCCTTGGGCAGGGGGCGAGACCATCGAACAGCGAGCGGCGCCTTCATCTTGGCAAGCCACAGTTCACCGCCTTTGATGCGGAAAGCGTGGCTGGTAAACTCGGCCGAGCCGCCGTTTTTCTTCCGCTTGAACGCGGGGAAGCGTGCGAGCTTCCCGAAGAACCTCTCGTACGCCAGTTGCAGGTGCTGGAGCGTCTGCTGCAGCGGCACGCAAGACACCTCGCGCAAAAAAGCCAGGTCGTCGGTCTTCTTCCACTGAGTGAGCGCTCGACTCTGCTCGGGAAACCGCAGGGCGACGCCATCGCTCTTCCAGGAAGAGATCCGCTGCTCCAGCGCCTTGTTGTACACGAGGCGGCAGCAGCCGAACGTTCGACGCAGGAGCGACTCCTGCTCGGGCGTCGGATAGAACCGATAGCGGAACGACCGGTGCTGCACAGTCTGCAAGATACTCAGATCAACCTGGGCGTCAACGACGATTGCGGCTCCCAACATAGAGGGTAAGCATGGCGACGAAACCCAGCATGATCATCGACATCGCGCGTGGACCCGGCGACGAGGAGGAGGACGACATCCCCTCGGACGACGACGACGAGGCTGCGCCTACGCGCGACCCCGAGGAGTTGTTCGGCGCCATCGAGCGCCAGCTTGCCGAGCTTCGCCGAGCGGTGCTGTAGGTGGCGACCGACCGCAACGCCCTGACGTGGACCACGGCGCAAGTTCTCACGGACGTGCGCCGCAAGGCTTCCCTGCCCGTTACCTCCACCGACTGGACGGATGCGGTCGTACTTCGCGAAGCAACCGACGTGCTGTACGCCTTCTCCGGCTGGGCGCTCGCTCAGGCTGGTGAAGGCCGTCTTATCTCTTCGCTTGACCGCACAGTGACCGCCGCGCTCGTCGGCGCGTACGGCACGCGCGAGTTCATGCTGCCCGCGCACGCGGTCGCGGCCACTCTCGAGTCGGTCACCTGGACCGATGCCGCAGGGCAGAACCAAGCGCGGCTCGCACGCATCGATGGCGGCGCCGAGCCCGACTACTCGACCCCTCAGGGCCTCGGCTCGCCTGGCGCCTACTCGCTGCTCGCTGACCGCATCCGCGTGTATCCCGCGCCCAACACGGGCGGCACGCTGCGCATCACGTACCAGCGCAGGCTTCCCGAGCTCGTGCTCGACGCTGCGGCCAACGTGGCCACGGTCTCGGCGCTGTCGGGCACCACAACCAGCGTGCTCACCGTCTCCGGGGCGCTGACGCCCGCGCTTACGGCAGGGGACACGGTCGACGTGCTGCGCGCGCAGTACCCGTACGCTCCGATCGTTGCGAGCGCTGAGGTGCTGTCGATGGCGAGCACCACGCCAACGCTCGACGTGCCGGCGGCGCAGTTCGTCGGGCACGAGTACGTCGGCGCGCGACTCGTGCGCTCGGGGCAGTCCCCGTACGTGCCCTTGCCGCTCGAGATGCGCAACGCCTTCAACGAGAAGGTCGCGGCCAACATCCTGCGCACGATGGGAGACCTGCAGGGCTCTCAGGCGGCCGAGCAGTCGGCGACGCTCGAGCTTGGGCGCATCATGCAACTGCTTAGCCCGCGGGCGAAACGCGACCGGCCTCGCGCCATCAACCCGTACAGCCATCTGCGCGGGGGCATGTACCGGGGGCGGTGGTAGGTGGGCATCGACGCCAAGGCTGGATTCGCTGGGCTTGTGACAGCGACGAGTGAGGCTGCGGGCGCAGCGACGGGGCTGCGCGTCGCGGACAACGTGGTGCTGCGCAAAGAGGGCGCGCTGATGCCGCGGCCTGTGTTCGCGAGCAGCGCGCTCAGTCGCACGTACCGAGCGGCGTTCCCGTACAAAGGGTCGCTCTACTACATCGGGCCGAGCAACGCCGTCTACTCGCCATCTCAGGCGCTTCTCACGTTCACATACTCGGCCACGACCGGGAGCAACGCCTCCAATAGCCCCGACGCTGTGCGGGCCGACATCGCTTCCATGAAGGAGGCGCGGGGGAACCTCTACGTCGCAACTTCAGAGGGGGCCTACAAAGTCACCTCGACCAGCGACACGACGCTGTATCGCGCTGGCGCCACACCGACCGACGTCGCCGTCGGCGCCATCTCGGCGACCATCGGAGGTTCGCTTCTCCCGACGAACACGCAGGTGGCATACAGGGTCGTGGTTGTGCTGACCGACCCCAATGGGCTCGTGATTCGGAGTCGCCCGAGCGGCGCGACATTGGTTTCCAACACGAGTGGGTCGACCGCGCAAGGGCAACTCTCGATCTACGCGAGGGCGCTTTCCGCGAGCTACGCCGCGACAAAGCGTCAGCTCGAAGTCTATCGCACGCGCGTCTTCCCCACGTCGGCCACGGTTGATGACGAAATGCAGTTGGTAGGCACCATCGACGTGGGCCTGGGCGCGGGCATCAGTTCCCTCGTCGACAACGTCGCCGACACCGCGCGCGGCACCACCTTGTACACATCGCCGAGCCGCGGGGGTATCGAAT